>JAEEGH010002271.1_pt1 | contig 52204 bp, 44 predicted proteins | sample 9134181 | NCBI WGS metagenome assembly JAEEGH01 (sample SAMN16246544, study PRJNA631951) | gut metagenome | biome: gut microbiome; feature: rumen; material: DP-attached | host: Bos | place: Iran: Karaj | collected 2018-10 | reverse complement strand
TGAGTCGTACCCCAAAAAGTTGACCACTATTTTTATTATATATATATTATATATAATATATATATAATAATATAATATATAAATATATTTATATGGGGTAGTCATCATTCATTTTCGCTAACTGTTTACTGTTTGTTTGTTTTCAAAAACAACTTACTGAGATTCTGAGACTGAGACTGTTTTTTCTCTTTTCACTAACTGTTAACTGTTAAACTGTTTAAAATTCAACCAAAATAACTGTCACAACTGTCACTGTCACACAAAAGTGGGGTAATTGCTTCCGATGTCTGGGATGCCTGATTCCAGTATCTCAGAGCCCCCCATTCCAGTATCTGTTATGGGGGTATTCCAGTATCTGTTATAGGGGTATTCCAGTATCTGTTATAGGGGTATTCCAGTATCTGTTATAGGGGTATTCTGGTATCTGCCGTAGGGCATGGGATATACTACTATCTCCCTTATCTTATAGGGTATTCTTATAGGAGTGCGGATAATGTGTTTTAGGGATTAATTTTGGTCGTTTGACAAATATTTATTACTTTTGCAGTCGATTACAAAAATACAAAATGTTTCAACATCTTCATCATACGAGAATAATACTTGCGAAGTGTACGCAATGGGTGTTTGCCGTCATCATGATCTGTAGTGCGGCGACCTTGTTGGTATCGTGCTCCAACGAGGATTCCGAGAAGGAGCAGCAAGGTGAGTATAAGGGTGTGCCACTTATCATCCTGGATACAGACATCGGTTCATCGACAGACGACCTCTTCGCCATGATGATGCTCTACCACTATCAGGACCTGAACAGAAGCCGTCTGCTGGGTGTGGTGGTGAATCGTGAGGGAGAGGACTGTGCCGCCTGTGCCGATGTGATGAATACCTATTATGGTTATGGCAACATCCCCATCGGTCTGGTTCGCGACGGTATCAAGGATCCCAAAGTATGGATCGACTACAGGCTTGTCCCGTCGTTGTGAGGATCGTGTTTTTTTCTTGTCAGTTCTTTTTGTCTATTTAGAGAAAAGTTGTATCTTTGCATCATAGAAACAATTTTAATCAGAAAAGATATGAGAAAAGTTAATGTAATCCTTTTGTCAGTCATCGCATTGTTGTTAGTCAGTTGTGGAACGACGAAAACGGTGCCCATCACAGGTCGTAAGCAGAACCTGGTAGTGTCAGACGGTCAGATGCTGAGTCTCTCGAGCCAGCAGTATTCGGAGTATATGAAGACAGCGAAGCCCTCCACCAATGCCGCTAACACGGCGATGGTGAAAAGGGTGGGGCAGCGCCTCGCCACCGCTGTGGAGAGCTATCTGAGGAATAATGGTATGGCGGAGGACGTGCAGTATTACAAATGGCAGTTCAACCTGGTACAAGACCAGAATGTGAACGCCTGGTGTATGCCTGGTGGACTCATCTGTGTCTATGAGGGACTGTTGCCGGTGACGCAGAATGAGGCGTCCCTCGCTATTGTGCTGGGTCATGAGATCGCCCATGCAGTGGCACGCCATTCCGCAGAGCAGTACAGTACGCAGTATCGCCAGCAGTATGGTCTGCAGATCGGTTCCGCTATCGCCAGTGCCGCAGGTGTCGGCAGTAACACGGTGGCACTCGGTCAGAGCGTCCTGTCGTCAGGACTGGGACTTGCCAACCTGAAATATTCCCGTAACCATGAGAGTGAGGCAGACCATCTGGGACTGATCTTCGCGGCAATGGCAGGCTATGACCCACAGGTGGCTGTCAGCTTCTGGCAGCGTATGGCAGCGGCAAGTACCAACAAGACCTCCGAGTTCCTGAGCAGTCACCCCAGTGACGCCACCCGTATCAAACAAATCCAGGGATGGATGCCGGAGGCACTGCAGTATTACAAGGCGAGTGGTGGCAGCGTTTCCACTTCTTCTGGTAAATCCAGCAGTACCCCCAAGACAACCAAGACCATCAAGATATCATCTAAAAAGAACAAGAAGTAATGAGGAAGATTGCGATCCTGTTGTCGGCGGCGATCTCCCTGACAGCAACGGCACAGACCGCTGGAGGCGGTATCTCAGAGCAGATGCTGCAACAGATGGAGCGGCAGTATGCCACCCAGCCTGCCCATAAGGCGTTGCGTAACGCCATTGCGTCGAATGCCATCGATAACCTGACGAAGAACCAGGAGAATGCCGGTGCGTTGGACACCTATTTCAGTATCGAGACCAAAAAGCAGTCGATTCACGACCAGAAGTCAAGTGGACGCTGCTGGATGTTCAGTGGACTCAACGTGCTGCGTGCCAACTTCGCCAAGCGTACCGACTCGCTGACAGTGGAGTACTCACAGGCTTACCTCTTCTTCTACGACCAGCTGGAGAAATCGAACCTGATGCTGCAGGGAGTGATTGACACAGCAAAAGAACCTATCGACGCCCAGCGTGTGCAGTTCTTCTTCCATTATCCCATTGGTGACGGCGGTACCTTCTGTGGTGTTGCCGACTTAGCCGAGAAATACGGACTCGTACCGATGTCGGTACAGCCAGAGACCTATTCTGCGGAGAGCACGTCACGCATGGCGGCTATCATCAAGTCGAAGCTCCGTGAGTATGGCTTGCAGCTGCGTCAGATGGTGGCAGACGGTAAGAAGACTGCCGATATCCAGAAGGCAAAGACGGAGGCTCTTACCCAGATCTATAGGATGCTCTGTCTGACGCTGGGAGAACCCGTGAAGGAGTTCACCTATGCCTTTAAGAACAAAGACGGCAAACAGTTGACGGAGACGAGGAAATACACCCCGAAGTCGTTCTACGAGGAGACGGTGGGCGGTCCGCTGAACGGTACGTTTATCATGGTGATGAACGACCCCCGTCGTCCTTATTATAAGACCTTCGAGGTGGAATATGACCGTCATACCTACGACGGACATAACTGGAAATACCTCAACCTGCCGATGGACGATATCGAGCAGCTTGCCATCGCCTCTTTGAAGGACGGTCGTAAGCTCTACTCCAGCTATGACGTGGGCAAGCAACTTGACCGCAAGCGTGGCTATGCTGACACGGAGAACTTTGACTATGCGTCGTTGTTCGGCACCACTTTCGGTATGACGAAGGCAGAGCGTATCAGTACGTTTGACAGCGGCTCTACCCATGCGATGACCCTGACGGCAGTGGATATCGCCGCTGACGGCAAGGCTTCGAAATGGAAGGTGGAGAACTCATGGGGTGCCACCTGGGGACAGCAGGGGTGTCTGATCATGACCGACCGCTGGTTCCGTGAGTATATGTTCCGTCTGGTTGTCGATAAGCAGTATGTCTCCGACAAGCTCCTGAAGGACTATGAGCAGAAGCCTATCATGGTGATGCCGGAGGATCCGTTGTTCCAAGAGGACAAATAGGAATGAGAAATGAAAATGAGGAAATGATAAAATGCAGAAGGAAGGCTTATTCGCCTTCCTTCTTTTCTTCTGTTCCCTGTAGTCTCTGTTCCTTTCGTATGACATACCGTTGGTAGTAAGTCAGCAACAGCGTCGTCATCGGCAAGGCGATAATCATACCCAGGATTCCCAGCAGAGAACCCCAGATAGAGAGGGAGAGCAGGATGATGGCGGCGTTGAGTCCCATCACCTTACCCATGATCTTGGGGGTGAGGAAGGTGTCCTGGATGAGTTGGACGACACAGAACACGATGATGACCATCAGCATGATGAGCCAGAAGCTCTGACCTGTATCCGCTGCCTTGACGATCGCCAGCAGGATGGCAGGGATGAAACCAATCAGTTGCAGATAGGGTACCATGTTCAGCAGTCCGATGAACATTCCCAGTCCGATAGCCATTGGGAAGTCGATGATGAGGAAACCGATACTGAACAGGACTCCTACGCAGAATGCCACCAGACCCTGTCCACGGAAATACTTGTTCATACCTTCCTGTACGTCATTGACTAGTCTCACTACCATGTTACGGTATTTCTGGGGCAGCAGCTCCGGCCATCCCTGTGTGAACTTCTCATAGTCGATGAGGATAAACAGCGTATAAATAAGTACCATGACTACTGTGACGAGACCAGAGAGGGCACTGAACGACTGCATCAGTACGTTCCATACCTTGGGTGTCGCCTCCTTGATGGTATTGATGAAACCCTCCTGGGTCACTATCGCCTTGATATCCTCAGCAGTCAGATGCTCACGGATGAACATCTCTATCTGGTCCGGGATATTGTTTGCTAACGCGTCTTTGGTGACATATTCTATCAGCATGTCCTTCACACGCATCATCTCCTCGATAATCGGAGGTATCATCAACCAGAAAGCACATACCAATACGAGATTGACGGCTATCAGGGCACAGAGTATCGCCACGACCCGATAGCGCATCTTACAGCGATACTGGAAGAATTTCACCAGTGGGAATAACAAATAGGCGATGAGCCATGCGAGGAAGAAGGGCAGCAGGACGTTGCTCAACCGGTCGAGCAACAGGTAGGCTCCTACAAAGCCGGCAACCACAAGGGCACCCCGCACAAATGAGTCAAAAGTAATCTCTTTTCGTTCCATATCTTATTTATTTCAATTTTAGCCTCAAGCTATTCAGTACCACACTGACACTGGAGAACGCCATGAGTGCCGATGCCCACATGGGAGTGATCTGCCAAGGGAGTCCGAAGAGGTAGGGGAGTCCTGCCGCCAGGGGTATACAGATGATATTATAGATGAATGCCCAGAACAGGTTCTGGTGAATCATATTGACAGTTTGCCTCGACAGCCTGACAGCTTCCGGGATGTGACGGAGGTCAGAGCCCATCAGGGTCACCTGTGCCACATCCATTGCCACATCCGTCCCTTTTCCCATCGCGATACTTACATCAGCAACGGCAAGTGCCTGGGAGTCGTTGACACCGTCACCCACCATCGCTACATGTCTGCCCTGTCGTTGGAGCTCACGTACCAGGTCCTCTTTGTCCTGAGGTAATACCTGACTGCGATAATGGGTGATACCAGCCAGCTGGGCGATATGGGCGGCACGCTCTTCCTTGTCACCACTCATCATATAGACTTCCACGCCCATGTCTTGTAACTTTCTCATCGCTTCCTGGGCGTTACTTTTTAACTCTTCCTGCTGACCTCTTACCTCTGTGAGTGTCCCTGTCTTGTCTATCACCATGGCATCGATATGGCGGATCTCCTCTAACGCAGTAGCGTCTTTGATGAGGATATTCTTCTCCGCAGCTTTGCCGATACCCACCATCAGGGCGGTGGGCGTGGCAAGTCCCATGGCACAGGGACAGGCGATCACTAAGACACTGACAGCGGAGAGAACTGCATGGGGTAAGTATACGTGACCTCCGATGAGATACCAGGCGAGGAATGTCAACAAGGCGATGCCACCTACCGCTGGTACGAAAATCAGGGCGATCTTGTCGACAACCCTTTGGACGGGAGCCTTTGACCCTTGTGCCTCCTGCACCATCCGTATCATATTGGCAAGGACGGTCTTCTGTCCGATCTCCTCCGCCTTGAAACGGAAAGTACCCTCACGGACAATCGTACCGGCTAATACCTTGTCACCCGTATGCTTCTCTACGGCGACAGCCTCGCCCGTCATCATCGACTCGTCGATATAGGCAATGGCATCGCCAACCATCTTACCATCCACAGGAATCTTCTCACCGGGACGCACCTCTATCGTGTCACCAGGTTGGAGAGCTGCCAAAGGTACTTCCATCACCTCTCCCGTATCTACCAGATGTGCTGTCTTGGGAGCAAGTTCCATCAAGGAACGGATAGCGGAGGCAGTACCATGCTTGGCACGCTCCTCCATCAACCGTCCTGTCAGGACGAAGGTGATAATCATCACGGAGGCGTCAAACCAGGTGTGCCACTCGATACCCTGAGTACCCCAATAACGCTCCCCCCAGAACGTGTTGAACGTGCTGAAGAGGAAAGAGATACCCGTTGACAATGCTACCAGCGTGTCCATATTGGCGGAGGCATGCAGCAGTTGTCTTGCGGCATTCACATAGAACTGTCTGCCACAGTACAGGATATTCAACAAGGCGAGGATCAGCATCGTCTGGTTGGCGATATCGCGTGTACCTATATTGATCCATCCCATGGAGATAGCCATCACCAACAGGGCGAAGACCCATGAGAGGATGACCTTGTCGCGCAGTCGTCTATATGCCTGTCGCTCTATCGCCTCCACATTGCGGTCTTCCTCCACCACCATGTCGTAGCCGATAGCCGCCAGCGCCTCCTTCATCTTCTCTGGAGAGGTCGTTTGCTCGTCGTATTCTATCATTGCCGTCCGTGCGGGCAGGTTGACAGCGGCAGTGGCGACTCCCTCCGTCTGGTTGAGTCGCTTCTCCACGTTAGCGGCACATCCGGCGCACATCATACCTAACACGGCAAACGTTTTTTTCTCCATCTTTTGTGAATTTGGTGCAAATTTACGAAAAGTTGAGAGCAGAACAAAAGAAATTTACTTCTTTTTTATGCCGAGACGTGGCAATTTCGTGACAAAGGTCACAAATTTACGAAAATTTCTTGCAAAATGTTTGCGTAATTACAGAAAATGTTATACTTTTGCACCCAATGAGACAAAAATGACAGAAAAATGTTGAATATGAACGCTTACTTTTACGGTTATTACTTTTACTTTGCAGAGACCTGTGAAGCGGTAAGCCGTATGTAAGTAAATTAAAGATGAAAGATTAAAAATGAAATAAGGCTCCGCTTCACAAACCAAGTGAAAGCGGAGTTTCTTTTTAAATAATGAAGAGATGAAGAGAATTGCGATACAAGGATTAATCGGGTCGTTCCACGACATAGCGGCACATCTGTATTTCGAGGATGAGCAGATACAACTCATCTGCTGCTCTACCTTCGAGCAGGTGTTCCAGTCTATCAAGCAGGATCCCACGGCAATCGGTATGCTCGCCATCGAGAATACCATTGCGGGCTCGTTGCTGCATAACTACGAGTTGTTGCGTGACTCAGGTACTACTATCGTAGGAGAGCATAAGCTGCATATCTCCCACTGTATCTGTTGCCTGCCTGACGACGACTGGGATACCATCACGGAGATCCACTCCCATCCCGTCGCCCTGATGCAGTGCAGGGAGTTCCTTGCCCAGCATCCGGACATGAAACATGTGGAGGCGGAGGATACGGCAGGTAGTGCCAAGATGATTGCCGAGGGACAGCATAAGGGCTGGGCGGCTATCTGTCACGCAGAGGCTGCCAGACTCTATGGCTTGAAAGTTCTCGAAGACCATATCGAGGACAACAAGCATAACTTCACTCGCTTCCTCGTCGTGTCGAATCCCAACAAGGCAGACTTGCTCCGTCCGTTGACGGAGGCAAACAAAGCGAGCATCGTCTTCTCACTGCCTCACGAGGAGGGTAGTCTGTCGCATGTCCTCGCCATCCTCTCGTTCTATAAGATCAACCTGACGAAGATACAGTCGCTGCCGATTATCGGAAGGGAATGGGAATACCTGTTCTATGTCGATGTGATGTACGACGACCTGACACGCTACCGTCAGTCGATAGACGCGATTATCCCATTAACCAAGGACTTTAAGATTTTAGGAGAATACAAAGATGGCAAACAAACGAATTGAACCAGCAGATAGATTAAGTTTAGTCAGTGAGTATTATTTCAGTCGTAAACTGAAAGAGGTCGCCCAGCTCAATGCGGAGGGTAAGGATATTATCAGTCTTGCCATCGGCAGTCCTGACATGCCGCCCTCCGAGAAGACCATCGAGAAACTATGTGAGGTGGCTCACCAACCCAATGCCCATGGCTATCAGCCTACGATGGGTACCCCGGAGTTGCGTGAGGCAATGGCTCGTTTCTACAAGCGTTGGTATGATGTCGACCTGGACGCGAAGACGGAACTGTTGCCGTTGATTGGCTCGAAGGAGGGTATCCTTCATGTCACCCTCGCCTTTGTCAATCCTGGTGATAAGGTGCTGGTACCTAATCCCGGCTATCCTACCTATACCTCTTTGTCGAAGATTTTGGGTGCCGACGTCGTTTATTATAACCTGAAGGAGGACAATGGCTGGCAGCCCGACTTCGAGCAGTTGGAGGACATCATACATCATACATCTAACATCAGACTTCTTTGGACTAATTATCCCAATATGCCGACGGGTGGACGGGCTCAGCGTGAGACTTACGAGCGTCTGGTGCGGTTTGCCAAGGATCACGATATCGTCGTGGTGAACGACAACCCGTATTCCTTCATCTTGAGTGAGGAACACCTGTCTATCCTGCAGGTTCCTGGAGCCAAGGACTGCTGTATCGAGTTCAACTCGATGTCGAAGTCGCATAACATGCCAGGATGGCGTGTGGGCTTGTGTGCTACCAACGCCGAGTTCATCTCATGGATCCTGAAGGTACAGTCGAACATCGAGAGTGGTACGTTCCGTGGTATCCAACTGGCTGCCGCTGAGGCTTACGACAATAGTGAGGAGTGGCATCGGGAGGCGAATATCAACACCTATGCCCGTCGTCGCCAGTATGCGGAGCAGATCATGGATGTCTTAGGATGTACTTACGATAAGAACCAGGTGGGTATGTTCCTCTGGGGTAAGATTCCTGCGGATGTCAAGAATGTGGAGGACCTGACGGAGCGTGTATTGCATGAGGCTCGTGTCTTCATCACTCCTGGTTTTATCTTCGGCTCTAATGGTGAGCGGTATATCCGCATCTCGCTCTGTGCGAAAGAGGAGAAAATCAAAGAGGCACTTTGTAGAATTGAAAAATGTAAAAATGCAAAAATGTAAAAACAATATAATTATGGAATTAGACTTAGAACCACTGAAATTACCAAGTGACAATGAACGCCCCTTCGTCATTGCAGGTCCCTGTAGTGCAGAGAGTGAGGAGCAAGTGATGACCACGGCAAAGCAACTGGCGATGTACGGTTGCCATAACTTCCGTGCGGGAGTATGGAAACCCCGTACGAAGCCCGGAGGTTTCGAGGGACATGGAGAACCAGCCCTCGTATGGTTGCAGCAGGTGAAGAAAGAGACGAAGATGCTGGTGGCTACGGAAGTGGCAACGCCTGAGCATGTGGAGCTCTGTCTGAAATATGGCATCGATATCCTCTGGATTGGTGCCCGTACCTCTGCTAACCCCTTTGCCATGCAGGCTCTGGCTGATGCCTTGAAAGGTGTGGATGTCCCTGTCTTCGTGAAGAACCCTGTCAATCCCGACCTGGAGTTATGGATTGGTGCGTTGGAACGTCTGAACCAGGCTGGTGTGAAGCGTATGGCGGCTATCCATCGTGGTTTCTCCAGCTACGACAAGAAGATCTATCGTAACATGCCGATGTGGCAGATTCCTATCGAGCTGCATCGTCGTATCCCCGAACTGCCTATCATCAACGACCCCAGCCATATCGGGGGTAGGAGGGAGCTGATCGCTCCGTTGTGCCAACAGGCAATGGACCTTGGCTTCGACGGTCTGATCGTGGAGAGCCATTGTGATCCTGACAAGGCTTGGAGTGACGCCAAGCAACAGGTGACTCCTGATGTCCTCGACTATATCCTCTCTCTGCTTGTCATTCGTGACGAGAATACTTCTACGGAGGGTATCACCACCCTGCGTAAACAGATTGACGAGCTCGACAACCAGTTGATGGAGCTCTTGTCGAAGCGTATGCGGGTTTGTCGTGAGATCGGACAGTATAAGAAAGAGCATAACATGACGGTACTGCAGACCTCCCGTTATAATGAGATTCTCGACAAGCGTGGCGCACAGGGCTCGCTCCTGGGGATGGGTCCTGAGTTCGTCGCTCATGTCTTTGAGAGTATCCATGAGGAGAGTGTTCGTCAGCAAATAGAGATTATTAATAAGTAAAGGTGGTATGAAGATACTTGTTTTAGGCGCAGGTAAGATGGGTAGTTTCTTCATCGACTTGCTGAGTTTTGATCATGAGGTGGCGGTCTATGAGAGAGACCCTAAACGGATGCGCTTTACCTATAACTGTCAGCGTTTTACGGACCTGGAGGAGATCAGGGGCTTCGCTCCGGAACTCGTCATCAATGCCGTTACCCTGAAATATACCATTCCGGTGTTCAAGGAGGTCATCCCTTATCTGCCCAAAGAGTGTATCATCAGCGATATCGCCTCTGTGAAGACGGATATGAAGGAGTTCTATGAGTCGACGGGGATGCGCTATGTGTCTACCCACCCGATGTTCGGACCTACCTTCGCCAACCTGCATCAGCTCTCTGAGGAGAACGCCATCATCATCAGCGAGGGCGACTATATGGGTCGTATCTTCTTCAAGGACCTCTACCAGAAACTGGGACTCAACATCTATGAGTACACCTTCGAGGAGCATGACAAGACGGTGGCTTACTCGTTGAGTATTCCTTTCGTCTCCACCTTCGTCTTTGCTGCTGTCATGAAGCATCAGGACGCACCAGGTACCACCTTCAAGCGTCACATGAAGATTGCCAAGGGGGTACTGAACGAGGATGACTATCTGTTGCAGGAGATCCTCTTCAACCCTTATACGCATGACCAGGTCAGTCAGATCCGTACGGAGCTGAAGGAACTGCTGGAGATTATCGATAATAAGGACGCGGATGGGATGAAGGCATATCTGACGAAGATTCGCAATAACGTGAAGCGTGACATCGAGATTAAGAAATAGTACGTTAGGTTATCATCTGGTAGCCTTTCTCGTAGTAGCGATATGGGGCAGCACCTTCGTGTTCACGAAGATGCTGCTTCTTGCTGGATTGTCACCGGCCCAGATCTTCACACTGCGTTTCATCATCGCCTATGTGCTGCTGTTGGCAGTGCCCCCGAAGTCAGGGGATGATGAGGGGCAGAACAAACGGAAATGGTTAGCAGACTCCTGGCGTGACGAGTTACTGTTGGTCCTGTTAGGTGTGACGGGCGGCTCTCTCTATTTCCTCACAGAGAATGCGGCGATGCTCTATACCACAGCCACCAATACCTCGTTGATAGTCTGTTCGAGTCCGTTGTTCGCCATGTTGCTCATCGCTCTGTTCTACAGACAGAGCGAACCGTTGTCTCGTCTGAAGGTGACAGGCTCGCTGGTGGCTTGTGCGGGGATGGCTGTCGTCGTACTGAATGGTCATTTCGTGCTGCATCTCTCACCAATAGGTGACATGCTTGCCTTTGGAGCCTGTCTGTGCTGGGCTGTCTATTCTTTGTTGATGAAGGCGCTGACAGGTCGCTACAGCACTTTGTTTATCACCCGCAAGGTGTTCTTCTATGGACTTGTGTCAATCATCCCTTATTATATCCTTGTCCCTTCGGATCGTTGGATATTCACCTCTTCAGTCTTTCAGTTTTTCAATATCTCCATCCTCTTGAACTTGTTGTTCTTAGGGGTGGTCGCCTCCATGCTCTGTTTCCTTCTTTGGAACTGGACGATTAGTAAGCTGGGGGCGGTCGTTGCCACCAACTGGGTTTACTTCAATCCCATCACCACCATTATCTTCGCGTGGTGGCTCCTCAACGAGCAAATCACCCCTTGGTTCCTCTTAGGCACCCTCCTCATCCTTGTCGGTATGTACCTTTGTGACAAGAGGTGAGATCTTAGTTTATTTCTGTGGATAGACTCAGTGGGAGGTTATCAGACGAGCCGCCAACCTGTATGATGATCTTTCCGGGTTCCAGCATCCAGGTATGGGCGTTCTCGTCCCAATGGCAAAGGTCGGAGCGGCGGACAGGGATCGTAACTTCCTTGCGCTCACCAGCCTTTAACCCAATCCTCTTGAATCCTTTGAGTTCTTTGACGGGTCGCATGATATGTGACAATGGTCGAGCGGCATAGACCTGTGCCACCTCCTCGGCGTCTGTCGCAGAGGTGTTGGTGAGTGTGAATCGCACGTCGAGACCTTCCGCTGTGGCTGTCACCTTGATATCGCTGTATTCAAACTGTGCGTAGGAGAGACCATAGCCGAAAGGATAGGCGACTGGTGCTTCTTTGCATTCGTACCAACGGTAGCCTACCAGATCTTCCTCCGCATAGTCGGCAACTAACTGTTGGGTGCGCTGGTTGCTCTTGTTGTTGACTAACCCCACGAAGATATCCCCTTGGCTGTCATTCTTGAACTCTTGTGGATAGGACTTGGTGACATACGCTGGTACGTCAGATAGTTGCCTGGGCCAGCTCATAGGTAGTTTTCCCGATGGTGATATCTTACCAGTAAGGATCTCCGCTAAGGCTTGTCCGCCCATAGAGCCATTGAACCATGATGCCAGCAATGCACCGGATACTTCCTTGACGGTAGACACATCAACGGGACCGCCAGAGACAATAACGGTGACGAGTCGGTTGTTTGCCTTTGCCAAAGCGGCGGCTAACTCATCCTGCCCAGAGGGTAGGGTGATGCTCTTACGGTCAGAGCCTTCTGTCTCTACCTCACGATTGTCACCAGCGAGGAAAATGACGAGGTCTGCCTTCTTTGCCGCCTTCACTGCCTGTGCCAGCAGTCGGGGGTCAGCCTTCTGCTGCGGACTTTGTCTCTTGTCACGGTCTTGTCGACTGTAACTCTTGTATCCTTGTACATAGCTGATCTTCACCCGGTTGCCAAGTGCCTGCTGTAAACCCTCCAACGGGGTGATCTCCTGACGGGTCTTCACACCGGCTCCCACACCACCTAATGCCATCCGGGTGACGGCATTCTCACCAATGACGGCGATATGCCTGACACGTTGCGGGTCGATAGGTAGTAACTGCTCGTTCTTAAGCAATACGACAGCACGTCGCGCAACGTTCAAGGCTACAGCCATCTCTTCTGCGTTACCCACCGGTCGGGTGTTCGCCTTTTCTTTGGCGATGGGCTTGACAGTCATCCTGACTCGGAGAATCTCCCTCACCCGTTGGTTGATGATGTCCTCACTCACCTTGCCTGCCCTCACGGAGTCAAGTAATGCCTTGCCCATGTAACGGTCACCGGGCATCTCGACATTCATACCAGCCGTCACGGCATCGACAGTAGAGTGGACTCCTCCCCAGTCGCTGATCACCATACCCGGGAAACCCCATTGCTGACGGAGGATGGTGTTCAGCAACTGCTCGTTCTCTGAGCACCAACGTCCGTTGACTTTGTTGTAGGCTGCCATGATGCCCCAGGCATCAGCCTCTCGCACTGCCATCTCGAAGGGGCGTAGGTAGATCTCATACATGGCACGCTCGGGGATGCGGACATCGACGAAGCCTCGGTAGTTCTCTTGGTTGTTGAGGGCATAGTGCTTCAGACATACTGCCGTCCCGTCCTCTTGTGCTCCACGGGTGTAGGCTACGGCAAGGGCTCCACTAAGCAGGGGGTCCTCGCTCAGATACTCATAGGTGCGCCCGCCGGTAGGTATCCGTTGTATGTTCATGGCTGGTCCGAGTATCATGTCCTTTCCTCGTAGTCTTGCCTCACGACTCATCCCTCGTCCGTAGGCATAAGCCCATTCCGTGCTCCATGTGGCAGCCAGTGCCGAGCCTGTTGGGAAGAACGTTGCTGAGTCGGTCGTCAGATGGAGGGAGTTCCAGGAGTGGGGCTCCATCTCCTCACGGATACCGAAAGGTCCGTCAGCATACTCTATGTCCGCAATCCCTAAACGGGGGATGCCTGCTGACGAGAACATGTTTTTCCCATGTAGCATGGCTATCTTCTCCTCCAACGTCATGCCTTTGATGATAGCTTCTATCTCGGACTCATAACTCATCAGTCGGGTGGGGTAGGACTGTGCCTGTGTGGAAACGGCTGTGGTCATAGCAAATACGGTTGCTATCAGGACTCTTCTAAAGTGATAATACTCCATAGTTTTTATGATGTTTAGTTTTCTGAGCTTTGATAGTGCAAAGATAATAATATTTTTCCTATTATCCTGTTTTTTACAAAAAATAAAAACATCTCAACCCTTAACCCTTAACCATGAACCCTGAACCCTTCCAATATCTCCTATCTCAGTAAATTCAGTGAATTTGGTGAGTAAATTCACTGAATTTACTGAGTAAACACACTGAATTTACTTTCATAGTAAATACTTCTGCCAATCTTACTGCCTTGTGTATGGGTAGAAGATTACTGGTGATGGGGTGTTAGTGCCTACCTTCGAGGGAGAAAGGTACGCCCTTTCAACCGTTTGCCTATAGCCAAACGACTGAACGGCTCCAGTCAAACAACTGAACGCCTATAGCCGAAAGCAAACCGCTCAAAAAAAGTCGCTGTCTGTAGCAGGATTGTAGCACCATTGTAGCAGGATAAATCCCAATCGTGCTACAGGCTCCACCCTTTATCCATCGGCATTTCAGCCCCCTTGTAGCAGGGATAGCAGGATTTTTTGTTTTTGTATTATGGAGATAGAAAAACGACTGGCAGAATCGTTGCTCTGCCAGTCGTGAGATTATTACCATTTGTGGATCATTCAGTCATCGACGAAGTCGCTTGCCAGAGCAAGAACCGCATCCCCAAATTTCATTGAAATGATGGAATCCTCAGTCCCAACATTCCGATTTGCTGTTGAGGGAGTAGATTTATGTAAAATTGTTTGGCAGTTTGGAGATTAAATTTTAACTTTGCAGACATGAAGCAGTTTGAAGATAAGGAGAAAGATAGTTGGATGGCTAATGAACCATCATTAGGCTATACCCAGATGGAGTCTCGCCAATCTGTTCTTATGGATTATGATAAGATAATTGGTGTTGGTCCTCAGTCTGTTGACGAGTTGATGGAAGACTTAAAACAGGCAGAACGTGACATGAAGAATCCTAACCAGTGGGATACACTTGACAACTTCCTTACTCATTTCAAACAATCACACGCAGAATGGTTCAAGTAAAATGGCGTAAGGCTGCCCTGAAAGATTTGAATACTCTTTTGGAGAAGGCTTATTTGGAGTATGGACAGCATACGATGAACAATCATATATCTATACTTGAAGATATTCAAAAGCGTATGCAAATGTATCCAGATTCATACCCACCAGAACCATTGCTTAGGGGAAAGCGTCGAAGGTATAGAGGTGCTCATTTGCTTGGACGCTTTGAGGTTATTTACTATTATTCTCCCAAATCCAAATGTGTCTATGTCGTTCGTCTTTGGGATATGCGCAGAAACCCCGATTTGATGTTGAGGGAGTTGAAATAAGAAGGCACTGCTATCAAATTTTGCAGAGCACTTGTGGTGGTCAGGAATTTTTACATAACTTCTTATTTACTGTTATAATTTCCAAAAAATATGATGATTTTAGTTAAAAGCAGATAAATCATGTGTTCTTTTTCTTCGCTTTTTCGTATTATGTATAGAAAAACATGTTTATATGGAAAAAGAATTGAGTATAACCTACTACTATAATCCTAGTGATTTTAATGAAATCGGTAGGAGAAAAGACGGAGTTTCCTTTAGGGATCTTGTAAAAGACTTTGAACGTGACTTTCATGAGGCATATATATCAGAATATGCTTTGAATCTTTATGCTAACTCTACGACGATGGCTTTATTAGCGAAATCGTGTGATGCTGCTCCTTTTATGATATACGGAATGGAGTTAACCCAAAGTAATTCTTTTGATCCGGAAAAAGATCCATACATCAATCATGAGATGGATAAAAACAGCCAATTTGTATATGTATATTGTATAGACTCTGCTTTTATGACGGATTTTGATGAAAATGGTTATCCTATATTCACGGAAGACAGTGAGATATATCCTTTGACATTATTGGTTGACAATACCATGAGCGATGGCACGATTAAACTGTCAACACCAACACTAGATGATGATGAAACAGAAAATATTATGGTGAATGTCCCCAAATACGAGTTCGCATGATGGAAAAAACAGATGACAAAAAATGGAGCCTAATTCATACTGATAATGGTGAATGGATAAGTGATAAGAAAGTTGTGTTCTTATCAAAATTTGAAATTAGCATATTAAAGGTAGCAGTGGCTAGAAAGGGAGGAGAACTTCATGTGCAACATGGTCCAGAAGGGACTTTTTGGTGTTATAAGCATGAGATAGAGACATATGACAATACAAATAAAGAGTTCAAACCAAGAAAACTGAGAATAACAAAAAAATAAGTATTTATGAAAACAAAATCAGCTTATTTAGGAAGAGGTCTTCATTCCAAGAATTGGAAGACAATGATAGATAACAAAGAAAGTGGTCTCAACAAATTATTGGAGATTATCAGAAAAGACAAATATTTGGTAATTCAAATCCGAGAAGATTACTTTAATATTTACTATAAAGGTGGTAATTTAGGGAAAGTTGGTCCAAGGTTAGGATTTCAGTTTGACCATAATTATTTCAAGGGATATGAATACCCGAAATATGAATCAGATGAAAAGGAAAATTTACGGAAGAATAAAAAGAAAGAATGGCTTGGCTCATTGAAGGAGACTCAAGATTATCAAAAATTTATTAATAAAATGAAGGATCTGATGGATCAATACTGGCATTGGTTGGAAAGAGTGAAACATAGATCCTTGACAGAGAAAAATGTCCAGCATAGTCTGTGTGTTGAAAATTCTGAGGATGCGGAATACACTATCATAGATTTGGAATTCCAAGTAAGCACTACTAGTGAATATTGCTATGAAAAGGCAGAAACTCATCCTATGGGCAGATTTGTAGCAGAAGGAAAAGAAAATCCACGATTTGATATTATTGCAGTAAGAAATAAAGATCATAAATTATGTGTCATTGAATTGAAAAATGGTATTCATGCACTTGAAGGGAAGTCTGGAGTAGGTGATCATGCCGATTCGTATGAACAAAGTATTGGAAGGAATTCAGAACCATTTGTAAAGGAGATGAAAAATGTGATTGAAAGCAAAAAGAGCTTCAAATTGTTATCCGATGATTTCTTTATCGACGATTCTGTTCCAGAATTTATTTATGCATACCAATATGAGATAGGAAAAGGCACTAAATCCAAAGAAGAGCAAAAAAAGTTTTTCAAGAAGATTCAAAGCGATAATGCCTGCATAGACTATTCTGTTATGTTTCTTGATGAGAATGATTTCCTATTGTCGAATAAGAAAATAGTATAATTATGAATATAACCGTTCATCGAGGCATGAGCCAAATAGGTGGCTGCATTACAGAAATCTCGACAGAGAATACTAAGCTCATTATAGACCTTGGCAGTAATCTTCCTGGTTGTCATGAAAAAGATTTTACACCACAGGATATTGAAAGAATTATTGCTGGGGCAGATGCTGTTTATTATACGCATTTTCATGGTGACCATGTAGGGTTGAGTTCCTATGTCCCTGAAGGTGTCAAGCAATATATAGGCCGGGGTGCCCGTGAAGTTAATATCCTTAAATATCAGACATTGGCAAAGCACGATACTCAATTCAAACACGAATTGAAAGTTGCTGAAGCTATGGAGACCTTCGAAGAAGCTCAAAGATATAATGTGGGACAAAAGGGTGAAATATTCATAACTCCATTCTTTGTTGACCATTCCGCATTCAATGCCTATATGTTTTTGATAGAAGCAAATCATAAAAAGATACTTCATACAGGAGATTTCAGAGGTCACGGATATCTTAGTAAAGGATTGGAAAAAATCTTAAATTTAAAAGCAAAAGATATTCATATCCTTATAACAGAGGGTACGATGTTGAGCAGATCTGTCAAGACAGCAGATCATGAGGTTTCTATTAAAAAAGGAGCGATACAACTACTTCAACGTGATAAACGTCCTCACTATCTGTTTGCTCTTTGTTCTTCAACAGACATGGATAGATTGGCTTCATTCCATGCTGCATGTAAGGAGACGGGAGCAAAATTCCTCTGTGATATGTATCAGAAATCTATTCTTGATATTTTTACCAAATATGCGGCTCAACATAGTACATTGTTTGATTTTAATGATGAAACTACAGTTGTATTGAAAGAGCATATTGATTTCGAAAAGACATTAAATCCTTATGGGTTTATTATGCCTGTCCGTGCTAGTAGTCAGTTGGATTTTGTGAAAAAGATGAAGTTTTATTATCCAGAAGCAGAACTTGTTTACTCCATTTGGGAGGGTTATTATAAAGGTACAGAGAATCAAAAAAATAAGAATGTTATTGATTTTGTCAATCTTTTCCATGGTAATTATCATTATCTGCATACCAGTGGACATGCTGACATTGAGACATTGGAACGTGTTTGTAACATTACCAATCCATCAATTGGCGTAATCCCTATCCATAAAGATAAAAATACGAAATTCGAGGATTTGAATATCGCAAAATCAATTAATGTAATAACTAAATCCACGGAGATTGATGGCATCATTATTTCCTTACGTTGAAGAGGTATTTAGTCATAAAATAATATAAATTCATCCAACCAAAAGGAAGGTCAATTTTCTTTTTGAATGAAGTTTTTAGCGAAAGGAGACGGACGCAGGCAATGGTGTTTCATAAAAAGAAGGAGGTGCAAAAATATATAGTGTCATCTAAAACGATAGATGCAGAAACGTCGAAACTTGCTGATAATGAGTAATTTGCGCTTCCGTTCTGAGAAATTTTATGATTGAATGATTATAGTTTACACAAACTCTTATTATACTAAATTAATTACCCCCATAATTAATTTTGCTATATATATAGTTTGCGCATATTCAATCATTCCAATCATACAAAATGGCTGAAACACCGATAAATAAAGGCTTCAAACGAGGTGATTTAAGCCTCCAAACGAATTAATTAAAGCCTCCAAACGAATTAATTAAAGCCTTTAAACTTTCGCCATGATATCTGCATGGACGAAGACAAGAGGGGAAATTCTGCAAAACCCAAGTTACGAAAAAACGAGAGAATGCAATTTTTCTTCTACTATTTTTGTAGATTAACGATTTCTTTGTAAATTTGCAGCAAATAAATGACAAATAAATGACAAGAGCAGAATACGAGGCATTGATGACGAAGTATGCCGAACAGATAGAACGCATCAGAGAGTCGGCTCATGAGTTACATCGTAGTGTGAACCAGACCTATGGGGATGAGTTACCTTATGGTTATCATTTGGATATGGTAGTAAACGGAATCAGGGACTTTGGTCATCTGGTATGTGCAAGGGAGGAGGATCTCCTTCCATTGTTCTTTGGTGGTTATTATCACGACAGTATCGAGGATGCCCGTCTGACCTATAATGACGTGTTGAAGACGGCTCGTGGGATGATGACTGAGGAACAGGCATTGATGGCGACGGAGATAGCCTATGCGCTGACCAATGATAAAGGGCGTACTCGTGCAGAACGGGCAGGAGAGGAATACTACAAGGGAATCCGCAAGACCCCTTATGCACCTTTCGTCAAGCTCTGTGACCGTCTGGCGAATATCACCTATAGCTGCTCGGGTGTCAATGATAACAGCCTTCGTATGAAAGAGATCTACAAGGGAGAGGTCCCCCATTTCCTTGCCTCTATCAATCCCCATAGCGACGACCCTCGTCTCCTAGTGCCTCAGGAGGTAGTGTATAAACTGGCAGAGTGCCTGATTGACGACTTGGAGCGTGAGGAACAGAACCAGTCGGCATGGTGGTATGAGTATTAGTTGATAGTTGAGAGTTTAGGGAGATAAGATATGGCATTTGGAGCTTGGATAGGTGGTTTCCTGGGATGGATGACGGCAGGACCATTAGGTGCGCTGGCTGGTATCGTGTTGGGTAAGTTCTTCGACTCGATGATGGATTCCGTCAACACACCAGAGACGCAAGGAACGTTCGAGAATCCTTTCGGACAACAGGCGGCAAATAATTATCAGCAGACAAGACAGCGCACAGACTATGGTCAGCGTAACAGTTTCTTGTTCTCGATGCTCGTCCTCTCCTCTTATATTATTAAGGCTGACGGCAAGGTGATGCACTCGGAGATGGAGATGGTGCGCCATATGCTGCGTCAGAACTTCGGTGAACAAGCTGTCGTTCAAGGTAATGACATCCTGAAGAAACTCTTCGACGAGCAGAAAAGGGTAGGGATGCAGAACTTCCGACAGACGGTGGCAGACTGTTGTCAGCAGATATCCCGAAATATGGATTATTCCCAGCGCCTGCAACTGCTGAACTTCCTTGTGATGGTGGCACAGGCTGACGGCAAGGTGCCCCAGAGTGAGATCACGGCATTGAAGGAGTGTGCCCAGTGGATGCGGATGTCTGCTGATGAGGTCGACTCGATGATGGGATTAGGTAAGGACGACCTTGCCTCTGCCTATCAGGTACTAGGTGTGTCACCCAATGCGACAGACGAGGAGGTGAAGAAAGCATATCGCAAACTAGCCCTGGAGCATCATCCTGACAAGGTCGCTGCCTTGGGTGAGGATATCCGCAAAGCCGCTGAGAAGAAATTCCAGGAGATCAATGCGGCAAAGGACCGTATTTGGAAAGCAAGAGGACTATAAAGTTGATAGTTGATAGTTGAAGAATCCTGCTGTTATCGTGCCGGATGGATTACATGAGGTATTGCTGCATGCCTGTTGTGCTCCTTGTTCATCTGCTATTGTAGAGTGGATGCTCGCCAATGGTGTGAGACCAACGATCTTCTATTATAATCCCAATATCTATCCTCACGAGGAATATGAGATCCGTAAGAACGAGAGTAAGCGTCATGCGGAGAGTCTGGGTATCCGGTGGATTGACGGGGATTACGACCATGAGGGGTGGTTGCGGGATATCTGTGGCATGGAGGCTGAGCCAGAACGCGGAAGACGATGTGAACAGTGTTTCACACTACGATTGACGAGGGCGGCGCAAGAGGCAAGGAAACAGGGACTGCGGTATTTCACTACCACGCTTGCCTCCTCCCGTTGGAAGAGCCTGGAACAGATTAACCGTGCGGGACATCTCGCGGAACAGGCTGTAGAGGGTACCACCTTCTGGGATCAGAACTGGCGAAAGGGAGGACTGCAGGAGCGTCGCAACCAACTGTTGAGGGAGTATCAGTTCTATAATCAGCAGTATTGCGGTTGTGAGTTCTCACAAAGGAAAGAAACAACAGATAACAATAACCAATAAACCAACTAAAAGATGAGAAAAGTTTTAATGACGCTGATGGCGATGACGATGGTCTGCCTACAGGCAAACGCACAGATGAAACCAGACAAGAGGTATAATCCAGCCTATACGTATGAATCATACGAGGATATGGATATGGTAAAAGTCGGCAAGGGTTGGGCAGCGCGTCCCATCAAAGTAAAGGGAGGCGGCAAGGCTCCTGGCGTGGTCACCTTGACGAAGGCTTTCAATGATGTATGGAAGGTGTATGTGGTCAGTGGTATCCTGAAAAAGGCACAGGACCAGAAGTTTACTTATAAGTCTTATCCGGAATATGACTCCGAGGATATCGTAGACCGCAAGAGCGGTTATATGTGTGTGAACTCAGGAGGTACGGACAGTGACTATATGGAGTCGTGTGTATGGCGTTGTGACAACGGACATCGTCTGTTTGCCATCCTCATGGGTGGTCCTACCGACCCGGAGATAGAGGTCGTATGCTTCTATGACTATGACCCGGAGACAGAGACGATGACTCCTGTAGAGAGTCCTGTCGATACGTTCAAGCCCAAGTATGAGTTCTATAGTTATGACCTGCCTCGTAAGGGCAAGGACTTTATTATTACAGAGTACGACGTTGCAGCAGAAGAGACGGTGAGCCATGTCTATACATGGGATGGACAGAAACATGTCTATGGTTATGACAAAAAAGAGAAGATGAAATAACAAAGTTTCGATTTAGAGTAAAAACGAGGCGCATTATTTGTGAGTCTCGTTTTTTTTGTGTACCTTTGCACCCTAAAATTAATAATGTATTATGTTTGAGAACTTAAGTGATAGACTGGAACGGTCGTTTAAGATACTGAAAGGTGAGGGTAAAATCACCGAGATAAACGTGGCGGAGACCTTGAAGGATGTTCGTCGCGCCCTGTTGGACGCTGATGTCAACTACAAGGTGGCAAAGAACTTCACGGATACCGTTAAGCAGAAGGCAATGGGTATGAACGTGCTCACTGCCGTGAAGCCGGGACAGTTGATGGTGAAGATCGTCCATGATGAGCTTGCTGACCTGATGGGCGGCAAGGCTGTGGAACTGAAACTGGAGGGTCGTCCCTCTATCATCCTCATGTCTGGTCTGCAAGGTTCTGGTAAGACCACTTTCAGTGGAAAGCTTGCCAATATGCTGAAGAAAAAGCAGCATAAGAATCCTTTACTGGTGGCTTGTGACGTCTATCGTCCTGCCGCTATCCAGCAATTGCATGTGGTAGGTGAGAGCATCGGTGTTCCCGTCTATTCAGAGCCAGACAACAAAAATGTGGTGGAGATTGCCAACAATGCCATCAAAGAGGCAAAGGCAAAGAGTTATAACGTCGTCATCATCGATACCGCTGGTCGTCTTGCCGTCGATGAGGAAATGATGAACGAGATAGCTACCTTGAAGGAAGCTGTCAATCCTGATGAAACACTTTTCGTCGTTGACTCGATGACGGGTCAGGATGCTGTCAATACCGCTAAGGAGTTTAATGACCGTCTCGATTTTGATGGTGTGGTACTTACCAAACTCGATGGTGATACCCGTGGTGGTGCCGCCCTCTCTATCCGTACTGTGGTCACGAAACCTATCAAGTTCGTGGGAACAGGTGAGAAGATGGAGGCAATTGACGTGTTCCACCCAGAGCGAATGGCAGACCGTATCCTCGGAATGGGTGATATCGTCTCTTTGGTAGAGCGTGCCCAGGAACAGTTTGACGAGGAGGAAGCGAAGCGTCTGGAGAAGAAGATCCGCAAGAACAAGTTTGACTTCGACGACTTCATGGGACAGATACAGCAGATCAAGAAGATGGGTAATATCAAAGATCTCGCAGGGATGATCCCGGGAGTGGGAAAGGCTATCAAGGATATTGACATCGACGATAATGCTTTCAAGGGTATTGAAGCAATCATCAACTCAATGACTCCAAAAGAACGTGCCAATCCTGATATCATTAACCAAAGCCGTCGTCAGCGTATCGCTAAAGGCTCTGGAACGAAGATAGAGGAAGTGAACCGTCTGATGAAACAGTTCGACCAGACACGTAAGGTGATGAAGATGGTAGCAGGAGGAGGAAGCTCAAAGATGGCGCAGATGGCTGCCGCTATGAAGATGCGGGGCGGAATGCCGAAATTATAATTTAAGATATGCAATTAATAGATGGAAAAGCAACGGCAACAGCTATTAAAGCGGAGATTGCCGAAGAGGTAAAAGAGATTGTGGCACGTGGCGGTAAGCAGCCTCATTTGGCTGCTGTACTCGTAGGTCACGATGGTGGCAGCGAGACTTACGTGAAGAATAAAGTGCTTGCCTGTGAGGCTTGTGGCTTCAAGTCGACACTCATCCGCTACGAGGATGATATCACGGAGGAAGAACTATTACAGTGTGTCGATCGCCTGAATAAGAATGGTGATGTCGACGGGTTCATCGTACAGTTGCCCCTTCCCAAACATATTGACGAGCAGAAGATCATCGAGGCTATCGACTATCGTAAGGATGTCGATGGCTTCCATCCTATCAATGTGGGTCGTATGGCTATCGGACTTCCTTGTTTTATCTCTGCTACTCCTTTGGGTATCATCACCCTGCTGAAGCGTTATAATATTGAGACCAGTGGTAAGAAATGTGTGATACTCGGACGCTCGAATATCGTGGGAAAGCCTATGGCACAGTTGATGATGCAGAAACAGTATGGTGACGCTACAGTGACCGTTTGCCACTCACGCTCCAAAACACTCAAAGAGGAGTGCCGTGAGGCTGATATTATCATCGCTGCCATCGGTCAGCCTGATTTCGTGACTGCGGATATGGTGAAGGAGGGGGCTGTCATCGTGGATGTGGGCACCACCCGTGTGCCGGATGCAACTCGTAAGAGCGGTTTCCGTCTGAATGGTGATGTGAAATTTGACGAGGTAGCTCCTAAGTGTTCTTATATCACACCTGTTCCTGGTGGAGTAGGACCCATGACGATCTGTTCGTTGATGAAGAATACCCTTGCCGCTGGTAAGAAAGAGTATTATAAATAGTTGAGAGTTGAAAGTCGAGAGTTTGGAACTTACTACCGCCCGGCAATACTACGAACAAGGCAATGCCTGGCGGAAACAGGGTAACTGGCAAGAAGCGATTAACTGCTATATCAAGGCGATAGAGCTTGACCCAGAGAGTCCTGCCGTAGAGGCGAAACGGATGCTCGACGATATCATGAGTTTTTATCATAAGGATTACTATAATCCATAAACAAATACTAAAGAAATGGCTAAGCTGAAAGGTGCTATTGTGGTGAATACCGACCGCTGTAAAGGATGTGTGCTCTGTGTGAGTGCTTGTCCACAGGGCGTCATCGCATTGGCTAATCGTGTCAACGTGCATGGCTATCCTTATGTGGAGCCGGCACAGATAGACAAGTGTACGGGCTGTACGTCATGTGCAGTGGTTTGTCCGGATGGATGTATCACGGTCTATCGTAAAAAAGTAGAGGAGTAAAAAGATGGCAGAACAGGAAGTAACACTTATGAAAGGCAACGAGGCGATAGCCCACGCTGCCATCCGTTGTGGTGCTGACGGATATTTCGGATATCCTATCACCCCACAGAGTGAAGTGATTGAGACGCTTGCCGAGCTGAAGCCTTGGGAGACTACTGGTATGGTAGTGCTGCAGGCTGAAAGTGAGGTGGCTTCTATTAATATGATTTATGGTGGGGCAGCCGCTGGAAAGCGTGTGCTGACCTCTTCTTCATCACCAGGTGTCGCTTTGATGCAGGAGGGTATCACCTATATGGCAGGCGCAGAACTGCCTGGTGTCTTTGTGAATGTTCAGCGTGGTGGTCCTGGACTGGGTACTATCCAGCCCTCCCAGGGTGACTATTTCCAGGCTACCCGTGGCGGTGGTAATGGTGACTATAATGTCATTGTACTGGCTCCTAACTCTGTACAGGAGATGGCTGACTTCGTCGACCTTGCCTTTGAGCTTGCCTTCAAATACCGTAATCCGGCAATGATTCTTTCCGATGGTGTTATCGGACAGATGATGGAGAAAATAGTTTTGCCTCCTTATAAACCTCGTCGCACAGAGGAGCAAATCCGGAAGGAGTGTCCTTGGGCAACAATCGGGCGCACCAAAGATCGTAAACCGAATATCATTACTTCCTTGGAATTGAAACCAGAGGCAATGGAGGCTCGTAATCTTCATTTGCAGGAGAAATACAAAGAGATCCAGGAGAAGGAAGTACGTTATGAGACGCTCTGTTGTGATGATGCGGAATACCTGATCGTCGCTTTCGGCTCTGCGGCGCGTCTGACACAGAAGGCTATAGAGATGGCTCGTGAGGAGGGTCTCAAAGTGGGACTGTTACGTCCAATCACGTTATGGCCCTTCCCCTCGAAGGCAATTGCTGAGATGGCACAGGGAAAGAAGGGTGTTCTCGTCGTAGAGATCAATGCAGGACAGATGGTACAGGATGTGCGTCTTGCTATTAATGGTGCCCTGCCTGTTGAGCAATTCGGTCGTCTGGGTGGTATCGTACCAGAGCCTGAGGAGATTATTGAAGCTTTAAAGAAGATGATGTAAGATGGAAAACAATATCATTGCACCAGAGAACCTGGTATATCAGAAGCCTGCACTGATGAACGACAACCATATGCACTATTGCCCTGGTTGCTCGCATGGTGTAGTCCATAAACTCGTAGCTGAGGTTATCGAGGAAATGGGAATGGAGGAGAAAACTGTCGGTGTGTCACCTGTGGGATGTGCGGTTTTCGCTTATAACTATCTGGATATCGACTGGCAGGAGGCTGCACATGGACGTGCCCCTGCTGTCGCCACTGCTATCAAACGCTTGTGGCCTGACCGCCTGGTATTCACCTATCAAGGTGATGGAGACCTTGCCTGCATCGGAACATGTGAGACAATTCATGCCTTGAACCGTGGAGAGAATATCGCCATCATCTTTATTAATAATGCGATATATGGTATGACGGGTGGACAAATGGCTCCTACGACATTGATGGGTATGAAGACTTCTACTTGTCCTTATGGTCGTCAGGCTGACTTGCATGGTTATCCCCTGCATATCACTGAGATTGCCGCCACACTGGAAGGAACCTGTTATGTGACCCGCCAGTCAGTAGAGACCGTTGCTGCTATCCGCAGTGCAAAGAAGGCTATCCGCAAGGCTTTTGAGGCTTCAATGGCAGGCAAGGGTAGCAGTCTGGTAGAGATTGTCTCGACTTGTAACAGTGGTTGGAAAATGTCACCTAAAGCAGCCAATGAGTGGATGGAGGAACATATGTTCAACTACTATCCGAAAGGTGACTTGAAAGACACAACCAGTGAGAAGTAAGATGTTTGACGTAAGATGTAAGAAGTTATGAAGAAAGAAATAATTATCAGTGGTTTTGGTGGTCAGGGCGTCCTTTCGATGGGTAAGATTCTTGCCTATTCCGGGTTGATGGATGACAAGGAGGTGACTTGGATGCCTGCTTATGGTCCGGAACAGCGAGGCGGTACTGCTAATGTTACTGTGATAGTGAGTGATGAGAAAATCAGTTCTCCAATCCTTAGTAAATTTGATATCGCTATCGTGCTTAACCAACCTTCTTTGGAGAAGTTCGAACCTAAGCTCAAACCTGGTGGCATCCTTATCTATGACGGCTATGGTATTATTAATCCACCGACACGTAAGGATATCACTGTCTATCGTATTGATGCTATGGACAAAGCTGCTGAGATGAAAAATGCCAAGGTGTTCAATATGATTGTCCTTGGAGGTCTCCTCAAAGTGGCTCCTGTCGTCAGTACGAAAGGAGTGGAGAAGGCTCTCTTCAAAACGCTCCCAGAACGCCACCATGCTATGATTCCTCTCAATATGCAGGCTATCGAAGAGGGTGGAAAGATCATAGAGAAGATATAAACAATATTATATAATAAGGTATAAGAGGTATGGGAACTCCCATGCCTTTTTTATGCCTAAACGACCAGTTTGTTCGTTTTCCGTAATTTTATCGCCTTTTTTTCGGTTTATTCGTTTATTATTTGTATCTTTGCAGCCGAAAACCATTAAGAAAAGAAATATGAAGAAAATTTTTACTCTTGTAGTAATCTTATGTATGTCTGTTGGCGTTCGTGCCGGCGGACTGATGACCAACACAAATTACCACATCGCCTTTGACCGTATGATGGCACGTGGTACTTCTTTTGATATTGACGCTGTCTTCAGTAATCCTGCAGGACTTGCATGGGGACATGAAGGGTGGCAGCTCTCTCTAAATTTCCAGAAACCTTGGCAAGACCGTGATATAGAGACGACGATACCGGGATTCCTTGGTAATGACTTCCATCATAAATATCATGGCAAGGCTTCAGCTCCTATTGTGCCTGCCCTGTTTGCTTCCTATAAAAAAGACCGTATTGCTGTATCGGCAATGATTGGTATCGTGGGCAGCGGCGGCTTCGTAGAGTATAAAGAGGGTGTTCCCATGTTCAACATACTCCTGACCAGTATGCTTGCAAGCAACGGCATCATGCCAAATCAGTATAAACTCGACTCTGAGATGAAAGGTAAACAGTATATCTATGGCGGACAACTGAACTTCACCTACCGCTTTACAGACTACCTCTCTGCAGCTGTCGGATTCCGTGCTAACTATTACGATGGATATTATCGTGGACACGTCATTGCTACAGATCATCCTCAATTGGGAGAACTGGCAAAACTCTTACTTGATGTTGACCAGAAAGGGTGGGGCTTTACACCAATCATAAGTCTCAACTACCACCAGGGACCTCTGACTTTGGCAGCACGCTATGAATTCAGAACCAAAATCAATCCAAAGAACGAGACTAATGTCCTGGATGCCGGACTCGGCACCAATCTCATCGCTGCTATGATGGCAGTTGATCCTGTTGGGGCACAAGCAAAACTGGCAGCTCTTAACACACAGCTTGGTGGATATACTGCACCCTATGAGGATGGAGCCAGGACCCGTTACGACATGCCTGCTTTATTGTCGGTGGCTGCGGGCTATGAGTTTACCCCGAAATTACGTGCTACTCTGGAGTATCATTTCTTTGATGACAAAAACGCAAAAATGGCTAATGATCGTCAAAAAGAACTGAAGCATGGTACACATGAGTTCCTGGCTGGTGTGGAGTATGATATCAATGAGAAATTCACTGTCAGTTGCGGAGCGCAGCGTACAGACTATGGTCTGAGCGACGGTTACGAACAAAATACCTCATTTGCATGTGATAGTTGGTCTATCGGACTGGGTGGTGCTTGGAATATCACCAAGAAGATCCGTATGAATGCCGGTTATTTCATCAGTATTTACAGTGACTATACCAAGAGCCAGAATAATTACCTCGGAACACCCTATGCAGGCAAGGATGTATATTCCCGTACAAACAATGTAATAGGTGTCGGTATCGACTATAAATTCTGATTTTTTGTTACAGAAAGGAAGTGAAAACGTAAAAAAGTCAATATAAATCAAGAAAATGAAGTAAAAATCGTACTTTTTACACGTTTTTTTTGGAACTTATAGTTTTTTTTATTTACTTTGCACCCAAATTTAAAGAGAATAGGTAGATTTATTTATAAATTAACTAAGTTAGTAAGAAAATGAAAAAGCTTTTTTTAATGCTTGCTGTCTCTATGATGACAGCTTCTGTGTATGCACAGAGAACTGCAGTTACAGCCAACAAGGCTGGTGACAACTGGTACATCGGTATCAATGCCGGTGTAGCTACTCCCATGAATAAGTTCAGATTTAATTTGGGAGGTGGTGAAGATTATGGTTTCATGAAGGGCGTATCTCCCGAGTTTGGTGTACGCATTGGTAAGAACCTGACCACCGTATTCGGTCTGGCTTTGGACATCAACAACTACTTCGGAAACAAGTCTGATTCTAAGTCTATGTTCGGTAGCAAGACTTTCATCAACGCTACAGACTTTGACATTTTGAGCACATGGAACCTGAACAATCTGTTCGCTGGTTACAAAGGTGAGCCACGTGCATTTGAGGTTATCGCTCTCGTAGGTGGTGGTTATAGCCGCGCATGGGCAGAGAAGCAGGGTGGTATCAACGCAAAAGCTGCCATCGACTTCGCTCTGAACTTCGGTTCTGCTAAGCAGTGGCAGGTTTATTTGGAGCCAGGTGTTGTATTCGGTCAGCCTGTTCCTATGTATGCAAACCCATTCCGCAAGGTTGAGTTCCCCTTCAATGGTAAGAAGAACAACGGTGCTTTCTCTCTGAAGGCTGGTATCAACTACAAATTCGGTACAAGCAACGGTACTCACAACTTCAAGGTTGAGGAGCTCCGCGACCAGGCTGAGATCGACGCTCTGAACGCTAAGATCAATGAGCTTCGTTCTGACGTTGACGCTAAGAACGGTCAGATCAACGCTGCTAACCAGACCATCAACGACCTGAAGAAGAAGCTCGCTGAGTGCGAGGCTCGTCCTACTCAGATCGTAGAGGAGAAGAAGGAGACCACTCTCCAGCCTATCGTTATCTTCCGTCAGGGTAAGAGCACTATCGACGCTGCTCAGTATGCAAGTGTTGAGATGGTTGCTAAGTACATGAAGAATCATCCTGAGGCAAAGGTTGTCGTTAAGGGTTATGCTTCTCCAGAGGGTCCTGCAGAGCTGAACCAGAAGCTTTCTGAGGCTCGTGCAACTGCAGTTGCTAATGCTCTGATTAAGCGTTACAAGATCTCTAAGGATCGTATCACCACTCAGGGTCTGGGTGCTACCAGCGAAATCTCTGAGGAGAACGACTTCAACCGTGTTGCAATGTTCGTTGATACAACAAAATAATCAAAACATAAAATAAAAAAGTCCCCGTAGACGAAAAGTCTGCGGGGATTTTTTTTCGTTTTTTTATCAATTATTTTTCAATTTGTTTCATCCCTTCATTTTTTCGTTTTATTTGCTTGTGTAGTATGCATAATGGTAGTATCTTTGCAAAAACAAGAAACGACAAAATTGACTTATGAAACATATATTATATATCCTACGAAGAAATGTTTGTCGTGTGATGACTCTCCTATTTCTTCATGTGTGTACCATTTCAATGGCAGCTCCTCGTTTTGTGGATTTTTCTGCAGGTGACATGTTATTATCCAAGGGTAAGATAACCATTGGCTATGATGCTAAAGATGCAAAAGCTGTGGCTATTGCGTCCAAGACTTTAACAGAAGATTTCGGAAGAGTAACAGGACAAGATGCTGTCTTGGTTAATTCCTCAAAGGCTCAAATTATAGTAGGCACATTAGGAAAGTCTGTTTTCATTGATCAACTTGTTAAGCAGAAGAAACTGGATGCTTCTTTATTACAAGGTAAGAAAGAGAAATACATTATTACATTAATAGATAATCAACTAGTCATAGCAGGTAGTGATCGCCGCGGTACTGTCTATGGTATATATGAGCTTTCTCAACAGATGGGTGTCTCGCCTTGGTATTATTGGGCAGATGTACCCGTAGAACACCATGATCAGATATATATTCATCAGGGAATATATACGGATGGTGAACCAGTGGTAGAGTTTCGTGGTATCTTTCTCAATGATGAGGCTCCGTGTTTAACCACCTGGGTAAAAAATACATTCGGCACGAATTATGGTGATCATCGTTTTTATGAGAAAGTATTTGAGCTGATTCTTCGTCTGCGTGGTAACATGATGTGGCCTGCGATGTGGATGTGGGCTTTTTATGCGGACGACCCGCTTAACTCTAAGACGGCTGATGATATGGGAATTATCATGGGCACATCCCATCATGAGCCCATGGCGCGTAACCATCAGGAGTATGCACGCCATCGTACAGAATGGGGACCATGGGATTACCAAAAAAACAAACAGAACCTCGATAAGTTCTTCCGTGAAGGTATTGAACGGATGAAGGATACGGAGGATATGGTGACTATTGGAATGCGTGGTGATGGAGATGAGGCAATGAGTGAGGATGCGGATATCAAACTATTGCAGCGTGTTGTTGAAAACCAACGTCGTATGATTAGTCAGGTGACAGGAAAGAAAGCTAAAGAGACGACTCAGGTATGGGCTTTATATAAAGAGGTGTTAGACTATTACGATAAGGGCATGCGGGTTCCAGATGATGTTATTATGCTTTTGTGTGATGACAACTGGGGTAATGTACGTCGTGTGCCAAATATGAGAGAACGTCAGCATCCAGGAGGGTGGGGACTTTACTATCATGTTGATTATGTTGGAGCTCCTCGTAATACAAAATGGTTGAATGTAACACCAGCCCAAAACATGAGCGAACAACTGTATCTTGCCTATGTCAATGGTATTGAGCGGATGTGGATATTGAATGTCGGTGATTTGAAACCGATGGAGTATCCTATCTCCTTATTCATGGATATGGCATGGAACCCCCTTCAATATGAACCTCAACTAGTTATCAACCATATTCATGCGTTCTGCCGTCAGCAGTTTGGTGAGAGCCAGGCTGCTGAGGCAGCGCGCCTCCTTAATCTTTGTTGTAAAATGAATGGTCGAATTACGGCGGAGATGCTGAACTTTAGGACTTATAATATACACACAGGAGAATGGCGACAGGTCGCTGATGAATATATGTGTCTGGAAGCAGAAGCATTACGTCAGTACATTTCTCTCGACGAACGTTATCGTGATGCCTATCAGCAGTTGATACTCTTTCCTATTCAAGCGATGTCGAACCTATATCAAATGTACTATGCTCAGGCGATGAACCATCAACTGTATGTGGAAGGTAATCCTGATTGTAATCTCTGGGCAGATAAAGTGGAACAGGCTTTCCGTCGTGACTCATTGTTATGTGCAGACTATAACCATAATATAGCTCATGGAAAATGGAATGGAATGATGATACAAAAGCATATTGGTTATACTTCTTGGAATGATGATTTCCCTGCAGACCGTATACCAGAGGTGAAACGAATGGTAAAAATTGTTCCTGGAGGCTATGTCTTTACTATGGTGAATGGGGTGGTATCCATGGAAGCGGAACATTTCTTTGAGGCTCAGCATAATGACAAGACAGTATGGACCATCATTCCTGAAATGGGACGTACACGCAGTGGAATAACATTAATGCCTTATACGGAAGGTACAAAAGGTGGTAGTCTGTCATATCGCTTTAAGACCGACGGACAGGTTCCTGATAAGGTCAAGGTACATGTGGTGGTAAAGTCTACTCTCGATTATCTGAACAAAGGTGGACTGACCTATCAGGTAACCCTTGACGGCTGTGCTCCTGTCACTGTCAATTTTAATAAGAATCTTAATGAGGATAAAGAAAATATCTACACTATTTATTACCCAACAGTGGCAGGAAGGGTCGTGGAGAGCGTGTTGGAATTGCCTTTGGAAAAAGGCGATACCCACACGCTCACCCTCCAGCCCGATGATCCTGCTATCGTTTTTGAAAAGTTTGTGATAGACGCAGGTGGTTATCAACCCTCTTATCTCTTCATGAATGAGTCCCCTTGTCGGATTGACTCAGGTCAAAAATAAGGCATCGGGATATATTTTCCTGACAAGATGGAAAAATGTTAAGTTTGATTGATGTAAATTTGCATTAGAAAAAGCATAAAGAACATATAGGTGGTTCTATAGGTAAGAAGATTGTTAGTTAGGATAAAAAACAGGTTGCTCGGGATGAGCGACCTGTTTCTTTGTATTGTGGTTGCCAAATGGCTCGTTTGTGATTATTTCTTCTTCTTTTCTTTTTCTTTCTTTTTCTTCTTCGAAAAGAGGTCACGCCAGCTATTGAAATCTTTCTTGATGATAAGACCGATACCTTGTGTGTTCAAACTTGACTTGGTGAAATAGCGGTCGTTAGTTTGGTTGTATACTTTCAGTGCAAGATTCCCACTGGGGAACAGCAGGTAACGGATATCGAAATCACCAATGAAGGATGGATTGGCTCTAGTGGTATTGTCACGATAGCCAAACTGCCCGTTGATAAGCAGTCGGTTGTTGAAAAGTCGTCCACTGACAAGTCCTTCATACTCAGCATTGTTCCACCCCTCGTCACCTGTCGAGATGTTGGCACCAAAGCTCCAGTCGTTACTCTTGATGACGTTCTTCAGAATAGTATTAATCTGTCCAGACAGCGTACCTGAAAGTAGACTCTGCATGGCAAGGGAAGTTTGGCTTTGCTCATTAGGATTCTCAGCGTTATTAGCACCTTGAGGATAGAAACGTCCGATGGCAAGTAGATAGACCACCTGTTGGTTCATCTCATCCTGAGAATTGAGCAGGGAACGTACCATTTGTTTCTCGTCCGTATTGACATTCGGCATATCAAGATCGAATTCGACGACAGGTTGAGAGGGCTGTCCTGTGATATTCATCAGACAGTTAACTCTTACAGTATTTGAAAAGCTTCTGCCCACATTGAGATCAGAGAGCGACACCCCATTAACGGTATTTACTGCTTGTAAATTAAGACTTGCGTTATAGGGGTCACCGCCAAAGACGATGCTACCTCCCTCTTGGAAGGTGAAATTCTTTTTGATAACATTCTGGATGGTCACATTATAAGTACCATTGGCAACACGGTAGGTTCCGAACATATTGAATCCACCTTTGTTAAACCAGTTGGCACGTAAGACTCCGTCACCACGTAAGGTGATAAAATCACCAGTCTGGCTGTCCATCAAGAGACGTAAGGTTAAATCTGACGTACAGTTTATCAGGAAATTGACACGTAAGTCAGAGCGTTCTTCTACAGGAGGTGTTGCTTTTACCTTCGTTGTATCGGAAGGTTGTGAGCGGTCGGTGATTCCCCAATGAATGAATTCCTGGTTGGAGACAGCATCAGGGTCAGCAGCATTATAGACGAAGACTGAGTTTGGCTGTGGTGTCACATTCATGTCGATGACAACCTCCCTTGAACGACCATGAATAGAAACCTCACCTGTGCCATAGACCGTTCCATAGAAAGTGTCGTCACCGAAATCGGGAAAGTCGTAAGCAAGTAAATTCTGGGCATTGATATTGAGGTCGTAGGAGAGATTCGTCAGGCAGTCGTGGTGAATGCCACCAGTGACAATACCTTGACGGTCGTGGATGTCATAGATAGGACATCTGACAAATTCCACTTCGTTTGGTACCATGCGGATGGTATCGTTTCGTAACTGGTAGGTACAACCAGTCGGTTTAACGTGTGCAAGCCCGTTGATGACTAATTCACCTGTTAGGTTAATCGCATCCAATGGACCATAGAGACGCACATCACCATCAGAATGTCCTTCCACCTTACTAAGAAAACTCTGAGTAAAGGAGTGCATAAAGTCGATATGTGTACCAGCAGCCTTAATACCTAAGTCAATGTAATTGTTGCTGGGTGAGACATAACCGTCGATATATGTCATAGCGTCTTTGCCGTCGTTGGCAATGGCGTGAATATCAATCTGTTCTTTTTCCGTATTCCAGTTGACATGGGCATCTAATGTTCCCATTCGTCCATGTTCGAACTCAAACTGGTTGACGATGAGGTCGGCATTCGCTTGTAGTTGTTTGCCAAAAATACCCTTAACAACAGCTTCTCCGGTGGCGAGCCCGCTGAAACTTACCGCATCGAAATTGACGAGTTCAAGGATATAGGCAACGTCAATGCCGTGGAGGTTGACAACAATGGAATCACTGATGTTTTCCGATGCCGTACCATCAATCATCAGATGCTGTTCTCCATGATGGACGTTGAATTCATTGATTTCCAATCGCTTGTCGGAATAGCTGATAGTACAAGGCTCTGCGTTCCATATTGTATTATGAATATTAATATGAGAAGGGGCAATACCGAAAAACGCCACTTGGTCACCATTAGGTGTCGTGAAGAAATTAGCAGTACTGTTTAACACACCGCTCATACGCTCTTGGGCATGGTTGTCCCATGCAAATGAAGAGACAAGTTGATTATTATGCGCTTTTCCTTTTAGGTTCAAGTCGAAATGATTCCCGTTCTCCATTAACTTGGTGATATTGATGCTACAAGCAAGTGAGTCACCAGGTGTAGTAATAGTGATTTGCCCGTTCTGGTAGCCACTTTCCCCATAATAGAAGGCAGGCATGTGACATTCTAAGTTAATGTCATGGACATTATCATTGACAAATCCTTCCAAGATGACAGGTTTCCTGATAGAAAGGGGAATGTCAAAGAGTTGCTGTAACCAGTCACTTTTATGCACAGTAGCATTAATCGTGAAGTTATTGTGGGTGTTAGGATTCATTTGGGGTAGTCCTGGTATGGTAGGCATCTTACTGGCGAGGAAATTAGTAAAACTCTGTGTAAGTGTCTGGTAGTCGAACTCACCTCGTATCTCTACTTGAGCGAAATCGCTATTTAATAACATATAGTGTGTCTGTTCATCGAACCCTGTCTGTATCTGTAGATCATTTAATTTGTAATCTTTTTCACTACTTCTCATGGAAAAGTCTGTGATACGAATAAATCCTTTTGCGTCATTCAGACTTGAGCCGTTTAGTGTAGTCTCGATGTTTGCGGAGAATCTGCCATCTTTCCAATGCTCGGAGAGATGAGTGGCTTGTGGGGAGAAATCTCTGATAGAACCTTTCAAATCAATATCTTTCTTACCTTGCCCTGTTATGGCATGTCCCTCGATGTCGATAGTAGCATTTGGGTCATCAACAGATAATTTCCCTTCGATATGATGTTGGGCATAACTGCCATTCACTTTGATATTCTGATAGCAATAATTATTGTAATCTAACTTACTGATAACCCCGTCGGCATGCACTTTCTCCTGATTCTTGGCAAGAGAACCGTGAAGCTTGATATTGGTGACTAGCATACCAAATTGTTCGTCGTTAAGCAATTGCCTCAGATCCAGTCCCGTCGTTTCTATCTCACCCATGAAGTCCTGTTTAGGTGTCAACGCGAAATGTACGGTAGCATTACCAGCACCAGAACGAATCTGTTGGCTGGCATTGACTTGTTGCAAAGCCCTGCCACTGATATCACCTGCCAGATGAATGTCGCCCATCCGCTCAATAACAGAAGGCACCTCTATTTGTTTTCCCTTCAAATTCATGGATATGAAGTTAAGGGTCTTAGCAGAGAGAGATAAATCTTTAAGGTTGATATACCATTGTGGCTCATGATTAAGCTGTTTGATGAATCCGTTGCAACGGATATCGATATCACCTGTAGAAGAGCTGACATTAACGTCGGGTATTTCTATGTCATAGCCTTTCCCCTTGAAATGGGAGGCGATAGTCAGGGTACTATTGAATGTCTTGAAAGAAGGAAGGAAACATGACAAGTCAGAGAGGCGGATATGCGACTGCGGCAGTTCCCCCTGATAGGTTAGTGATTCTATCAACAAGTGGTCGCCATCAAACTTATAGTTTGCCGTCACGTCTTTCAGACAAACATCAGTGTTAGGCATCTGGATGCGTAGATTATACAAATGACTCATAGAACGTCCACCTTCATAACGCATCGATAGTTTGTTGATTCTCAATCCCGACTGTTCCGTGAATGCAAGTTTCTTCACGTTGACATTCAGCGTGTCTGGTGTGAGTGTCTTGAGGATAACATAGGCACTGATATCCTTTACGAAAAGATGTGAGGAGTTAAATACCCCAGGGGTCTCCGTTTCATAAAGACGGTCAAAGCGCACACTGGAGTGTCGCATAATCAGTGAGTTGATATGCAAGTCAAGGGGAGTCTGATTGGTCGTGTCTTTGGAGGCGAGCGAGTCTAATGCAAACTGGAAGTTTGGGTCTGAGTCAGGAGTCGTCTGATAAAAACGGGCATGGGCTCCGAATAATTGTGCCGATGAGATGGATATCTTACCGTTAAATAAGTCCCATAGACTGATACGGATGCCTAAGCGATGTACTTTTAGCATCTCCTTCCCCTGTTGGTCCATAATGGACACCTTGTCAATAATGAGTCGGTTAAGGAATCCCGGATTGATACTGCCCACCTTGACCTCTGTCCCTAGTTTGTCAGCCAACAGATTTGCGGTTTTTTCACCTATATATTGTTGGAAAGCAGGAATATGAAAAGACGAGATCATCAGAATATACAGTCCGATGACTACCCATATGGTAACACTGAATATATGTTTGAGAACTTTCACTTTATGTATCTTCTATAGCCTGCAATCTGTCAGACAGAGATTGCAATTTTTTTGATACTCTCTGTTTTTGCTACAAAATTACGATAAAAAGTTGTGACCTCGGAATATTTCAAAGGAAAAATGCTTATTTTATACCTAATTTTTATTAATTTTGCAACGTTTGAGAGAGTTTATTCCAAAACATTTATATAAATGGCAAATGTAATTAAATTGCGAAAAGGCTTGGACATCAACTTGCAAGGCAAGGCAGAGGAAAAGCGTATCCAACTGAAATCTAATGGGCAGTATGCACTGGTTCCTGATGATTTCGAGGGCGTTGTTCCAAAGGTCGTGGTCAAGGAAGGTGATAAGGTAAAAGCCGGGGATGCTTTGTTTGTCAACAAACAGTATCCGGAAGTGAAGTTTGCCTCTCCTGTCAGCGGAACAGTCCGTGAGATAGTGCGTGGTGAACGTAGAAAAGTGCTCTGTATCAGAGTCGACGCTGATGCCCAGCAGGAACAAGTTGATTTTGGCAAGAAGGATGTGTCAAAGATGGACGGCAAGGCTGTTATCGATGCGTTGTTGGAGGCGGGGATTTTTGGTTATATCAACCAGTTGCCTTATGCCATCTCCACGAATCCCTCACAAACTCCAAAGGCTGTTTTTGTTTCTGCTTTGCGTGACATGCCGCTGGCTGGTAACTTTGAGTTTGAGGTGAAAGGACAGGAAGGTGATTTCCAGACGGGTCTTACTGCCTTGTCGAAGATTGCCAAGACTTACCTCGGTTGTGGTGTGCACTCTAGTTTTGAGAACTGTCAAAATGTGGAGGTAAATGTCTTTGACGGACCATGTCCCGCTGGTAATGTTGGTGTTCAGGTGAATCATCTTTCACCAGTGAACAAAGGGGAGGTCGTATGGACTGTAGAGCCGACAGTTGTTCTCTTCATTGGTCGTCTGTTTAATACAGGTAAGGTTGATCTCCGTCGTACCGTTGCACTTTGCGGTAGTGAAATAAAAGCTCCTGCTTATGTGGATATGCTAGTAGGAGAGGAGTTGGCTACCTTGTTGAGCAATAGTTATGATGCCGACCACCATGTACGCATCATCAATGGTAACGTCTTGACAGGCAAACCTACCACGAAGGATGGTTTCCTGGGTGCCCACACCTCTGAGATCACTGTGATTCCCGAGGGTGATGATGTTGATGAGTTTGCTGGTTGGATCATGCCACGCTTCAATCAGTTCTCTGTCAACCGCAGTTATTTCTCTTGGCTCTTCGGCAAGAAGAAATATGCTTTGGATGCCCGTGTGAAGGGTGGTGAGCGTCACATGATCATGAGTGGTGAGTACGATAAAGTATTGCCGATGGACATCTACGGAGAGTATCTTATCAAAGCTATTATTACTGGTGATATCGACCGCCAGGAGGCTTTGGGTATTTATGAGGTTAGTCCTGAGGACTTCGCCCTTGCAGAGTTTGTGGATTCTTCCAAACTGGAATTGCAGCGCATAGTCCGTGAGGGTTTGAATATATTACGTAAAGAAAACGCATAAGACTATGAGCGCATTAAGAAACTATCTCAATAAGATCAAGCCCAACTTCGAACCCGAAGGTAAGTTGCATGCTTTCCGTTCTGTCTTCGATGGTTTTGAGACGTTCCTCTATGTTCCGAATACGACGGCAAAGACGGGCGTGAATATCCATGATGCAATAGACTCAAAGCGTATTATGAGTATGGTAGTGATTGCTCTGATGCCTGCCATGCTGTTTGGTATGTATAATGTAGGTTATCAGAACTATCTTGCTGCAGGAACACTGGCAAACGCCTCTTTCTTTGAGGTGTTCTTCTTTGGTTTCCTTGCCGTACTGCCAAAGATTCTCGTTTCTTATATTGTAGGTCTGGGTATTGAGTTTGCCTGGGCACAATGGAAAGGAGAGGAAATACAGGAGGGCTACCTCGTATCAGGTATTCTTATTCCGTTGATTGTACCTATTGGTTGTCCGTTGTGGATGTTGGCTTTGGCGTGTGCTTTCAGTGTAATTTTCTGTAAGGAGATCTTCGGTGGTACTGGTATGAACTTGTTCAATCCTGCCATTGCGGCACGTATGTTCCTGTTCTTCGCTTATCCGTCAAAGATGACTGGTGATACCGTATGGGTAGCACAGGATAGTATTTTTGGACTTGGTAACATTTTGCCTGATAATTTTACCGCTGCTACTCCGTTGGGACAAATTGCACAGGGTACTACTCCAGATACATGTATCTGTGACATGATCTTGGGATTTATCCCAGGTTCTATTGGTGAGACATCTGTTATAGCCATCGCCATTGGCGCTATCATCCTGTTGTGGATGGGTATTGCCTCTTGGCGTACGATGCTGAGTGTCTTTGTCGGTGGTTCTGCTATGGGTGTCCTCTTTGAGTCAACAGGTATGACGACCATGCCTTGGTGGCATCATTTTATTCTGGGCGGTTTTGCCTTCGGTGCTGTGTTCATGGCTACCGATCCTGTGACTTCCTGCCGTACCGAATGTGGTAAGTATATCTATGGTTTCATTATTGGTGCCATGGCTATCATCATCCGTGTGATGAACGCAGGTTATCCTGAGGGTATGATGCTTGCCATCTTCTTTGGTAATATGATTGCTCCTATGATTGACCACTTTATCGTGGAGCGCAATATCTCGAAACGCCAGAAAAGATTGATGAATTGAAAAGATTGAAGAATTGAAATTATGGCTAAGTTAAATACAAACTCTAACGCGTACATTATTATATATAGTACGATACTTGTAGTTATTGTTGCTTTCCTATTAGCGTTTGTCTTTCAGGCATTGAAGCCTATGCAGGATGCAAATGTAGCGCTTGACGTGAAGAAGCAGATCCTCTATTCGCTGAATATTCGTGGCTTGGACGGACAGGAAGCTGAGGCTAAGTATGCAGAAGTGGTCAAGAGTGAGGAAAAGGCTGGTGACCAGTTATACTACATATGTGACATTAAAGGTGAGAAAAAATATGTCTTCCCTTTGAAGGGTATGGGACTTTGGGGTGGAATCTCTGCTTTTGTCTCTGTTAATGACGACCTGAACACTATCTATGGCGCTTATTTTAACCATGAGAGTGAGACAGCAGGATTAGGTGCTGAGATCAAGGACTCTCAGGAGTGGCAGGAGAAATTCCAGGGTAAGAAAATTTTCGACGAGAACGGTGAACTGAAGATTGCCGTAGCGAAGAAAGTGGAGAACCCTTCTTCTGAGGTTGATTGTGTGACGGGTGCCACGTTGACTTCCAATGGTGTCAGTGACATGCTCCGTGAAGGTCTGAAAAAGTATGTTGATATTTTAAAGAAGTAAGACTATGGCATTATTCAGTAAACAAAATAAAGAGGTCTTTACGAATCCGTTGAACCTCGACCACCCCATACTCGGACAGGTACTGGGAATCTGCTCGGCTCTTGCCGTCACTTCACAGTTGAAGCCGGCAATCGTGATGGGACTCGCTGTGACGGTAATCACAGCATTTGCCAATGTGATTATCTCAATAATCCGCAACACCATTCCTAACCGTATCCGTATTGTGGTGCAACTGGTGGTTGTGGCTGCTCTCGTAACTATCGTTTCTCAGATTCTGAAAGCTTTCGCCTACGACGTGAGTGTTCAACTGAGCGTTTATGTTGGTCTGATTATCACTAACTGTATCCTGATGGGTCGCTTGGAAGCGTTTGCTATGCAAAACAAACCCTGGCCTTCTTTCTTAGACGGTGTGGGTAACGGACTAGGTTACGCGATGATTCTTGTCATCGTTGGTGCTGTCCGTGAGTTCCTCGGACGTGGCTCGTTGCTAGGTTTTCAGATTATCCCTGATGCCTGCTATGACTTCGGTTACGTGAACAACGGTATGATGACGATGCCTGCTATGGCTCTGATTCTCGTAGGTTGTGTGATATGGATTCATCGTGCTTACTTTTATAAGGAGAAATAAGTTATGGAACACGCAATAAGTCTATTATTCAGGTCCATCTTTGTGGACAATATGATCTTCGCCTTCTTCCTCGGCATGTGTTCCTACCTTGCCGTGTCGAAGACCGTGAAGACATCCTTGGGATTAGGTCTCGCAGTTACTTTCGTACTTACCGTGACCGTTCCTGTAAACTATCTGTTGCAGACAAAGGTGTTGGGTCCCGGCTGTCTGGTGGAGGGTGTTGACCTTAGTTATCTGTCATTTATCCTCTTTATCGCTGTTATTGCCGGTATGGTACAGTTGGTGGAGATGACAGTGGAGAAGTATTCTCCGTCACTCTATGCTGCACTGGGTATCTTCCTGCCACTGATTGCTGTTAACTGTGCTATCATGGGTGCCTCACTGTTTATGCAGCAGCGCATCCTCATGGAGCCTGACAATTCTCAGGCAATTACCAGCATATGGGATGCCATCGTCTATGGCTTCGGCTCTGGTATCGGCTGGACACTCGCAATTGTAGCACTAGGTGCCATTCGTGAGAAGATGCAATATTCTGATGTGCCCAAACCCTTACAGGGGCTTGGCATCGTGTTTATCACCGTAGGACTCATGGCTATGGCTATGATGTGTTTCAGCGGACTAAATATCTAAAGCGTTATGGGACAGTTTATAGCATATAGCATAGGAGTTTTCCTGATTGTCATACTCCTGTTGGTTGTTATTCTGCTGGTGGCAAAGAAATACTTGTCACCTAGTGGTAACGTAAATATCGAGATTAATGGTGACCGCACCATCTCTGTTGCTCAAGGTAACAGCCTGATGTCGACACTCAACGAGAATGGTGTTTTCCTGCCCTCTGCCTGTGGCGGAAAGGCTTCGTGTGGACAGTGTAAGGTGCAGGTCCTTGAGGGTGGGGGCGAGATTCTCGACTCAGAAAAGCCTCATTTCAGCCGCAAGGAGATTAAGGCTGGCTGGCGTTTAGGATGTCAGTGTAAAGTGAAGGGTGATTTGAAGATTCATGTCGATGAGAGTATCCTTGGTGTGAAGGAATACGAGTGTACTGTCATCAGCAATAAGAATGTGGCTACGTTCATCAAAGAGTTCAAGGTACAGTTGCCTGCTGGTGAGCACATGGACTTCCTTCCTGGTTCTTACGCACAGATTAAGATTCCTGCCTTCGACTGCATTGACTACGATAAGGACTTTGATAAGTCGTTGATAGGTGACGAGTATCTGCCTTCTTGGGAGAAATTCGGACTCTTCCCGTTGAAGTGTAAGAATCCAGAGCCCACTATCCGTGCCTACTCGATGGCGAACTATCCTGCGGAGGGTGATGTGTTCATGTTGACGGTACGTATCGCCACACCTCCTTTCAAGCCCGACCGCAGTGGCTTTATGGAGGTGAACCCGGGTATTGCCTCTTCCTATATCTTCTCACTGAAACCAGGTGACAAGGTGATTATGTCAGGTCCTTTCGGTGACTTCCATCCTCATTTTGACTCGAAGAAGGAGATGATATGGGTCGGCGGTGGTGCTGGTATGGCTCCACTTCGTGCACAGATTATGCATATGACAAAGACGTTACATACCACAGACCGTGAGATGCACTACTTCTATGGTGCGCGTGCTCTCAATGAGGTATTCTATCTCGACGACTTCCTGGGTCTGGAAAAGGAGTATCCTAACTTCCACTTCCACCTCGCCCTTGACCGTCCTGATCCTGCTGCTGATGCCGCAGGTGTGAAGTATACTCCTGGTTTCGTTCATCAGGTAATGCTCGAGACTTATCTGAAAGACCATGAAGCTCCTGAGGATATTGAATATTACATGTGCGGTCCTGGTCCGATGTCGAAGGCTGTTGTTTCCATGCTTGACTCCCTCGGTGTAGAGCCAGAGAGCATCATGTATGATAATTTTGGAGGATAACAATCTTTCCGATTAAATACTGCAACAGGTTGCGTGACTCCAATAAGTCATGCAACCTGTTTCGTTTTGCTAATACGGGTCTTAGGTACGGTCTTCACAGTTGAAAGAAGCATCCTTCCTAACGGTTGACTCCAGTCGACCAACCTGTTGACTCCAGTCGACCAATCTGTTGACTCCAGTCGACCAACCTGTTGACTCCAGTCGACAAGTATATCGTTCCTAATATTACACGAGGGTGTGAGCGTCAAGATACTGCAGAACTTCGTCTTTGTAGGAATCCGAGACAGGAATAAACTGATCACCGAAGACGATGCGGAAACGGTCGACTTGCTGAGCAAGAGGCATGTGGACGATGAAACTGCGGTGGGTGCGTAGAAACTCTGGATGAGGCAGATAGTCCTCAATCTTCTTCATGTTCATCAGACTCATAATACGGGTACCGTCCTGCAGGTAGAAACGGACATAGTCTTTAAGTCCCTCTATATAAAGAATATCGTCAAGACTGACACGGATGAGCTTATAGTCACTTTTGACAAACATGAAGCGGTCACGTGCATAGAGTTCTTGCTTTTGGGCAATGGTATACCAGTCGAGCGCCTTATTGGCAGAAGTGAGGAACTCATCGTACGAGATAGGTTTCATCAGGTAGTCGAGGGCATTCACTTTATAGCCTTCTATGGCATACTGCTGGAAGGCTGTGGTAAATATAATCTTCGTACTGGGAGTCAGTATCTTAGCAAACTCAATACCAGAGAGTTCTGGCATCTGAATATCAAGGAAGAGCAGTTGTACAGGATTAGACCTGAGTTCTCTCATTGCCTCTATAGCACTGCCGAAAGTTCCGATAAGCTGAAGGAAAGGGGTCTTCTCAACATAACTTTTAAGTAATCCGGCGGCGAGGGGCTCATCATCAATAATAGCACATGTAATGGTCATAATGAATTCTATAATTAATTTGTTATTTCGATATTTTGGGATGGTGATATAATAATCTTAGAACGGTAGGTCTTCTCATCATCGCTGACGCCTTTTTCCCATATGTATTGTCCTGGATAGGCTAATTCGAGACGACGTTGTACCTGTGAGAGTCCAATGCCATGCCCACTACGGTCTTGCTGATTCTTAGGGTAATTGGAGTTACTGATATCAAAGACAATCTGTTTGTCATCAGCTGACAGGTCAATGTGGATGAAGCTGGGCAGGGTAGGGCTGACACCATGTTTGAAAGCATTCTCAATGAGTGAGATAAAGAGCATAGGGGCTATTTCTAATTGAGTATTTTTAATGGAGAATTGAGAAATAACCTTTACCGACTCAGGAAGTCGGATGCGCATCAATTGGATATAGTTTTTCATAAACTCCACTTCGTCATTAATAGGCACAGTAGGCTGTTGGTTGTCGTATAGAATATGGCGAAGCATTTTCGATAGTTCTTGTATCGACTCTTGTGCCTTCTGTGTGTCGAAGGCAGTGAGGGCGTATATGTTGTTGAGGGTGTTGAGTAGGAAATGTGGATTGATCTGCCATCTCAGTGTCTTCAGTTCTGCCTCCACTTGTGCTGCCTCAGAATCACGTCTGATGCGGTCTGCACGATACCATTTGAATGAGAGACGGGATAGCGTGGCAATTGTAGCTGAGATGACGAGATTGAAAATGTCTCGCATAATAAAACCGAGCGTGTTCCATGTGCTGGTGTATTGTTGCCCTGGATTAAATAGTTTTTGGGTATAGTTCATCCAAAAATGCAGTCCAATACCCAGCAAAATAATCACAATAGTGTTAACAATGAAATAGTAACGATGGCGACCAGGTACGAAATAATGAGGGGTAAGCCATAGGTAATTCATGTAGAACACGATTATAAAGGCGACAGGCACTGAGCACATGGTCAGGAACTGCATAGGGGAAACACCATGTCCTTGGTTCATGAAAATCATGGGCGACAGGAACATTACCAACCATGCGGCAATATGCAGTACTATCTCAATTTTTTTATTCATGACGAATAGCTTCTATAGGATCCATATTAGCAGCCTTTTGGGCTGGGATATAACCGAACAATACACCAATAAAGACGCATACCAGGAAGGACACGTAGATGCTCCAGGCTGGTACACTGCTAGGCATGCCAAAAGAACTCAAGCCGGCACTTGCCGAGCACCCTACTAAGATACCTAATAGGCCGCCCGTGACACTGATGAGTACGGATTCAATCAAGAACTGCAAGGAGATGACCGGTCCTGTTGCACCTACTGCCATTCGTAGTCCTATCTCTTTGGTACGCTCTGTCACAGAAACCAGCATGATATTCATGATACCGATACCGGCAACGAGCAATGAGAAGGCAGCGGCTACTACCAGAATCAGCGTGACAGTGTCCATGGTTGACGACATCGTCTCCATCATTTCCGCCTGTGAGCGGATGGTGAAGTCATCGTCAGCATCCCCTTTTATTTTATGATTGTCGCGTAGAATCTGGGTCAGCTCCTCTATGGCGGCATCGGAAAGTTCTTCAGTGACAGCAGAGCATACGATACTCGAATACCACGTCTGGGCAGCAATACGCTTCATCACAGTGGTATAAGGTGCTATCATCACATTATCTTGGTCCATACCCCAAGAATTATAACCCTTCGATTTCAAGACACCGACAATACGCATCGGGATAGACTTAAAACGAATCGTTTTACCGACAGGGTCGACATTCTCACCAAACAACTCGGTGACGATGGTTTTTCCTACCACAACTACCTTAGAGGCTTTTTTGATGTCCTCTTCTGTGAAACATTCGCCATCCTCGATTTCCCATTGCTTGATGTCCAGATATTCGGTGGACTCACCATATATTGACGTATTGGTGTTATTATTACCATAGATGACCTGTCCGCTTGCCGTTACCTCTGGAGATACCTTTGTTATGAACTTCTTCTCACGGAGAATACGCTCATAATCAGCTGGTTTTAATGTCTGCATACTAGACGGATCTTGACGGACACCACCACGCATATCGGCACCTGGGCGGATGGTCAGTAGGTTGGTACCCATTGTCGACAATTCCTTGCGGATGCTCTCCTTTGATCCTTGTCCTATCGCCATCATGATGATGACAGCTGCCACACCGATAATGATACCTAGCATGGAGAGAAAGGAGCGCATCTTGTTATTGGCTACTGCCTTGAAACTGACTTTAAATAGATTTAATATATTCATTTTTAATCGTCTTGCGGTTTGGGTAGGGCGGCAAGAGCCTCGGCTGCCGACTTGATATTCGTATTGATGGTGTCCTCGCGAATCTTACCATCACGCAGATTGATGTTACGACTGCTGTATTCCGCAATCTCAGGGTTGTGGGTCACGAAGATGATGGTGTGCCCTTGATGATATAACTCTTGGAAGAGTACCAGCATTTCGAAAGAGGTTCGTGTGTCAAGGTTACCAGTAGCCTCGTCGGCAAGGAGCACAGCAGGATCGTTGACCAGCGCACGGGCAATGGCAACACGCTGCATCTGTCCTCCAGACATCTGATTGCTTTTATGTTCCAGGCGGTCACCAAGTCCTACTGCTTCCAATGCCTTGATGGCTGCGGCACGTCTTTGTCTTGCATCATATTTGTTGTTATACATCAATGGTAACTCTACATTTTCTATGGCTGTAGTCTTTGCCAGCAGGTTATAATTCTGGAATACAAATCCGATCTTCTGATTACGAAGATGCGCACGCTGAGTCTTTGACATGGTACGGACAGAAACTCCGTCAAGGAAGTATTCTCCACTCGTGGGAGTATCCAAACAGCCTAGCTGGTTAAGCAGGGTGGACTTGCCGGAACCCGAGGTTCCTTGAATGGTGACGAACTCTCCTTCATAAATTTTGAACGAGACACCACGCAATGCCTTCACCGTCTCACTGCCTACTTGGAAGTATCGCTTCACGTTCTGCAATTCAATGACAACTTTTCTGTCGTTATTCATTTCTTTTGTTGTTGATTGTTCTTGTTATTTCCGCGTGGTCTTGGCATGAAAGGATTGCTGGTTTGCTGCTCATCTGGCTGTTCACCACCAGAGATTTTGAAATCAACTAACACCTCAGTGCCCTGACTGATACCGCTTGTTATCTCAGTGAGCATGCCGTTGGTTGTACCAACTTCAACTTTATGAGCTTTGAAAGTGTTTCCTTCCTTGGTCCATACTTTATGGTCACCCTCACAGTCGCTTATCTGTTCTCCCTTGGAAAGGAATGCTTCATTGACTGTAAAGCGAAGGGCTTTAGAAGGAACAGCCAGCACTTGATTCTTCTCCATGGTGAAAATGGTGACATTGGCAGTCAGTCCAGGTTTGAGCTTAAGGTCTTTGTTGGGAGCGGAGATGACAACCTGATAGGTTACCACGTTACTCTCGGTAGTGGCTTGCTGACGAACCTGTGTCACCTCGCCCTCGAAAGAATCATCGGGGAAGGCATCAACAGAGAAGGTCACACGCTGTCCTTCTTTCACACCGCCAATGTCTGCCTCATCGATATCTGCAATCACTCGCATATCTGTGAGATCTTGGGCTATAGTGAAGAGCTCGGGGGTGTTAAAAGAGGCTGCGACAGTCTGTCCTTCCTCTACTGATTTCGATAATACCACACCATCAATAGGGGAGGTGATGGTGGCATAACCGAGGTTGGTCTGCGCCTTATGAACACTCTCACGAGAGGAGTTCACCGTTTGGCGTGCTTTCTCGTATGAGAGACGAGCGTTCTCATAGTCGTTGGCACTGACGAGTCCTTTGTCATAAAGGGTCTGGTATCTGTTGAAGTTTGCCTGTTCGTAGTTCAGGGTACTTTGGGCTGACGCAAGGTTGGCTTTTGCCGTATTCAGCTCACTGGTTAGATTGGTCTTATCAAGCTCGGCAATGACTTGTCCTTTCTTCACGACGCTATTATAATCAACATAAAGCTTTGACACAATACCACTAACCTGTGTACCAACGGTTACTGATGTGACAGGCTCAATAGTACCAGTGGCAGTAATGTTGGTATGGATGTTCTGTATCTCTGCTTTTGCTGTCTCAAAAGACACTTTCTCTTCTTTCTTTCCTCCTGATAGCAGGAAGACAATGAGGATGATGAGGGCGATAACACCCACGCCAATCCATACTTTTTTGTTCTTCATATATCTTCTTTATTTTTATATTTTCAATGTTTCCCCTTCGTAGAAGCGTAGCAGTTGCTGATACAGGATCGTCATGTACTTGCTTTGCAACCTGTTCTGTTGTGCTTTGAGCAGTTTGTCTTTACCGGTCATCAGTTCGATGATGTTCTTTAATCCTAAATGGAACTGTTCTGATAACAGATCGTAACTTGCCTGCTCGCTGGCGACAGAGCTCTGGGCTGCCTTGAACTTCTGCTGGTTGGTGTTGGCATCCAGCCAATAACCCTCAACGGTGGCGTATAGGTCTTTCTGCTCGTTCTGGATGTCCAGCAATGCCTGTTCCCGTTGTATCTGTGCCTTGTTGATAGCCGTTCTCGTCTTACGGTTGTCGAAGATAGGAATACTGAGGGAGGCACCGATGGAGGCATCGAAGTTTGTCTTCATCTGTGTACCCCATTCATTAGAACTCATCGAGGCGGTACTTGTCCCTACACCACCGGAAAGACTGACGGTTGGCAGGTGACCAGCCTTGGCTATCTTCATTTGTAGGTCGCTCGACTTTAAATCAAGTTTGGCATTTTGGATCTCCGGTCGCTGTGCCAATGCCTTCTCATAAACACCACTTAATGCGGGAATCTCCGCCAGTGCCTGCTCGTCAGAGGCTTCAAGAGTCATAATGTCAAATTCCTGTTCACCGGTGATCTCCAGCAGTTGTTTCAGTTCCAACTTGTAGTCGGCGAGGTTGCTCTTCGCCTCTACTAAGTTATATTCATCAGTGGCACGTTGAGCGGTAAGCTGAGCAAGGTCTGCCTTTGACATCTTGCCGACTTCTACCATTTCCTTGCCTCGTTCCTCGTTTTTCTTGCTGGTCTCTAGACTTTCTGCATTGACATGAATGGCCTCGTTGAGATAGAGGATCTGGATGTAGAGTTGGGCGATACGCTCTTGAATAGAGTTGGCGACCTCTGCGATATCCAAATCAGCTTGCTCCTCAGCAACCTTGTTGAGTTTCAACTGATTGCGGTTCTGGTTGCCATTCCATACGGTCCAAGAGGCGTTGATGCCATAGGTACCATTATAATAGGTCTTATTGACTTTAGTATTAACGGTACCATTGGAAACAGTAGTTGTACCTGTCTCTAACCATGGACGGTAACCCACGGTCTGGTTGGTAGAGGCGTTGAGTGAAGGTAGCAGTGCCGCCTGTGACTGTTTCCTGGTCTCTGTAGCTGTTTGTTTCTTCAGCTTAGCCTGCTGTATGGTAATGTTATTCTGCATCGCATAATCAATGCATTCTTGTAAGGTCCATTTCTTCTGTCCGTATACTAGAATCGTCAGGAGATATAAGGACATGGTCAGGAATATTCTTTTCATCTTTATAATTATACCTGTTTTTTATTCGTTTTTGTTCATTTTTTGATGGTGCAAAAGTATGAATATTCTGAGAATCGAGGAAATGAAATAGATAATTATTCCGAGTTAGTAGAAATAATCATTTAAAACTTCGATAAAGAAAAGGGCTGTTAACAGTTTTTAGAAATTTCGCTCCTTTGGTTGAAAATGTCTCAAAAATTTCCTTATGTCAATAAAAACCCGTATATTTGCATCGTTAAATAAAAAAGGTCTATTTGAATGAGTAAAATAGTCATACGCATATTGTGGGCTTTACTGGGAGCGACTATTGTCACATCAGTATTCGCATATTGGGCAATCAACAATGGGTGGATTGGCTATATGCCTCCTATTGAGGAACTCCAGAACCCGATTAACAGATATGCTACTCAGATTTATAGTTCTGATGGAAAAATAATGGGAACATGGAACTATAATAAGGAAAATCGTATCCTGGTTGACTATTCACAATTATCACCATCGTTGGTTCAGGCATTGGTGGCAACGGAGGATATACGTTTTTATGACCACTCTGGTATTGATTTCTATGCTCTTGGACGTGCGATTGTTAAAAGAGGACTGCTGCGCCAGAAGAGTGCAGGCGGTGGCTCCACGATTACCCAACAGTTGGCAAAACAACTTTATTCAGGTACAGCCCATAGCGTGATGGAACGTTTGCTGCAGAAGCCGATAGAGTGGGTGATTGCTGTACAACTAGAGCGTAATTATACAAAGGATGAGATCATTACGATGTATCTCAACTATTTTGATTTCTTACATAATGCGGTGGGTATTAAGACTGCGGCTAATACCTATTTTGGAAAGGATCCAAAAGACTTGACAGTGAATGAGGCTGCCACATTAGTGGGATTGTGTAAGAATCCGTCGTACTATAATCCTGTACGTTATCGTGAGAGAAGCCAAGAACGCCGTAATGTAGTGTTGAGTCAGATGGTAAAGGCAGGTTTTTTATCCGAGACTGACTATCAGAAATATTCGACAGAACCCATAAAATTGAATTTCCATGTGTCTGACCATAAAGATGGTGTTGCAGTTTATTTCCGTGATTTCCTGCGTCGGTATATGATGGCAAAAAAACCTGAACGTAAGGACTATCCGTCATGGAATATGGTAAGATTTCATCAGGACTCTATTAATTGGGAGACGGATCCGCTTTATGGCTGGTGTAACAAAAATCGTAAGAGGAATGGGGATACTTATAATGTGTATACAGATGGCTTGAAAGTATATACAACGATAGACTCTCGTATGCAAGAATACGCAGAACAGGCTGCCCGTGAGCATATCGTGAAATATTTGCAACCAGCTTTTGATAAGGAGAACAGAGGACGAAAAAGCGCTCCTTATTCGGGTAAACTGTCGGCGGAACAGGTTAATAAGATATTGATGCGCTCAGTGCGACAGTGTGAGCGGTATCGTGTGTTGAAGGAGTCGGGTGCTTCTGATGAGGAAATCAAGAAATCGTTTAATACCAAAACGGAGATGTCTGTCTTTACATATCATGGAGAAAAGGATACGATTATGACTCCGTTGGACTCTATTCGTTATTACAAATCGTTTCTCCGTTGTGGTTTTATGAGTATGTGTCCACAGAATGGTCATGTCAAAGCATATGTCGGAGGTCTTGACTTTATGCATTTCGCTTATGATATGTGTATGGAGGGTCGTCGACAGGTTGGATCTACCATCAAGCCGTTCCTTTATTCTTTGGCAATGGAGAATGGTTTTTCCCCTTGTGATTTGGCTCCTAATGTGCAAGAGACGTATATCGTTGGTGGGCGAGCCTGGACACCTCGTAATGGTAGTCGGGCCCGTTACGGAGAGATGGTGACATTAAAATGGGGACTGCAACAGTCCAACAACTGGATTTCTGCTTATCTAATGAGTAAACTTAATCCTCAGGCTTTTGTAACGCTATTGCGGGAGTATGGTATTAATAATCCAGAGATTCATCCATCGATGGCGCTTTGTCTTGGCCCTTGTGATATCACAGTCGGTGAAATGGTTAGCGCCTATACTACTTTTGTAAATCATGGCATTCGTACTTCACCCCTTTTCGTGACAAGAATTGCTGATAATGAGGGTAACACGATTGTGGAATTCCAGCCTCGTATGAATGAGGTCATTAGCGAGGAGAGTGCGCATAAAATGCTGTATATGTTGAAAGGTGTTGTTGAGGGGGGTACGGCAGGTCGCTTGCGTTATAAATATAATATTCCAGGAGATATAGCTGGTAAGACCGGTACTACCAACAATAATAGTGACGCATGGTTTATGGGAATTACTCCAACACTGGTCAGTGGGTGTTGGGTAGGTGGTGAGGATCGTGATATCCACTTTACCATGACTAGTATGGGACAGGGTGCCGCAGGCGCACTTCCTGTATGGGCATATTACATGAAACGTGTTTATAATGACAAACGTCTCGGTTATAACAGCGAGGCAGTATTCGATTTACCTGCAGGGTATAATCCTTGTCAATATGATGAATCAGGATTGGAAGATGTCCCGGAAGAGGATGTAGGTGAAATTTTTGAGTAATATATAAATAAGGTATAGAGGTTTTCGCTTTTTGTCATGGAAAGCGAAAACTTTTTGTTTTTATGTAAAAAAGTTCATGAAAAGTTTTGGAGGTTCAAAAATTTGTTGTACCTTTGCATCCGCTTTCGCTCAA
>JAEEGH010002269.1_pt1 | contig 52213 bp, 43 predicted proteins | sample 9134181 | NCBI WGS metagenome assembly JAEEGH01 (sample SAMN16246544, study PRJNA631951) | gut metagenome | biome: gut microbiome; feature: rumen; material: DP-attached | host: Bos | place: Iran: Karaj | collected 2018-10 | reverse complement strand
TGGTGGAAGTTCGTCACGAGCATCTTCACGATCTTGTATTCGTAGCCAGGAGCAATGATAATCTGCGTCGAGGAGTGGAGCACGTTCAGTTCGTGCCGCTTCATCCAATCCAGAAGAGCCTGCAAGGATGCTTCACTCGTCACATTCTGCACCTCACCCTCATAAGGTTCCCACTGGCTGACGTGTAGTTCTTCCTCCGTCAGCTCCGGGTTCTTCATAACCTTCAGACCCATGTAATAAAGGCTCTCAAGCGTTCGTACACTGGTAGTTCCCACCGCAATGGCCTCTGCATGATGGGCAATGAGACGCTCCAACGTCTGTCGCTTCACGCTAATATACTCCGTATGCATCTGGTGGTCGGCTATCTGTTCACTCTTCACTGGTTTGAAGGTACCTGCCCCCACATGCAACGTCAGTTCCTCACGTTCAATGCCGTGAGCATCAAGGTCAGCCAACACGCGCTCTGTGAAGTGCAGTCCTGCCGTAGGTGCTGCCACGCTACCCTTGATTTTCGAATATACCGTCTGGTAGGTTGACTTGTCGCTCTCTTCCGTTTTACGATTCAGGTAAGGCGGAATGGGCAATTCACCTACAGCATCAATCACCTCGGCAAAGGACAAGCTACCATCCCATTCGAATTCTATCACCTGACTGGTACCATGCTCGCCTCGGCGCGTCGCTTTCAAGGTGACAGGTGTCGGCTGACGGGCAATGGTCTGCGTCAACGTTCCTTCTTTCCACTTCTTCAGGTTACCCACCAGACAGTACCACGTGCAACGTCCAGAAGTCTGGAACATTAGTTCGTAGTCACTCGGTTCAGCAGGTTCCAAGAGGAACACCTCAATTAGTGCTCCTGTATCTTTGTGGAAGTGCATACGCGCTTGAATCACCTTGGTATTGTTGAATACCATCAGCGCGCCCTTCGGCAGATATCCCGGCAGGTTATAGAACATGTCCTCTCCTACCGAAGGCTCTTGCCCTTCACCACTTGCTCCTTGCCCCGTATATACGAGCAACTTCGAGTGGTCGCGCTCCTTCATCGGATATTTCGCAATACGCTCATCCGGCAGCGCATAGTTATATTCACTAATATGTATCTCCTGAGTTCTCACAGTACAAAAAATTACGGCATACTAAAGAAGAAGTAAAGTGCGGCGTAACGACGTTCTATACCGTCGGCCTTGCCTATGGAGCGGTTGCTCTTGTCGCGCACAGTACCATCACTCTCAATCTTACCCAGATAACTGTTCGAGCGGTCACGCACGGTACCGTCACTCTCAATCTTTCCGATATAGCTGTTGGAGCGGTCGCGCACGATGCCGTCGCGCTCTACCTTGCCTACATAGGCATTCGAGCGGTTGCGCACGCTACCGTCACTCTCTATCTTGCCGACATAGGCATTCGAACGGTCGCGGATGGTGCCGTCACGCTCAATCTTTCCCACATAGGCGTTACTGCCGTTTCTCATCTCCTGTGCCATAGACATTGTCGATGCTCCGACAATCATGAGCAACAAAACTAAAATCTTTTTCATATTCCTGTCATTTTTATTTTATATTCGTGTTACCTGCTTAACACCCTTGACGGTGCGCAGTTTCTTCATCAGCGTTTCCATGCGGGATGTATCATCCAGCATCACCTCCAGATTTCCACTGAACAGCCCATCGTGTGAGTCTATGTTGATGCTTCGCAGTACAAGTCGCTCGTCCTTAGAGATGATGTTGGTTAGGTTGTTCACGATGCCAATGTCATCATTTCCCACCACACGCAGGGTGATGGAGTACATAGACGATCCTTTCCCGCTCCACTTTGCCTTCACGATACGATAGCCAAAGCGCTTTCTCAGTTCCGGTGCATTAGGACAATCCACGCGGTGTATCTTGATGCCGCCACCTGTTGTCACAAAGCCGAAGACGGCATCACCGTAGATGGGGTGACAACACTTGGAAAGCTGGAAGTCGATGCCCTTGAGGTTCTGGTCGATGACAAGCACGTCCTCTTGATGGATGGCTGCCAGCTGCTGGTTCTGCGTGGCGTCATACTGGAAATCGGCCGCAGAACGTGCTTGGTTGTCACCCGTCACAGTACCCTCGCGCTGTTTCTCTTCGACGTATCTGTCGGCCACATAGTTCAAGTCAAGTTGCCCAGAGGCGATATTCCGGTAGAATTCACTGGCTTCCTTGTAACCCAGTCGCCTCATAAGGTGCATCAGGACAGACTCTTCTATCTCTATCTTACGGTTCTTGAACTTACGCTCCAAGGCCTCCTTGGCAAACATACCCTCTGCCTGCTGCGTCTCACGGAGCGCCAGTCGTATTTTCGACTTGGCCCTGCTGGTCTTGACAATGTTCACCCACTCCAGCTTCGGCTTCTGGTTGGTCTGCGTCATTACCTCCACCTGATCGCCGCTCTGCAGCTCATGACGAATGGTAACCACTTTGTTGTTGATGCGTGCTCCCACGCATTGGTTGCCAATCTTCGAATGGATGTGGTAGGCAAAATCCAGTACCGTAGCCCCCTTGGGAAATTTAAGCAGGTCACCTCGGGGTGTAAAGACGAACACCTCGTCTTCGTAGAGATCCATCCTGAACTGGTCCATCGCCTCCATGCCCGTGCTGTTTTCCAACATCGAGCGGATGCTGTTCAGCCATTCGTCCATGCCCGACTCAGCCTTTACGCCCTTGTATCGCCAATGAGCAGCCACACCGCGCTCGGCTATCTGGTCCATGCGCTCGGAACGTATCTGCACTTCCACCCATTTCTGCTCAGGTCCCAGTACGGTAATGTGCAGGCTCTCATAGCCGTTCGACTTCGGTACCGAAAGCCAGTCACGCAACCGTTTGGGGTTGGGCTGGTACATGTCGGTAACAATGGAGTATGCCTGCCAGCATTGCATCTTTTCTTTCTCTTCAGGACAGTCAATAATGATGCGTATGGCAAACAGGTCATAGACACCCTCGAAGGCACAATGCTGCTTTTTCATCTTTTGCCAGATGGAGTGTATCGACTTGGTACGTCCCTTCATGTGGAATGTAAGTCCAGCGGCTTCCAATTTCTGGCGTATGGGACCAATGAAGTTCTCTATATAGGCATCGCGACTCTTCTTCGTTGCATTCAGTTTCTCCTTGATATGGTAGTAAGCGTCATGCTCCAGATACTTCAGCGAGAGATCCTCCAGCTCGGACTTCAGCTGGTAGAGTCCCAGTTTGTGGGCCAGAGGTGCATAGAGGTATGCCGCCTCTTCCGAAACGCGCCGTCGTGCCTCGTCATCAGCTGCGTCACGTATCTGCCGCATCAGGTTAACGCGGTCGGCTATCATAATGAGAATGACCCTCATGTCTTCAGCAAACGAGAGTAAGAGATTACGGAAGTTTTCACTCTCTACAACGGGATTCTTCTTGTAGAGTTCCTGTATGCGTTGTAATCCGTGAAGGATGCGCCCCACACTCTCGCCGAAATCGGCCGACACTTGGTCGATGGTGGTGAATCCACCTTCTACGCTCGGACGCAGCATGATGGCCAGCACGGCATCACGTCGTAACCCAATCTCCTCAACCACAGTCTGTGCTGTACGAAGACTCTCGACGATGGGGTTCAGCCCGAACACATCACGATGCACCTCTGGCTGTTCAAGATAGCGCCTGATGTAGCTCATCATCCGCTCCTCATCGTCAGCATGCAACGAGTCGCCCAGTTGTTCCTTGACCTTATTGTAGAGCGCGAAGGTCTCCTCACGCTCCTGAGCCGTAAATTCCAGTCGTTCCGTCATAGGGCCTTATATTATCTTTATAATAGCTTCTGTAACTTTGAGCGGAGCATTTCTGCCTCCGATTGCCTGATGCGCAGATGTATCTCGCAGGTATTGTCAAACGTCTGACTGACAATACGAGGCTGCATCTCCTTTACAATACGCATCACGTCATTCATCTGCGGATAAGCAAACGTGTAGGCTATCTCCTCCTCCACCTGGCGTGTCTCAACGGTAGCATGGCCAATGGCATCGGCTGCAGCCTCACGATAGGCCACGATGAGTCCGCTGGTACCGAGATTCACGCCACCATAGTAGCGCACGACGACGATGAGCACATCGGTCAATTCGCTGGAGTTGATTTGTCCCAGAATAGGTTTTCCGGCGGTGCTGGAGGGTTCGCCATCATCGTTGGCACGAAAGTCCGTTCGTTGCGGTCCGAGCATGTAGGCATAGCATACGTGCCGCGCATCATAGTATTTCTTTCGGTAGCCGGCTATGATGTCCTTCACCTCGTCGTGGGTTTCAACGTGGTGGGCAAAAGCAAGGAACTTACTCCGCTTCTCGGTGTAGTACCCCTCGCTCGTTGCTACTATTGTCTTGTACTCGTCCGTCATTACTACTCTATATCCAAGATTTTCCAGCCTATCCCAAGATCAACTTGGCTATCCTAGTTTATGAATCACCAGTCCGCTTCTGAGTTTCGGCTCAAACCATGTAGCCTTAGGCGGCATAATCTTACCACTGTCGGCAATATCCATGATTTGCTGCATGGTAACGGGATAAAGCGCCAAGGCAGCACGCATCTCACCGGAATCGACGCGACGTTTCAACTCGCCCAGTCCGCGGAGACCTCCCACGAAGTCAATACGCTTCGAAGAACGCAGGTCGCCAATGTTCAGTATCTCGTCAAGAATGAGGCGGCTGCTGATGTCCACGTCAAGCACGCCGATGGGGTCAGTAGGGTCAAAGGTGCCTTCCTTTGCCTTGAGGCTGTACCAGCGGCCGTCCAGATAGAGCGAGAACTCGTGCTGGCAGGCCGGTTTGTATATTTCCGTCCCCTTGTCAGCGACAATAAAGTTGACCTGCAGGGCAGCGAGGAATTCCTCAGAGGTGAGGCCGTTCAAGTCCTTCACCACACGATTGTAGTCGAGGATAGTCAATTGTGAGGCCTGGAAGCATACAGCCATGAAGAAGTTGTACTCCTCTTTGCCCGTATGGTTGGGATTCTGTTTCTGCTTCTCGGCTCCGACAAGTGCGGCGGCTGCTGAACGATGGTGACCATCAGCTATGTAGAAGTTAGGCATCTTGCCAAACTCCTGGGTAATAAGCAGGGTATCGGTATCGTCGTCAATCACCCAGAACTGGTGGCGGAAGCCGTCGATGGGTGCAACGAAGTCGTACTCCGGCTCCGTCTTTGCATAACGCATGATGAGCTGATTGAGCACCTGGTTATCAGGATAGGCAAAGAATACGGGTTCTATATTGGCATTGTTCACGCGAACGTGCTTCATGCGGTCCTCCTCCTTGTCGCGACGCGTTAACTCATGCTTTTTGATACGACCTTCCATGTAGTCGTCGGTATGTGCACACACCACAAGCCCGTACTGTGTTTTCCCGTTCATTGTCTGAGCGTAAATATAATAATGTTCGCGAGCATCCTGTACCAGCCAGCCCTTATCCTGGAACTTCTGGAAGTTCTCGGCGGCCTTCTCATAGACGCGGGGGTCGTACTCGCTGGTGCCCACGGGGAAGTCTATCTCGGGTTTTATAATGTGGTAGAGGCTTTTCTCGTTGTCGCCGGCCTCGGCGCGTGCCTCTTCACTATCGAGCACATCGTACGGACGGCTCTCTACTTGCTCCACCAGCTCCTTTGGTGGGCGTATTCCTTTGAATGGTTTTACTATCATAACTCTTTTTTTATTTTCTCAATCATTTCATGATACTCAGCATCCGTCAGGTACACCTGCTGCGGGTTCATCTGGAACGTGCCGCCATAGTCGGGTCCGCCGACATACTTCGGTGCCAGATGGAAATGCAGGTGCGACAGTTTGTCACTGTAGGCGCCATAGTTGATTTTCTCGGGGTTGAAAGCCTTCTGCATGGCTCGGGTCACACGCGCCACATCAGCCATGAAGGCGTTACGCTCCTCGTCGGAGAGCTCGTTCAGGTCGTTCACATGTCCGTTATACGCCACAAGGCAACGGCCACGGTAGGTCTGCTCCTTAAACAGGAAAGCACGCGACACGGAGAGTTCGCCAATCGGAATCATCAGGTCGTGCAGTGTCTGGTTGTTAGTGCAGTAAAGGCACTCTTTGGGGTCACTTTGCATAGTTTTCAGTTTTTATTATCACGTTACAGGATTGCAAAGGTACGAAATTATTTTATAATTCCGAAAATTATTTTATAATTTTACAAATAAGTCGTCTGACCGCTCTGGAAAAGAAGACGTGAGACAGAATTGCTCATCGTGTGCATATTCTTTTCATTTTGTGATGGTTTCATCAGGAAATATAGTATCTTTGCACCCGATATTCATATAAAAACCGGAATATTCGTGTTTAACAAAAAATTATTAGAATATGAAAAGACTATTATCGACCATTATCTTTACGTGCCTCACCATGGGACTGATGGCACAGAATGGAATTAAAGTGAACAGTAAAGGTCCCAAACCCACCATCACGGATTTTGTATGGGCCGCTTTGCCTTCCTTGAACTATGAAGACGAGGAAGAGACCGGAGACCGCCCATGGAGAGCATTGGAACATGCTATGGACCGCCAGAGAAAAGGCCTTCCACAAAAGAATGGCGAGACGCTGACCATCGACACAAAAAACGGCTACATTCTTCTTGAATGTAATGGCGAAGAGAACGAAGACTATATTTTCAGGTTGGAAGTATGCTTCTGGAACGAGTCAGACGGAAAACACAAACTCATCGCCTTCAACAACCTGGCAAGTTACGTAGAGGGCAGACCATGCTTAACCGAAACAAGCGGTTTCTTCTTCTACCGTTACGACAACGCCACCAAACGTATGGTTGACTGCGAACCTCCAGGATTCGAAATAGAATACAACGGCATCTATGAACTTCCGCGCACCGGCAAGGACATCACCCACATTCAATGGAATGAAGACGGTTCCACTAAGCGTAAGGTACTGAAGTGGGACGGAAGGCAATTTAAATAGGTAAAAACCACTTTTTTCCTTACTAAGACCGGAAAGAAGACGTCAAAATAAACAAAAAGAGCGAAAACACAAAGACGTGTACCGAGAGGAACACTGCGTGTCTTCGCTCTTTTTCTGTATGCAGAAAGTTACTTGTTCACCTGGAACTTCGTGTCACCGTCCTTGAAGAAAGCATTGATCTGCTTGGCAGCGGCGATGCCAGCATTGATGTTGGCCTCGGCTGTCTGGGCACCCATCTTCTTCGGGGTTGAGAAGTAACGGCCCTCGAACTTCAGGAATTCGTCATTGGCATCGGGCATGATGTCGGTAACGAACTTCAGGTCCTCGCGTTCCTGCATCAGTTTAATGAGTTCGGGCTCGTTGATGACCTCCTTGCGGGCTGTATTCACGAGCACACCACCCTTCTTCATCTTGCCGACCAATGCGTAGTTGATGCTCTGCTTGGTCTCAGGGGTTGCGGGGATGTGGAGTGAAACGACGTCACACTGCTCGAAGAGAGCGTCCTGATTGGCAACGGCATGTACGCCAGCCTTCTCGATAACGTCTGCGGGGCAGAAAGCATCATAGGCATAAACATCCATACCAAAGCCCTTGGCGATGCGGGCAACATTACGGCCAACATTTCCGAAAGCCAAAATGCCTAACTTCTTACCCAGCAACTCACTACCACTCTTTCCGTTATAGAAACCACGAACAGCCATTACCAGCAGGCCGAACACCAGTTCAGCCACAGCATTAGCGTTCTGACCAGGAGTATTCTCGGCTACCACATTGTGGGCCGTAGCAGCTGCAAGGTCGATGTTGTCGTAACCTGCTCCGGCACGAACCACAATCTTCAACTGCTTGGCAGCGTCGAGCACCTCGGCATCTACCTTGTCCGAACGAATGATGAGTGCGTCAGCATCCTTCACTGCATCCAGCAGCAGAGCCTTCTCCGTATATTTTTCCAGCAGCGCCAGCTCGTTGCCGGCTGCCTCTACTTCCTTCTTGATGCCCTCGACAGCAGCGGCTGCGAAAGGCTTTTCTGTTGCAACTAATACTTTCATTTTCTTTAATTTTTAAACCACGAATTACACGAATTTCACAAATTATCTATGTGCTTGTATAATTCGTTTAATTCGTGAAATTCGTGGTCGTTAATAATTAATGATTAGCTTCAAATTCCTTCATGCAGGCCACGAGAGCGTTGACACCCTCGATGGTCTGTGCGTTGTAGCAGCTGGCACGGAAACCACCTACAGAACGGTGACCCTTCACGCCAACCATGCCCTTCGACGTAGCGAAGTCCAGGAAGTCCTTCTCCAGTTCCTTGTACTCGTCGGCCATGACGAAGCAGATGTTCATCAGCGAACGGTCCTCAGCCTTGGCTGTGCCCTGGAACATCTTGTTGCGGTCAATCTCGCCATATACAATCTCTGCACGCTGCTGTGCCAGTTTGTCCATTGCCTCTACGCCGCCGTTCTTCTTAATCCAGCGGAGGGTTTCCAAAGCACTGTAGATGGGCACAACGGGAGGAGTATTAAACATAGAGCCCTTGTCAACATGTGTGCGGTAGTCGAGCATGGTGGGAATCTCACGGGGAGCCTTGCCCAGCTTCTCGTCCTTCACGATGACGATGGTCACACCGGCCATTGCCAGATTTTTCTGAGCACCGGCATAGATGGCGTCGTACTTCTTCACATCGATAGGACGGCTGAAGATGTCACTTGACATGTCGGCAATCAGGGGAACGTTAACATCGAGGTCCTTGCGTATTTCAGTACCATAGATGGTATTATTGGTAGTGATGTGCAGATAGTCAGCATCAGCAGGAACGCTCCAGTCCTTAGGGATGAACGTATAGTTGGCATCAGCAGAAGAAGCCACCTCTACCACCTCACCGAACAATTTGGCTTCCTTCATGGCCTTCTTTGCCCAAACACCCGTGTTCAGGTAAGCAGCCTTCTTAATCAGGAAGTTATAGGGAATCATGCAGAACTCAAGGCTTGCACCACCACCGAGGAAGATGACGGAGTAGCCTTCGGGAATAGAAAGCAATTCCTTCACCAGAGCAACAGCCTCGTCAACAACGGGCTGGAAGTCCTTTGCACGGTGGCTGATCTCCATCAGGGAGAGACCGGAGCCATTGAAATCAAGACACTGTTGAGCGGTTTTCTCGATAACCTCGCGGGGAAGCATCGACGGACCGGCGTTAAAGTTGTACTTCTTCATTGTTTTTTGAATGTTGTTTTTAAATTATAATTTAAACGATTTTTCTTCTCTTCAAGTTCTCTTTTTAAAAAGTGCCGCGAAGTTACACTTTTTATTTGATTCAGCCAAACTTTTGAACAAAAATTAATCTTTTTGCCCCGTTTTCCTATCATTATGTCAAGTCGGCATGACAAATAGCGCGCCTTTTTTTACACAACAGTCCGTTTGTGCTGACTCAGCGAACCTCTTCGACAATGGTCTTCAGACCCTTGATTTTCTCACCCTGCAATTGGCGAAGCACTTGACGAAGGCGGTCGCGGCTCACAGCAGCATACGCATAGCGCTCGTTCACGTCGATACGCCCCACCTCCTGCGGTGCCAGTCCACCCTTCTTGCATAGGAATCCCATGATATCGCCCCGGCTGATTTTATCCTTCTTGCCCTTACCAATATATATAGTGGCCATTCGAGGAGGACTTGGATGGAGAGCAGAGGGTGTAGGGTCATAGGTGATTACCTCATGTGCCGGGTGCGTTCTCCCTCCACCTTCCGTATTTAACCCTCCACCAAGAACATACTCCGGAATATGCTCCTCAGCATTCAGGATAAAGTAGGCATTGCCCGTTTTGTCCCAACGTGCCGTACGTCCCACACGGTGGATGTAGCCCTCCTCACTTTCAGGCAGGTGATAGTGAATGATGTGTGCCACATCGGGAATATCGAGTCCCCGAGATGCCAAGTCGGTAGATACCAGTACGTTGGCAGAACCGTTGGAGAAGCGGTAAAGGGCAGCTTCACGCTGCTTCTGCTCCAGTCCGCCATGAAAAAAGCTGGTGGCGAAGCCCTGTGCCGTCAAATAGTCGTTGACGCGCTCTACGGAGTCGCGGTAGTTCAGGAACACGATACTCTGACCGTCACCCAGACTAAGCAACAACTGCCGCAAGGTGTCCAGTTTGTCCTTCTTAGGGGAATGGACAGCATACATGGTGATACGCTCTTCGGCAGGCTGTTCGGTGTCCGAGAAATCGACATATTCCGTCTGCTGCATGCGTACAAAGGACGGTATCTCGTCGGCATTGGTTGCCGAGAGCAACAGGCGGCGCTGCACGCCTGGCAGACTCTTCACCAGCCGTTCCATTTCGGCCTGGAAGCCCATTTCCAGACACTTGTCAAACTCATCGATGATGAGCCAGCGAACACCATACGGCGAGATATTCTGCTTCTGGAGGTGGTCGTTCAGACGCCCCGGCGTACCAAACACGACATGAGGCCGTACCTGACGGAGCACACGGTGCTCGTCCATGGCCGCACGACCGCCATAACAGCTCTGTGACCGCAGGCCACAACCCATGCGCCGCAATACCGTATCCGACTGTAACGCCAGTTCACGACCGGGTACAACGACCAACGCCTGTACGGCATCAGTCGAGGCATCCAGCTGCTCAATGAGCGGCAGAAGGTAGGCCAGCGTCTTGCCCGAACCCGTCGGCGAAAGGATGACCACGTCGCCACGACCCTTGGAAATGGTCTCATAAGCCCGTTCCTGCATGGCATTCAGCGTGATGCCAAGCTTCTCCAAAATACGTTCCTTTTGAATCATGGCTGCAAAGGTACAGAAAAATAAAGGAATTTAAGTTTTGCAGGCTCCGCTTTTGAGGAATTTAGAGGATTTTATAAGAATTTAGAGGTAGTTAGTGGAACTTCTTGACTAAGCAAAGCGGAAAAGACGGACGGAGAGAACCACACAATCGTTAAATAATCTTTATTTGGAGCACCAACCCTTTGTCGTCTCCTATATTATATGTACCTTTGCACCCCGAAATTGAAACATCGACGATTTTATTAAGTAACATAAAGTCTAACATTGTTAAATTATTAAACATTTTAAAGTATTATGTCAGAATTAACAAAGAACGTCCAGCCATTACAGGACTTCAACTGGGATGAGTTCGAGAATGGCACAGTGGCAAACGTCAGCAAGGAAGAACTTGACAAGGCGTACGACGAAACCCTCAACAAGGTCAGCGAGCATCAGGTCGTTGACGGTAAGGTCATCAGCGTTGACAAGAAAGAGGTTGTCGTCAACATCGGCTACAAGAGCGATGGTATCATCCCCGCAAGCGAATTCCGCTACAACCCCGAGCTGAAGGCCGGCGATGTTGTAGAGGTTTATGTAGAGAACGCAGAGGACAAGAAAGGTCAGCTCATTCTCTCTCACAAGAAGGCACGTCTCAGCAAGAGCTGGGATCGCGTCAATGCTGCCCTTGACAACGAGGAAGTTGTACAGGGTTACATCAAGTGCCGCACGAAGGGTGGTATGATTGTTGACGTATTCGGCATCGAGGCATTCCTGCCCGGCAGCCAGATTGACGTTCACCCCATACGCGACTACGACCAGTTCGTAGGCAAGACCATGGAGTTCAAGATTGTCAAGATCAATCAGGAGTTCCGCAACGTTGTTGTTTCGCACAAGGCTCTCATCGAGGCTGAGCTCGAAGCACAGAAGAAGGAAATCATCGGCCGTCTGGAGAAAGGCCAGATTCTCGAGGGTACCGTTAAGAACATCACCAGCTACGGCGTATTCGTTGACCTGGGCGGTGTTGACGGACTCATCCATATCACAGACCTCAGCTGGGGCCGTGTTGACGATCCCCACAAGGTGGTTGAACTCGACCAGAAGATCAATGTCGTTATCCTCGACTTCGACGACGAGAAGAAGCGTATTGCTCTCGGTCTGAAGCAGCTCACCCCGCATCCCTGGGAGGCTCTGGATGCTAACCTCAAGGTTGGCGACCACATCAAGGGTAAGGTTGTCGTTATTGCCGACTACGGTGCATTCGTTGAGGTACAGCCTGGCGTTGAGGGTCTCATCCACGTTAGCGAGATGTCCTGGAGCCAGCACCTGCGCAGCGCTCAGGAGTTCCTGAAGGTAGGCGACGACGTAGAGGCTGTTATCCTGACCCTGGATCGTGACGAGCGCAAGATGTCACTCGGCATCAAGCAGCTGAAGGAAGACCCATGGGAGGCTATCGAGGTTAAGTATCCTGTTGGCAGCAAGCACACCGCTAAGGTTCGCAACTTCACCAACTTCGGCGTATTCGTTGAGTTGGAAGAGGGTGTTGACGGTCTGATTCACATCAGCGACCTCTCTTGGACCAAGAAGGTAAAGCACCCCTCAGAGTTCACTCAGGTAGGTGCAGAAATCGACGTCATCGTACTCGATATCGACAAGGAGAACCGTCGTCTCTCTCTCGGCCACAAGCAGCTTGAGGACAATCCCTGGGATGTATTCGAGGAGAAATACACCGTTGGTTCCGTTCACGAGGGTAAGATTACCGAACTGCTCGAGAAGGGTGCCGTTGTTGCTCTTGAGGACGGCGTAGAAGGCTTTGCTACTCCGAAGCATCTCGTCAAGGAAGACGGCACACAGGCTGCCGCCGGCGAGGAACTGCCCTTCAAGGTGATTGAGTTCAACAAGGACAGCAAGCGTATCATCCTCTCTCACAGCCGCACCTTCGAGGATGCACAGCGTGAGGAAAAGAAGGCTGCTGCTCCCAAGAAGGCCCGTCCCGCCAAGAAGGACGATGCTCCGAAGATTGAGAACGTTGCAGCAAGCACCTCTCTGGGCGACCTCGACGTACTCGCTGAGCTGAAGGCAAAGATGGAGAAGGGCGAGTAATTGTCTGTTCATCACATATCCCAACGGGGAATGACCTGCACAGGTTATTCCCCGTTTTTATTTCCCGCAATCTACAAAAAACGTTAAATGGAGATGGGTTATGCAGATTTTTTGTATTTTTGCAATCAGAAAACCAAGAGCAACAAGAATCCTATGAAAGAGCAAATCATTGAATCAAGAATACAGGAATGCCAGCTCAGCGAGCTGACAGCCGAAGAGCAGAAGGCCATACACCTGGCCATCGAGGGAACACGTCGCAGCTATACCCCCTACTCCAACTTCCACGTCGGTGCAGGCGTCATCCTAAATAACGGACAGGAGTACATTGGCTGTAACCAGGAGAATGCCGCCTTCCCTGCCGGACTCTGTGCGGAGCGAACGGCCCTCTTTGCTGCCGGTGCACAATATCCGGACAACCCTGTAAAGATTCTCGCGATTGCCGCCCGGGGAACGGACGACGAACTGACAGAGGAACCCGTCTCACCCTGCGGCACCTGCCGGCAGGTCATCATTGAGACGGAGACACGTCACAGCCAGCAGGTCATTATTCTGCTGTATGGTCGCCGTTGCATCTATCGGATGGAAGGAATACGACACCTCATGCCGTTGTCATTTACGGAATTCTGAGTTTTCCACAAATATCCTTAACGGTCTCAAAATTCCCCTGACGGTCTAGCACACCCTCTAAAATCTCTATTGCAAGTCGTCTGAAATAAACTTGGCAGCCTCGCTGTCGGGCTTCAGCTGGAAGTCATACACCAGGTTTTTCTCGTCTATCAAGACGAAGTCTTCCTTCTTGGCCACGAAGTACTGCTCTTCTGCCGGTTTCTCCACGTCGTCGGCAACTTTAATCAGCACTTCCTCATAGCCGGCAATCACCATTTTCTCTATTTGTGCCCTCGTGCCATCGCCTAAACTGAGTGCGACGTCACGCATGGCAAACGGATAATACTGCGCCAGGATGCAATGGCTCATCGTGAGCTGACTGCCACCCGTCGCAAGCAGGTTACCCTCTGCATTCGACAGCAGGCAATGGTCCAGCGCTATGATACATTGAACCGCACGGATGCCGACGCCTGCTGTATTATGGATGGAACTGTGAGTCAAGGTGATGTCCGAGCTTGCCTCTGCCAGTATCGCCTCGTTGGCTCCGTGAACGTCGCAGGCTGTCAGCTGCAGACGGCCATTCTCGCGAACGATGATGCCGTCCCACTGACCGCTGATGTGGTCGTATGGCAAGTAGGAGAACATATCGTCCAGACGGTCGCCGCGAAGCGTCGTCTCTTCTGCCTCCAGCACTCCCCCGACGTCAACGTGAGAGCCAGCGTGGAAGTAAAGCGTCGCCCCGCGCAAGCGAAGCGTAGCCTCAGGAGCGATGGTCAGATTACCGAATACCAGTATGGGCTTTGTTCCCTGCACTTCCTCATCGGTGGTTACCGTCTTGTCGTCCCAACGCTCGGCATCCCACGTCCACGCACGAAAACTGACCTGCTGCTCGACACCACTCTCAAGCGTCAGCAGCAGTTTCTCGTCAAGGGCTTTCGGAGCCAGCTGTCCTGCCTCAGGTGCCGTCAGTTCCACAACTACGAGGGCGCTGTCCTTACCCAGAATCTCCAGTCCGCTGATGCTCGGATGCAGGTACTCGCCATCTACATTCACACGGAACCCCTTGGAGCCGTCAGCCAGCCGGACGTCACTAACGCGCAACGCCTTCGAGTTACGGTTACGAATCCAGAAACTATAAGTTGATGATGCCTGTCCGCTGAAGACGGTATCCATGCGGAGGGTATCCTCCGGCAGTGTCAGCACGTCGCTGCGGCTGGTCGAGAACTGCTCGTCGTCGCTACATGCCACACACAGTAATATTGTTGCTAAGAAATAAAAAATCCGTTTCATCATACATAGACAAAACGGATTTTTCGCTGATTTATTTTACCTTTTTACTTTTTTACCTTTTTACTTTCCAAAGTAGCGCTTCAGCAGCCCGGCAAAACCAGCACCATGACGTGCCTCGTCCTTCGCCATCTCGTGAACGGTATCGTGGATAGCGTCAAAGCCGGCAACCTTGGCATTCTTGGCAATGCGGAACTTGTCCTCACAGGCACCAGCCTCGGCGGCAGCACGCTTCTCCAGATTGGTCTTCGTGTCCCATACGCACTCGCCCAGCAACTCGGCAAACTTGGCTGCATGCTCAGCCTCCTCAAAAGCGTAGCGCTTGAAAGCCTCGGCAATCTCAGGATAGCCCTCACGGTCAGCCTGACGCGACATGGCCAGATACATACCCACCTCGCCGCACTCGCCGTTGAAGTGGTTGCGCAGGTCGTCAATCATCTCCTGTGACACACCCTCGGGCTTGCCGTCGCCAATCTTGTGGACGGTAGCGTAGGTCATGTCGGCATCGTCCTTCAGTTCTGAGAACTTTGAGGCAGGAGCCTTACAGATGGGGCACTTCTCGGGAGCGGCATCGCCTTCGTAGATATATCCACAAACGGCGCAGATAAACTTTTTCTTCATAGGATTTTGTATTTGTTTAGTTTTAAAAAAATAATCTTGGTTGCAAAGATAGTATAAAGTTTAGAGTTTAGGGATTAAAGTTTAAAGAATTTTCTACCGATTAACCTTTTTTACGTTTTTTCCTTTTAAACGTTTTTCCCATTATTCCGCTCCCGTTCCCATAAGTAGTAGAACACCACAGCAATAACCAGTCCCAGGACCATCAGCACAACGCCTGCCGCAGCAGGAATCATCAGGAAGGCGGCTGCAATATTGAAGCCGATGGCGCCACGTCGTTCAGGCGGTCCATACACCCTGAGGCTGTCCTCCAGTTCGCCGGCCAGCAACGAGTCACCATTTGCGTACGCCCGGTCCATCTGGTCCAGAATCTCCTGGTAGCGTGCCTGCTTCACGCTGTCATCCTCGTACTCCTCCAGCTCCATCGAATACTCCGAGTATTCCGCCCGTTTCTTGTCAAGCTCATTCTCCGAGTAGAACATGCCACCGATGCTCAAGAGCAACATGACGAGGCCCGCCAGCCCCATCAGCACGCCCGACACACCCAGGCAGCCGAAACTCGTTTGCTTGAACCTTCCCATTAATGTTTAATATTTAATGTTTATTGTTTAATGTTTATTGTTTCCTGTATCTCTTCAGCAGGGGCACCTCCTCACAGAGCGCATCGGCCAGCAGCCCGGCCACTACCTTCGCACCATACTCATTATAGTGCGTATTGTCCTGACGCCCTTCAGGCAATGCCGGATGCTCGCCTGGTCTGTACCACATGTGCAGCTTCTTCGAAGCCTCACGCCCAAGTCCCTGCTCCAGGTCATGCGTAATCCTGTTCGCATCAATGAAGTACGCGTTCATCCTGCGTGCAACGTCCCTCGGAGCCACCGCATACAGCCCGTGGGTGTCAGCCAGCGTATCACCTTCCGCCACGCGCACGCCATCCTTGAACGTCGTATTGCGCAGCGCTTCGTCGTCAGCATTTTCAGGCACCTTATGGAAGAAGTTACGGCGCACCACAGCATTCATCACCACGGGAATGCCACCGTGCTCACGCGTCTCACGGATATACTTCGCCAGGTTATAGTCGAACGTCGAGCCCGGGTCGGTATGCCGTTCCGGCTGGTCCTTCTCGTCGTTGTGGCCGAACTGAATGATGACATAGTCGCCGGGTTTCATCAGTGCCAGCACCTTGTCCCATCGTCCCTCGTCGATAAAGCTCTTGCTCGAACGGCCGTTCACGGCGTGGTTATCCACCACAACCGCCGTCTCGTCGAAATACTGTTGCAGAGCCATGCCCCACCCTCGCTCCGGTGATCCTGTTGACAAGTCTTTCTTGGCGGCAGTAGAGTCGCCGATAATGAAAATCGTCACAGGTCTGTCAGCCGTCATCGCGGTCAAGAGCAGCAGCGTCAGTGCTGCCAAAATAATTCGTTTCATAGTAGTTCGTTTTTAATTCGTGACAAAGATACGATTAATTCTTGAATTCTACAACCCTTTTATGATAGAAATCTCCTTTTTTTCTTGTAAAAGGATAAAATAAGGGCAGGTTACAAGTACGCAGCCTGCCCTTTGTTGTTTTTGTTATTAACGTATAATGCCCATTAATGAGCCGCGAATGGACGTTAATTTACTTCAGCACGACCTTGCGGCCATTCACGATATACACACCCTTCTGCGTCGGTTTACCTTGCAGCAACTGACCATCCAGCGTGTAATAACGGTTATCGTTGTCGTTAACGTTAACGTTCGAAATTCCGCTCGTTCCTGTTACGGTCAGTGAACTTGTGCGGTCGGGGATGTCGTAGCCGACACCGTCGATGGAGAGCACTACGTTAGAGAGGGTGACGGAGTACGTGCCAGCCGTCGCCGTCTCATCAGCCTTGATCTTGAACGTGAAGATGCCGCCCGTGTTACCTTCGTAAGTATAGCCATCAGCAGAATACTGGGCGAAGGTCAGCGAGCCGTCATCCAGCACTTTGCACGACAGCGTGAAGTCCTCCGAACGGGCGTTGATGTTCTGCGCATCCACTCTGCCGTTGCTCTTCTTCACAATCGACAGCCCTGCAGGCAGCATCAGCTTACCCTGTATGGCTGCTACCAAGCCCGTGTTCGTCATCTGCATCTGTATCTCCTTCGTCTCACCAGGATTAATGGTGATGTCGTCTAAGTGCAGGTAGTTCTCATCCACGCTGGCCGCACGACGCGTGGCGTTCTCCGCAAACATGGCTGGAGCGCTGGTCTTCATCAGGATGTAGCGGTTGATGATGGTCACCACATCGTTGATGTTGATGGCTCCACTACCATCCACGTCTGCCGCCTCAGCAATGAAGTTGTTGACAGTCTTGCCTAGGATGTAGTTGATGATGCATACCACATCGTTAATGTTGATGGCACCACTATTATCTACGTCACCCAGCACATAACTCTTTACTGTCAACGTAGCTCCCACATCTGCGGGATGATATTCTGTGTTGTTTACGTCTGAGAGCACAATGTCTTTCAGTCGGATGGTATAGTCGCCATCGGCCATATTCTCGTCAATGTTCAACGTTACGTTCAGGAAGTCGCCGCTATTCCCTGTAAAGGCATCGCCATCTGCCGAGTAACCTACGATGCGAACAAAGCTGTCCCTCTGATTACCTGATACGCTGTAGTTGCCATCCATGCGCTCCGTTGTCTCGATGATCATCTTTCCTTTGCTGTTGGTGGCTACGGTCACACCAGCAGGAAGATACAGGTCAAGCTGGAAACCAGTGATTTCCTTCTGGTTCGTCAAACCGATGGGCAGAACCAACTGTTTACCCTTATAACATGTCATGTTTTTAATTGTAAGGATATTTGCACTAGACTCTCCTGGATTATCTTTTTCCTTGACTTCAGCAAAATGCGATGTCCATCCAGAAAATGCTTGATAACTTATCTTGGTACCTGAAGGAACCATAAGTACTGCTTGTGAAGATATGCCCTCAAAAACATCATCAGCAATGGCAAAGGGCTCCTCTATTTCAGAAGTTACATGATGAAGATTTGTGCAGTTATTGAACGCCTTTGAGTCAATAAATGTTACACCCTTGGGAATGTTGATGGACGTAATAGGGCACGTGCAAAAAGCGTAATATCCAATAGATTCCAGATTATCGGGAAGCACAATTTCTGCCAATTTATAGCAGCCCATAAACGTCTTATCCTCTATGCTGGTAATTTGATTTGGAATGTTAATTGTAGAGAGAGCCCCACAACTATAGAAAGCATTCTCCCCTATGGACTTAACGGAATTAGGAATTATAACAGATTCCAATTTTTCGCAATCACTAAAGGCAGACTTTCCTATAGATTCTACTTTGTCTGGAATGGTTACAGATTTTAGCAAACTGCAAAAAGTAAAAGTGTTATCCTCAATTTTAGTAATATTGTCAGGTAATGTTATTGAGGTCAGAGAGCGACACATTCCAAAAGCATAATTCCCGATGCTTGTTACATTTTTGGGTATGGTTATTGATTGTAGTTTCTCACAATAATAGAAAGCACTACCACCAATAGAAGTGACGCTATTAGGTATATATAAAGCTGTAAGATTCCTACAATCCCAAAGAACATTTGAGCTTATTTCTGTGATTTTTTCGGGAAATGAGAATCTAATAAGACCACTACAACCTTGAAATGCACCAACTCCGATGGATTCAACAGAATTAGGTATTGAAATAGATAATAAACCACTACAAGACTGGAACGCCATCGATCCAATTGTCGTCACGCTGTTGGGTATCGCTATCGATGTTAGACTGGTACATCCCTTGAACGCATAATCACCAATACTAGTTACACTATTAGGTATCGACACAGAAGTCAGGCTACTACAATTCTGAAATACGTTATTATCAATGACTGTTATGCTATTGGAGATTGACACCGAGTTTAGGCTAGTGCATCCAAAGAACGCAGAGTGGCCAATGAATGTTACGCTATTAGGAATATTTATTGAGGTCAGGCCAGAACACCCCCAGAACGCACTCTCACCGATGCTTGTTACGCTATTGCTAATAGTGACGGAGATCAGGCCAGAACAGCCATTAAACGCATCATAGATGATTTTCGTCACACTTTGTGGTATCGTCACTGAAGTTAAACCACTACAATCACGGAATGCACTATAACCAATTCTTGTTACACTATAAGTTTTACCATCGTAGGTGACAGATTCAGGAATGGCAACACTGCCAGAATACTCATCTGAATATTCTTGATATCCACTACCACGATAACTGACTTGCAACTCTGTATTCTTGTTTATGTAAGAATAATAGATGGTAACACCATCAGCATTTGCCACTTCGATGTCGTGTGCGGAAACGTTTACTCCAACCACACTCATAAGTATGGTGAGCAGGAAAGTTAATCTAAAATGTTTCATAGCTTTGGATTTTAATTTATTCAAATATAATTCGAACCTTATCATTTCTTGTGAGATACGTTAGCCTTGATTTCATGTGTTCAAGCTCCTGAGAAGTAAAATTTTCACAATTCACAAAATTGCTACTTGACACCAAAAACACCCCATTACTTAAGAGTTCTCCCGATATAATTATTTCTTTTCCTGAGTTAATGAAAAAGACATATAGTCTTTTCGAGTCTAAAAAATTCCAATGAAGTTCATCCATAATCCTCAAAAGACTCTCCTGCGACTCCCCAACAAGGCTGTTAATAATATGATGACTGCTAAGATACAAAAAAGCGTGGGAATCTTACCTGTTACTCGTCCCACTCTAAGAGGCTCTGGCATCGCCCTATCTGTCAGAACGAGCAACGCCGAAGCCCACGCCTGTATGTATAAACGAAGTAACACTTACATGACAAGCCAATAAAGGCTGTCTGCAAATGCATGTCGGATATTACATACCCATGAGCATCTACCGTTGCTTTGTTTTTGACAGATAGTTTGGAACTGCCAGATTCCTTAGAGTCAAAAGACAAAGCGTTAAGTAAACGCCTTCCTATAAATTAGGTTCCCACCCTTTCAGTCCCGCCCTCAAGCAGGGCTTCGGTATGAGAACACTGCAAAGATAGTGAAAAACGAATAAAAAACAAAATAAAATCCGATTTATTTTTATTTTTGTGCTGTGAAAGCCCTAATGGTATGGCGGGGGTAGCCGCCATATAAGGGCGGAGGGTGCCCCAATGGTATCGCGGGGGATGCCCCAATACCATTGCGCAACAGCCCCGATAGTATCGCGCAACCAACGTCATGATATTACGCGACCAGCGCCATTATATTACGCACATTTTAGCCTTTGTAAATGGTGCGTCTGAGTAAAAAACAATTACGTAGTAATTGAAAAAATAGGTCGAAAAATAGTTCCGAAAAAATTTGTTTGTATCAAAATTAATCCATACCTTTGCAGTGCATTTTAAGCTATGCAAGATTTTGAAAACAGACGTAGTTTAAAAGCAGGTGTTGATCCCTAGCCAAGAGCACTTTAGCCAGAGCAAGCCCTATCAACAAAGATCATATTTTTTATGTTGAACTCCTAAAAAAGAAAAGTACATGGAGATCAAAACAGAAAAAGGGTTCCGCATCCAATATTATAAGGTGCAGAACCAAAATAGAAAAAGCGACCAGTATGGCAAATGGTACGGACGTACTCACATGCTGGGCATCGCAGGTATTAACGAACTGACGCAGCAGATTCAGAGTCGCTGTACTGTACGCGAGTCTGACATCTATGCAGTGCTCTCAGAACTGTCAGACAGTATTGCCAGCGTGCTTGCTATGGGCTATCAGGTACGTGTTCCTGGTCTTGGAATCTTCCATACGACCATCACGACAGAACCCGCAGACACGAAGGAGGAGTTTACGGACGACAACATCAAAAAGCTGAATATCAAATTCAGAGCAGAACGTCCGATGACTCAGATGGACAACAGAACTGCAACGATTTTGAAGTACTGCAAGAAGCCTGTCTTCGCGGAATACACCCCGAAGAGCAAGAAAAAGAAGGAGGACGACGACAATGGCGGCGATACTCCAGGAACAGGTGGATAAATCAGCTCGTTCTATGATGAAAGGACGGGAAGACTTCGAGAGCTTCCTGTCCTTTTTAATATGTAGAAGGGATGGTAAGCGCTACGATGGCCTCGCGCTGAGCCGCAGAGTCAACGGAGTAAAGCTTGTAATAGCATTGACTTGGGTTCGAGATGGTTTCAACTTTAGCTGAAGATAATGTGAACTTTCGTGCGTCATGGTATCAAGAAATGCCGATGAAGTTGGTGCTACGGCGCACGAAAGTTGATACCGCGGCGGACAAAAGTTCACACCGCGGGGCATAAAAGTGTAAACGTATGCCGAACAATCAGGGAGAAACTGCCGGGGAAAAGGGGACTTTCTGCCGGGGTAAAGGGGAGTTTGATACAGGGAAACTGGAATTCCGCGGGCGGCAGAAACAATTTGGGCGCCCGTCCCAATATCTTCGGTCGGGCGCCCAAATATCTTGGGGCGGTCGCGCTAATCCCTTTTTCGTTTTTGACTATCCACAAAAGGCTGATAGTCGCTCACTTGGCAAAGGTAGTGCAAACCGAGCGAAAAACCAAATAAATCAAAGATTTTTTGAGTTTTTCCGAGGTGCAGCCTACCTTCGACGAATGTCAAAGGTACGAAAATAATAGCGGAAATCCAAATTTTCAGCCAAAGATTAATCACTGAATTCTTCTTCCGCTCCGTCCATCACACCAATGACCTTATAGAAAATTGAAGTAAAGGCGCTGGCACTTGTCAGATACATCTCCATACAAATGGTAAACGAATTCTCATTAACGACCAGTTTACACATCTTGTACTTGTTAACCTCTCGGGCATAGCCGTCGATATTACCCTTATTGATACCACCACTATAATCGAACTGCTTGATCAGTCGAAGATACATAGGATTGCTGTCAGAATCTGACACAATGACGTAATACACATCACCCTGACGTTTGAACTTGATGTCACCATCAGAGTCAATAGACGGCTGGAAACCTTCAGTTTTAAGGAAAGACATCACTTTGTCCCTCAAATTTCTCTGATCAGACGAATAGTCCTTCTGAGCAAATGCCATCGTACACATCAGTACGGAGCAGAAAACCATACAAATAATTCTTTTCATAATTAGATTCTTTGCCTATAGACACCCATGATTCGGCACTTTAATTCGATTTGTAATTTGATCATCATACGAGAACGAGACGGATGTCTGCCCTGTCGGGAAATCTCTTCTCATACCATGTTTTTATATACTTGCAGCAGCTAACAACAACTCACCCAGCGTAGGATGAATATGTATCATGTCACGTAACTGGCCGATGGTAGTGTCACGGCACATCAACACACTGACTTCCTGTACCAAATCGGCAGCATGGGCACCAAAGGCATGACAGCCAATGATTTGGCCGTCAGTACCTGACAACAGTTTGACATAGCCATCAGTCTCACCCATCGCAAGTGCCTTACCATTGGCCCGGTGAAACGCCTTGCCACATTGATAGGCGATACCCTGGCCCTTCAGTTGGTCTTCGCTGGGACCGACACACGCTGCCTCCGGCTCCGTGAAGATAGCGGCGGGCATGATGTCGAAGCGAATACCGTCGGTACGACCAAGAATATGGTTTACAGCACGTACGGCCTGCATCTCGGCGGCATGAGCCAGCATCTGACGGCCGTTGACATCGCCGATGGCAAAACAATTACAATTTGACGATTTACGATTTACAATTTGGTAGTTGTCATCGACGGGGATGGAACCATTAGGGGCAAGGGCGATGCCTGCTGCCTCAAGGTTCAGACCGTCGGTGTTCGGCTGACGGCCTGTAGCCATGAGGATGACATCGGCATCAATGTCGGCCAATGACTGTACGGCAGTTTTCATCTTAAAGGCGATGCCTCGTTTCTCCAATACTTTGCGCAAGCGCTTTGCCACGTCGCTGTCGAGCATGGGCAGACACTCCTTTAAAAACTCTATGACTGTCACTTCGGAGCCAAAGCGATGGAACACGCTGGCAAACTCCATGCCAATGACACCCGCACCAATGATGCAGAGTTTCTTGGGCAGGGTGCTCATCTGCAGCAGTTCAGTGGAGGTTACTACGCGTGGGTCGCCGATGTCGGGCAGGGGCAGCAACTTGGCACGGCTGCCGGTGGCGATGATGATGTTATTAGCGATAACACAGTCACCGTCTACACGGACGGTCTGGGCATCAACGAACTCAGCCCGACCGCGTAGGAGCGTGATGGCTGGGTGCGAGAGGATGCCCTCAACGCCTTGACGGAGCTGAGGGACGACCTGCGCTACACGTTCGCAGGCCGCCTCGAACGTGGCACTGTGAACATAGCACTTAGTGGGTATGCAACCACGGTTGAGGCAGGTGCCGCCCACCTCGTCCTGCTCGACGATAACTACCTGCAGGCCTTGCTTGGCAGCTAACTCTGCAGCGCGGTAGCCACCAGGGCCTGCACCAATGATAAGCAGATCAGTTTGCATCATTGCACATCTGTTTATACGTTACCACCGGATGCTTCGCAGCCTCCACATCATCCACTCGACAGATGGGGGTATTGTGGGGAGCTGTCTTCACGAGTTCCGGTTGCTCCTTGGCCTCCTCAGCAATCAGGCGCATGACACGGATGAAACCATCGAGTGTCTCCTTCGACTCATTCTCCGTAGGTTCTACCATCAGTGATTCATGGAACAGGAGTGGGAAGTAGATAGTTGGGGCATGATAGCCATAGTCCAACAGGCGCTTCGCCACATCCATCGTGGTGACTCCCGTCGATTTGTCTTTCAGACCATCGAACACGAACTCATGCTTGCACAAGCCCGTGATGGGCAGTTCATAGACATCCTTCAGACACTCCTTGATATAGTTGGCATTGAGCGTCGCCAACGGACCTACCATCTTCATCTGTTCACGGCCCAACGAGAGGATGTAAGCATAGGCACGCATCTCGACGGCGAAATTGCCGTTGTAGGGTGACACCTCTGGGAAGAGGTGCTCCAGTCCCTTGCGCACACCGACAGGACCACTGCCAGGGCCACCACCACCATGAGGTGTAGAGAAGGTCTTATGCAGGTTGATGTGCATGACGTCAAAGCCCATGTCGCCAGGGCGACAGGCACCAAGCATGGGGTTGAGGTTTGCACCATCGTAGTACATCAGGCCACCGGCCTTGTGTACCATCTCGGCAATATCAGGAATATTCGGTTCGAAGAGTCCGAGGGTATTGGGATTGGTCATCATCATGGCTGCCACCTCATGACCGTGTTCCTCAAGCACCTGCTCCAGGTCGTCCACGTTGACGGTGCCATCGTAGTATGACTTGACTTCGATGATGTCTAATCCGCAGACTGCTGCAGAGGCAGGATTGGTGCCATGGGCAGAATCGGGCACAATGACCTTCGTACGCTGGACGTCACCTCGGCTCTCATGATATTTCCGGATGATCATGAGTCCCGTCAACTCACCATGTGCACCGGCATATGGTTTCAGCGTGAAGTCGGCCAGTCCCGTCAGCGCGCAGAGAGAGCGCTTGAGTAGCGTACAGACGGCTTGTGCACCACGTGTAGTGTCGGCTGGCTGCAGGGGGTGTAGGTTCTGGAACTGTGGCAGCGCGGCCATCTCCTCGTTGACTTTCGGGTTGTACTTCATGGTACAGGAGCCAAGCGGATAGAAGCCGTTATCAACACCGAAGTTGTTAGCAGAGAGGTTTGTATAGTGGCGTACCACCGTCAACTCATCACACTCAGGCAGCGCAGCGGGTTCCTTGCGCAGCACGTCTGCTGGCAGTTCATGGTGTCCAAAACGGTTCTTGGGCAGCGAACAGCCACACCGGCCCTCCTTAGAGAGCTCGAATATCAGGTTTCCGTATAGTCTATTGTTCATTCTTATAACCCCCTTAGTTAGGGGGACGGGGTCTGAACAAGCGTTTACCAGACCTTCTATTATATATTAATTGGGGCCTGCGCCTGTTCAGACCCCCAACCCCCTAACTTAGGGGACTGATGCGACAAACGCATCTATTTCTTCCTTGGTACGTTTCTCGGTGACAGCAAGCATGATCGTATCTTCAGCCACTTTGACACCGCCGAAGAAGCCTGCTTTCAGCCAACGCTGCTGCAGAGCATCCACATCGCCGTCATAGCGGACACAAAACTCATTGAAGAACGGCTGGTTAAAGGCCAACTGGAAGTGACCTGTTGCCTGCAGCTGTTCGCAGAGATAGTGTGCACCGTCGTAGGAGAGCTGGGCGGCTTCGCGCAGACCCTGCTTGCCCATCAACGAGAGATAGACGGTGACAAAAAGCGCCATGAGGCTCTGATTCGAGCAAATGTTGGAAGTGGCCTTCTGGCGGCGAATATGCTGCTCGCGGGCTTGCAAGGTCAGCACAAAGCAGCGCTGTGGCTCACGACCGCTGTCGGCATTGGGCATGTCATGCGTCATACCGACGATACGACCAGGCATTTTGCGGATGAGTTTTTCCGTACAGCACATATAGCCCACGTAGGGACCTCCGAACTGCATGGGAATACCCAACGACTGGGCGTCGCCCACGGCAATATCGGCTCCCCACTCGCCTGGCGTTTTCAACAGGGCGAGGTCGAAGGCCACGCTGTTCATGATGAAGAGTGCCTTCTTGTCGTGGCAGCTGTCAGCAAAGCCAGTATAATTCTCGATGATGCCGTAGCGGTTCGGCTGCTGAACGATGACGCCTGCAATGCCGTCAAGTGGTGAGTCGAGAATGGTGCGTAGTGAGTGGTAATCAGTGACACCATCCTTGGCTGGAATCATCTGGACATCGATACCCTGGAAGTGGGCGTACTCGCGCACCACGGCCTGTGTCTTCCCATCGACCGTGTCACTCATCAGTATGCGTCGCTGCTTCTTGCCTGCTGCCACCGCCATGAGCATGGCCTCGGCCGTAGCCGTCGTGCCGTCGTACATCGATGCATTCGAAACGTCCATACCCGTTAGGGCGGTCATCATCGACTGGTACTCAAAGATATAGTGCAGCGTACCCTGCGAAATTTCCGCCTGGTAGGGTGTGTAACTGGTAAGGAACTCTGAACGATTCAGCAGGTTAGGGATGGCGGCGGGCGTGTAATGGTCATAGACGCCGGCACCGGCGAAGCATACCAGTTGCTGGTTCTGGGCGCCCAATTGTTCGAACAACTGGCGCACCTCGAGCTCGCTCATGCCCTCAGGCAACTCGTAATCGCCTCGAAAGCGGAGGTGGTCGGGAATGTCGCCGTAGAGCGCGTCAAGGTCTTCAACGCCAATAGTACGTAGCATCTCCTTCAAGTCCGCTTCGGTATGGGGGAAATATTTATACATTTTCGATTTACGGATTTTCGATTTGCTGATTTACGATTTAGCACAGAACGCTTCGTAAGCCTTGGCATCCATGAGGTTGTTGAGTTCACTCTTATCGGAGAGCTGAACCTTGATAATCCAGTTCTCAAAGGCATCCTTGTTCAGCAGTTCCGGCTCGTCGTCAAGGGCTTCGTTGACCTCAACCACCGTGCCACTGACGGGAGAAATCAGGTCGCTGGCGGCCTTGACACTCTCCACGGCACCAAATTCCTCACCGGCTTCTACCTCGTCATCGACGTCGGGCATATCAACATAAACCACGTTACCCAATGCTTGCTGGGCATAATCTGTAATACCAACGAAACCAAAATCACCTTCTACTCTTATGAATTCGTGCGACTCCGAGTAGTAGAGTCCTTCCATAACTTTTGACATAACTATTATATTTTCGATTTACTTATTTTCGATTTACTTATTTTCGATTTATTTCTTGTAGTTCTTACTAAAAAACTGTTTCTTCACCACAACGGCAGGGAAGGTCTTTTTGCGTACCTGCACCTCTACCTCTGTGTCGAGTTTGGCGTATGCAGAGTCGATGAGGGCCATGCAGACGCTCTTGCCCGTAGAGATGGAACGATAGCCGGTGGTGACCTCGCCGATGACCTCGCCGTCCTTCAGCACCTGACACTCATGGCGAGCGATTGCCTTGTCCTGAATCTCCAGACCCACAAGTTTCTTGCTGACACCTTCGGATTTCTGCTTCATGAGCGCCTCACGGCCAATGAACTCCGGCTTGTCAAGCTTGACGAACATCGAAAGACCTGCCATGACGGGTGAGATATCGGCTGACAATTCATCGCCATAGAGCGGCAGTCCCACCTCGAAGCGTAACGTATCTCGGCAACCCAGGCCGCAAGGCTGTACGCCGGCAGCCATCAATTTGTCCCAGCACATACGGATAAAGTCGTTTTCACCATAAATCTCAAAGCCGTCCTCGCCCGTATATCCCGTACGGCTGACTATGATGTTATTCAAGTCTCCACGTTCGGGAGACGGCAGTTCCTTGAACGTATAGAATGTCAGTTCACGGCAGGGTAAACTGAGCACTTGCTCCATGACACGTTCCGAGTCAGGCCCCTGCACAGCCAACTGTCCGAAAGCCTCAACATTCCAAGGACGTATCTCAGCATTCCATCCATTGAGATTCTGACGTAGCCAGTCGATATCCTTATCAATATTGGCGGCATTGATTACTAGCGTATAGAGCTCGTCGGAGCGCTTATACACCAGCAAGTCATCTACTACGCCGCCGTCCTCGTAGCACATCATACCATAGAGGATCTGCCCGTTCTTCATAGGCAGCACGTCGTTGGTGAAGATATGATTCACGAAGTGGGCAGCCGCATGGCCACAGATATCCACCTCGCCCATGTGGCTCACGTCAAACACGCCGACCTTCTGGCGTACGGCCTCATGTTCGGCAGTAATATCCTTATACTGAATAGGCATGTCATAGCCGGCAAAGGGTGACATCAAGGCCCCTAAGGCTACGTGTTTGTCATAAAGACAAGTTCTTTTGTTTTCCATATAGTTACTGCGTTAATAAGTCAATAAAATCTTTTTTCATTAGGTTCAGCACCACGTCGTCAATGCGGTCGGGCAGAATTCGATAGAGCGTGGCATGGTCCAATGGAAGTCCTTTCAACTTGTCCAATAACAGACTGTCCAACTCGCCAACAAGGAAATAGTCGCCCATCAGATTAACACTGCGGATAACATTGTTCTTCATTTCAATACGTGCTTCCAATTCCCCGACCCCATCAATGCGTCTTTTCTTGACAATACTGTAACGCGGGTTATTCCCGTAGATGAAGTCTGGCGACAGGTATTCCTTTTCCAACTCCTCAATAGCCTGCACGTCAGCGGCTGTCAGCATCAGGTCACCGTCGCACAAGGCATCGTGGGCATACTGCCGGAACTCATCAAGCGTCAACGTGATATAATCCTTCAAAAGACAAATACGCTGACGCACGCTCTGAACACCCTTCGACAACAGTTTGGCATCGGTCGGGGTGATGGAACCAACCATATTGATCATGTCCGTATCGTAAAGCATTGTACCATGTACGATGCTCCGACCCGGGAGTTTGTAAAAAGCATTGCCACTCACCTTTCGGTCACCAACCAACACATCGTTGCGTCCGGAAGCACGGGCATCGACGCCCAGCCGTTGCAACATGTGTACCACCATCATGATATAGCGGTTGAAGGTGAAATTGACATTCTCCTCGCTGGTAATGTAGCTGAACATCAGGTTCTTTCGGTCAGCATACACACAACCGCCGCCACTCTTTCGACGATACACTGCAATATGGTGCTTTCTACAATAGTCAAGATTTACTTCTGCTTCCATCAATTGGTTGCGCCCAAAGATAACGCTGGGATCCACCTGCCACATAAAGAAACAATCGGGCTCGACAATATGACGGGCCACGTATTCCTCCATGGCGAGGTAAAAGGACAATTTCCGAGTTGCTTCATCCGAAGGAAGCATGATATATTTCATAGCGTGAGGTTAGTAGAATTACACTATTGACATGCAAATATATGAAGATTTCATGTAACTTCCAAGCAAAATGATGATAAATTGCTATAAATTTGGTTTTTTCCTTGCTTATTTGTACCTTTGCATGTTGATAGTAAAGAATACTAACGTGGAAGAAACCAAACTCAGCCTTTTAGGCAAAATAAAATATCCCAAAGACCTGCGGATGCTCGCCGTTGAGGAATTGCCTCAAGTATGCAAGGAACTACGCGAGGAAATCATCAACGAACTGTCGGTGAATCCCGGGCATCTTGCGTCAAGTCTTGGCGTGGCGGAGATTACCGTCGCCCTGCACTATGTTTTCCAAACACCGGAAGACCGTATCGTCTGGGACGTGGGGCATCAGGCTTACGGACATAAGATTCTTACCGGTCGTCGCGAACAGTTCGCCACCAATCGTAAGTTAGGCGGCATCATGCCCTTCCCTTCACCCTTAGAAAGCGAATACGACACGTTTACCTGCGGACATGCTTCAAACAGCATCTCTGCAGCATTGGGTATGGCTGTAGCCGCCAAGGCACAAAATGCCAAACGCAAAGTAGTAGCCGTCATCGGTGACGGAGCCATGTCGGGCGGACTGGCTTTCGAAGGTCTGAACAACGTATCATCGAGCCCTAACGACCTGCTCATCATCCTGAACGACAACGATATGAGCATCGACCGTGCCGTAGGCGGAATGGAGAAATACCTGTTACAGCTTGACACGAACGAAACCTACAATGACCTGCGCTTTAAGGCCTCGAAATGGTTGCATGCCCGCGGTTTCCTGAGCGACAACCGCAAGAAAGGCATCTTACGACTGAACAATGCCCTGAAGTCTGCCTTGTCCCATCAGCAGAACATCTTCGAAGGCATGAACATACGTTATTTTGGTCCCTACGACGGGCACGACGTAAAAGAACTGGTGCGTATCCTACGGCAAATCAAGGATATGCGCGGTCCGAAGCTGCTGCATCTGCACACCACCAAGGGAAAGGGGTTCAAACCTGCCGAAAAGCATGCGGAGATATGGCATGCGCCTGGCAAGTTTGACCCCGAAACGGGTGAGCGCATCGTCAAAGACACCACAGGCCAACCACCTAAGTACCAGGTTGTCTTTGGAGAGACCCTGCTTGAGCTCGCCCGTCAGAATCCCAAAATTGTCGGTGTGACGCCAGCTATGCCCAGTGGCTGTTCGCTGAACATCATGATGAAAGAGATGCCTGAACGTACGTTTGACGTGGGCATTGCCGAAGGGCATGCCGTCACCTTCTCGGCAGGTATGGCCAAGGATGGCCTGTTGCCTTTCTGCAACATCTACTCTGCCTTTGCTCAACGTGCCTATGACAATATCATTCACGACGTGGCCATACTACGACTGCCCGTGGTCCTCTGCTTCGACCGTGCCGGTCTGGTAGGTGAAGACGGTCCTACGCACCACGGTGCCTTTGACCTGGCAGCCCTGCGTCCCATTCCCAATCTCACCATAGCGTCGCCCATGAACGAGCACGAGCTGCGCCGTCTGATGTTTACGGCCCAGTTGCCGGACAAAGGACCTTTTGTCATCCGCTATCCACGAGGAAATGGCGTATTGGTGGATTGGCGCTGTCCTTTGGAGGAGATACCAGTAGGAAAGGGGCGTCGTCTGCACGATGGCGATGACTTAGCCGTACTCTCCATCGGTCCGATAGGCAATACCGTAGAAGAAGCCATAGCGGTAGCAAACGCTCAACGCTCAACGCTCAACGCTCAACTAAATGTCGCCCACTACGACATGCGGTTCCTGAAACCACTGGATGAAGAACTGTTGGATGAGGTCGGCCGACGATTCCAGAAGATTATCACCATTGAGGACGGCGTACGCAACGGCGGATTAGGTTCTGCCGTGTTAGAGTGGATGAACGACCATGGCTACCATCCCGAGATAGTAAGGTTAGGACTTCCCGACACCCACTTTGTTGAGCATGGTAAAGTCAGCGAGCTACAGCATATTGTGGGCATTGACATTGAAACTATTAAACAACAAATATTAAGTTCCCTCTCCTTGCGAGAGGGTTAGGGAGAAGCCTATGAAAATCATTATTGGCGGTGCAGGTGCCGTTGGCACCCATTTAGCGAAACTGCTTTCGCACGAGCGACAGGACTGTGTTCTCATTGACGAGGATGACGAACGGCTCAACGGACTGGACAGCAGCTATGACATGATGACCATGCAAGGCTCACCCACCAGCATCCGGACCTTGAAGGATGCTGGTTGTGAAGGAGCTGACCTCTTCGTAGGTGTCACCCCCGAAGAGAGCCGCAATGTCAATGCCTGCATTTTGGCACATGCCTTAGGTGCCAAGAAAACCGTAGCACGCATTGACAACTACGAATATCTGGACCCACAGATGAAACCGTTTTTCAAAAACCTGGGCATCGACTCACTCATCTATCCCGAGGTGTTGGCTGCCAAGGACATCATCAACGGCCTCAAACTTTCATGGGTCCGTCAGCGCTGGGACGTTCACGACGGTGCCCTTGTCATGCTCGGTATCAAGTTACGTGAGTCGTGCGAGATTCTCAACCAGCCTCTTAAGGATCTCTGCGGACCTGACGACCCTTATCATATCGTTGCCATTAAACACGGCGATGAAACCATCATCCCTGGTGGTAACGACGTTCTACAGCTACATGACTTAGCCTACTTCATGACCACCCGCGAGTACATCCCCTATATCCGTAAGATTGTGGGGAAGGAGCACTATGCTGACGTTAAGAACGTCATCGTCATGGGCGGTGGCAAGACCAGCGTACGTGCCGCGCTCACTGCCCCCGATTACATGAACATCAAAATCATAGAACGTGACGAGCGGCGTTGCGAACGGCTGAATGCCCTATTGAGCGAGACTGATGCGATGGTCATTCACGGTGACGGCCGTGACCTGGCACTGTTAGAAGACGAGGGTATCGGCAACACGCAGGCCTTCGTTGCCCTGACGGGCAATGCTGAGACCAACATCCTGGCCTGCCTGACTGCCAAGAAACTCGGTGTGAGGAAGACCGTAGCCATGGTTGAGAACCTGGACTACGTGAGCATGGCCGAGGAATTGGATATTGGCACTATCATTAATAAAAAGAACATTGCCGCCAGTCATATCTTCCAGATGATGCTTGATGCAGAAGTCAGTAACATGCGTTCGCTGATGATGGTAGAGAGTGATGTGGCAGAGTTTGTGGCTGCCGAAGGTTCCAAGGTGACGAAGAAACCCGTCAAGGCGCTTGGTCTGCCATTTGGAGTAACCATCGGTGGACTGGTACGCAACGAACAAGGCTATCTCGTTAATGGTAACTCACAGATTCTGGCAGGCGATTCCGTCATGGTGTTCTGTCATGAGCATAACCTGAAGAAGGTCGAGAAGTATTTTAAAGCCAATGCACTATGGTAAATTTTGGGCTGGTATCGAAGATTATCGGACAACTGCTCTGTCTGGAGAGTTTCCTCATGCTTTGGTGCGTCATCATGTCCTATGCCTACGGCGAAGATGACAGCATCGCATTCCTCATTGCCACCATCCTGACGCTTTGTGGAGGCATGCTGTTCTTGTACTTCGGCCGTCATGCCGGCAACAACATGAGCCGTCGCGACTCATACCTCGTCGTCACCTCCACATGGGTCATCTTCTCTGTCTTCGGTATGCTGCCCTATATGATAGGTGGCTACATCACCAACCTGACTGATGCCTACTTTGAGACCATGTCGGGCTTTACCACCACAGGAGCCTCTATCGTGAACGACATCGACAGTTTGCCACACGGCATTCTGTTCTGGCGTTCCCTCTCACAGTGGATAGGTGGTTTGGGAATCGTGTTCTTCACCATTGCCATCCTGCCGTCCATGGGCGGCGGCAGCGTGCGCGTCTATGCGGCAGAGGCCACCGGTCCCATCCGCACGAAGATGCACCCCAAACTTTCCACCAATGCCAAGTGGATCTGGACCATCTACCTTGGTCTGACCGTGGCTTGTGTGTTGAGCTACTGGATTGCAGGACTAGGCTGGTTCGACAGCGTCAACTTCGGTATGACGACCACCGCTACTGGTGGATTCTCCACCCATAACGACAATGCGGAACTCTTTATCAACCCTGCTGTAGAATATTTGTCAATACTGTTCCAGTTCCTGGCGGGCATCAATTTCACATTACTTTATTTGTCGCTTTTCAAGCTCCGCTGGCGCGACCTCATCCGAAACTCCGAGTTCAAGGTTTATCTGGGCATCGTCATCGCTGCCACGCTATGGATTGCCTATCTGCTCATCAGCCGACTGGGCTATGACATAGAGCATGCCATTCGTTCCTCGCTGTTCCAGGTCGTATCGTTCATGACCACAACGGGAATGTTCAGTGACAATGTCGATATATGGCCCCATATTACCTGGGTCATCCTTGGCTGCCTCATGCTGGTCGGAGCCTCTGCTGGAAGCACCAGTGGCGGTTTCAAATGTGTACGTGCCCTGATGGTATTCGAGGTAATGCGCAATGAGTTCCGCCGCATCCTCCACCCCAATGCCGTGCTGCCCGTCAAGGTCAGCGGACAACCTGTACCTCAGTCGAAAATAACCACCCTCATGTCCTTCTTTGCCATCTACATCACCATCTGCATGGTCTGTGCAACCATTATGATGGCGGCAGGCGTTGACAACATCAATGCCGTAGGCATCTCATTAGGCCTCATCAGCAACGTCGGTCCTTCCTTGGAACAGGAAATCGGCGCCTCCATGACTTGGGCAGTCCTACCCGACTACGTAAAGTGGACTTGTTCCTTCCTTATGCTTGTCGGACGTCTGGAAATCATGAATGTCCTCGTGCTGTTCACTTCAGCCTACTGGAAAGACAACTGAGGAACTTTGCCAAATGACAAGTTTCTTATTTCTGAATTATAAATCATGCCAAACTATTACAAATTTAACCCATTATTGAAAACGCTTATCTGGGGCACAGAGAGCTGGCAAATCAGCGGCGTTCCCGGTAACGAGACAGCGGTCAATGCGCCATGTACCATGCATGGCGTACCGTCATTAACGCTTAACGACTTGGTGAAAACACAAAAAGACCGTCTGGTCGGCAAAGCCAACTATCAGCGCTTCGGTGACGAATTCCCCCTGCTCATCAAATTTATCGATGCCCATCAGGACCTCAGCATTCAGGTGCATCCTACGGACGAGATTGCCCATCGCCAGGGAAAACCTCGTGGCAAGACCGAGATGTGGTATGTCATGGACTCCCAGCCCACGGCCAAACTCTACAACGGTTTGAAAAGACAAATCACCCCCGAGGAATACAAGCAAATGGTAGCCGACGACACCATTTGCGATGCATTGGCCCAGTACGACGTGCGCGAAGGCGATTGCTTCTTCATTCCCGCTGGTCGCATCCACGCCATTGGTGCCGGCTGCTACCTGGCAGAGATACAACAGACCTCCGATGTCACCTACCGAATCTATGACTACGGTCGTCGTGACAAGGACGGTAACCTCCGCCAGCTGCACACCAAGGAGGCAGCTGAAAGCATTGACTACCGCGTTCTTCCTGATTACCGTCAGTCATACACCCCTGTCAAAAACGAGGGACAACTCCTTGTGGAGTGTCCTTACTTCAATACTGCGGTCTATGACCTTGACGAATCGATGCTAATTGACTATTCCGAACTTGACTCCTTCGTTATCCTCATCGGTCTGAAGGGCGAGGCAACGCTTGACATAGATGGTGAGGAAGTCAACTTCCGACAGGGAGAAACCATCCTGCTACCTGCTAATATAAATAATGTACGCACGCGAGGCACCATCAAGTTCCTGGAGACATACGTTGTGTAATTCATACCCGGCTACTTGTTCTGTGCATGACTCTCCGTTTCCTGATTCAGTAGTCGCTCCACATCCTGCCGGATACGCTGAAACTCATTTGCCTGACGGTAGCCCATGTTCTTTTTAAGCATCTGCCGGATGTCCTGCAACGAGTGTTCGTAGCAGGACATCTCATTTTTGCGCTGCATGTGATGACGGGCGGTGCGCTGTATCTCCTCCTGGCGCTCAATGCGCAGACGGTTGCACACCTTGCTCAAAATCGGCACAATGACATTGTCGAACAGCGAGTGACCCTGAATATAGAGGTAAGTCGTCTGGGGCGTGACGCCCAAGGCTTTCACATCCTCCTTCACCTTGAGGTATTGTTCCTTATTATCGGGGAATTCTTGCTGTAGCTGTCGTACCTTCGTAAAGACCTTCTTTCGCAGATGGTCAAGTGACGGCTGTGGATTAAAGACATTGAATCCTCCGGGGTCGATGATGCGGGAGAAATCAGCAAGGGTAAAGTGATGGTAGTTGTCCGTACGATATGCCCATACTGACCAGACAAAGAGGGGAAAGATGGCCTCGCTATACTGTTGCATATAGACCTCAAAGTCGAAGATGCGATGGTCATTGAGTGTCACCATCACCGAGACGTCGTGCAACGACGGAGCATAGCACTGCATATTCTCAATGGCATAAGCATAGGTATGGATGACGTATGGGTTGTCAATAACCATCCGCGACTGTGGTGTCTTTCCCTGCATCAGGTAGTCATAGTCAGCATCCACGCAAGCTATCATATCAGGACCGGCCTTGTCGCCAATCAGGTTCATGAGCACCGATTTCTTACCACGTTCCAATTTCTTGTGCGACGGCAGCATGACCTCGAAATAGAGTTTGTCGCTCTCGAAACTACCAAGTACCGAACGCCAGAAGAGGATGTCGTCATAGCTCTCCACGTATGCCACGATACGACGGCGCAACTTCCTTGACCTCAGAGCATTTACCGCTTCGAAGTAACTATTGTCGATATTGTCCTTCAGTCGTTTAGGCATATCAGTCGTCAATCGAAAATGAGTAAATCGGAAATGAGTAAATCGAAAATCAGACCACGATGTCATCTACCTCCGTAACGCTGTCCAGCCATCCGTTCATGATGACAGCAGGCGAGTGGGTAGTCAGGATAATCTGTACACGGGGATTCAGTTCGAGGATGAGCTCAATAAGCCGTTTCTGCCACTCAATGTGCAGGCTTACCTCCGGTTCGTCCATGAAGAGCACATAAGGCTGCTGGTCTTCCACAAGGACAGTAAGCAGAATAACCAGCAACTGCTTCTCACCGCTGCTAAGCTGGTAGGGTGCCAGTGTCTCGCCTATCTGCATAAAACGGATTTCGTTTTCCGTACGTATGATTTTCTTGCCCGTTTCAGCAAACAACTCATCAACGATATCCTGAAAACGTGCTTTCTGCATGGACAGTTTCTGGGCAGCATCCATTTGCCCCTGCTGCAACTCGGCAATAATACGGTTGCCAATGTTCACCTGATAGTCCAGGTATTTACGCTGCAGATGATACAGCTGGAAGTCAAGCAGCGAGCCTGCCTTCTCGCCAAAGGCAGACAAGGCCTGACGAATGGCGGTGTTCCCGTCACTAAACACCTGTGACACGTTGGAATCCAGCGAGCGTATCATGTCATAGCGTATCCACTTGGCATCCTCTGGATAAACCTTCAGCCGCACACCTTTTATCATGTGACTGGGGAACTCGCCGCCCGAGGCGAGGCCCTTGACCACCTTATTGATAATCGTACTTTTTCCCACACCGTTGATACCGCTGAGAATGTTCACTTTCGGGTCAAGATTCCACAGAACATGCTTCTTGCCGCTCCACAGGGAGTCTATTTCTATTTGCTGAATATAGTCCGCGTATTTTTGCATAGTCTTAAGTTTTGGGCAAAGATACGAACTCTTTTCCTAATCACAAAATTTTAAGGTCACTAATTTCCGGCTGGGATTCATATTTTTACAATGACTAAAACCTGACATAACACGTTGTAAATAAAAAACTTTTATTACCTTTGCACGCTGAAATGAAAAAAGACAACAATAACCGACCGCTCATTGCCCACATTGCCATGTTCCTGGCTTGTGCCGGATGGGGACTGATGGCTCCTGTAGGCAAGGATGCCATGACGCATGGTATCTCGGGGCTTGACATGGTGACACTGCGCGTCAGTGGAGCCTGCATCCTATTCTGGCTGACATCGCTGTTTGTCAAGCGGGAGCACGTACCCACCCGCGACAAGCTGCGATTCGTCGGAGCAGCCGTATTCGGGTTGGTGCTCAACCAATGTTGTTACACGCTGGGATTGAGTCTGACATCACCCATCAACGCATCCATCGTCACCACCTCCATGCCTATCTTCGCCATGCTACTGGCTGCACTCATCCTGCGGGAACCCATCACGGGGAAGAAAGCGCTGGGCGTACTCATGGGGTGCAGTGGGGCGCTCATCCTGATTCTGACCTCGGCAGCCCACATCAGCGACAAGGTGGGCGACCTGCGGGGCGATTTGCTCTGCCTCTTTGCACAATTCTCGTTTGCCCTCTACCTTTCGCTGTTCAACCCCCTCATTCGGCGTTACTCCGTTTTCACCATCAACAAGTGGATGTTTCTCTGGGCCACCTGCCTTGTTTTGCCATTCACGTTCAGCCACACATGGCAGACACTCAACTCCTCTCTGTCCACAACGACCTGGCTTGAAGCCGCCTACGTGGTAGTAGTCGGTACGTTTTTCTGCTACATCCTGACCATGATAGGCCAGAAGACGCTGCGTCCTACGGTAGTATCTGTCTATAACTACGTACAGCCCATCGTGTCTGTACTGGTTAGTGTGCTGATGGGCTTGGGTGTACTGAAGGTGTCCCACGCCATTGCCGTCGTGCTTGTCTTCGCCGGTGTAAGACTGGTTACGAAGTCGAAGTCAAGAAGAGACATGGAAAGGGAAAAGGAAGAGAGAGAAAGAAATCAATAAAAAAAGGTGACTGCTTTAATTGCGGTCACCCTTTTTATTGCTCCAGAAATCAACGAGATGTATTTCAAATATCAAGGTGCTGTAGGCCGGTATATCGTCTTTTACCGCTGCCCCATATCCTAATTGGTAAGGAACGATGACACGCCAAGTGTCACCTTTGTGCATATACTGCAAGGCGGTAGAGAAGCCCATTATCAGGTCGTTCATCGATAACGTCTCCGGAACAGCCGTAGCTTCATCAAACGTACCCTTCCAGCTCTTGTCAAACTCATAGCCCTCCGGATAGCTGACCGATGGTATCAGGCGTCCACGATAGTGCACCTTGACGGTGTCGGTATAGTATGGAGTTACCGTTCCGCTGCCATTTTCAAGCCTATCTACGAGGATGCAGTCGGTATGCGGGGCATCATAGGCAGGGTCCAGCGTCCACTTCTTGATGATGTTCATCGCACTATGTGCCTGGTATTGCTGTTCGAAGTACGTTTGGTTACGGCTCTGCCAGTCGGCATACTCGTCAACACCTTCGCTTTTCTCGGAGCAAGACACAAGGCCTCCTCCTATTCCCCCGAGGGGGAGTGCTATTAGCAGAGTCTGCAGCAGCGTCTTCTTTATATTCTTCATTGTTTTCATCTCGTATAAACTGTTCAACCCCTCCCGCAGGAGGGGTCTGGATGGTGCTTCTTATTGCAGTTTCTTCAGCAGCGAGGCGATGCTTACCTTGTCCTCAATGATTGAAGCCAGGTCACTGATCTTCACGCGTTCCTGTTCCATCGTGTCGCGGAAACGCAGGGTGACACAACCGTCGTTCAGCGTGTCGTGGTCAACGGTGACGCAGTACGGCGTACCGATGGCATCCTGACGGCGATAGCGTTTGCCGATGGAGTCCTTCTCGTCGTACTGGCAGTTGAAGTGGAACTTCAGGTCGTTGATGATCTCGCGAGCCTTCTCGGGCAGTCCGTCCTTCTTCACCAGCGGCATGACGGCCAGCTTTACGGGAGCCAGGGCTGCAGGAAGTTTCAGCACGGTACGTGTCTCGCCGTTCTCCAGTTTCTCCTCGCAGAACGAGTGACACATGATGCTGAGGAACATTCGGTCAACACCAATAGAGGTCTCAATGACAAACGGTGTGTAGCTCTCATTTGTAGCGGGGTCGAAGTACTTGATACTCTTTCCAGAGTACTTCTCGTGCTGCGAGAGGTCGAAGTTGGTACGGCTGTGGATACCCTCCACCTCCTTGAAGCCGAACGGCATCTTGAACTCAATGTCGGTAGCGGCATTGGCATAGTGAGCCAGTTTGTCATGGTCGTGGAAACGATAGTTCTCAGCGCCAAAGCCTAAGGCCTGGTGCCAGGCCATACGTGTCTGCTTCCACTTCGGGAACCACTCCAGCTCGGTGCCGGGCTGTACGAAGAACTGCATCTCCATCTGTTCGAATTCACGCATACGGAAGATGAACTGACGGGCCACAATCTCGTTGCGGAAGGCCTTACCAATCTGGGCGATACCGAAGGGTATCTTCATACGTCCGGTCTTCTGCACATTCAGGTAGTTCACAAAGATACCCTGTGCCGTCTCGGGACGCAGATAGACTTTCATAGAACCATCGGCACTGGCACCCATCTCGGTGGAGAACATCAGGTTGAACTGACGCACGTCCGTCCAGTTTCTGGTACCGCTGATGGGGCAGACAATCTCCTCGTCCAGGATAATCTGCTTCAATTCCTCCAAATCGGGTCCCTGCATGGCAGCGGCATAGCGCTCGTGCAGGGCATCGCGTTTCTCCTTGGTTTCCTTCACACGCTCACTGGTCTCCAAGTACTTAGCCTCATCAAAAGAGTCGCCGAAGCGCTTACGGGCTTTCTCCACTTCCTTCTGAATCTTATCGTCGTACTTGGCTATCTGGTCCTCAATGAGCACGTCGGCACGGTAGCGCTTCTTCGAGTCGCGGTTGTCTATCAGGGGATCATTGAACGCATCCACGTGTCCAGATGCCTTCCATATTGTGGGGTGCATGAAGATGGCTGAGTCAATGCCCACGATGTTCTCGTGCAGCAGAACCATCGACTTCCACCAGTATTCCTTAATATTGTTCTTCAACTCCACGCCGTTCTGACCGTAGTCATACACAGCGCCTAACCCATCGTAAATGTCACTGGAGGGAAATACGAAACCGTATTCTTTGCAGTGGCTCACGATTTTCTTAAAAACATCTTCTTGTTGTGCCATGTCTTTTTATTTTCGATTTACTTATTTTCGATTTACAATTTATTTAATTGGCTGCAAAGGTACGAAATTAATCGGGAACGACAAAGGAATGCAGAGAAAAAAACGTTAATTGTACCATTGTCTGCGACGCTACGCGAATATGCGTAAATAATACGTGAATGAACCATGAATTATTTACGATACATTTACGTTTAATTTGCGCACATTCGCGTAACGCCGTAGGCATACGCGACTCCAAGGTGCCGCATTCCCGTATCCAAGGTCGCCAATCCCTGTGTCCAAAATGCCGTCTCTGCATACTTTTGACTATAGTCAGAAGAATTTTTGACTATAGTCGGAAGAACTGTTGACTATAGTCGGAAGTTTTTCTGACTATAGTCAACAATATAGGGAGTGGCGATGTCAGAGATGGGGATATGGCACCTTGGATACGGGGATACGGCACCTCGGACACGAGGAGAATCCGTTTACGTCTCGGGCACGTAGTTGGGGTTGCGCTGATAGACGTAGGCATTTGTAGGTCGCGTTTCCAGCAGTGGCGGATTGTCGCCGGTGGAGAGTTCCTTGAGCCATTTGGTGGCCTGATGCCTTGTCTGGTTCCATCCCACGACGAAAACACCACGGGAAATGGTATGATACTTGTCCAGATAGGCGAAGAGGGAGGCTATCATTTCCTCGCGTGTGAAGACCGGATGACGTCCTACAACGCCACGCGGCTCGGTATGGCGGAAGCGGGCAGGCCGCTCGGTAGCCAGTTTCAGGAACTCCTTGTCGGGTTTGAAGGAGATGCCCGTCACCTCGATTTCGTTACCCGTAATGTCGTTCGGGTCAGTCACTTGGCGTTTGTGGGCAACGCCGTTCTCGTCGATGACGGGCTTCAGTCCGATATTGAGTGAGAAGACACCCAGGCCGTCGATATGAACACATGCGTTGAAGAACAGCTTTTCTACAATGGCCTTCGTCAGTGTCTCGATGATGGCATCGATGGGGTACGAAGGCATCATGTTGTTGGCGCGCAGATATTCCACGATGCCTCGGGTGTTGATGGCTCCACGCGTGTCCTGTCTCACTTGATAGGTTGTCCGTCCCTGCTCGTCGGGCAGTGGGTTGGGCAGAATGTAATAGTCAATTGGTAAGATGTCGTAAGCTTTCATATTGTTAGAACTTGAATCTCAGACTTGTGTCGATTTTGTAATAGCCTGTGCCACGACGAAGGCGGTGGTCCATGCTGCCTGGAAGTTAAAGCCGCCGGTAACGCCATCTATATCGAGCACCTCGCCGGCAAAGTAGAGGTGGGGACGTTCCTTGCTTTCAAGCGTCTGGGGATGCACCGCCGACAGTTCCACACCGCCACAAGTGACGAACTCGTCCTTGAAGGGGGCACGGCCGGCAATCAGGTACTGGTCGTTGGTCAGCACGTTCTGCAGACGGTTCAGTTCCTTACGGTTCAGGCTGCCCCACGGAGCATGTGCCCTACCCTGCAGGCTCTTCTGCAACAGGTACTCCCAGAGTCGCGTCGGCAGACCGAAAGGACGCACATTAGGCAACTGTTTCTGTGCCGCTTCAACGGTCAGCCGTCCCAGTTCGTCTGCCACCTCCTGCTCACGCAGACAGGTCCAGTTGACGCTGAGTGGATGTTGGTAGCCGCAGTCTGCCAGCAGCCGCGCCCCATAGCTCGACAGCCGCAGGATGGCAGGACCGCTCATGCCCCAGTGGGTGATGAGCAACGGCCCTTCGGCCCGCATCTTCGTGCCGGGTAGCATGACCTGTGCAGGCTCCACCACCGTGCCCATCAAGGCCGTCAGAGCCTCATCGGCAATGCGGAAGGTGAAGAGGGAGGGACATGGTTGGGTAGAGGGTGGAAGGTGGAGGGTAGAGGGTGAAGTGATTCCACCAGTAGTGACTACCACATAGTCGAAGTCGGAGAGTTCCTCCAAGTTATTGACCTTGTGACCTGTACGTATCTCCACACCATGCCGGCGGGCCTCACTCAAGAAACAGTTGATGATGACTTGCGAGTCCTGTGCCTGAGGAAACACGCAATGGTCGTCCTGTACAGTCAGCGCCACGCCATGCTGTTCAAACCAGCGGTAGGCGTCGCGGTAGTCGAAGACATTGAACAGACGTTTCAATAGCCGATGGCCACGCGGATAGACTTGCGACAGGTCCGTGACATGCTCGAAGGTATTGGTGCAGTTGCAACGGCCGCCTCCTGACACCTTGACCTTGCGCAGCAGCCGCGTGCCTCCCTCGAAGATAGTGACGCCCATCTGCGGACACATTTCCTTCAGGTTGATGGCGCAGAAGAAGCCTGCTGCACCTCCTCCAATTATCGCTGTTTGTTGTTTTTTACTCATTTCTGACGGCAAAGATATAAAATAATTGAGAATTGAGAATTAAGAATTGAGAATTTTTTATATCTTTGCACACGAAATGAAAACTTTAATTACTACTATTCTTCTTGTGCTGTCGGTTCAAGGAGCCGTGGCACAGCAGACCATTGAGGACATTCGCAAAGCCTATGCGAGCGCCAAGGAATACATCGGCATGATGAGCGATGACTTCCCCGGTGAGGGCATCCCACCGGAATACTACCACCTGCATGTATCGCAGATGCTGCCGGCAACGGGACTGCACCGGGAGGACATACGCCTGTATTATAACGACGTGGAGGAGGAGAACAAGGAGGAACCTCGCATCTATCCGCTCCACTACCTGCGCTTTGCCTCGACGAAGTACAACTACGCTGCCCGCGAGTTCTACGAGGAATACCTCTACGACGAGAGGGGGCTGGTGATGTTCATCTATGCCATCAGCCCGGACGTAGGCGAAGACATGATGCCCTACGAGTTGCGCCTGTGGTACGACGGCAAGCGGTTGCTGCGCTTCCAGGCCAAGAGATTCGAGGGAAAAGTGGAGTATCTTGACTTGGAATCCCTGAACAAAGGGACCTTTAAGGAGGAATACTCCGGCACCACCATCCCCGAACGCTACCAGGAAGAGTCCACCCGCTGCCAACAGCGTGCACAGGGATTCCTCCATATGTTCAAGAGCATTGAAGACCAAACGTACAATTATAACTAAAAACCCATGAGCGACGAAATCAAGGACAAAAACTTCCCAGAGAATTCCGAGAACTCAGAATACTCCGATAATACAGAAAACACCGAGTACTCCGAAGGTTCTGAATCCCATTCCGACTATAAGCCCGTCAACCGTTTCGATGCCGCTGCGGTGCACCACCTCTCCGGCATGTACCAGAACTGGTTTCTGGACTACGCCTCTTACTCCATTCTGGACCGTGCCATCCCACATATCGAAGATGGTTTCAAACCCGTACAGCGCCGCATCATGCACTCCATGAAGCGCATGGACGACGGGCGTTATAACAAGGTGGCCAACATCGTGGGCCACACCATGCAGTTCCACCCCCACGGCGATGCCTCCATCGGCGATGCCCTGGTACAGCTGGGCCAGAAGGACCTGTTGGTCGATACCCAGGGAAACTGGGGTAACATCCTGACCGGTGACCGTGCCGCTGCTCCACGATACATCGAGGCCCGACTGTCAAAGTTTGCCCTCGACACCGTGTTCAACCCCAAGACCACCGAGTGGCAGCTGTCCTACGACGGCCGCAACAAGGAGCCCATCACGCTTCCCGTGAAATATCCTCTGCTGCTGGCACAGGGGGCCGAGGGTATTGCCGTAGGACTCTCCACCAAGATTCTTCCCCATAACTTCTGCGAGATATGCGATGCCGCCATCAGCTACCTGCACGGCGAGGAGTTCCACCTGTACCCCGACTTCCAGACGGGCGGCAGCATCGACGTCAGCAAGTACAACGACGGACAGCGTGGCGGTGTGCTGAAGGTTCGTGCCAAGATTGAGAAACTCGACCCGAAGACGCTCGTCATCCGCGAACTGCCGTACTCCAAGACCGTGTCCTCACTCTGCGAAAGCATCACCAAGGCCATTGAGAAGGGGAAAATCAAGGCCCGCAACGTGACTGACCTGACATCGGCTGAGGTGGAGATTCAGGTGCACCTGGCACCAGGCGTATCGTCCGACAAGACCATCGATGCACTCTATGCCTTTACCGACTGCGAAATCAATATCTCCCCCAACTGCTGCGTCATCAGCGACGACAAACCGCAGTTCCTCACTATCAGCGACGTGCTGCGCCACTCAGCCGAACGCACGAAGGATCTCATCCGACAGGAACTGGAAATCCGCAAGGGCGAGCTGCTGGAACAGCTGCACTTCTACTCGCTGGAAAAAATCTTCATCGAGGAACGTATCTATAAGGACAAGAAGTTTGAACAGGCGCCCAACGTCGATGCCGTCTGTGAACATATTGACGAACGCCTGACGCCCTACTACCCCAGCATGATACGCGAGGTGACCAAGGACGACATCCTGAAGCTGTTGGAAATCAAGATGCAGCGCATCCTGAAATTCAACAAGGACAAGGCCGACGAACTCATGGCCCGCATCAAGGCGGAGATTGAGAGCATTGACAACGACCTGAAGAACCTGACCGAAGTGACGGCGCAGTGGTTCCAGTTCCTGAAGGACAAGTACGGCAAGGACCATCCCCGACTGACGGAGATTCGCAGTTTCGACACCATCGAGGCCGCCAAGGTGGCGGAAGCCAACCAGAAACTCTACATCAACCGCACGGAGGGTTTCATCGGTACTAGTCTGAAGAAGGACGAATATGTCTGCAACTGTTCCGACATCGACGATGTCATCATTTTCTACAAGGACGGTAAGTTCAAGGTGGTACGTGTGGCTGAAAAGCTGTTTGTGGGCAAGAACGTGCTGTGGCTCGGCATCTACAAGCGCAACGACCAGCGTACCATCTATAACGTGGTGTATCGCTCGGGCAAGAAAGGCCCCTACTACATCAAGCGCTTCAACGTGCCGGCCATCACCCGCGACCGCGAATATGACGTGACGACGGGCGAACCGGGGTCAAAGATTATGTACTTCACCGCCAACCCCAACGGCGAGGCGGAAGTCATCAAGGTGACGCTCGATGCGTCTGCCGTGGGCAGCAGGAAGAACAGCATCTTCCTGGAACGTGACTTCGCCACTGTAGGCATCAAGGGACGCGCCGCCCGTGGTGTCACCCTGACCAAGAAACCCATCCACCGCATTGGTCTGAAGAGCCACGGCCACTCTACGTTAGGTGGCCGCAAGGTATGGTACGACCCCGACGTAAACCGTCTGAACTACGACGAACACGGAAGACTGTTGGGTGAGTTCTTCGACGGCGACCAGTTGCTCATCGTACTCGACAACGGCGAGTACTACCTGACAAACTTCGATGCCAACAACCACTTTGAGGACAACCTGCGCATCATCGAGAAGTACGACGCCAACAAGGTATGGACAGCAGTGCTCTACGATGCCGACAACGACAACTACCCCTACATCAAGCGTTTCCTCATGGAGGCCTCGAAGAAGAAGCAGACGTATCTGGGCGAAAACAGCGAGTCCAGGGAAATCCTGCTCAGCGACCAGGTCTATCCGCGCATCCTCATCACCTTTGGTGGAGCCGACGCCGTACGTCCGTCGCAGGAGATTGACGTCGAGCAGTTCATTGCCGTCAAGGGCTTCAAGGCCAAGGGCAAGCGTCTCACCACCTGGCAGGTGGACCGCATCGAGGAGCTGGAACCCCTGCGCTATCCGGAGGAGGAAGAAACCTCCCCCAACCCCCTCCTAGAAGAGGGGGCTCAAGAGGAAGTCCAGGATGAAGACCTCGACCCCGATGCCGGAAAGAGCCAGCAGCAGATTATCGACGAGATGACCGGGCAGCTCAGTCTGGACTTTTAGTGGGCGGTCTGCGACGTAAATGAGAAATGATAAATGGTAAATGGAAAAGCTATGCAGCAGAATAAGAACATCATGAGATCTATACGAAGGGGATGGATGATATCTTTGTCCTTGATTATTTTTCATTTATCGTTTAGCCACGCAGTGGCGCAAGTCACCGCTACCACTTCCTATCAGATAGGCTTCGGCAACACGCGGGTGCTGGACACCTACCTGTCGCAAGAAAACTTCTCCGGCTTCGGACTGACGCTGCTCGCCAACTCTGAACGCACACGTTCCGGTCGCCACTGGCTCACACGCATAGAACACCAGCTGAACCTGTCGAGCGTCAAGGATCGTACCGACAAGCAAAGCGAGCTGCAAGGCGACTACACCATTTTTGTCGGACGACTGCGCCACTGGCAGTTGCAAAACAACTGGACAGTACAGGTTGGCGGCATGCTGACCGGTAACGTAGGATTCATCTACAACACCTCCAACTCCAACAACCCTGCCCAGGCACGGGTGGCACTCAACCTCATGCCGACCGCCACCGTGAGCAAGGGGTTCTCCCTCTGGCACCATGATGCGTGTGTGCGCTACGAGGTCAATCTGCCGCTGGTCGGACTGATGTTCTCGCCGAATTACGGACAGTCGTACTACGAGATATTCAACCGCGGCAACTACGACCACAACATCGTGCCCACCACCTTTATCGCCACGCCAAACTTCCGACAGCAACTGAGTCTGGAGTACAGCATCACGCCCCACACAGCCATCACGCTGGGTTACTTGGGCGACTACCAGCAGGCGAAGGTCAACAGTCTGAAGTCGCACATCTACACCCACCGCGTCATGATTGGCTTCATCAAACGTTTCAGCATTATTAAAAGGTAAGAAAGTAAAAAGGTAAAAAAGTAAAAATGAATAGAATCAACATCACAGTAAAGGGATGGGTAAAGGTTTTACCTTCTTACCTTTTTACCTTTTTACTTATATTCACCTCTTGCGTCACCGAGTCCGAACAGCCCAACACCCGACAAGGCAACTTCGAGGCGCTGTGGAAAATCATGGACGAGCACTACTGCTTCTTCGACTACAAGCAAAAGGAGTACGGGCTCGACTGGAACATCGTATATAATAAGTATAAGGTACGCATCACCGAGCAGATGAGCAACGAACAGCTCTTCGAGGTGCTCGGCGACATGCTCTCGGAATTGCGCGACGGACACGTCAACCTCTCCTCCAGCTACGACTACGCACGCTACTGGAGCTGGCACGAGGACTACCCACAGAACTTCAGCGAGGAGCTGGAACGCCAGTACCTCGGCACCGACTACCGCATTGCCGCCGGACTGCGCTACCGTATCCTCGACGATAACATTGCCTACCTGCGCTATCCTACTTTCCAAAGCGGCTTCGGCGACGGCAACCTCGACGACGTGCTCTCCTACTTCATCTTCTGCCGCGGACTCATCATCGACATACGCGACAACGGCGGCGGCAACCTGACCTACGCCGAGAGCCTGGCGGCACGCTTCGTCACGGAAAAAACACTCGTAGGCTACCTGCAGCACAAGACCGGGAAGGGGCATAACGACTTCTCGGACATGGAACCCATGTACTTGGAGCCCTCGTCACGACTGCGCTGGCACAAGCCGGTCATCGTGCTGACCAATCGTAGTGTCTTTAGTGCTGCCAACGAGTTTACCATGTATATGAAGGCGCTGCCCAACGTCATGATTGTGGGCGACCGCACAGGCGGCGGTGCCGGCATGCCGTTTTCGTCAAGCCTGCCCAATGGCTGGGGTGTCCGCTTCTCGGCCTGTCCTTCCTACGATGCACAGCACCAGAGCGTAGAGTTCGGCATCGATCCCGACTACAACGTTGCCCTCAGCGACGAGGATATGCTGCGTGGAAAGGATACCATCATTGAGTTTGCAAGGAAGATGATAAAGTAAGGAAATTTTTAGGGGGAAGTAAGAGGAAGTTAGAGGTATTTAGAGGAAGTTAGAGGAAGTTAGAGGTATTTAGAGGAAGTTAGAGGACATATGTACCATAGGACTTGATGGAGCCTTTAGAACTATTGTCTTCTAACTTCTTAGGCCGAAGGCCAATAACTTCTTCTTACTTCCTCTTACTTCCTCTAAATACCTCTAACTTCCTCTAACTTCCTCTAAATACCTTAAACAACCCCCTTCCCTTAAAAAAATAAAAATTCTTTCAGTTTTCATCTTTTATCTTTAATCTTTTTCGTACCTTTGCACCCGCAAAAGGCGCTAGTGGCGGAATTGGCAGACGCGCCAGACTTAGGATCTGGTGTCTTACGACGTGTAGGTTCGAGTCCTATCTGGCGCACAGATTGTTGGCATAGCTCAGCTGGTTAGAGTATCACCTTGACATGGTGGGGGTCGTTGGTTCGAATCCAACTGTCAACACAATCATAAAAAGTTAGAGGAAGTAAGAAGAAGTTATCGGCCTTCGGCCTTAGAAGTTAAAGGACAATTGTTCAAAAGACTCCTTCAAGTCCTACGGTACAAATGTCCTCTAACTTCCTCTAACTTCTTCTTACTTCCTCTAACTTCTTCTAAAAATCTACTTCACATTCCCGACCTTGATCAGGTATTCTCCAATCTGCACGGCATTCAGGGCAGCACCCTTGCGGATCTGGTCACCCGACAGCCAGAAGGTCAGGCCGTTCTCGTCGGAGAGGTCCTTGCGTACACGGCCTACATAGACATCGTCCTTGCCGGCAGTCTCCAGCGGCATGGGGTACTTCAGGTTGGCAGGGTCGTCAATCAGCGTACAACCAGGGGCAGCGGCAATGGCTTTCTGGGCCTCCTCCACGCTGATGGGGCGCTCCGTCTCAATCCACACGCTCTCCGAGTGGCTACGCAACGAACTGACACGCACACACATAGCCGAGCACTTCGCGTCGGTATGCATAATCTTCTGTGTCTCGTTATACATCTTCATCTCTTCCTTCGTATAGCCGTTGGGCTGGAACACGTCAATCTGCGGAATAACGTTATAGGCCAACTGGTGGGCAAACTTCTTGATGGTCTTCACTTCACCCTCTTCTACCATTTCCTTATACTGCTGCTGCAGCTCGGCCATGGCGGCGGCACCGGCACCGCTGGCACTCTGGTAGGACGAGACGTGGATGCGCTTGATGTGGCTCAGCTGCTCTAACGGCTGGAGCACAACCACCATCATGATCGTGGTGCAGTTGGGGTTGGCAATGATGCCACGCGGACGGTTCAGGGCATCCTCGGCATTGCACTCAGGCACTACCAGGGGCACGTCGTCGTCCATGCGGAAGGCGCTCGAGTTGTCAATCATCACACAGCCGTACTTTGTGATGGTCTCGGCAAACTCCTTGCTCGTGCCAGCTCCGGCACTGGTGAAGGCGATGTCGATGTCCTTGAAGTCGTCGTTATGCTGCAGCAGTTTTACGGTCAGTTCCTTGCCACGGAACGTGTATTTCGTGCCGGCAGAACGCTCACTACCAAACAGCACCAGTTCATCCATCGGGAAATTTCTCTGGTCAAGGATGCGTAAGAACTCCTGACCTACTGCGCCTGACGCGCCAACAATTGCTACTTTCATATTTTTCACTGGGCTCGCAAGCCCCCTAAGTTAGGGGGTTGGGGGTCTGAACGTCTGCATTTTGAACGTCTGTTTTCCTCCAACCCTGATTAAACATTATCAAATTTGGCCGCAAAGGTACAAAAAAACTTTCAAACTGATAGCTATTTCCGCAAAAAGTTGTACTTTTGCAAAGAAAATAGACAAAACATCCCAACTTAGGGGGCCTGAAAATGTTTCCAGTAACCAACCCGACGCTGATATTTTTCGTCGTACTCTGCATCATCCTGTTTGCACCAATCATCATGGGCAAACTGCGTATCCCGCACATCATCGGCATGGTGCTGGCAGGTGTGTTGGTAGGCCAGTACGGCCTGAACATCCTGGAACGCGACAACTCCTTCGAACTCTTCGGACGCGTCGGACTCTGCTACATCATGTTCCTCGCCGGACTGGAGATGGATGTCGAAGGCGTCAAGAAGCACTCCCGGCGCTTTATCGTCTTCGGACTGCTCACTTGCTTCGTGCCGCTCATCATGACCTACTTCATGGCGTCGTGGATTCTCGGCTACAGCTCACAGGCATCGTTCCTGCTGGGATGTATCATGGCGTCGAACACCCTCATCGCCTACCCCATCGTCGGGCGTTACGGCCTGCAGCGCAATGCCAGCGTGTCGCTCAGCGTAGGCTCTTCCATGATTTCCCTCTTCCTGGCGCTCATCATGCTCGCCGGACTGGCAGCCTCCTACGACACACAGCCGGCAGCCGGCAGCCAGACGCTGTTCTGGCTCTTCTTCGTGGTGAAGATTGCCCTCTACTGCGCCGGCAGCTTCCTCGTCATTCCCCGGCTCACACGCTACTTCCTGCGCCGCTACTCCGACGCCGTCATGCAGTTCATCTTCGTGCTCTCCGTCATGTTCCTCTCGGCGGCACTCACCGAGGCCATCGGACTGGAAGCCATCTTCGGCGCCTTCTTCTCAGGACTCATCCTAAACAGGTATATCCCACAGGTGTCGCCGCTCATGAACCGCATTGAGTTCATCGGCAACGCCCTCTTCATCCCCTACTTCCTCATCGGTGTGGGCATGCTCATCAATGTGCGGACACTCTTCGAGGGCACCCAGATGCTGTGGATTGTCCTGCTCATCGCCTTCTTCGGAACCTTCGGAAAGGCTGTGGCAGCCTACCTGTCGAGCCTGCTGTTCCGACTGCCGAAGGCCGAGGGCAACATGATGTTCGGACTCACCAGCGCCCACGCTGCCGGTGCCATCGCCATGGTCATGGTCGGCATGCGGCTGGAGGTGGCTCCCGGTCAGTACCTCGTCACCGACGTCATACTCAACGGTGTCGTCATCATGATTCTCGTCACCTGCATCATCAGTACGATGATGACCGAACATGCCGCCAAACAGATTACCATCCGCACCACCACTCACCACACGCCAGTCAGCACGCACCACGCACCACTTACCGAGAAGATACTGCTCTGCGTGAAATACCCCGATATTGCCCCGCAGCTGCTGGAGCTTGCCATGATGATGCGCGACACCAAGAGAAACAGCGAACTGGTGGCACTCAACGTGGTGTATGACGACCAGAACGCTACCGCACACCGTGAACAGGGACTGCAACTGCTGGAACGGCTACAGCAGCAGGCCAGCGCCAGCGACCTGCACCTGCAGACCCAGGTGCGACTGGCCACCAACATTGCCAACGGCATCAAGCATGCCTTCCGCGAGACGGCAGCCTCCGACATCATCATGGGCATGCACGTACATACCGACATCACACCTAAGTTCTGGGGTGAGTTCATACAGAGCCTCTACAACGGACTGAACCGCCAGATTGTCCTCACCCGCTTCGTACAGCCGCTGAACACCCTGCGCCGCATACAGGTCTGCGTGCCCTCACGCGCCGAGTTCGAACCAGGCTTCCACCGCTGGCTGGAACGTCTCTGCCGCATGGCGGGCAACCTCGACTGCCGCATACAGTTCCACGGAAGGAAGGAGAGCCTCATCCTCATCCGCGAATTTGTCAACAACCGCCACCCTAACGTACGGGGCGAATATACCGACATGGGCCACTGGAACGAGCTGCCAAGTCTCGCCGGAAGCATCCGCGACGACCAGATGCTCGTCGTCGTCACCGCCCGTCGCGGCACCATCTCCTACAAGAACGCCATGGACCGGCTGCCCAACGAGCTCATGCAGCACTTCTCCGGCAGGAACCTCATGATTGTCTTCCCCGACCAGTACGGTGACACCAAGGAAGACCGCATGACCTTCACCGAGGCTCAGCACCATGAGGAGAACTCCATCTACGACTTGATTCTGAGGAAATTGGAGGAAGTAAGAGGAAGTAAGAGGAAGTAAGAGGAAGTAAGAGGAAGTAAGAGGAAGTAAGAGGAAGTAAGAGGAAGTAAGAGGACATTACTAAGATAAGCAACAAATACGCACATTATATGACAAAAACGTTTGAAGATGTTT
>JAEEGH010002267.1_pt1 | contig 52246 bp, 45 predicted proteins | sample 9134181 | NCBI WGS metagenome assembly JAEEGH01 (sample SAMN16246544, study PRJNA631951) | gut metagenome | biome: gut microbiome; feature: rumen; material: DP-attached | host: Bos | place: Iran: Karaj | collected 2018-10 | reverse complement strand
CCTGAAGGTAACGACTGCATCTCCCGCCGGAAGTATGAATGTCATCGCGCAGAACTGGTTCTGCTCACCGGTATCTATCCTGTTGACAAAGCCGCACATCTGAAGCCCTGCGAACCTCTCGCTGTCCGCTATGAGCTCGGTAAGCCTGTCATCGCCCTTGAACATGTATTCCCGGTCCTGAGTTTCCTTCGCTGCCGCTTTCTTAGTCTTTTTCTGCTTTGAAGGCTGAACGACCTGCTCACGCATTTTCGCTATCGCATCGCCGAGAAGAACGGGACTGCGCGGATCTTCGGACACCAGCCCGTCAAAAGGAAGATAAGAGATCGCGCAGAAAACTATATAGTCGGCCTCGCACATGCCCAGGTCTGAAAATCCGATATCGCCGCGCCATTCGAGATAATCGTATATATCGCTCATTTATGCTCCTTTGCATCCTATGAGGAAAAAGCTGAATCGCCTATCGCGCAAATCAGAATTATTATAAACTCAATTTCGGCATTTGTCTATTTGAAAAAGACGCGGGCAAGACAAGGGGACGGTTCTTCTGTCTGCGAATTGCGCAGACAGAAGAACCGTCCCCTTGTCTTTTCGGTCTTTCCTTGTCTTGCCTTATCTTACCGGATCATTTATGCTCGACCGCGTCGGTAATATACTCCTCAACGCGGCTCTTCTCTACGTTTAGCGGAAGGCTCAGCTCACTGTAAAGAGAGTTCTCCGCAAGATTGCAATAGCGCTCGTCAATGGCGGGGAGCTTTTTCCCGGCCGCAAAACGCGCCTGGCGGCGCCTGTATATCTCCTTGATGAGGCGCACCATCTGTACAACGTCGCAGCTCATGAGGGCTGCCTTATACGCCTCTTCCCTCTTACGCTCATCGGGTACGTCGAGAGGCTCGATCTCGGTGATCTTGCCTATGAGCGCCTTTGCTTCGTCGGGTGTGATGACCCTGCGCATAACCACACGCTTACCGTCTACGGGAGCAAATATCCGGTTGTTTCCGGACTTGCCGACGGGAGCGAGGGTATAATACAGTTTTTCTTTCGATACCCCTTCAATATCCAGGCTTCCGACCGCTTCCACGGTGCATACTCCGTCAGTTCCAAATACAACATAATCGCCTATGTCAAACATGATGCTCCTCCTTCCCGTAAGCGCTAAAACAGTCGCACATATCTCTACTGTAATTATAGCACACTTTTTGTCCAATTTCCCCACAAAAATTGAACAAAGTTCTGTTCCGTTTTTTGGTAATTTTTTCTTTGTCATTACCGGGTATGTATAGTAAAATTGACATATCAAAAACAGAGGGGATGGTGAGTAACACCTATGATCATAAAAAATGCCAGGGTTTTCCTGAACGGAACCTTCCGCAAGGCATCTTTCAGGGTTACTGACGGCAAATTTGCCGAGATTTCGGAAGGGACCGAAGAACTTACGCCCGCTCCGGGCGAACCGGTCGAAGACTACACAGGGAATAAGATAATTCCCGGACTTTTCGATATTCACACTCATGGCTGCCTGGGCTATGATTTCACTGTTTCTTCGGCCGAAGAAGATGTAAAGATGCTCCGTCATTACGCAGCGCACGGCGTAACGAGCGTTCTTGCCACCACCATGACAAACGCTCCGGACATATACCGCCGCGCCTGCTCGCAGATCGGACAGCTCGCGGGCACGGTCAAAGACGCTTTTCCCGCAAAGATCCGCGGCATCAACGCCGAAGGTCCTTTTCTTTCACTCGAGAAAAAGGGAGCACATGATCCGCAGTATATCACAGCTCCCGACGAAGCCTATTTCAATGAACTCAATACGCTTTCCGGCGGGATCATAAGGCTTATCACAATCGCTCCCGAGCAGGATAACGCGATCGAATTCATAAAGAAGCACACCGCGGGCAACGCTTCTGACAAAAGCTCCGCGCTCTATGTGTCGGTCGGCCATTCCGACTGCGATTACGATACTGCCATGAAAGCCTTTAACGCAGGAGCCGATCATGTAACGCATCTGTACAACGCCATGAACGGGCTCCATCACAGAAAGCCCGGCATCCCCGGCGCGGCCGCGGACGCAAAAGCCTGGGTCGAGCTGATCTGCGACGGTCTGCACGTGCATGAATCGGTCCTCCGCCACGCTTTTAAGGCTTATCCCGGCAGAGTCGTACTTATCTCGGATTCTATCGCTCCTTCAGGTCTTCCCGACGGGCAGTATTCATCCGGAGGGCTCCCGGTATTCCTGAAAAACGGCGAGATCCGTCTCGAGGACGGCACGCTCGCAGGCTCCGGCATTACGCTCTTCGAAGGACTGAAGCGCTGCGTAAAGGACTTCGGCATTCCCGAGGAAGAAGCGATCCTTGCCGCCACCTATAACGCTGCCGCTTCGGTAGGTCTTGAAGGCAGATGCGGAAGCATTGCCGTAGGCCTCGATGCGGATTACGTCGTGATCGATGACGACTACAAATTACTTTCGGTGCATATCGCATAATACCGAAACAGATATGACAGACATGGGGACGGTTCTTTCGTCTGCGCAATTCGCAGACGAAAGAACCGTCCCCATGTCTGTATTAATCTCTTTATTTCTCAGGTTTAATAACAGCGATATTGGCCTCGCGCAGCTGCTTCTCGCTGACAGGTGTCGGCGCGCCGCACATCATATCCTGTGCCTTGCTGTTCATCGGGAAAGCGATGACCTCGCGGATCGAATCGGTACCGCACAGAAGCATTACCATACGGTCTACGCCGGGAGCGATGCCTGCATGAGGCGGTGCTCCGTAGCAGAATGCGTTGTACATGGCGGGGAACTTGGCCTTAACGTCGTCCTCGCCCATGCCTACGATCTCAAATGCCTTTACCATGATCTCGGGATCGTGGTTGCGGACAGCGCCGGATGAAAGCTCTACGCCGTTGCATACAAGGTCGTACTGATAAGCGTAAATATCGAGAGGATCTTTCTCGCACAGAGCCTGCAGGCCGCCCTGAGGCATCGAAAAAGGATTATGGCAGAACTCGAGCTCGCCCGACTCCTCGCCGATCTCGTACATAGGGAAATCAACGATCCAGCAGAACGAATACTGTTCCTTGTCGAAGATCGCGGGGATCTTCTGTCCGAAGAGCTTGCGCATCGCGCCGGCTGTCTTGAAGCAGTCGGTCTTTTTGGTATTGGCCGCAACCGCGACGAAATCGCCGGGAACAAGAGAAAGCGCGGAAATGATCGCCGCCTTCTTCTCCTGCAGGAACTTCGAGATGCCGCCCACGAACTCGCCGTTCTCGTCGAGTCTGAACCAGTAAACCTTATTTGCGGTCTGAACCTCTACCTCGGCGCAGGTTGCGTCGATGAACTTACGTGTCTCGCCGAAATTATTGATGACAAATGCCTTGATGAATGCACCCTTGAAAGGCTCAAAGCCGCAGTCCTCAAGAATGAACGCGTCCTTTAACTCGCCCTTGATACGAAGATCGGGCTTGTCGGAGCCGAAACGCTCGAGCGCGTCGTTGTAGCTGATGCGCGAGAACGGAGCGCGGGATGCGCGGCTGTAGGTGCCGAATTTCTCGAATACGGGAGGAAGCACGTCCTCAAGTACCGCGAAAACATCCTCCTGCGAAGCAAAGGCCATCTCCATGTCGAGCTGGTAGAACTCTCCGGGTGAACGGTCGGCTCTCGCGTCCTCATCGCGGAAGCAGGGAGCGATCTGGAAATAACGGTCAAAGCCGGAGGTCATCAGCAGCTGCTTGAACTGCTGGGGTGCCTGGGGCAGCGCATAGAAGCATCCGGGGTAATTACGCGAAGGAACCAGATAGTCTCTGGCACCCTCGGGCGAGGATGCGGTAAGTATAGGTGTCGTGATCTCAAGGAAACCGTGGTCGTTCATGCTCCTGCGCAGCTCGGATACGATCTGCGAACGCAGAACGATCTTGGACTTAACCTCGGGATTGCGCAGATCGAGGTAACGGTACTTGAGCCTGGTATTCTCATCTGCCTCCTTCGAGCGGTTGATCTCGAAAGGCAGCTCATTGTAAATACATTTGCCGAGTACATTGATCTGCTCGGGAACAACCTCGATCTCGCCTGTGGGCAGGTTCGGGTTCTTGCTCGAACGCTCACGAACGGTGCCTGTCACCTGGATCGTGGATTCGCAGTTGAGCGCGTCAACGATCGCCATCATCTCCTCGGTCTCGATAACGATCTGAGTGGTTCCGTAAAAGTCGCGAAGTACAAGGAATCCCAGGTTCTTGCTGACCTTACGCATGTTCTCGTACCAGCCGGCGAGCGTAACCTTCTCGCCGATGTTGGACGGTCTGAGTTCATTACAGTTATGTGTTCTGGACTGTGTCATCTCTTCCTCCTGAATGTCTCACTTTTCGAAGAAAGCAGGGGGCAATTACTCCCCCTGCCGTAATCTGCGTTGATTTTAGCACTCACGCATATTCATGTCAACAACCTTCGGCGCCGGTTAAGGGTTGCCTACCACCACGATGAAGGGTGACGCGCCCTGAACGCCCGGAGCCAGCCATACACCCTTTTTCAGAGTGGCTTTGTTGCCGACCGCGTTGTACATATACTCTTCCGAGCCGCCGAGTCCGCCGTTTACCGAATCCCAGTCGACCTTATCGACATATCTGGCATATCCTGTGCCCGAAACCTTTGAGTCGTACAGGCTGCCCGCCGCGCTGAGCCTGGTCATTGTCGCGTCGTATTTATAGCTGCCCTTTCCGTCCGCAGCGAGCTTTATCCAGCGCCCGTTGTAGAACAGGCTGCCCGAGGTGAAAATGTCGACCGAATCGCCGCTCACATAATATACGGGTATGCCCATTTTGTCCGTATTGAAGATGTATCCCTCAAATCCGTTCTCATCGTAAGGGATCCAGCCATATATCGGCTCTTTGTCGCCCATATAATACCAGTCGGGATAATCACTCGGATAATCGCCGACATCCCCCTCTTCTTCCTCGTAACTCTTGTAGCCGGTGATGCCCCAGTATTTGCCGATATATACCGCGCTGTCGGTCTTTGTCACATTCGGTATGGTGGCCTTGCCTTCTAGCTGGCCGCCTATCGTATATACAACCTCCGACGCTGCCGTATCTCCGATATCATCGCCGTTGCCGGTCTTTCCGGTATCATCGCCGTTGCCGGTCTTTCCGGTATCGATCGATACGGGTCCGTCCGCGCCCTTAAGCTTTGTGACATCGATGCCCGTGAACTTGAACGCGCTGACGTCCGCAGTCTTTTTCGAGGAAGTCTTGCCCTTTGCGGAGGACTTGACCTTCATGCCCTCTCCGGCTTTGAGCTTAACGGTCTGGGTCTTTCCCTTTTTATCGGTGTAGGTCACTTCGGCCTTGCCCTCAAGTACATAGTTTACCGTAGTGACGGCCTTGGTCTTTTTGTCGATCGTGCTCTTGACCGCAACGACCGTGCCTCTGATCGCCATACTCGTATTGGGAGTGACGATGTTGAGGCTATCGCCCTCTCCGAGATGCTTCTGTACCTCGGCTATCATCTCGCCCTTTACGAGGACAACCTTTGACCTGCTGAACCATCCCTTTGACACAACGGCCTCGGTGCCCGAAGCCATGTATACGAACTCTTCGTCGTCCATGCACAGGCGCATGAGACCCTTTGAAGCGACGGTCAGATAGTCGTCGTTCTTGAGCTTCATGTCCTTTGCCGCAGTCAGGGTCTTAGCCTTTTTCTGGGACTTGTCGCTGCGGGAAACCGTATTCTTGTCACCCTTGCACTCATAGATCGTAATGTCCTTGAACGAGCCTGTCGAAGAAAGCGTATCGCCGTATGCCTCGGGGCCTTCCGCCTCCGCGTTTACAACGACGGTACACTCGTAGGACTTGCTGCCGAGTGTCGCGGTGATCGTGGTCACGCCCTCTTTGACACCGGTTATCACGCCCTGATACTTTTTGCTCCCGGCCTTGACCGTCGCAACGGCCTTATTGGAACTCGTCCAGGTAAAATCCTTTTTCGAGCCGCTGACCGAGATCGTGTAGCTCTGTCCGGGCGCGATGACCAGCTTCTTGATGTTGAGCTTGACCGCCGCCTCGACCTCAACCGTGCCGGGGATGCCCGGTACGTACGAAACCTCCGGCACACAGAGGATAAATGCGAGAATGAGAGCGATCAGGGCTCCCGCCTTCGCAGTTATGCTCCTGCCGAAAAACCGTGTGCTGCGCTGCTTATATTCCATATCTTTGCGCCTCCTCGCGCCTGTCAATATTGCCGCGAAAGCCGTGACTCACAGTCGGCTTTCGTAATCTCTCCGTTGTTGCAGAGTGTCATGAGCTCTACGTCCCTGTCCCTGAGCTTATAGCCGAGGATCAGGATCGGGAGCGCCACGAGCGGCCCGATTGCGGAAACGATCGTAAATACAAACCAGCAGGCCGATTTGCCTATCATATCGACCTCATGACCGATCACCTCACCGTTTACGATGATATCGGTCGCGTTCTTTGCGACAAAGCCCATCGCGGCCAGGATCGCCATGCACATCGAATTGTTGATGCTGCCCGAAAGCTTGGTGACAAAGGTCTGTATCGCGAAGCAGATGCCCTCCTGACGGACACCGTTCTTATACTGGCCGTACTCGACGCAGTCGGGTGTGAACAGGTAAGCGATGACTCCGACACCGATCAGTCCCACGCCCCTGACCGCCATGATCACATCGAGCAGTATCTCGTTCGAATAGCCCACAAAGAACTGCAGCAGCGATGCCGCCGCAAAAATGATCACTGTAGCGAGATAGATGAAAAACTTGTCGAACTTTTTGCAGAGCGCCGGGATAAAGAAGCTCAGGACTACCGCGGGCAGCATGGCCATCGCGAGCAGGATGGTTCCCTTATCCGTATTCCCGAGAACATATTCCGCGAATATCGGAACGATGATCTGTACCGAATTTGATACGCTCACAAACAAAAACGATATGTAAAAAATGAGCAGATACTTATTTTTCACGAGCGCTCCGGCCAGATCCTTAAAATGTATCGAGGGACCGCGGTCGACCTTGGTGCGCTCCTTGCCGAGGACCAGTATCGGGAACATGCACAGCATCGAGAGTACCGAGCAGATCAGGGCAGTGCTCCTCCAGCCGACATTGCCGTAGAGCGCTTCGATGCCGAGTGTGCCGACGATGGCGCCTACGGTCGCGAAAACACGTCCCACTGAAAGGATAGCGGTACGCTCCGAGATATACTCGCTCATCGCCGTGGAAAGCGCGAATATAGGCGTATCGCACATCGTATACGCTACCGACCAGAGCGAGTATGCCACGATGACCCATGCAGCCATCCTGCCCTGCGACATCCCCTGCGGCATAAAGAACAACAGCAGTGTGGTCGCGGGAATGAATATCCAGCTGATCTTGAGCCAGGGCAGGAACTTTCCGCCCTTCAGGTTTGCCTTGTCGACGATGATGCCGAACACTATGTCGTTAATGATATCCCATATCTGCGGCGCGAGGCAGACTACCGCCGCCACCGCCTCGCTCATTCCCATGTTCAGAAGGAAAGTCGAAACGTATGTGGCTATGATCACATAGAATATGTTCTGTCCGAAAAAATACGCGCTGTAAGCGGCCCGTTCGAGACGGGTCGTCTGATGTTTTGCTTCGCCCATTTTGCAATGCCCCCTCAATTATGCTGCCTTCTTTATATTTTACGTCAAAAACGCTCTTTTTTCAAGCATCTGCGCGGATTGACAACCGTCGGGTTATAATATAAAGTATTCATTGAAATTTTTATCGAAGGGATAAAGAGAATATCATGCGAAAAAACAGCATAAAGACTCTGGCGCTGCTGATCCTCGCGGCGGCTTTTTTTCTGATAATGCCCGCGGCACGTGCCTCGGCAGCCGAGTTTACCAATGAGACACACTACCTGAAGGTAAGTATTTCCGACGATGTCCTTGTAATGACGCAGGATACCGCGCAGTATGACGAGATCTGGCAGAAAGCCGGCATCTCCGATCCGTCGGCCACACTCAAGTCCTTTAAGGACATGGGCGTTGCGGCCTCGTTCTATGAGCCCTCGAGCAAGCTTACGGTCAACCTGATAACCAACCGCACCTCGAGCACCGCGGATGTATTTTCTTTTGCGGACATGAGCGACAGCGACATCCTCGATTACATGAACAACGCGATGTCGGCTTCATCCCAGAGTACCGCGCTCCCGCCCGAGTTCAGCGTGAGCCGCGATCTGAACGAGCTTCCTTTCGTCAGGATATTCATAGACGCGCGTTCTACGGAGAATCCCTGCTCCGAAGTCATCTACGGCACGATAATCAACGGTGAAATGCTTCAGTTCGACACATTCACCGAAGGTATGGCGGACGGCGATGAGAGCTTCCTGCGCAAAATCGTTTCCGGCGTTTCGTTCACAAAGATCCTCACCCACGAGGAATACGAGGAGCTGGTCCGTGTCGCCAGACTCAAGCTCATCGTCATCATAATCGTATTTGTTGTGCTCATCGCGGCCGTCATTCTCCTGTTCGTTTTCCTCGGAAAGAGACGCGACAAAAAAGCAAAACAGGTTTCCGACGCAATGACCGCCTTCCGTGAGCGGATGGCTGCCGGAGAGATCGATATGAGCACGCCTCCGACCTACACGGTCACCACAAGCTACGACGAAGCGCTCTTCGAACGTCTAGGCATGTTCAGGGCATGGATCAGCCCCGAGCCCACTTTCGTCATGCTGGTCGGCATACTGGCCGTTATCACCGTGTTCAAGCTCCTGCAGGCACAGCTCCTGCACGTTATCGTTCTCGGCATTTTCATCGTGGTATTGCTCTACATGCACTACTCAGCCGCCGACAAGGCAAAAGAGGCCCTGAAAAAGCGCTATGACGTTAAATCCTGCCCCAAGCCGACCTTCAGGTTCTACAATGAGTTCTTCAAGATCACGGGTCTTCCGAGCGCCAGCGAGTATATCTACGGCCAGGTTACCGCAGTCCGCACCTGGAGCGGCACGCTCTATATATTCCTCGGCGATTCACAGATACTGCCGATCAGGCTCTCTGACCTGACCGACTGCACCGCGGCCGATATCAAAAGCCTTATCAGATCGCATAAATAAGACAAAATCCCCGCAGTCACGGCGCTTGGCCGGTCCTGCGGGGATATTTCATTTCTTTTTGCCCTTCTTAGCGGGTTTTCTGTTCTTTTTTACGTAGAAGTATATCGCGACCGCGGCAGCCGCAGCCAGGATCACGCCTACGATGATCTGCGCCTTTGCCGAAGTACCGGTGCCGTGCGCGCTCTCGCCTTCGGATATGCGCGCCGGATCGGCCGTTTGCGCGTTCGCGGCGGGATCCGCGGCATTGCCGGTTCCGTCGTCAAACGAAATGTTCTGTGACTCGTACTCGGCCTTTGAACTCTCCGAATACTCAACATAAACGGCGTCGCCGTATTTGCCCTCTATCTTCTTTTTGTATTCCTCATAGTACTGATATCTGACCGTAACGACAACTCTTTTTTCCAGACCGCTCTCTCCGAAACCGGTGAGTTCTCCGTTTATCACGGCTCCTCCGACTCCTATTCCCGTTACCGCGAATACCGCATCGGGGTCGTTGTCGTTCATGTACTCCGCGATCAGCTCGTCGTAGATCTTATACAGCTCATCGTCGCTGTACTTGGGCGTGAAATCTTCATCCGCCAGCACTCCGGCTGCCGGAAGCAGCGCCATTATCACAGCCGTTAACAGAGCCGCTGCGATCATCCTGATATTGCTTTTGCTTTTCATTCTGTTTTCTCCCTTGATTTGCTGCGGACAAGTATACACTATCCGTTTTTAAAAAGCAAATCGGGCAGGACCCTGAGGATCCTGCCCGAAAAAACTCAAAAGATTTTAGAAGAGGCTGGGCGCTGCGGCATTCTCGTAGAAGATATTGATGTAGTCATGAAGGAATCTGACCCTATCGTATGACTTCTTCTCGGAATCGAAACGGAACTTCTCACCGTTCTTTGTGGATAAGATAACCCAGTTGCCGTTCATCTTAACGATGTACATCGTAACTTTGTCGGTCTTGTTGATCTCATCGCCGCCGTTCTTTAAAATGTACTGGCCTCTTACCTTGTAGCCGGCTGTGATCTTGATCTTCTTGAAGCTCTTGAGATACTTGATGTAGTCCTTGAGCACCTTCTTCAGATCGCTCTCGCTTACATCGAGCATATCCGCCAGATCCTCGGCCTTATCGTCGATCTCGTCCTCGATCTCGTCGATCGTGTCATCGAGATCCTCAAGGTCACCCTCTTCGAGTTCGTCCTTGAATTCGCTGAGTTCGGTCTTCGTAAGCTTTTCCTTGGAATCGATATCGAACTTGATCTTAAACTTGGGATACTTATCCTTCAGCTCCTCAAATGCGTCGCTGATATCGTCATTCTTGTCCTCGAGACTGTCCTCGTAAAGGGTGGTGTAGAACTCCTTGTTCAGCTTCGCGAGGTTCTTGGGCAGGCCTGCGTTGTACAGTGTAAGGTAATCTGCCTTCTTGCCCTTATTGATGGCGCTTACGATGTTGTTGATAGGTGTCTTGTAGCTGGCCGAGAACAGGCTCTTTAAGATCAGGAGCAGGATAACTACGGCTACGCCGCAGCCGATCTTGATCAGCAGGTCCTTGTGGCTCTTAGCCTTCTCAACAACGCCCGAAACATCAAGAGTAACCGAATCCTTTTCGTTATCGATCACGGCATTGCTGTCGGTACCGGTCTCGGCACCCTCGGTCTGCGCATTTTCCGCAGCTTTTTTGGATTCCTCGCAGTCACATACTTCGTCATCGCCGAGCTGTTTACCGCAAAAACGACAAAACTTCATAATCTTTTCCCTCCGTATTTTTTATATGGCTATTATTCGCATAGAATAATCGATCCCGGTGTAAATGTAAATATGTATCCGTCCGCAGATATCAGGCTCCGGTCTGGCCGGCCTCGGGCTCCTCACCCGCTCCGTTCTCGGGGAACAGGATAGCTGCGGGTGCGTCCTCGTTGACCGTATTTTCCTTAACGAGGAGGCTCCTGTCTTCGAACTTGGTCTTGTACAGGGACTCGAGTGAATCAAAGCCTACGTAGAACAGATCGCCCGAAGGTCCGTAGAACGCCTCTCCCGATACACCCCACCACGATGAATAGTGGTTTGTCGGGCAATCGAAGGAAGCCGGGTCGATCGTGAGAGTTCCGTCATCCGAAAGAACGCCGTTATTGCAGCTCGCGTACCAGTAGAACGAGAACTCCCCGTCCTTATCATTATGGGTCTTTACGCGGTATATCTTGTAAACATAAGGTATATACTTGTCGGTATACCAGTAATCCTCTTCGTATCCGAGCACTGTGCCCAGATCCTCGATCATTACCAGGTCGGTCGCGGTCCAGCCGTCAACCAATGAAACGATCGCGTCTTTTCCGGCCTGTGTCAGGCCCTCAAGACCCTCGGGAACGATGTCCGCGACAGTTCCCGCCAGTACGACGAGTCCCTCAACCGTGTACTGCTTTGATGTCTGCGCGATCTTAAGTCCGTAGTACTTAGCCGCATATTCTTCGATCGGAGTGCCGTCGTACACGGTCGCGGTAACAGTGATCACGTCGCCGTTTTTCAGATCGGAAGACTTGTCGAGAGAGTACTCCCAGTAATAATAATAGCTGTCGGACCAGTCTGTCGAGATCTCGGCGGTACCGGACTCGTCCATGCCCGAGTACTTAAGCGATACGCTCGCGAAAGGATCGTAATCCTTAAGCTCCGTAAGACCCGAAACCACGATATCCTTTGTCAGGCTCGCGGGCTTCTCGCCCATGTTGGCCATATACGCGTTAAGGTCCGTGTAGCTGTCTTTGTACCATTCGTCCAGCGACGCGGTGACCTTTACGGTATCGCCGTTCGAAAGGCCCTCGGTCTTGTCGAAGGTGTACTCGACATAGCCCTCGCCGTAAGCGTAGTCGATGGTTCCGATGGTATTGTAGCCGCTGTAGGAAATATTAAGATTCCTGAAAATGTCGACCTCATTGAGAGGAGTAAGTCCGCTGACCTTATGCTCCACATCGTTGAACTTAACGATGAGCTTGCACTCCTCCTCGAGCTCCTTGATGTCGTCCTCGTCGATGTCCCACTCGAATGTAACGGTCTGTCCGTTCGAAACATCCTTGACCGTTTCGGGAGTGAGAGTCACGTTCTTGAGTATTTTCCTGGCTGCGGAGTAACGCTCGTCCTTCATCTTGTCCTTTACGTCCTTGAGCATCTCCTTGTAATCGAACTCCGCTTTTGAGGTACCGATGCCGTCATATCCCTGATCGGTGAACTCGACGAATTCGTCGGCGGTAACCTCGAGTTTTTTGCAGGCGGTCAGTATAAACGCTGCCGTAAGGATGATCAGCAGTCTGAGCACCCTTGAGAGATTCTTTTTCATTTTTTTCTCCAAACTATATTCTATTATCAAAAATGTGTCCCGGACCTGCAGAGTGCCGGGCCCGGGCAAACATCATGACCATATGTTATCTCAGGAAGTTGAGACTGCGCACAATGGCGGGCTCAACCGCTCTTCCGCTGCAGATCTGGAAGAAGCTGATGATCCTGATGACAAACAGTGCCGCTACCAGAACGATCGCCGCGATCGGAACAATGATAGTCCAGCACAGTACGACAGCCGCGATCCATGTGAGCATCGAAGTCACGCTGAGCTTGACCGCCTGTCTGATGTGGAACTTAAGGTAAGGCGACTCGGCACTCGCGAGAAGGGCGATGATAATGCCGATGGTACCCATAAGGTAGCAGAGCATCGCATATACCTTATTGTCGGAAATATCCTGGGGATGAAACTCCACGGTGTGATCGTAAATATCAATGGGCGGCATGGGTGCAGCTCCGTTCAGACCCGTTCCGCACTGAGGGCAAAACGCAACACCGTCTTCAACCTGCGCGCCGCAATTGGGACAAAAAGCCATAATTCTATACCTCCGTTCAAATCATAAAAAAACCATAAACAAAGTTTACTATATCGATATAGATAAATCAATCTAAAAAACAATCAAAAAAACACACCATTCTCGTCAAAATCTTCTATTGCTTTTTCGCGTGTAAGCATATATACTGTAATTACGAAAACGATTAAGGAGATGCAGACAACGTTCCGTTTCTCCTTAATTACAGGCTGATCGGATAAACATTTGGAGGTTTACTATGAAGTACGGCTATTTTGATGACGACAGACGCGAATATGTCATCACGACACCCGCCACGCCCCTGCCCTGGATCAACTATCTGGGCAACGACGGCTTTTACGGTCTGATCTCGAACACCGCAGGCGGCTATGATTTCTACCGCGACGCAAAGCTGCGCCGCATCACGCGTTTCCGCTACAACAACGTTCCCAACGATATCGGCGGCAGGATGTACTACATCAAGGACGGCGGCTGCACATGGAGCCCTTCGTTCCTCCCCGCGGGAACCGAACTCGATTCCTATGAGTGCCGTCACGGCATGGGTTATACCGTTTTCACCGGCAAAAAGAACGGCGTGAACGCAAAGCTCACCGCTTTTGTTCCGTTGGGCGATGCCTGCGAGCTCAACCGTCTCGAGATCACCAACGATTCCTCCGAAACAAAGGAGCTTACGATCTACAGCTGCATCGAGTGGTGCCTCTGGAACGCGGTAGACGACGCGAACAATTATCAGCGTAATCTCTCGATCGGCGAGCTCGAGGTTGTCGGCAGCACGATCTATCATAAGACCGAGTTCAGGGAGCGCCGCGATCATTACGCTTTCTTCACGGTCAATGCCGACGTAAACGGTTTCGATACAGACAGAGACGTATTTTTAGGCGCGCGCCGCGCATGGGACGATCCCATCCAGATCGAGAACGGCACTTCGGGCAATACGGTTGCCAGCGGATGGTATCCGATCGCTTCCCATCAGCTTAAGCTCACTCTCGCTCCCGGCGAGAAAAAGAGCTATGTATTCCAGCTCGGCTACGTTGAGGTTCCCCGCGACCGCAAGTTCGAGTCAAAGGGCGTCATCAACAAGGCTCCCGCGCTCGCGCTCATCGGCAAATATAATACCGATGCCCGCGTAGAGGCAGCTTTCAAGGCTCTTGCGGAGTACTGGAGCGACCTGCTCGGCATCTATCATCTGGAGAGCGGCAGCGACAAGCTCAACCGCATGGTAAATATCTGGCATCAGTACCAGTGCATGGTTACATTTAATATGAGCCGTTCGGCGAGCTACTGGGAGACCGGTACCGGCCGCGGCATGGGCTTCCGTGATTCGTGTCAGGATCTGCTCGGCTTCATGCATCTGGTTCCCGACCGCGCGAGAGCAAGGATCATCGATATAGCGTCGATCCAGTTCGAGAACGGTTCCACATATCATCAGTACCAGCCTCTGACCAAGAGAGGCAACGCCGATATCGGCGGCGGCTTCAACGACGATCCCCTCTGGCTCGTTGCCTGCACCGCAGCCTATATCCGCGAGACCGGCGATGCCACGATCCTCGAGCATCCCACTCCTTTCAACAATGTCGAAGGCAGCGAGAAGCCTCTGATGGAGCATCTCCGCCGCAGCATCAATTTCATTGTCAATAACAAAGGTCCTCACGGACTTCCGCTCATCGGCCGCGCCGACTGGAACGACTGCCTGAACCTCAACTGCTTCTCCGAGGAGCCCGGCGAGAGCTTCCAGACCTTCGGCCCGAGTGAAGGCCCCGTTGCCGAGTCTGTATTCATCGCAGGCATGTTCGTAAAGTACGGTCTCGAGTACGCAGACCTTTGCGAGCATTTCGGCAGCAAGGATGAGGCCGACAGTGTCCGCAATGAAGTCGGCAAGATCAAAAAGGCCACCGAAGAGTACGGCTGGGACGGCGAATGGTTCCTGCGCGCTTACGACGCATACAGCCACAAGGTCGGCTCGAACGAGTGCGAGGAAGGCAAGATCTTCATCGAGCCTCAGGGCTTCTGCACCATGGCAGGCATCGGACAGGAAAAGGGATACGGCCGCAAGGCGCTCGATTCCGTCAAGAAATGGCTGGTCAACGATTACGGCGTAGAGATCCTCGCTCCCTGCTATACGACATATCATGTCGAACTCGGCGAGATCTCCTCTTATCCGCCCGGATACAAGGAGAACGGCGCGATATTCACCCACAACAATCCCTGGGTTTCGGTAGCCGCGACCGTCATCGGAGACGCCGAGATGGCGTTCGATATCTACCGCCGCAGCTGCCCCGCATTCCTTGAGGATGTCAGCGAGATCCACCGCACGGAGCCTTATGTTTACTCGCAGATGATCGCCGGCCGCGAAGCCGTTCATTACGGCGAGGCCAAGAACTCGTTCCTTACGGGTACCGCGGCATGGGCATTTGTTGATATCAGCCAGGCGATACTCGGCGTACAGCCCACGCTTGACGGACTTTCCGTTAAGCCCTGCGTTCCCGCGGAGCTCGGCGATTACAGCGTAACACGCCGCTACCGCGGCAGCCTCTACAACATCCGTGTCACCAGAGAAGCCGGAAGATCCGGTCTTACGGTCAACGGCGCTCCCGTCGAGGGCAGCGTGATCCCGGTTCCCGCCGCAGGATCGAGAGTAGATGTTGTCTGCTACATCTAAAAAAACAAAGCCCGTCGGATAGCTCCGGACGGGCTTTATTTTTGATATTTTGTCTGAAATGATCTTATATTTTATTCTGATGCTTCCGCAACCGCTACCGCGTTGTCGTACATGATGTCGGCGGCCTTGTTGAGCTTGACCTGAGCTGCGACAACATCCTTGCCCTCGGTCTTATATACGCTCTTGAGCTGTGCGTACAGCTCCTCGATGCTCTGATATCCGTATGAGTCGAGCATATTCTTTGCAAGCTCCGCGATCTCATCCTCGGTGCACTCGATCTTCTCCTGCTCTGCCACAGCCGATGCCACGTATCCGAACTTGGTGTTCATCTCGGCCTGGTTCTTCATGTACTCATCAAACGTAGCTGCATCCATGCCGTAGATGGCAGCGAAGAATGTAGCGGCGTCAACGCCGTATGCCGACTGATACATCGAGTTGTAGCTGGAGATCATGTTGTTCTTTGCTTCGGTGATCTCGTCTGTCAGATCCTTCTTGAAGGTAGAATTCTCAATGACCTTTTTAACGATATCGTACTCCTTGCTGCTCTGAGCGTCGGACTCAAGCTGGGTCTTAAGCTGTGAAGCAACGTAATCACGGTACTCGGCCGTAGTGTTGTAATCGGTCTTGTCCGCAACGAGCTCGTCGGTAAACTCGGGAGTAACCATAGTGTAGATGCCGTTGACCGTAACGGTGAACTTAACATCCTTGCCCGAGAAATCGGGATTGTTCTGATAAGGATCGGGGAATTTGAGGTTCAGATCAACGGTCTCGCCCTTATTGACGCCGATGAGTCCGTCCTCGAAGCCTTCGATGAACTGGCCTGTGCCGATCGTCAGATCATAATTCTCGCCTGTGCCGCCCTCAAAAGTCTCATCGTTCATATAGCCGGTAAAATTGATGTTAGCGACATCGCCGCTCTGTACGTCGGTCCTGTCTGTGATCTCAACCTTTTCCTTATTGTTGTTCAAAAACGAATCGATCTTTTTCTGGATATCTTCATCGGTCACCTCTGTTGAGAGGGGGCTGTATTCAACACCCTTGTACTGTCCGAGGGTCACGTCTCCGCTCTTATACCCTGTGATAACATTGGCATTGCCCTTGCTGCATGCACCGAGAACAAGTGCGAGGCAAAGCACGAGAGCTGCTGCCGTAAGCTTCTTTTTCATTTGTCTTCCTCCTCTGCAGGAACCGGCATTTAACCGGTCCCGAATAAAACTTTGCCTGTCCTCCGACAGGCTCCGAGATACAGTTATAGCATAAAAAACCGAAAAAATAAAGCATTTTTGCTCACTTCACAAAGATTTCACACAGACACCGCAGATATGCTATAATGTAAGGCGAATATCGGAAGGAGTATGAACCGCCGGATGAGCAATACCGAAAATCTGAACATTACGATCCCCGAGAGGGTTTCATATATAATACAAAAACTGGAGGATGCGGGTCACGAGGCATACGCCGTCGGAGGCTGCGTCCGCGACAGCATGCTCGGACGCGAGCCTCAGGACTGGGACATCACGACCTCGGCTCTGCCCGAAGAAACAAAAGCGATATTTTCCCGCACCGTCGATACCGGCATTAAGCACGGTACCGTCACCGCGATGTTCGGCAAAGACGGCTACGAGATCACGACCTACCGTGTCGACGGGAAATACTCGGACAGCCGTCATCCCGACAGCGTGGCGTTTACCCGCTCGCTCGGGGAAGACCTGAAAAGACGCGATTTTACGATAAACGCGATGGCCTGCAACTCAAAGGGACTCGTTGACATGTTCGGCGGAAAGGACGATCTCGAAAACAGACTGATCCGCTGCGTCGGCGTGCCCGAGGCGCGCTTCGGGGAGGATGCCTTAAGGATCCTGCGTGCGGTGCGTTTCAGCGCGCAGCTGGGCTTCGATATAGATCCCGCCACTCTCGGGGCGGCCCGCAAACTGGCTCCGAACCTGGCGAATATCAGCGCCGAGCGCATACATTCCGAGCTGCATAAGCTGCTCATGTCCGACTGGCCCGACAGGCTCGTTCTCCTGCATGAGCTCGGGATCGACCGCGTCATACTGCCGGAGCTCGAACATACCGCAAAAAGCGGACGCCTAAGCGAGCTGTGCGAAAGACTTGCCGCCGCGCCTTGCGATACCGCGGTAAGATGGGCGCTTCTTCTTTTATATACGGGCTCGGCCTCCGAGATCATGCACCGCTTAAAGTTCGACAACCAGACCATATATACGGTAAAGTCCCTGCTTAAGTTCAGGCAGGTGCCTGTCACCGCCCTCGATCCCACAGGTATGCGCAGGCTCATGAACGACGCGGGACGCAGTCTTATGGGGCAGCTCTTTGATTTTATCGGGGCTGCGGACCCTTCGCTCGATCTGGCCGGTGCACGGACGCTCTGCCAAAGCATCATCGATTCGGGCGACTGCACCGATATCAAGTTCCTCGCGGTAAACGGGCACGACCTGATGCAGGCAGGCATCCCCGCAGGAAAGGCCGTCGGAGAAACGCTCGAGAAACTGCTTTCGGCGGTGCTTGCCGATCCTTCCTTAAATACTCCGGAAAAGCTGCTGGAACTGGCATTAAACAACAGACAGGACTGACATGAACAAAGAAACCAATTACAAACTCCCCATTTTCGCGGGGATAGGCGTAGTACTGCTGATCATCATATTTTCGATCGTAAAGGTGCTTAATTCCGACAATGACAAAGGAAAAGGCCCCTTATCCACTCCCGCGCCTTCGGGCACCGCGTCCGCGGTCTCGATCACGCCCGAGCCTTCCGAAGAGACCTTTGACGCGATCGTTGCCGAAGTCAATACCGACGATTCCGTCATAGTGCTCTGCAGGCTCGGAAGCAAGGATTTCGAGGAATATACTTACTCCGGAGCCACCAATATGACCACGGGCTACGGACGCGCGATAACCGCATCCCTTCTTAAGCCCGGCGATTTTGTTACCGTATCCCGTACCGCGCAGAACAGGATCATAAGTCTTAAGGGCATGGCCAATGTCAGCGTGTACAAGGGAGTGCGCAATCTCGTAAACGAGCGCGACATCATGCGCATGTCGATAGGCGAGGCGGTCTACCGCTACGACGATTCCCTGCTGGTGCTCAACGACGGATATTTCGTCTCACAGGATACCCTCTATAAGAGCGATGTGCTCTCCGTCTACAGCATCGACGGCTTCGTGTATATGCTGAAGGTCACGACCGGACACGGATACCTGCGTCTGGCCAACGACCGGGCGTTTATCGGTGGCACGCTCTATATCGGCACCGGTCTGACGGTCCAGATCACCGAGGACCTGCTGCTCACGCTGCAGGAGGGCACTTATCCGATCACGGCCGAAAACGGCGATCTGAAAGGCACCGGCACGCTCCTGGTCAGCCGCGACAAAACGGCAGTGTTCGATCTGGCTCCGTTCTCACCCGAACCCGTGGAATACTGCAATGTCAGATTCACGATCGATCCCGGCTTTGCGAACCTCTATATCGACGGCATACTTACCCCCTATACCCAGCCCGTTCCCATCACCTACGGCGAGCACTATATCGAGGCGGTGCTGAGCGGCTATACCACCTATGAGGGCCTGCTCTATACCTCAAAGCCCACGGCATCCGTTGACATAAGCCTGTCTGCAGCTCCGGCGGCACCCGCAGCGGAGGATCTGATGTACGATCCCGACGCGGCGACACCTACTCCCGAGCCTGTAGAGGATGACCCTTACTCCGATATCGAGGACAATACCACCGACGACACACCTTCGCCCACTCCCGTTTCAGGGACATCCGATGACCTCAGCCTGATCATACACTGCACCGAGGGCACCGCGGTCTATGTAAACGACGTATACAAGGGCGTGATAAAGGACGGCTCGCTGATCCTAGACAAGCCTGTCGGGACCGTATCCTTAAGGCTCACTCTCGAAGGATACATCACCAGGAATTACACCGTTTCCCTCGATGACGACGGGGAAGACGCGGAGCTCACATTCCCGGCCATGGTAAAACAATAAAAAAAATGGAACCCCCTTTTCTGCCGCTTCGTCTAATGTTCGAAAAGGACAGAAAAGACAGGAGGATTTGTTTATGAAAAAAACTATCAGGATCATCGCAGTCATCCTCGTGCTGGTACTTGCATTGAGCGGCTGCAAAAAGAATACCGACAGTTCGGTTGCTCCCGATAAGGTCACCAACGGCGCGACAAACGGCTCCGACGGCGGCTCGTCATCATCGGGCAAGACCGATACGGCTCCTGCGGGCAGCACATCGGCTTCCGACAGGGACAGCACTGCATCGACTCCCGCCGCGACAGCGGCTCCGGCGACCGGCGATCACTCATCCGGAACCGACGCTTCCTTATCTCCGTCCGACTTGACAGGCCGTTCGTCCGATGAGGCTGTGTCGTCACCTGTAAGTGATTTCTTCGCCGGGTTCGAATCGAAGTCACTTGCAAAGGAAGCCGCCGATGATGCATCAGGTTCATCTTTCGACGGAGGTTTTTACGGCGAACTGCCTCTGGCCGGCGACTCTTCATGGGATATGGCCCCCGAAGGACTGGCTGACGGTGCAATGTTCTCAGGCTCCGAGACAGAAGGCATTGAGTTCGGCACATCCGACTATGCCCCCGATCTTTATCGCCCGACCCCCAAGGCCGGACTCCTTACCGCAGGCGAATGGAACGACAATAAGAACTACGCGTTCTTAAAGGCCCTGATCGCAAACGGACAGGATGACGATTTCGGCAGATATTTCCGCGACTGGAGCCTTACTCCTTTCGGCCGCCTCGTGATCCGTGCGGCATGTGAGGACGGAAGTGCCATGGCCAATGCGGTCGTTAAGGTATTCTCGGCCGACGGTTCGCTTCGCTGGACCTGCCGCACCGACAATGCCGGCATGGCTTATGTTTACTATAATGTTCTCGGCGACAGCGGCGCACCCGCTTCGTTAAAGGTGAATTACGGCGGAAATGAGTTCGATTACATGATAACAAGCGCCGATCTCGATCAGGACGCCGTTATTGAGCTCTCCTTCGGCAGCTTCAATCCCGTTCCCAAGGCACTCGACCTCATGTTCATGATCGATACCACCGGTTCGATGTGGGATGAGCTTGAATATCTGCAGGCAGAGCTTGAAGATGTGATCAACAGGGTAAAGAATGCGAACCCCAACCTTTCGTTAAGGCTCAGCGTGAATTTCTACCGCGATCTGGAGGATACCTACATCGTTCGTTCATATCCTTTCAGCGCGAACATTGACGAAGAGCTCAAAGCGCTCAAGGCAGAATACGCCGACGGCGGCGGAGATTATGAAGAGGCAGTTGAGCTCGCTCTTGACGACGCTGTTAACAAACACGAGTGGTCCGAGGACGCGGTCAAGCTCATGTTCCTCGTGCTCGACGCTCCGCCCCACAACAGACAGGACGTACGCGACAGCCTCGCTTCCACTCTCGAAGCGGCGGTAGAAAAGGGCATCCGCGTGATCCCCGTTGCATCGAGCGGCGTTGACAAGACCACAGAGTTCCTGCTCCGTACCTTTGCCATGGTAACAGGCGGTACCTATACCTTCCTTACCGATGACAGCGGTATCGGCGGTTCGCACATCACTCCGACCATCGGAGAATATGTTGTGGAACAGCTCTGCGATCTGCTCGTCAGACTGATCGACGAGTATCTCACAGGCGTGGCTTCCGCTCCCGTTAAGGCAGAGATCCCCGAGCACCCCACTCAGGCTCCCATAGAGCCCTGGTACCCGATCGATCCCATCGATCCCGTAGATCCCATTCTCCCGATCGACCCCATCGAGCCTATCGATCCTATCGAGCCCTGGGTTCCCGAGCATTCGAACTCAACCGTTATAATCAGCACGGTCGAGGGCACCACACGTGAGATGATCGAAGCGATCTGCGCAAAGTATTCGGATTACGGTCTCTCGATCATGTACGAATACGACAGCATCAACGCATTCGCGCTCAAGACAGAGGTCGAGCTGCCCGATTCCGAACTGTTCGCCCTCATCGATGCTCTTAACCTCGAAGAGTGCATCACGGATGCTTCTCTCGATTATATTTACAGACTTGACGATCCGGTTCCGGACGTACCCAAAACCGAGACCGAATAAACACTGTACCAGGATATTTCCTCTTCGGTTAAACCTTTCACAGCAGCTTCGTATGTATCGAAGTCGTCCGCGTCTTCCAGCTTTCGGCGGGCGGCTTCGAGAGCCTCACCGGCCATACGGAGCTGCCAGTCGTTATAGGCCTCTTCCTCGTTTTTGAAGCCGATCTCATGCCGCTCCGTTTTCGGAACGGCTTTTAATTTTGCGATCATGGCGGCGTCCTCGGCCGAAATGAGTCCCATGATCTCGCTCCTTACCTCACCCGCGGAGCTCGTCTTCATCTCGGGGATGCCCGTATTCACATTAATCCTGCGGGCTGTAACGAGTCTTTCGAGCCGCTCGAGATAATGGTTGTAGCCGAACGGGTAGTACAGTGCTTTCCCGTCCTCAAAAATGTAAAACGAATCGGCCAGTTTACCGACCAGATATCTGTCGTGGGAAACAAAAAGGATCGTGCCGCGATATGCCTCAAGCGCCGATTCTATGGTCTCGCAGGCCTCTATGTCCATATGGTTGGTGGGCTCGTCGAGTATCAGGAAATTCGGTGCCGCCGTAAGTATTTCCGCCAGCACGAGCCTGGCTTTTTCTCCGCCCGAGAGCGAGCTCACTTTTTTGCCGGCGTTCGCGCCTCCGAACAGATACATGCCCAGAGTTTTCCTGATATCCTTTTCGAGCATTCCGGGGAACTTCCCCGCAAAATGCTCCAGTACGGTCTGTTCTGATGAGATCGCGGCGCTCATCTGATCGAAATAGCCGATCTCTATGCGGTTTCCCAATGTGCATTTGCCGTCCAGCGGTCTGATCAGTCCCGCTGCGGTCTTTAAAAATGTCGATTTGCCGGAGCCGTTGTCACCGACGATCGCGACCTTTGAGCCGCGGCGCAGCTTTACGGAGAGTTCGATCACCGGAGCGTCATAGCCGCATTTGAGATGCTCCGCGTCGAGCACCCATTTCGCGCCGATATCGGAAGGCACTATCTCGCCCGTGAAAATCCTCGACCTGTCGAGGTACGGCTCTTCAAGCTTTTCCGTGCGGTCAAGTATGGACTTCCTCGAACGCGCGAATGCCGCCTTGTTTGATTTGTTCCTGTATTTCAGGATCAGCTGCTCGAGACGCTTTCTCTCCTTCCGGTTGCGCTCCCATGCCTTTCTCGCGAGCTCGTAGCGTTTCTGTTTCTCCTGCCTGAAAGCGGTGTAATTGCCGGGATAGCGGACCGCCTTGCGGTTTTCGATCTCATATACGACCTGGGCGACCCTGTCCATCAGGAAACGGTCATGGGTCACGAAAACCACCGCTTTTTCATAGCCCCGCAGATACTCCTCAAACCACTCCACCGCCTTCATGTCGAGATGGTTCGTGGGTTCGTCGAGCAGCAGTATGTCAGGCTTTTCGAGCAGCAGGCGTATCATCGATATCTTGGTCTGTTCGCCGCCCGAGAACTCACCGAGTTTTTTCTCCTTATCGTCCTTTGCGAAGCCGAAACCGGTAAAAAGCCTGTCAAACTCCCATTCCTCGGAGCCGGGACAGTCGTCAAGGCAGATTTCGCTTACGGTCCTTCCCGCATCGGCGGCCGCTGTCTGCCTGAGGTACCCTATGGTCACGGCTCTGGCGGTCTCTGTCACGGGCGCGGTCCGGGCATCGTCCCTTTCGGCTTCCAGCTCACCTGCAATAAAACGCAGCAGCGTGGTCTTGCCCGCGCCGTTGCGTCCCGTTACGGCGATCTTTTCCGTGCCGCGGATCTCAAAGTCGAGATGCGAGAGTATCTCCTCTCCGCCCAGAAAGACCGTCAGATTATTGATCTTATACAGCATAACGTTACTCCGGGATCAGATCAGCCATTCCGCTATGTATACTCCTATGCAGGAGAACAGCGCAACGGTCATCAGATCCTTTTCCATGATCGATAAAACCACCGCAACGGCAAGGCCCACCGCGGCTGAGACTATATTGCCGGTCGAATAGAGAATGGCCGGCAGCGTCATCGCGGTAAGCACCGCGTACGGAACATAATACAGGAAAGACCTGAAGAACCTGCTCTTTATCTTTCCCGCGAATGCAGTAAAGGGCAAAGCCCTTACGGCATATGTCGTAAGGGCCATAACTGCAAGATAGATCGGATAATTGCCTTTCATGACCTCTCCTCCTTAATCCCTCGGGAAGAATATCGCGCCGACCGCCGAAGCGGCTATCGCGCAGATGATGACCTGAAACCCCGACGAGATCTCAAACCACGGCTGCCAGTACAGTATGCAGCTCAAAACGGCCGCGATACCGGCAACGATCGCCACGCTCCGCGCCTTTTTCACCGCGGGCACGACTATGGCAACGAACATGCCGTAGAGCGCGACTCCGAGAGCGGTGCATATCCTCTGCGGCAGCAGGTCCTGACTCAGTCCTCCGAGCAGCGTGCCGAGCGCCCAGCCGAAATACGGCAGAGTCGCCAGCCCCAGGAAATAGCTTTTTGAGACTTCTTCCTTTTGGCCCGAAGCCACCGCGAATATCTCGTCGGTGACCGCAAAGCCGAGCGCCAGCCTCGCGGGTGTCTTAAAGTCCTTATCGACCTTCTGTGACAGCGAGATCGACATCAGTGAATACCGCAGGTTTATCACCAGCTGGGATATGAACATCTCAAGATACGAGCCGCCCGCCGCTATGATGCTGATCCCGGCGAACTGCCCCGCCGAGGTCAGATTGGTCATTGAAATTAGTACGGTCTCCCCGATGCTGAGTCCGTATTTTACACCGAGGATACCGAAGGAAAAGGATACGGCCAGATACCCGAGAGCGATCGGGATGCCGTCCCTTAATCCCTTACCGAAACTGTTCACGTGTCATACCTCTTATACCAGATGAAGGATCAGCCGGCCCTCTCCCGAAGCGTTCTGGTGCTGTCCGGCCAGGAGCGCCTCCTCGATAACCTGAGTACAGGAGGTGGAAATCACTCTGTCGGGACGGTTCTTCTTCAGCTCCTCGAGTGTGATATCGAACGAACCCTTGAGGTTCAGGTAATGGAAATGCTGAAGGCCCAGTGTGAATACATGCTCATCCTCTACAGGCTGCTCCTCGAACTCGAACCTGAGGAAAGTATGCGTAGCCTGATCGTACTCGACAACGAGACCCTTCGAGAGCTGGTAGAACTCACAGTGCTCGCCCGCGAACACTCCGTCGCGGAGCATGTATTTGATCATGTGCTTGAGCTGGGCGCCGGTAACGTAAACCATATGAACGGCGTCATCGTAAGGGAAGCACTCGTTTAAGTCGCCCTTGGTAACGATAGGCCCGAGCTGTTCGTTCCTGATGCTGCCCGATCCGAGCAGGAAGATGTCCACGCCGAGCGACTCCTTTAAAACATCGCTGAACAGGTCGCCGAGCTCGGTCTCGCGTATTCTCGTGGGATGAGTGAGCTGTTTGACGAACTTTGTGATGATGCGGCCGTATTTTTCGTCGGTGCGGTGCTTGTAATTGCCGATGATCTGCTCAATCGCCTCATCTCTGGGACAGGTATCCGCCTTGATCGGAACGGGTCTCCAGCTGTAGGACTCTATGCAGTTATCATCGGTATTGACAACGATGTCAAAACGTCCGATCTGATCGGTTCCGGTTCCCGCCTGAACGATCGGGATGCCGTTCACTACCGCGGGTTCGTCGATAAATGTATGCGAATGTCCGCCGATGATAACATCTACGCCCCATGCGGGATCGAGCATGGCTGCAAGTTTTTTGTCCTCTTCAAAGCCGATATGCGTCAGCAGTACCGTAAAGTCGATATCGATCGCGTTGTAGGTATTGCAGATCCTGCCGACTTCCTCTGCCGCGTCCTCGATGTTTACGAAGGTTCCGATCAGGCCGTCGGTCTTGCACTGCGCGATAACATTCTCGGTCAGGATACCGATGAACAGTATCTTCATGCCGCCGATCTCGATGACCTTGCAGGGATTGAACAGACGCGCATGGTTCGTGGAAATATGCAGGTTCGCGTTAACGATCGGGAAATTGGCGCACTTCTCAAGGAAGAGCAGATGCGCAACGCCGTAGTCAACCTCGTGGTTGCCCAGTGTCACGATGTCGGGTCCGAGCATGTTCATGATCTCTATCGTGGAAATACCCCGGAACTCCGAGTCAATGATCGATCCGCGGAACATGTCGCCCGCGATCGCGTAGATAACGTTTTCCTCCTCCTGGCGGACCTTGTTGATATAGCCCGAGAGCATCGAAACGCCTCCGACCAGATTGGCATCAACGTTCTCCGCGAGGAAATCGCCGTGCATGTCGTTTGAGTGCAGCAATACAAGTTTCTTTAAGTTTTTCATCTTCTCCTCCTTAATTCATAAACCCTGACCCCGCACGATGTCCGCGCAAAGGGATAAACCATATCATCATTCCGGTCTGTCGCTGCCGCTCCCGCCCGGTGTCACAAGCCCGTAGAGCGCGGCGTTTATCGAAAGCTCCACGCGGTTGCCGTAACCCGTTTTGTCGAGCATATGCTGGATATGCGACTTTACCGTTTCTTCGCTGACAGCCAGCGTATCGGCTATCTGACGGTTGCTCTTGCCTGTCACCAGCTCACGGAGCACGTCGTATTCGCGGTTGGTAAACTCGGTCGAAGGCGCGTTGCCGATAATGATCTTCGGTGTGTTGTCGGGGTAGATGCTCTCACCCGCCATAGTCCTGCCGATCAGATTGAGCAGCGGCTCCTCCGAGGTCTCCTTGTACCAGAAGCTGTGAACGCCTATCTTTCTGGCTACCCTGATGCTGTTGGGATCGACGTTCGAGGTCACGAGCACGATCCTGGTGTCGGGCGAGGTCCTCCTGATGCGCGCAGCCGCATCGAGCCCCGACTCACCTTCACGCATCACGATGTCCATGATGCACAGGTCTACCGGGTGCGCCGTACAGTAATCCGCAGCCTCTCCCGCTCTCGGGAAGCTCCCCTCGAGATTATAATCCTCCGCGTCGTTGATGATGTACTCGAAAAGACTCCGCGAAGTCTTTTCATCATCGGCAATAACAACTCTGTAAGCCATTTTACTCCCTTCGTCAGTCGGCAGGTATCCTGGCGTAGAGACCCACGCCCTGTCCGACTCTGATTATCAGGCTTCCGCCCTCGGCTTCGAGCTCGTTTCGCAAACTCTTCAAGCCGCCTTTTTCCTCAACTTTTTCTACCTGGAAATTAACGTTGTCGCTGATCGACATATCGTAGAACTCCAGGCCGGTCGCTTCGTCCCTGACTCTTTCGCACTTAACGTTGATCTGGTCCGCGCCCGCATGACGGGCCGAATTGAGTATCGCGCAGTTCAGTGCCGATACCGCCAGTCTCCTCGAGCGCTCGCCCTGAGGGATCTTGCCCTGGACCTTCAGCTTCATGCCGAGCTGCTTGGCCGTCCTGAATACATATCCGTAGTCACGGCGCCACTCATCGGGACTCTCGCTGAGCATCAGAATGGCCTGTTTCCTGACCTCCTCGGCCGTTTTCTCAAGGCTCATGAAATTATTGTCCCTGTAGTTGAGGCATCTGCGCGCCAGCAGTATAACCCTGCCCAGATCGTCGTGTACCCTGACCTTCGCAGACAATACTTCTTTCTCGATAGCGGTCTTCAGGCTCTCCTCCGAGAGTTCCTTTAATTTGATGTTAAGGGCCGCAACCTGCTCTTCCTTTTCTTTGAGCTCCGCGGTCAGTCGGTACTCGCGCGTTACATCCGACGCGACTATCTCCTTCAGCGGTATGCCGTCGAGGTCCGCGATCTGCTTTCTGAAGCTGTAATAGCGCCCGTCCAGTGTCTGCACGAGCACGGCATCGCCGTCATCGGCAATGCTCAGCTCTTTAAGCCTGCGCTCAAACCATTCGCCGTCGCTCAGTCTCTCGCCGGTCAGCTCTATGCACAGCCTGCTCATCAGGTCGTTCACGAGCTTTACCTGACCGCCCTCAAAGTAGCAGCATATGCCGGTCGGCAGTCTGTCGACGCACTCCTTTACCGATTCGGGACCTATTTTTGTGTCGGTGTATTCCTTCGAGATAAGACGGACCGCCAAGAATGCCGTTACCAGCAGCGGAACGCCGTACATCATCGCTCCGAAAGGCGCATGTGCCGATCCTTTCGAAAAATACCCGCCGACAAGATTCGCCGTAAGAGCCAGCGCAAAATAAATTATGCGGTAACTGATGCTCCTTTTTACCCAGAAACTCTTGATGAAGAAGGCCGCCGAAACGACCGCGATATATACGCACAGCACATAGAGTACGAACGATACCGCTCCCGGGATTATCATCTCGCTCATCATAGGCGCATCCCCCCTTCCCCGAAGGAGAGGCTGATCGCATATGTGCCTTCCTCATACTCCGTATCTATACGGGCACCGAGCCTTCGCATCCTCTCAATGGTCGGCGCGTCAAACCTGAGTGTCTTTCCGGCGTCTATGAGTATCCTGAGCTCGGGACTATCATTCTTCACTCCGAGCGTTACAAAGATGCTCCTCATGCCCGGGATAGCCTGCTCTATTACCGTTTCAAAGAAGTCATAGCCCGCGAGCATGCTGTCCGCCTGCACGTCCGTGTGGCCGCAGGTGCCTATGTATGCCGAGATGCCGGTATCCTGCAGTACCTCGACGGTTTCGCGTATGGCCAGCCAGAGCTCGGAAATATCGGCGATATCCGAATTGTCCGTTACTATGGCCAGATTAAAACGTCTCTTTACGAAAACACTGAGGACCATCGCCGAGAAAAGCTTCTCTTCGTCGGGGTCTTTGAGCAGGTCCCTGATCTTGGTCAGCTGGGGCGTCACGATCGGTATGATACTGTCGTACAGACGGTTCTGCGTCTCGAATGCCGCTCTTTTGAGCCTCAGGCTCTCGCTCTCCCTGATGACTCCGTTTTCCATCTCGAGCTCCTGAGTGTTCTCACGTATCTTTTCGTTTATGCTCTCAAGCTCGGATACGTTCGATACCCAGCCGGCCAGACCGCCGTTTATCGGGAAGGATGTAAGGAGCCTGCCCGAACCGACAGCCTTGCTGCCCTCTAAAGACGCGCGCAGGAGTCCGGGTGTTACGCCCTTCAGATTACCTGAAGAGAATACCCTGTTGCCCTTTTGGTCCGCGATCGTGACATTCCAGTCCGAAAGCTCGAATATCCTCAGGTATCCCGAATTTGACGGGATCAGACCGATATCGATGCAGGACTCGCAGACGCCGAGGAACAACAGGAGGCAGACCTCCTGGATAAGATACAGCTTAACTCCGAACAATACCGGAGAATTGCCTCCGTTCAGATAATACGCGGCATAGAGCACCGTGCCTACGGCATAGACCGAGGCCGGGATATACCATCTCTGTCTGCAGCCCGAAACCCTGCAGCGGTGCATCAGTATGATAAAAGCCGCCAGCGTAAGTCCGGCCATCCAGATAATGACCGGATACTGCAAAAAGCCGTAAGAATGCGGTCCTTCTCCGGTCTGCAGCACCTCTTCGGAGAAAACGATCAGCCATCCGTGTATGTCATTGGTGAATACAAACGCCAGCATGATACCGCTGAGCACCCACATGCGTATCCTGAACGGGCGCATGCGCACGAACGACGCCTCGTCGGGCAGTCCGATGCACAGTGCCATGAACAGTCCGAGCACCGGAAGTATGATAAACGGAATGTAATAGCCGTACCACATGTACCGTCCGAAAGTCGGGAACACGCTGCTCGTACGGTAGCGCAGGATCCTGAACGCAAAAAGAAGAAGAAGCATGACACCTCCGGAAACAAGGTGCCTGCAGATATGCTTCTCAACGATATAATATCTGACACGGAATATCCACGCCAAAACGATCGCGCACCAGCCAACCGTTGCGAGATCGGATATCGGAGACCAGAAATAGCCTGCCAGATAAACCGCGTAAACGACCAGTCCCGCGATCAGCAGCACCCTGGTCGGGCGCTCCATCCTTCTCATGCCTTCCTCCTGCAAAACCTGTGCCTGTTATATTACCTGTAAGCGCCCGCTCTGACAACACCACTTTGAGTGAAAGAGCGGCCGCACGACTTCAGTCTCTGTGATCGCGTCCGTAGACCTCGATCTGCGTAAGTGCGGGGAACGGGCTCGGGTCGTCGGCCTTGATCAGGCTCCCCAGACTCAGCCACTCGATGCCGCTCCTGCGTATGTTAAATATATGCGGAACTCCGCATTTTTTCTCCATGGTCACGGTCTCCGCCGTGCCGTCCGAGAATGTGAACAGCGCTTTGGTCCACCAGTTATCGTGCGGGAAATCGGCCCTCGTATAGAGCCTGATCTCGTCAAAGTCCACCTTTCTGCCGAAATCCAGCCGGAACTCCGCGTCGTCCTGCCTGTTTATTCCCCATGACTCGTAGGGCCATTCACCGTGCGAATCGGTCGCGAGTATGCCGTCTATCGCGTTGACCGCGGCAAAAACGGATTCTCCGCGGGTTTCCACGTTAGCCGAAGCATGCGGGTAAACTCCCGTCGCGTCGTGCCTGTCAAAGGTGTTGAGCGCGATATTCCTGTACGCGCCGATCTCAAAATCCCTCGCGAACCTGATCGAGAGGTAATGCCTGTTGCCCGCGAACATCAGCGGGTTGAGATTCTCTTTTTTCTCATAGACCGGGATCGGATAAAGTATCGTCTCTTTAGTGAGCAGCACGATCGACTCACTGACCGCCGCGTCCACCCTGACCGCGTAGTATCTGCCCGGCGTGATGCCCGAGAACTCGATCACGTCGCCCTTTCTGAATTCTCCGTTCCATGCGAGTACCGCCTGTTCGGCTCCCTCTGCAGCTGCCTTCGGCACCTTGTCCCAGTCGTTGTAAACCGTAATCTTCATGCTTATATCCGCTCCTTTGCGCCCCGGCACATATCCCTGCCGGACTGTGGTCTATCTTTTCACGGTCAGTTCCCCTGCCATGTTCATCGAATAATAATCACGTATCTCCGCAGGCTCCTCGGTCATGCCGAGTATCCACATCAGTTTTGTGAGCGCGGCCTCGCAGGTCATGTCATGCGCTTCGAGCGCGCCCGTCTCGAGCGCACGCCTGCCTGTCTCGTAGACATCCATCTTTGAGCCTTCGTAAACGCACTGGGTGCCTATGACTACCGTCATGCCGCCCTTTATCAGTCTGTCGAGCGTGGTGATGAAATCATGCTTTAAGAAAGGCATGCCGCCAATGCCGTAGGCCTCGACGTAGAGCCCTTTGTAGCCGCGCTCGGCCATCGACTCGAACACATCCCTGTGGATGCCCGGGAACATCTTGATCAGGCCCACCCTGTCGGAATATGTATTCGCAAGCTTGAATATCCCGGTCCGTTCGGGTACCGCCGCTTCATCGATCCTCATGCCGAGAGAGCTGATCGTCGCGATATCGGGATAATTGATGCTCTCGAACGCGTCAAAGCTCAGCGACCGTACCTTGGAGGCGCGGCATCCGAGCATTACCTTGCGGTTGAAAGCGACGAAAACGCCTGGTATCCGGCTCGCTGCCATGTGTATCGCGCATCTGCAGTTTTCCATCGCGTCGGCTACGGGATTGATGATCGAGAGCTGCGAGCCCGTGATCACGACGGGAATGTTGATGTTCCTCAGCATGAACGAGAGCATCGAAGAGGTGTACGCGAGCGTATCCGTACCGTGGATGACCACGATACCGTCGTAGTCGTTCCTGCGCGAGCTGATATGCTCCGCGAGCACGCTCCAGTCCTCGGGGAAAATGTTCGCGCTGTCGAGCGAGCAGAAATCCTCGATCTCGATGTCGATATCACCCGAAACGATCTGCAGCTCCTTCTGCATGTCCCGGATCGAAAGCCCGGGCATCAGTCCGTTTCCCTTCATTACCGACGACAGCGTGCCGCCGGTGTTGATTATCAGTATTCTCCTGCTCATATATGTCTCCTGACGGTCAGCCGCACAGACCGTGCTCAGCTTCCCGTTGATCTGTAATATTTCATCCCGCGGTTGAACAGGATGATCATCAGTGTCAGTACCGCAGCTCCCGAAAGGGGCGTTACAAAGGCCGTCCATGCCGGCCATCCGTAGAGAGGCTTTCCGAGTATCCATGCCGCGGGGACCTGCATCGTGAGCGCGAACGGCGCCACCACGGTAAACAGTATCTTGAGCGGTCTCGGATAGATATCCGTCGGATACTGGCATGCCGAGCGTCCACCGTAGGTTATCGCGTTTACGAGCTCGACGGATTTTACGCTGTGTATGCTGAATATCGCCTCTATCAGGAACAGTCCGAGGATCAGCATGCAGCTCATGATCACTGCCTCGATCAGGGCCAGCGCCTTCAAACAGCTCCATTCCACTCCCGACATCCTGCTGCCCATGATCAGCGACGCGACTCCCACGGCTATGCAGGTAATGCGTCTCGGATCGGTGCCGCTGCAGAGCACCTGGAAGAATATCGTTCTCGGCCGCAGCAGCAGCGTATCCAGCCTGCCCGTCCTGACCATCGACGGAAAATCACCGGTTATGCCCCTCGCGAAGATCTCGGTCGTGTAGAACGAAACCGACATCATCCCGAAGAAAAAGAACAGGTCACCGCCGGTCCACTGGTTTACTTTTTCAAACCGGTCCACAACGAGTATTACGGCCAGCATCTCGCCGCCCTCCATCACCAGCTGCGTCAGCATCTGCAGGATGAATGACGAAGTATACTGCATGTGGCTCTTCATCAGCATCCCCATGGATCTGACATAAAGCTTTAAGGTATTCATATCGTAAGCTTACCCTCCCTGCACTATAAGGCGCTTTCTGTTGGAATCCCACAGCCACATGCCGAGACCCATGAGCACCGCGGCCCATAAAAACTGCATCGGGATGATCCATACGGCCTCAGCGGGCGCATATTCGCCCGTATAGAGCCTGATCGGCGCGTCAAGCAGCTGTGAATAGGGCAGCCATCTGATGACCGCCTGCCATCTGTCCGGGAACAGTGTGAGCGGCAGGAGATTCCCCGAAAACGTGATCATCAGCAGCGACAGCATGCCCGATATGCCTCTGGGATCGAGGGTCCGCATGGTAACTCCGATGGCTATGTTCTCCAGCGCGCACATGCACAGGAATCCCGGGAAAAGAGCCGCGATCGACAGTGCGAAAGCAGGAAGAGAATCGGGAGCCGTGATGCCCCAGCCCCTCGGGAGCAATGCCGCAAAAGCGATCATCGGCGCTCCGCGCATAAAGCTGCCCATGAGCTTCTGCGCCGCCGCGCGGAAATAGTAAAACCAGTACATCGAAACCGGGCGGCACAGATCGTAGGAAATATTGCCGCTGCGGATCTTGTCGTACAGATCGACATCCGTGGATGTGAGCATGCGGAAGAGCGACTGCTGTATCCACACATAGGTCGTAACGTGCTCTATCGGGATCGGCTGCGGCCTGCCGGCATACAGCGCCCTGTAAAGAGCCACGAGTATTATTCCGAAAAAGAGCTGGCAGAGGATACCGCCTATCATGGCGCCGCGGTACTGGGTCTCCAGGCGCAGCCTCATCCGGAATGCGGAAAAATAGGCTCTCATAGATCCATCTCCTTATACATGGCCGCGATCAGATGATCGATATTCTCGGGCTGCAGCGTCATCTCGCTGATCCTGCCCGCGTCCTGCAGGAGCGCCAGCAGCTGCGCGGTCGGCAGCTTTGACGGTGAATAGGAAAGACTCAGCTCGCTGTCATTCCACTCTGCGCTCACGCCTTCGGGCAGTACAAGCTCCGGGTGCGCAGCGTCGTATTTTACGTTCACGGTGCGGACGGTGTCATACTTTTCCAGCAGCTCCGGCAGTTTTCCGTCATAGAGCTTACGGCCGTGTCCGAGCACCATAACGCGCGAGCAGAGAGCCGCGATGTCCTCCATATCGTGCGTCGTCAGCATGACGGTGGTCCCATGCTCCGAGTTCTCCCATTTGAGGAAATCGCGCAGGGCCAGCTTGCTGACCGCGTCGAGGCCTATCGTGGGCTCGTCGAGGAAGAGCAGCTCGGGCCTGTGCAGCAGCGAACCGCACAGCTCCGCCCGCATGCGCTGTCCGAGGCTCAAGAGTCTTAACGGCGTGCGCATCAGTTCTTCAAGCTGCAGGGCTTCACTCAGTTCCTTAAGGCGCGATGAGTAATCGGCCTCGGAGAGCCTGTATATGTCCTTTAACAGCGAAAAGCTGTCTATGATCGGCACATCCCACCAAAGCTGGCTCCTCTGCCCGAATACGACGCCTATGTGCCTGACATATTCGCGGCGCTCCTGCCACGGCACCCTGCCGCCGACACTCGCCTCTCCGCCGTCGGGTGTGAGTATGCCCGAAAGGATCTTTACCGTCGTTGATTTTCCGGCACCGTTCGGTCCGATATAACCGACCAGCTCACCTTTTTCCACCGAAAAAGATATACCCTTAAGTGCCTCAACGATCTGCTTTTCCCTGAAAAGTTTGCCCTTTTCGCGCTTCTTTTTGACCGTAAAGCTCTTTTTAAGTCCGTTTACCTCGATATAGCTCATATCATAACTCCCTCTGCAGACCCGTAACGGCCTCCCCCTATACGCGTTCAGTCAAACTGACTCCTGTACAGCGCGTAATACGCTCCCTTTCTGCTCATCAGGCTGTCGTGATCTCCCTGCTCCACGACATTGCCTTTGTCTACGACCAGGATATTGTCCGCGTTCCTGATCGTCGAGAGCCTGTGCGCAATGATAAAGCTGGTCTTTCCTGCCATCAGGCTGCGCATGGCCTTTTGTACTTTTCTCTCGGTGGCGGTATCCACGTTGCTCGTCGCCTCGTCAAGGATCAGCATGCTGGTGTCGTACAGCATCGCGCGCGCTATCGTGATCAGCTGCTTCTGTCCCTTGCTTATGTTGCCGCCGTCCTCGCTGATCACCGTATTGTAGCCGCTCGGCAGGCGCATGATGTAGTTGTGTATGTAAGCCGCCTTGGCTGCCGCAACGACCTCTTCCATCGTCGCGTTTTCCTTGCCGTAAGCGATATTTTCAAATATGGTCCCGTTAAATACCCATGTATCCTGCAGCACCATGGAATAATTCTTTCTGAGGCTCTGCAGCGTATAGGCCCTGACCTCTTTCCCGTCTACGAATATAGCTCCGTCATTGACATCGTAAAACCGCATGAGCAGGTTGATGACCGTTGTCTTTCCGGCGCCCGTGTGACCTACGATCGCTATGGTCTGACCGGGCTCCGCCTTCATGAAAAAGTCCTTCAGGACGATCTTGTTCTCGATATATCCGAAATCAACGTCCCGCGCCTCCACGCTGCCCCTCGCTCCGGCTAAAACCTCTGCGTCCGCAACGTCCTTTGCCTCTTCGGTCTCGTCGAGGAGCTGGAATACTCTCTCGGCCGCCGCTAACGCACTGAATATCTCGTTGATGATGTTCGATATCTCATTGATCGGGCCAGAGAATTTACGGCTGTAGAGGATGAAGCTCGAGATCTCGCCGATGCCCACGATCCCGTTCATATAGAGCGCGGCTCCCCCGAGACCTATGGCCGCCAGGCCAATATTGCTGATCATGCCTATCGTGGGGCCCATCGTCATGCCCAGACTGTCGGCGTCACGGTAAGCCTCGGCCGCATTCCTGTTGATCTCCTCAAAACGGTCGCAGACATAGTCCTCGTGCGCGTAAGCCAGTATGGTCTTCTGTCCGGCGAACATCTCCTCGGCAAAACCGTTCATCTCGCCGTAAGCCTGGCTCCTTTTCCTGTAGAGCGGCCTGGTCCTCTTGCCCATGTATCTGGTAAAAAGTATCGATACCGGGATCGTAAACGCCATGCACAGTACCAGAGGCGGCGAGATGATGCACATCATCACGAAACTGCCGACCACGGTCACAATGCTCGTAAGTATATGCACAACGTCCGACGAAAGGCTCGTGCAGACCACATCTATGTCGTAAGATACGCGGCTGATTATGTCACCCGCCATGTGCCTGTCAAAATACCCGACCGGCATCTCCATGAGTTTGTTGAACACGTCGCGCCTCATGTTGCGGGCCACTTTCCTGCCGACGCGCATCATGCCGATATTGACTATAAAGCTCAGGATATTGCCGCTGACATAGGCTATCAGCATGGATATACCGTAGCGGATGACCATGTTCATATCGACCGCGCCGGCTCCCTTGCTCGCCTCGTCAATGGCCATTCCCGCAAATTTGGGGCCGAGGAGGTTTCCTATATTGCTCGCGAAGGCGCATGCGAGCATGGCAAGAACGACCCATCCGTACTTCATCAGGTATTTCAGAAGACGTTTCAGGGCCATTCCCGCATTCTTCGGTTTTTCTTTTGCTTTTCCTCTGTCTCCGGGTCCCGGCATTATCCATACTCCTTATGCTGTCTGCATCTCAAAGATCTCTTTGTATGCGGGACAGCTGTTCATCAGTTCATCGTGGGTTCCGTATCCGATGCATGTTCCGTTGTCCATTACCATAATGTGGTCCATGCCCATGATGCTCGTAACTCTCTGCGCTATCATGATCAGCGTGCTGTCGGCGTGATGCTTCCTGATCGCGCGGCGCATCTTCGCATCAGTGCGATAGTCGAGCGCGCTCGAGGAATCGTCCAGCACGAGTATCTCGGGATCGGCCGCAAGGGCTCTCGCCACGAGCAGGCGCTGTTTCTGTCCCCCCGAAAGATTCGCGCCCTTTATGGCCGCCATATAATCCATGCCGCCGTCGAGGGCTTCTATGTATTCCATCGCTTCGGCATCCTCCGCAGCCCGTTCTATAGCCTCACGGGGCAGGCCTCTGCCGAAATCTATATTGTTCCCGACCGTATCGTTAAATACCATGTCGTTCTGGAAGACTACGCCGAACTTAAGCCTGAGCTCGTCCTTTTCGTAGCTCCGTACATCGCGGCCGTCGATCGTGATCGTGCCCTGCTCGGGATCGTAGAAACGCATCAGGAGATTGATGACCGTAGTCTTTCCGCAGCCCGTGGGACCGATGATACCGAGGCTCTCGCCCCTCTTCAGCGTAAAGCTGATGCCCTCGAGCGCCTTTTCGCGTTTTCCGCCGGCGAAATCAGCGTCGGTCTTGCTCTCGGCGCCGTAAGAAAAGCTGACATTGTCAAAGCGAATATGCTCACTGCCGGTCTTTGCTCCCTCGCATATATCCCAGCCGTCGTCGGTCTTTAAGACCTCATCTATCCTGTTCGCGCTGGCGCTGGCCTTGCTCATGCTCATGAATATGCGGTTGATGCCCATAACGCCCATGCTGATCATGTTGAAATACGTGAGGAACGCGAGGATAACGCCGGGCTGCATCTGCCCGTTATTAACGCGCGAGGCTCCGAAGATAACGACCAGAGTGAGGCCGATATTGAGGCAGAACTGCATGAAGGGCCCGGGGATCGCCATGATCGTGCCGGCGCGGATATCGGTCTTTGCCATCTCCTCATTGGCGGAGGCAAAGCGTTTTTTCTCGTGCTCTCCCTTGCTTAGGGCCTTTACCACGCGGATACCTGTTATATTCTCACGCATGATGCGCACCACCGCGTCGAGCTTTTTCTGGACGCCCGTATAGAGCGGGATACCCTTTGAAGAAACAAACAGTACGATGCTGATGAGCAGCGGCAGCATCACGATCAGGATCATCGCGAGGGCCCTGTCCATCATGAGCGTCATCACAACGCCGCCGAACAGCATCATGGGAGCCCTCACGCACAGGCTCTGGAGCTGCGCGACCGCGGACTGCACGTTGTAGCTGTCGCTGGTCATGCGGCTGATCAGGCTCGGAAGCCCGAAAGAATCAAACCTGTCGCCCGAAAGATTTGCAGTTTTCTTAAACAGGGCCTGCCTTACATCGAAGCTGACCCTGTGAGCATTGCCGATCGCACGGCGGTTGGCCATGACATTGAACTGCCTGCAGAAAAATGCGGCCACAAACATCAAAAGCCCCCACAGGATAACATTTCTCATGCTGCCTGCGGGAACTACGTGATCGATCATATATTCAAGGATATAGGGGAGAGACAGCTCGGTCATGGTCCCGAGCAGCTTGATGAAGATCGCCAGAAAAACCGACGCCTTATACTTCCCCATGGATCTGAAGATCAGTTTCATGAAAAGCTCCGTTTTTTGTATGAATCATTCATGTATAAATATAAACTCAAATCACGAAACAATCAAGTTATCAGTATTCATTTGTCTTTCTTTGGAATACGGATTTCCGTTTTCTTTTCATCACGGTTGTGATATAATATATAAAAGGCTTTGCTTTTTTTGAGTTTTATGCGTAAGGCCGTCACAAAAGCGAAAGGGAGGTAATGTATGCTCGCTACACTGATCCCGTTATTTGACAAGAAAATGAACGTGCTCGCATATTCGATATTTACCCAGAGAGAAAACCTGCTCGCGCAGCCCAGTCTTCTTGGAACAGGCAGCCTCGATCTGGCGACCAGGGTGCTCGGGCTCGAGATCATCAACAACATGGGTCTCGGCTCAGTTTCTGAAGATCGCAGCGTCTTTATCGAAGTCAACGAGGTCTCGGTATTCACCGACCTCGAGCATGACTGCCGCGTAGATCATTCGAAGGTGGTACTGCTCGGAAACAGCAGGATAAAGCCCACCGACCAGTATGTAAAGAGGATCGCGGCCCTCAGGCAGAGCGGTTTTTCGTTCGCGATCAAAGGCCTCGCCTATGCCCAGTTCGACGAATACAGACCAATCCTCGACCTGACGGATTACATCCTTTTGAATCATAAGCGCATCAACATAGCTGTCGCGAGATCGTATTTTTCCAAGAATTATCCCGATCTCAAGCTCATCGCGGTCAATGTCAACACCCGTGAGGAGTATGATGCTCTCGCCGACAGGGACGCGTATTCGATGTATGAGGGCGAGTTCTTCCGTATGCCCATTTCCGAGGGAGGCAAGGAGCTCGCGCCGCTCAAAGCCACCTATGTCGAGCTTCTTAATGTTGTGAACGCTCCCGATTTCGATCTTACCAAAGCCGCGGACACGATATCGCGCGATACCGCGCTCGTTATCTCGATGCTTAAGCTGGTCAACAGGATGTCGCGTAATTCCGAGATCACCTCGGTACGTCATGCAGCCGCGATGCTCGGTCAGAAGGAGCTCAAAAAATGGATCAATACGGCTGTCACCAAGGAGCTCTGCACCGACAAGCCCAATGAGATCACCAGGCTTTCGCTGCTTCGCGCGAAGTTTGCCGAGAACCTGGCTCCCGTATTCGATCAGGCCGGTCTCGCGAACGAGCTGTTCCTTACCGGACTGTTCTCGGTGCTTGACATAATTCTCGAAAAACCCATGGAAGAGGCGCTTGCTTTAGTCAATGTCGGGCGCGACATACAGAACGCCCTGCTCAAACACGAGGGCGGCCTCGCAGAGGTGCTCGATTTCATGGCCGCGTATGAGAACGCTTCGTTCCAGGAGGTTTCCAGACAGCTCCTGCTCAAAAATATCGACGACGACAAGATCTACGACGCATATATTAAGTCGCTGATCTGGTACAGAGATCTGTTTGTGGCATAAGAATACAAGGGGACGGTTCTTCCGTCCCCTCGTCTTCAATAGAATTTCATCGCGTATTCCGCTTCGAAGCACTCGCCCGCCTCCAGCACATTGGTATATACCCTTTGGCTTAAGTCGCCCTCAAAATCGACCGCGTCACATCTGCCGTACCAGGGCTCGATGCAGATGAAAGGCGCGTTCTGTTTTTCCGGAGACCAGATCGCGAACATCGGCGCGTCAAAGCATACATCCACGATATGCTTTCCTTCTTCGTCCGCGATGCCGACGCAATTGGTCTGCCTGCCCTCGACCATATAGGTGCAGCGATCAAAAAACTTTGTCGTGATCGTCGCGTATCCGTGATCGAGCGGCAGCTCTATGTCTTCGTCTATCGAGAGTCCCGTCTCCATGTCATTACCGTGATGACGGATCACATCAGCCCCCTCAAACCAGAGCTTATAGCCGTCCTTGCAGCCTGCCTTTGAGCTGTCAAAGCCATGGACCGGGCATAAGAACCCGGGATGCGCGCCTATCGAGAAATACATGGTATCATCCGCGGGGTTTTTGACGCGCCACATAACGACCACGTCTTCGGTGCCGCAGCCCTGCCGCAGCCTGTAGCCTATCTCCAGTACGAACGGGAACGGATAGATCGCGAGAGTTGCCTCATCCGAGCTCACGCGGAACCATATCTCATCCCCTGAAACACTTATCCGCTCAAACTCCATGTCCCTCGCGAATCCGTGCTGGGGCACGGTGTATTCCTTTCCCTTCCATGTGTACTTTTTTCCCTTAAGGCTGCCCACAAAAGGAAAAAGCACCGGAGAGGTACGGTTCCAGTATTTGGGATTTCCGTACCACATGTACTCCTGCATGTTTTTCTTGTTGATGATGGATTTTACCTCGGCTCCCAGAGAGTCTATCTCCACCTTTAACCTGTCGTTTTCCAGAAAGTATCTCATATCGGCCTCCCCGAACCCTTTTATCTTTGCTTATTATATGCGTCTAAACGGATTGCTGCAAATCCGGTCTCAATTCACGGTTATCGTTCCGAGAGTGATCTTATCCAGAAGGCGGTCGTTTGTCACGACCGAGTGCGCGGGCAGGATCACTTCCCGGAAGTACGCTCCGTCCCAGTCGACAAGCTCTGCCGGCTCACCGTTATACGCGGTCAGATCCGCGTTTTCCGCAAGCCACGCCGCATACTTAGATGCAAGCGCATGTTTCCGGCTGAGTTCTAAGACCATATCTTTGTCCAGCCCGGTTGCTGCCATCTGCTCGGCGTCCATGTTATCGAGCATCTCCATGGCATCATCGATCATCAGGTCTTCTTCGCTTTCATCAAGGGTCATCCCGCGGCTCAAAGCTTCCCGGCAGTATATCTCTTCCGCGATACACAGACTGATCGCGAAGTTCTTGGCATAATCGCTGACAAACTGCGAATCCTCACCCGCATCGAAATGGATATGCCACCAGTGCACGGGGTCCTCGGGATCGTATATAAGCGCCTGTTTCTGGATAAATGCCTCCACCCGGAAAATATAATAACCGAATTCCCTGAGCGTAATATTGTTTTTGTCAACGGTAATGACCGTCTCGTCCAGATGATCCGTATAATCGAATCTGCGCAGCATTTTTACGCCGAACGAGGCCGCGATCAAAGCGATGATAACACAGACGATCGCTATGACCGCTCTTTTTTCGTTTCTTTTCATTCACTGCTCCTATTTTGTCCGGACAGCCCGCCGTCCCCGCCGTCATCGGAGAACAACGCCCGAAACTCCGCTCTGCCGGGAACCCATGCCTTTTCATAAATAGCGGTGAAATGATTCTTGACCGTCTGTTCCGAGATACCAAGCATATAGGCTATCCTTCGATTTGAAAAACCCGATACTTTCAGATATCCCAGCTCCAGCTGCCTCCCGGTCAAACCGAATCGCCCGGCGATCTGAAGGTATTTTTCTTTGGAAATCCCGGGATCATTCATCTTCGAAGTCCATCTCCGCATTCATTTCACGTTCGGCATTTAATCTCAGCGGCAGGAGGAAAAACTCTATGATGACTGCATATAAGCCGACCAGAAAGCAGACAGCGAAATTACGGCCCAGACTGTCGAGGTCGTCGATCTGCCCCAGGATCAGTACACCGGATATTATAACGGCGAACAGCGCTCCGAATACGGTCAGTTTTTGCGCCGCCGCGACGGCTCCGATTATGTTTTTGAGTTCCAGCAGACTGTATTTTCTGATACCTACGGAAAATGCTTTGATAAAGTCCTTCCATTCTCCCATCATGATAAGACCCGGGATCAGTATCAGCAGAAGCGTGATCAATGACGGCAGATCGATAAACCATAATGCGGCCGATGCTCCGGCGCTCGCCATGGCGATCAGGAAGACAAAGACCAGTACAACGATCAGCAGCTGTCCGAGCAGGACAGTACGTATATTCCTTTTCATAAGCCATCTCCTTTGTGCGGATGTGTCCGTAAACAGTTCCCATAATATGACACTACCACATGTGCGTCCAAAAGGATATAGTACCTTTTACTAAAAAAAGCCTCCGCGTCTGCGGAGGCATGGGCAGGAGGTCATTTCTTGTATGTCTTTGCAAATATAACGGTCTGTACGGCCATGCAGACAGCCAGCGCTGCCAGCACATATACGAGCATTGGCAGCATGCCGAGGTCGTTATCGAAGAAACGGGCCTTAAACGAGAAGAGCTCCTTTATGGTCTTTACGAACATTCCGCCGTCTACACCTGCGAGCTTATCATTCATATGCCCCAGTATCCCGTTCATAAATATATTTCTCATCATGATGGTGATGTGGCTGGCGGGGAACAGGTTGCAGACAGTCTGCACCGAGCCCGAAAACTGCGAGATCGGGATATACGCTCCGATCACGAAACCCGAAGCCGCCGAAAGGATGCCGAAGAATGCGCCGCTCGCGCTCGTTGACTTAAAGAACAGCACGGGTATCATGAAAAATGCGGTAGCGGATACGGAGCCTAACGCAACCGTTCCGTAGGCTTTTGCGATATCAGACGCCCCCAGGTGCAGATCGCCCTGAAGATTGATCAATACGAGCCCCGCAGTCAGGATGATGCCTGTCAGGATCATCGAGGAAAGTGCCGCAGCCGAAAAGTACGAAAGGATGATCTGCCATCTCTTTATGGGCGTCGAGAGGATATCGTAATCGATCTTTTTCTCCCTGTCGTTTACGACCGTGGTCAGGCAGTTATAGGGCACCGTGATCATCGCGGAGCCGATGATGCCGGTCAGCAGGATGAGGTTCGCGAACATGTTGATATCGTCTGTCGTGACCATATCCGAAAGCCCCGGATACGCGCCCGTCACATCATTCATCGCGTCCACAAAGGTTCCCTTTAAAAACAGCAGATACAGCGCCAGTACTATTATCGATGTCAGCAGCGAAAACATGACCGACTGTCTGTCCTTGAAAAATACCAGCAGGTTTCTTTTTGTAAGTCCTTTAAAGCTCCTCATATCATTCACCCATCTTCCTTCCTGTAAGTGTCAGGAACACATCGTCCATGGTCCCTTTGATCACTTCGTAATCGGTTATAATGTCTTTGTTTTCGTATAAATACTCTGTCAGCCCCGTCTCACCCTCAGGAGAGAGCTTTACGGTGTAATGGTCCCCGTCGTAACCGAATTCCATGCCTTCGAGCAGCTTTTCCTTATCCGCTCCCCTGTCCGTATACCATATAAGCTTCGAGGTTGTGAAACGGTTCTTAAGGCCCAGCGGTGAGTCCTCGGCGATGATCCTTCCCTTGTCGATGACAACGACCCTGTCCGCGTCCCTTACTTCCTCCATGTAGTGGGTCGTAAGGAAAAGCGTCATCTGTTTTTCCTTCCTGAGATACTCGATATAATCCCAGACGATCTTGCGCGACATCGGGTCGAGTCCCGTGGTAGGCTCATCGAGGAAAAGGATCTTCGGGTCGTTCAGCAGCGCCCTGATGATATCCACCCGCCTCCTCTGGCCTCCCGAAAGCTTTTCGTAGGCCCGGTTCCATATCTCCTTTAACTCAAAGCGGTCCATAAAAGGCTCCAGCCTCTTTTTGACCTCTGCCTTTGAAAGCCCGTAATACGAAGCCCTCGACAGCAGGTTTTCCTTGACGGAAAGCTTGGGATCGAGCACCGAATTCTGGAAAACTATGCCGATCTTATCCCTGATCGCGTCATCCTCCGCACCCAGCCGGTGTCCGAATATCTCTACGTCGCCTTCGCTCTTTTCAAGTATCGTACAGAGGATATTTATCGTGGTGGATTTGCCCGCGCCGTTCTCACCGAGAAACGCGAAGAACTCTCCTTCCTTTACGTCGAAGGATATACCGTCGACCGCCGTATGCTCTTTATACTTCTTCGTAAGATTCTTTACGCTTACCGCATTCATGTTTTCTTTCCTCTCTTTTCTGTCTGTGTGCCTTACAAAAGGGACTTTAGCACGCATTTTCGCATAAAAAAAGAGCAACCCGACCAACATGCATTTACACGTTACCAAGTTGCATCTTTATTGGCTTTTTGCCATAAAGTCCTTATTTTCGGCTCTTTTAGTCCTCGTCTCTCAACTGCTCTATAGCTTCGTTTATCTTTTTCTCATCCGCCTTCAAAAGCCACAGTGTCGAGAACCATACAAAGAAATAAATCAGGATATACATGATAAGTATCGGAATGTAGTCCGCCGGGCTTTCGTACCATCCGAACAGGTATCCGCACAGCGATACCACGCCCCCGACCAGGATGAAATGGATCAGGTTCCGAAGCAGCGCCTTTTTTCCGGAGGCGCCCTCCGTATCAAGTATCAGAGTGGTCGGAAGTGCGCATAAAAAACCGGTCAGCACGATAGAGAGAGGCGTGTACCACGGCCAGGTAAAATCAGCCTGTCCCCACAGGACGAACCGCAAAAAAGTCTGCACCCCGACGCCGAACAGTACGGCGGTCGAGATCATGAGTGTCTGGTTAAACAATATCTTTAACTTCGTCATATCAGATACCCAGCCTTTCTTTAAGATCCTTTACATAGCTTCTCGCTATGATCACATTTTCCCCGTTTAAGAGCTCCGCCGTGAGCCGGCCGTTCATCTCCGCCTTTACCATGCGGATCTTGCGGATGTTTATGATCATCGCCTTGGAAGTCCGCAAAAAGTAATTGTTCAGCAGTTCCTCCAGCTCATACAGGCGGTATTTGGCCTCGTAGCAGCCCTCTTTGGTATAGATATAGGTCCGTTTGTCCACGGATTCGATGTAATAGATCTTGTCCGTACGGAGGATCACATTCTTTCCCTCGCTGACCACGGGTATCACGCGGCAGTTGTTGTCGAGGATATCGATGGCGCTCTGGATGTCCTCGGTGACCTTGACCGTATTAATGACCGCGCTTTCCTGATCGTATGAATCAACTGCGTTAACTTCTACTTTCACTGTTTGTCTCCCGTATCCCCTTTGATGTGGCGCTCTATAAGCCCGATATACTCTCCCGCACAGTCTCTGAGTGAATCTAATGAAATATTGTCCGCCAAAGCAGCCGACCGGTCACCTTTAAGAAACTGCAGTAACTCTCTTTGTACATTCTCAAGTCTTCCTGCAAGATCCTTTTCTCCTGCGAGCTTTAGCATACTGATCCCGTCCAGCAGGAGCGGCCTGAATAACCGATCCATGGCATCCCTGTATTCATCGGGCTCATGAACGGTCCCGCTGAAGCCTTCGATCTCCTTAAGGTTCTGCCGCAGCACCGATACCGATCTTTCAAATACCGGCCGCATGTCATGCCGGTTTTTGGCGCACCGGATCAGGCTGCCGACCACGGTTTCCCGGTCAAGTGCCTGCATCAGCTCCTCTTTGCCAAGTACCAGTTCAGCCGATCCCCCGCTGCCTTCATGTACAGGATTATAAAACCGGTAAGAACCGTCGTAACCGTGAAAAACAACCGCATGCTTACCGTTGTTCCCCGGCAGTCTGATGCCCAGCATACAGTGCCCGTGCTCAACCAGATAATCGGGAACACTTTCCGCGTCGATGCTCTCTTCAAGCATCCTCAGGCCGCGCGGATTAAGGTATATATCAAACCATTCCGCTCCCTGCAGGTTCGGTCCGGCCAAAAAGCGGTCGTCCCGCCTGTCAAATATCCACGGAAGCCCGATCTCCAGCGCGATCTCAGTATCTTCCGTGTTTATTCCTTTTTCTTCCAGCAGCATCGCCAGCGCGGTATATGAGCATGAAGAATTGAAGTGCATGTATTTCATAGGCTTCTCTTTGTCTGTGACTGTGTTATATTTCTTTAGAACAACCTTTTTAATCATAGTTATCTTTTGTTCATGTCCCGCCATTCCTCTTTCGTGATCATGCATGTATACTCACCGGAAGTCTTCCCGGTCTTTGGATATGTACGTGTTCCTGTATCATTCACACAGGTCATACCGATCTTCTTCATGACATTGTATGAGGCAGTATTCAGGGTGTCGCACTGCGCATAAACCTTCTCCACATTAAGGTTTTCAAAGGCAAAATCAAGAAGTGCGCTGCCCGCTTCGGACGCAAAACCCATATTTCTGTATTGTTTGTTGATGATCCATCCGAGTGTCGCGTAGGATCTGTCTTCGCTGTGGCTTAAGTCAGCATCGCACCCGCCGATGATCTTGCCGTTATATACGATCACAAACTCGAAGTCTGTCTGGTTCGGTGATTCCCAGTCCGCTGCGTTTCTTTTGACGAAATCGCAGGTTTCTTCGAAGGTTTCGTTGGGCAGCCAGAACATCATCGTAAGGTCCTTATCCCCCGCATATTCATGTATTTCTTCTTCATCGCCGATCCGTACCGGTCTGAGTGTCAGCCGTTTTGTTTTTATTTCCATATCCTTCTCCGTTTCACATCCTCTGTGGGTTCTTCGTAACTGCAGCCGTGCTATAAAGGTTCCGTATTCCTTTTGCAGATCGATCGCGCCTCCTTCTGCATGAGGCAAAAGCAGCTTTATGATATCATCTCTTTTCATAGTTCCGATACTGTGAAGGGCCTTAAGACTCTGAAGATAATCGGCCAGATCTTCCAAATCGGTTACATGGAGAGAATCCTCGTAACGACGTACCTCTATATCCGCGAACTCTTTTCCCAGAATATCGCTGCCATTCTGGAGAGTAAAGAGATGGTTTGGAGCATAGTTCTCACCGGCCAGCCCAAACCATTCAGCTATAATGTCATTGAAATTGTGCTCACCGTATGTAGCACTGTAAAACACCCCATCGGACTTGAGAACTCTTCCGATCTCACTGACTGCTTTGTCAATATCAGGTACGTGATAGAGCATCATGTTTGCTATTACTACGTCAAAAGATCTGTCTTCAAAAGGTATATTCTGAACATCGATCTGCCTGTATTCTATATTTGTGCGCTCTCCGACATTTTTCTTTGCAGTATCAAGCATGCCTTCGGAAAAGTCCGAAAGTACAAGCTTATCACACTTTGAGATGAGGTCGTCCTTTCCTTTCCACATATCTCCTGTGCCTGTACCGAGTTCAAGCACTTTCATTCCCTCTTTTATCTCATAATTTGATGTGAGCCAATGGCTAAATCCCATCTTGTTCGTTGAATACTTATTGTGGAAGTTGATCCTGGTATCAAGTCCTTTGGATGATGCATACTGCGCCTTTACTGCCTCTTTATCATTACTGCTTCCCATTTTCATAACGTATCCCCTCTGTTTCCTTACCCGGTCTGATTTGCGGTAGGGGATGCCTCATCGAAGCGTTTATATCCCCAAAGGGTAAGCATATCACGGGCTGAACCCTGCCGAACAATGCAGCGAGAGTTTTCCTATTTCTTTATCGACTTTATCATGATAGGCAGTCCGTTACCGGCAGTCCTGCCGCTGTCTTCAAAGCCGCATCGGCTCCAGAACTCCTGAGCCGGACCGTATGCAGATACATAACAATCCGTGATCCCTTTTTCAAGCAGTTTATCCTCAATATGAGACATCAACTTTACGCCATATCTGCGATTACGGTACTGTTTAACTATTCCTATCTCCAAAACAGTTCCGTAGCCGGGTATCTCACTGAAATCAAAACCTTCCCTGTCTACCGCCCAAAGGGCAAATCCCAAAGCTTCTCCGTTTTCTTTAACGATGCAGCCGTCTATCTCCCGGCCGGTCACTTTGTCAAACAACAGCTTTATGAAGGAATCGATCACTTCCTGCTCGGTCCCTTCGTCCTCTCCCTCACGGTAATAATCATTCAGCAGGTCATGAAACAACGGATAGTCATTAGTGCTGATCTCTGTAAATTCCATCTCAAATCTCCCAACAGTCCTTAGAATACATATACCTCCAACAGCATCAGAACGATCAGATGCAGCGGATAAAAAATATAGAAAAACCATTTGTGAAATGCCTTGCGGCTTCCCGGCTCACCGTTATACATATACATGAGGATCGGCGGCACAAGGAATGCGCCGAACTGAAAAACCTGCCTGAAAGGCCGATCGGATGTTATCGACATAAACTGTGCGCCCAGCACCTCGACGGCAGTAATTATTATAAAGCTTCTCCATTTCTTACGGGGATCGTCTCTATTGATAAACAGCAATAACGGCCACAGAACATCAAATATAGGCCAATCGCCTAAAAACGACAGACCGCATGCCAGCACGACCAATGCGATCTTAAAGCCTTTTTTGATGTTTGCCTTATCCCACATCCAGATGGTCAGCAGCGCGAGAAACAAAGTATAGATAACGCCAAACTGCATGGTCGGCCATCTGTGTGTTTCGTAAAGACTGTACGCAACCCACGACACCAGTGCAAAGATTCCGAGCCTCAGAGCATATTTCTTTATGTCGCGGGTATGAACATATCCTTCGTAAAGCATATATGCCATGATCGGACCGGTAAGCCGCCCGATGAAATGGAGAATCTGTCCCAATACCGAGTAGGTTGGAACAAACGACCAGGCTATATGATCGATAACCATTGCGATAATCGCAATATATTTCAATGCATTTCTATTGATCTTCATAATCCGATTCAGGTAATCACCTTGTTATGATGCAAAAGTCTATGCAGCAGGTGATCATATCACCAGTCGCTGTCCCAGTCGCCTCCGCCACTGTCCCAGCTGTCGCTCCCGCTGTCCCAGTCATAATCATTGTCCGAATCTCCCCAGTCCGAATCTCCCCAGTCCGAGCTGTCACTGTTTCGGTAATTGTCTTCATAAGTCGCGGAATCCTTGAATTCGGTCATTGATCCGTTCCACTCAGCGCCGTTCCAGTCAAACTCGTAATCCGCAGGATAGTTCCGGATCTCGACAGGAAGCGCCTCATAGTCTACCGAGTAGTAATCATCATATTCGTCATTGTATATGTACCAGTCATCCCGGTAGTTTACATAGACGGCATCTCCGCTTTCAGGCCTGTAATAGTGCGGCTTGTTGTATACCGCAAAATACTGACCCGCAATGAACATGGTCAGGAAAACCAGTATGAATGTGGTCCTGTTAAGGCCTATGCAATCTGTCCAGTGAAAATACAGCCACTTGGAAAGATTCGGATGAGCGCTTACGAAGCCGGCAGCATCGCCGCCGTTCTTTTTTATATGCAGCTTAACAAGAAGGCGGGTAATAAGGCAGACTGCTAAAACAAGCGCAGCAAAAAGAAGGATCGCGAATATGATCCTGTATTTGAGAAGTCCGACCATCCCCACACACAGGAAACCCGCGAAAATGCCCAGGACCGTCTTAAACTTGCTTTCAGTACGATCCACCAGTTCACTCGGAGATTTTTCACGGGGAGTCCCTGTACCTCTGCCGGAGTTTTTGACATTATTTGCTTTCTGGTTAAGGATCTCGGACTTAAGTTTGAGATAGATCTCATTGACCGCGTAGGCCTCATCGGTACCCCTGTAACGGACCGCGCGTGAACCGTCAGTTTTATTCTTATAGACCACAAGCTCACTTCCGTCCCGGAATATACCGAACGCTTTGGGTTCCCGGCAGTCTGTGCCGATAAAGAACCTGGTAATCTCATAGGGCGGAAGTTTGCGAGCTTCGTACCATTCCTTAAGTTCTTCGATGGTCTTGGGTGTATGCTCTACCGTTCTTTTTACATTTAAATTTGTTGCTCCGCAATTGGGACACTTTTCCAGTGAATCCTCGATCATGGAACCGCAATATTCGCACTTGATCTTCATAACCTTTTGGTATAATACCCTTTCCGATTAAGTTTTGTCATGATCATGGGGCTGTTGCTCTCCGAATACCCACACCGATCGTTGCAAAAGAGAATCTGCTAATCGCAAGCTATTACATAAGTTCTTTTACCATTACTATTTCATCTTCATCTTCTTCACGCCAATTGCCGGGATCTACTTCTTCCAAATGGATCCTGCGATTTTCCCGAGATTTGCTATCCTGACGAAAAAGTGCCCCTCATCTTCGCCCACGATCTTTCCTCCGTTTTTCTGCATAACACGAAGTGACGCGGGATTATCTTTGTTCACACGCAGATAAAACTCAGTCTCCGGGACTATATCTCTTGCTACATCAAGCGTGAGCCGAAGTCCTTCCGTTGCATAACCCTTGCCGCGGTATTCCTTCTTGATAAAATACCCTATGTGTCCGGCTCCGTTCCTTAGTGCTTCCGTCAGATAATGGCGGATCCTGAACTGACCGACGATCTTGTCATTTTCCCATAAATATAGGATCGTTTGCGGCACCATCCAATCCGGCATGTCCACGCCTTTTTCCTGGTTTATCATCTCGGGAACAGCCTTTTTCTCAAAATCCTCTTTGGAAACACCGTGCAGGGAATTTGTCAGTCCGTTTTCATCCTCCGGCATATCACGCACAAAGGCCCATTCTTTTTCGATATCTGTGTTATATTTCTTTAATACAAGCATTTTTCAATCTCCCAGCAAGCGCTATGCCTATTCTGCGACAACTGACTGCCAGTAGGCTGACTACCAGCATGAGGACCTTTGCCGCTCCCGCAAATAGTCTGTTGGCCTTTCCTTCAGCCTTTTTGATCTCATCGTGTCTGACATTGGCATAATATAACATAAGATCTTCATCGGCTCCGATTTCTTTCGCAAGAGCGATTCCTTTGGACCCTGTATACATTTTGCCCCAAAGCAATTCCTGCATATCATCGACATACAAATTGATCCGGTCATCCACAGGATCTTTTTCAAAACGATCAAAAACGCATGTGGGAATGAAGGCCAGGACCTTTTCTCCATTTTTCAGAGTAAGCAGGTAGTAATGAACGCTGTATCCGAATTTCTCGTTGATGGGATCGCCGTTAACAATATAATTCTCCATCGTCGTTCGCAGGGCAAGAAGACGCGGCGTGGCTTCGGCAACTCCGGTATCTTTGCACAAGCTTGCGCTGATCCCCGCTGACATATCACGACCCATATTTTCCCGAAGATCTTCAATATTATTAATATCTACGATATCAGCCTTGGCACTGTTGTTTTTTTCAAAGACCTCCAGGGCAGTCTTTTTCACAGAAAGATTTCCTATTATCTTAACAGCTGTAATTGCTGCGAAAAAACCTACCAGTAAACAGAATAGTAAGATAAAGGACCGTATAATACGCTTAAATGCATGCTCATCAGTATTGCCTTTTGCGTCATATTGTTTCATAAACCCGATCACAAGGGCAACGCCGACAACAAGGCAGGTAAGCGCCAGAAACAGACTGACACAGGTGAGCACAACGAACAAAGAATCGCTGATGTACTTTTTCGATGCCGGGAGAGCTGCCACCAGGGGAATGATTACGGTAAAAGCGATCCTTATTATCTTAAATCCGTTTGAGACATGATCATCCGCAGCTTTGCAATTTTCGATAAAGCCGTTACATATGAAAAACAATATAAGGATCGACAGCACTATATCCGCAACCAATAAGAGAATAGTAAGGCTCAGATTGCGGATGCTGTCCGTTTCAACGTAAAATCTCACAAAGAATCCCAAAACACGGACAACCGCTAACCCCATAAGGAATACTTTTCCCTTTTCGAACCAAAATGAGGTTATCTTTACGGTCTCATCTTCTGCCGCCTCTCTTTTGAACCGGGCAGCATAGCAGTCGCCTTCGTGCAAAATTCCCAATACCGGGATCAAAGCTATCACCGTCAATATATCTGTGACTTCTTTTGTGGCACCTTTATCCGAAATAAAGGTATCTGATAAGTAACCGATGACCGCAAATAAAAAGTTCATCACCAACCATGCAAGAATTCCCTTTGCACCTGCGGCAAAAAAATGCGGATACTCCTGTTCGTTGATATCATGTTTTTCAACAACCATAATACTTCTCCTGTACATTGATCCCAGACATATGATCTCATCTGAGGCCTTCGGTTCACCTCTTAGCCAGACCTGCAAAATCATAATTTATTAAATTCATTTCTGATAATCCCATATTTGTCATACTGAAATATTATAAAAGTTATATATATTCATCACCAATTATATCTATTTCCATTAAAGATTAAAACATATTTTTGTTCTGTCTCGTTTTGATAAAAAACGATGTTTTTTAATTTTGTCAACTTTTTCAGTTCCCGCATGCAAACGATATTATTTCTCATCAAACCATGTCAAAAAGAGTCAAACCTTATCAGCGCTTTTAGGCAAAAAAATACCCCGAAAGGGATGTCCTTTCGGGGGGCGCATAAACCCAGCATTCTTAAAAATCTTTGCTTATTACCTGTTTCGACCCTTATTCCGGACCCGATATTGTCCAAATATAAAAAGCAAGCCTCATGCTCTGCACCTGTGGCCCTTGCCCGAACCTTCTCTACATCATCGGTTTCCCCTGTTCCCGAAGTCACAAAATACGGTATTGTGACCTTGCCCACATCATAATCCCAACCCATATTATGTGCAAGGAAGGGATACGCTGCACTGCCTGTGAATATCCCATTAAGTGATCCTGTCAAGCAGTTCCAACCCATAGGTCTTGACATCGCCGTTTACGGCATCAAATATCCATTCACCGACGCTTCTGTCATTTCCAAGCTTGTCAAACACATTTGCAGAGATGATCGTATGCTGTGTATTGTGGGTGTCTGCATCTTCTCCACA
>JAEEGH010002264.1_pt1 | contig 52290 bp, 40 predicted proteins | sample 9134181 | NCBI WGS metagenome assembly JAEEGH01 (sample SAMN16246544, study PRJNA631951) | gut metagenome | biome: gut microbiome; feature: rumen; material: DP-attached | host: Bos | place: Iran: Karaj | collected 2018-10 | reverse complement strand
CTTTCCACAACGAGCAGGACGGACAGATGTATGCCAATCAGGAGTCTGTTACAGGTATGTTCAACGTTTTCTGGAACTTCATCTACACGGGTACGCCCTACGCCCTGCACAGGAAGGTGAACCAAAGAAATTTCGGTACGGGTATGAGCACCCGACTGGCTGTCATCCCATTGCCCGACAAGGGCTTGGCGAAGCGTCATCAGCAGGTGAATCCCGATGCCAACGAGACGCTGAAGACGTGGGCTTACCGCCTGGATAAGGTGGAGGGTGAATTGCCAATAGAACCGCTAAATGACGAGACCTATGAGTGGCAGACAAGCCACCTGGAGATTGCTGAGTTTAACGGCGATAAGGCAGACAGAACGCTGCTGAAGCGTATTCCGTACTATGGAATTGGCATCTCTCTACCGTTTATCCTGATGCGTCATTGGGATGAGTGGCAGGAGAATCACACCCTCACCATGGATGATAGGGATAAGCGCCTGTGCCGTCTGGCAATGGAGATTCAGTACAAGTGCCAGCAGTTCTTCTTTGGCGAGATGGCGTTCAACTACTTTGCCGACCAGAACAAGGAGTTTGTGCAGCGTCGCCGCACCACTCGCTATGATGAGTGCTTCCGCAAGCTGCCCGATGAGTTCAAGACGCAGCAGTTCAAGGACTGCTTCCACACGAATGACTCGGCAACATCGCGTGCTCTGAAGCGCCTGAAAGCCGATGGGCTCATAGAGAAACTGAACTATGGTGCCTATCGGAAATTGGTTCAGGAGTTGCCGTAAGGTTTTGACTTCGTCGAAACTGCTCCCGCTCGGCAGAGTGTTCAAGTAAAACTTGGCACTCTGCTCTTGCTTACTCGCAGTTTTGCACTTTTGCAGTTTTGCAAACTTGACATTAAGGTTTTTAATTTGATACTATCATGAGTTTACCAAGAGGAATTCGTAATCACAACCCGTTGAACATCCGGAGGTCTAAGGACCAATGGAAGGGTATGGCAGAGGTGCAAAATGACCGCGCCTTTGTACAGTTCAAGTCTTTAGAGTTTGGCTGGCGTGCAGCCTTCTACCTGCTCACCCGCACGTACTACCACAAGTACCGCCTCTATACCATTCGAGGCATCATATCGCGCTGGGCACCATCGAGTGAGAACGACACGTTGGCCTATATCGCCAACGTCTCTCGTCTCACCGGCATCGATCCCGACGAGCCGATAGGCATCCCGTCAGAGAGTCCTGCGCGCTGGATAGCGTTAGGTGCCGCAATGGCCATTCAGGAAAATGGCATCACCAGCATCGACTGGTTCGCCATGCTGAAAGGGTGGGAGATGGCGAGGTAATCTTTTAATGTGAAAAAAGGTAAGACTTTGCATTTTTTTATGTTGTTTTTTCTGTTTTCACTTTTTTTCTTCGTACCTTTGACGGCGAATATGCGAGTAGTATTCTTGGTCATTATCCTGCAGATGTTGTCGGCATCGGTCCGCGCACAGCTTTCAAGTTCGTTGCTTGAACGCTACAATATCTCGTGTCTGGACCTGACCAGTGGACTGCCTCACGACCATGTGAACCATATTTTTGTGGACAGTCAGGGCTTTGTCTGGGTGTCGAGCTATGGTGGTGGAGCGGTGCGATACGACGGTTACACGTTTAAAGCCCCTGTGCAGGGCGACAGTCGCTCGTGTCTGGGATTTGCCGAAGACCGTCATCAACGTCTGTGGATAGCCTACGACGAGGGTACGGTGGTTTTGGACCTGAAGACCATGCGCAGCGTAACGCCTGCTTTTGGCAAAGGAACCATCGGTGGTTTGCTGGGCCGCAGCACCGTGAAGGTTTATTGCGACTCGAAGGGAGCCTTGTGGCAGGTGGCGAGGGACAGCATCTACCGCTATGCGTTCGATGATGACGGCAATGTTGCCAGCATTAGCCGTTGCCGCTATACCGGCAACACCCCTGATATTGCCATCCGTGACATCGAGAATACCGGTAATGTGTGGGTGTCGACGTCGCTGGGTTTGTCGCGACTGACCGTTGCGGGTGACAAACTGAAGTTTAACCCCATCCATAGCGTCCTGCAGACGTTGAAAGGGCTTTTCATTACCGACCTGCTGCGTCAGGGTAGTACCGTGTGGATAGCCACCAACCAGGGACTCTATGCCTATAACCTCTATAACAGTACGCTGCAGACCTATCGTCATACAGCCGATGAGCGTTCCTTGGCCCACAATCATGCTACTTGTCTGGCGCTGACCTCCGACGGCAACCTGCTGGTGGGTACACTGCGCGGAATCTGTCTGTTTGATGCCAGCCGTTCTGATTTTTCCTGTTGGAACTCCTCTACGGCAGGCTATCCGTTGCCCACCAACTTCATCCGCTGCCTGCTGAACTATCGGGGACAGCTATGGGTGGGTACGGAGACGGCAGGCATCGTGCGACTGTTGCCCAAACCCTTGCTGTTGCAGAACTACATTCACCAGTCGAACAATCCCCAGTCGCTGGCACCCAATCCGGTGAATGCCATGTACGCCAGTGCTGACGGTATCCTTTGGGTGGGTAATGTGGAAGGAGGACTCAGTCGGCGCGGTACGGGTGGCCATTTTGAGCATTGGACCACCGCCAATTCTGCGTTGTCGCATAACTCCGTATCGGTGTTGGAGCCCGACAAGCACGGTAGATTGTGGATAGGTACCTGGGGTGGAGGCGTGAATTCCGTCGACCTGAAGCCTGGAAACTTAAACTTGAAGCGTCTGTCATTACATGCTGATTTTCAGCGACAAACGAATTATATAGGCGCCTTGGCATACGACCAATATCATGATGCACTGTGGATTGGTTCCAACGATGGCATCTTCCTCTACGACCTGAAGACGGGCACCATCGAGGACCCTTTCCCCGACAATCGTAATATCCGAGGATGCATCGGTGCGTGCATAGATCGCAGCGGTCATTTGTGGATGGGTTGTCTGACGGGTGTCTGTGACATCGACCTTCGTTCCGGTAGGATGGGGCAGGGCAACTTTGCTGTCCGCCACCTGCGCCATAAGTTGGACAAGCCACAATCGGCAGTGGTCGACAAGATTACCTGCGTTGTAGAAGCCAAGGACGGTACCCTCTGGCTGGGCAGTGACGGCTATGGCCTATACAAAAGATGCAAGAAGGACGATGGAAGCGGGAAGATGGTGGAGACGTTTGAAGTGCTGACCACTGACAACGGACTGGCTAACAACGCCGTGAAGGGCATTGTGGAGGACAATCAGGGACTACTGTGGATTACCACTAATAACGGACTGTCGGTCTATGACCCTCGCCAGCACACCTTTATTAATTATGGTGAGCGTGACGGACTGCTCTGTCAGCGCTTCTACTGGAACTCGGCCGTCAAGGGGCCCGATGGCACTGTCTTCTTGGGTAGTATGAAGGGACTCACCGAGGTGCGTGGCGAGAATACCGATGCCGTCTATCCGGGACACCTTTCTTTCACTGGCTTGATGGTGGACAACCAGGAGATTAATTCCAGCAACAGTGCTATCCTGGACTGCGACATCTCTTGTGCTGAGAAAATCAGGCTCCACGAGTCAAACAAGTCGTTTGCGCTGAGCTTCTCTACGCTGAGCTATGCCAATCAGGCACAGTATTACGTCTGCAGATTGAAAGGTTTTGAGGACGAATGGACCGCCCTGAAGCCCGGTGAGCACTCCGTGAGATACACCAGTCTGAAGCCAGGAACCTATGTCTTTGAGGTGAAAAACAGTACCGAGGCCGGTCAGGAGAGTGAGACCATCAGCATCGAGGTGGAGATAGCCCCCTATTTCTGGAAGAGTTGGTGGTTCATGCTGCTGTGTCTTGTGGTGCTGACCATTGCCTTGCTCTATTTTTACAAGCAACGCGTGGCAGCCCTTCGTCGACAGGAAGCCGAGAAACTGCTGATACCCATCAAGAAAGTCCTGGAGGAATCGGATGCTCCTGAGGCTTTGCAGACACGTATTCAGAATATTCTCCACAATCAGGAACATATCAAGCAGAGTCGCCACCGCAGTGTGGAGACCGACAAGCAGCAGACCAAGCCTGTCAAGAGTTTCATGGAACGCGCTACCGATATCCTGGAACATCACTATATGGACAGTCAGTTTGATATCACGGAGTTTGCCGATGCCATGAGTATGAGCAAGAGTCTGTTGGCCAAGCGCATCAAGGAGGAGACGGGACAGAGCACCAGCCAGTTTATCCGTAACTACCGCCTGAGCATTGCCCGTGCGCTGCTGTTGGAGAACTATGCCGACCGCAATATTACAGAGATAGCCTATAAGGTTGGCTTCAACGATCCCAAGTACTTTACCCGCTGCTTCACACAACTGTACGGCACAGCACCCAGTACCTATAAATAAGGCTGGAAGGTGTATAAAATGGCAGGTGGACGATTTTGTCCACCTTTATTATTGTTTTGTCCACCTTGATTTAAATCAAGTGCCGTACATTTGCAGCGAAAATTCATTTACATAACAAATTAACATAACCTAAAAACGTTACACATGAGAAAGAAAATGTTATTCTCGATGATGTTCATGGCGGGAATCACAGGCGGCTTCTTAGCCTGTCCGACTCCAGTCATGGCATCGGTGTCTCAGTCACAGACCATCAAGGTCAGTGGCCAGATTGTGGATCAGGACGGACAGCCACTCATTGGCGCTACCGTCAAGGTGAAGAATGCAAAGCTCGGTGTTGTCACCGACTTTGACGGAAATTTCACCATCGATGTTGCCTCTGACGGCGTGCTTGTCGTCAGCTATGTGGGCTACAAGGATCGTGAGATTGCTGTTCGCGGGCGCGCTGCACTCGGACAGATTCAGTTGGAAGACGACTCAAACATGCTGGAGCAGGTGGTTGTCGTCGGTTACGGTACGCAGAAGAAGGCCGACCTGACAGGTTCTGTATCTATCGTGAATGCCGAAGAACTGAAGCGTGTCTCTAACTCCAACATTTCTTCAATGCTGGAAGGTAAGGTCGCTGGTGTACAGATTACTTCCGACGGTCAGCCTGGTGCAGACCCGACGGTGCGCATCCGTGGTGTCGGATCATTCGGTAGCACCGCACCTCTTTATGTGGTCGACGGTGTACCCGTAGGAACCACCATCCGCGACTTCTCACCAAACGATATTGAGACCATCCAGGTGCTGAAGGATGCTTCTGCAGGTGCCATCTACGGTTCTCGTGCTGCTAACGGTGTGATCATTATTACCACCAAGAGCGGTAAGAAAGACCAGCCTCTGAAGGTGGATTATAAGGGTTACTTCGGTATTGACAAGGTGTCCAGCGACGTCTATGACGTGATGAATGCCAGTCAGTACAGCCAGTACTTAGGTCAAGCATGTGCCAACTCAAACACTGCTCTGGCAGGTGGCTACAGCCTGAATCCTACCACAGGCCGCTATCAGTTCCAGGACAACACCGATACCGACTGGTTCAGCGAGGTATTTAAGACCGGTACTCGTCAGAACCACAACATCAACCTGAGTGGTGGTAGCTCATCAAGCACCTACAACGTAGGTCTCGACTACTTCCAACAGAAGGGAACCTTGGAAGGTGCAGGTCCTAACTACCAGCGTTTCACCGCGCGCGTGAATAATACTATGGATACGAAGTTCGTCAAGTTCCGCACCAGCCTTGTTTACTCGCACTCTGACCAGGACGGTATGGGTCTGTCGAACGCCTCGGAGTACGTGCAGGGTCTGTATGGTGACGTCACCAACGTGCTGCGTGGTACTCTGCTGATGCAGCCTACTATCAAGGCTTACGACGCCAACACATGGGTACTCGACGACAAGGTAGGTTCTGCCAGCGGCTACCACTACGATGCCTACGGATATGGTGTCTACTACGATACCATTCATGGTGATATCTCTGCTTCTAACCCCTTGCTGGTCAACAACCTGCTGACCCGTAACACCACAGTAGACCGTATCACTGGTACTGGTTCTGCTGATGTTGACCTGCTGAAGATGATTGGTCTGGAGAACAAGAACCATAATCTGACCTATCGTCTGAACCTTTCTTATAGCAAGACACACGCTACCGACAAGACATGGATTTCTGCATGGATTCAGTCAAACCGTGTCTATCTGGACAAGTCTAACGAGAAACTGACCAAGGGTACACGTGAATATACCGAGTTCCTGGTAGAAAACACGCTGACCTACGACGGAACCATCGGTAAGCACCACATCAACCTCTTGGGTGGTATTACCTATCAGGAGAACCACACCAACAACATTACCGGTTGGGGTGTCAACTTCTCTGAGCCTTACTATCTGCAGTTGCAGAATGGTGCAGAGACCTTCTCCAGTTCTTACGAGGACAAGACCGCTATCACGTCATTCCTGGGTCGTTTGAACTACGACTACGATGGCAAGTACCTGTTCTCTGTTGTCGTACGTCGCGATGGTAGCTCACTGCTTTCCAAGGACATCCGCTGGGACACCTTCCCCTCTGTATCAGTAGGTTGGCGTTTCGATAAGGAAAATTTCTTCCCCATCAGCCGCGACATCGTCAACATGTTCAAGTTGCGTGCCAGCTATGGTGAGCTGGGTAACGTGATGGCTGTTGCTCCTTATGCCAATCTGGCAACACTTGCCCGTAACAACATGACCTACTCATTTGGCAACAATGCTGTTACAGGTTCTGCTATCTCTAACTTCGTCAACCCCAACATTGCTTGGGAGAAGAAGAAGACCACCAACTTTGGTATCGATATCGCTATGTTCAACAACCGCTTGGAGTTCACTGCCGAGTATTATAAGAACAAGTCTGAGGAACTGCACTACAACGTTCCCGTTCCTGCCAATGCTGGTGTAGCCAACACCTCAGTGACCATGAACGCTGCATCGATGGAGAACAGCGGTTTCGAGTTCTCTGCAACCTATCGTAACAACGACCACCCATTGAAGTGGCAGGTTAGCGGTAACTTGAGCACTCTGAAGAACAAGGTTACCTCTCTTGGCTTCGGTACCGAGCGTCTCATCCAGGGCTTCTGCATCACAGAGGTTGGCGAGGAAGTCGGTAAGTTCTATGGTTGGCAGTATGGTGGTATTATCCGCAATCAGAGCCAGCTGAATGCACTGAACGAGGCCGGTCGTGTTACCCACAACAATATCGAGATGGAGAAGCAGAAGGCAAACCCCTCCTACGTTCCCGATCTCTATGCAGAGGGTGAGTGGTCTTATCAGCAAGGTGCCAACATCGGTGACTGCTGGTACTACGACACCAATAACGATGGTAAGGTTGACGCAGAAGACCAGACTGTTCTGGGCAGTGGTATGCCAAAGGTGAACTTCGGTATCAGCGCCCGTCTGGAGTATAAGGGCTTCGACCTGGCTATCTCTACCTATGGTGCACTGAACTACCACGTAACAGATGAGATCTATAACAGCCTGAACTCCAGCTATGGTCCTGGCAACAAGGACGTCAAGGTTCTCAGTGCTAACCAGTGGTCTGCTGATGGTAAGGAATACATCTCTGATGTTCCGCGTACCTATTATACTAATAATGCTACTTTAGGCTGGAACGACCTGTTCAGCGATCGTAAGATTCAGAACGCTGCCTACTGGAAGATTGCCAATATCGAACTGGGTTACAACATTCCCGACAAGGTCTTCAAAGGTGTCATCACCGGTGCCCGTGTCTATGTATCAGCCCAGAACCTTTGCACCTTTACCAGCTATAAGGGCTACAACGTAGACTACTCTACCGCTAACCCCTTTACTCCTGGCTACAACTTCTGCTCTTTCCCAAGCGCTCGTAGCTTCATGGCAGGTGTACTCTTCTCGTTCTAATAAGGTTGTCGAATTATAAACTGAAAAAACGAAGTTGAATTATGAAACTATATAAATTATCATTCGCCCTGATTCTGGGCCTTGGCATGATGACATCTTGCAATGACAAGTTGGATATCAGCAACCCCAACCAGCAGACTTCAGAGACCTTCGGCAACAGTGTCGATGAACTGGAAGAATGCGTCATTGCTGCCTACAACCACATCCGCATGGAGGGCACCTACGCCCGTGTCGGATACAACATCGACGTCACTCGTGGCGATGAGGTATGGAACGCCTCACAGGTATGGTACCTGCCTTTTGACGATTTGAACGACCCCGTTACAGACGAGATCAATCAGTGGTCATGGCGTGACTGGTACTACACCATCAACGTCTGCAACTTTATCCTGTCGCACACCAGTGGTGACAGCAGCTCTCTCAGCAAGAAAATGCAGCACATCAAGGGACAGGCCCTCTTCATCCGTGGCTTGGCCTATTATAACCTCGCCGGTTACTATCAGAACCCTGCTTTGATTACCGACTATGCACAGTATGGTACACTCGACGGACTCTATGCCAGCAACCACGCTGACGGCGATGCAGACGGCAATGCCCAGTACGACCGCGTACTCGATCAGGTAGAGGCCGACTTTGCCGAGGCTATGTCTTTGCTGCCTTCTAAGACTGAAGGTGGTGAGTGGGCTAAGGGTCGTGCTACAGCAGGTGCTGCTGCCGGTTTCTATGCACGTACACTGATGGTTCGCCACAAGTATGCAGAGGCTCTGACCGTTCTGAAGGACATCATGAGTGTTGCAGATGGCGGTAATGAGAAATACGGCACCTACAAACTTATGGCCAACTATGGTGACAACTTCCGTGAAGGTTCACAATATGAGAACAATGACGAAAGTCTCTTCGAGATTCAGTTCCTGGACTATGGCACACAGGGTGTTGATGACGAGTGGACACCAGTAAACACCAGTCCTAATGCTACACAGGGTTCTGCTATCGAGAGTAACTACGGTCCTGGTGCCTTTGGTGGATGGGCTGACCTTTCTGCCTCTCCTTGGCTGTATAATCTATTCAAAGCTGAGCGCACCACAGGTGGCGGCCTCGACCCCCGTCTCTATTGGACAATCGGTACTTACGAGCCTGAGTGGGAGAACAACCCCATGACTCTCGGCAACGTATGCTATACCACAACGATGACAGCTACCGATTTCGTTGTCACCAACAATGACAATGGTGGTCTGCCCATCGCCAAGAATACCAACCTGCGCACAGGTCTGTACGACAAGGTGGTTCAAGGTCTGCACGATGGTATCAACCTCCGTCTGATGCGCTACTCTGACGTGCTGCTGCGCGCTGCTGAGTGCGAGAACGAGATCACTGGTCCTACGGCCGACGCCTTCAAGTGGATTGACAAGGTGCGCAACCGTGCCCAGCTGGCCAACCTGGATCAGAGCAAGTTCAACACCAAGGACCTGCTGTTCGAGCAGATTGCCAATGTGGAGCGTCCTAAGGAGTTCGGCTGCGAGTTTGGTCGTGGCTTCGACCTCATCCGCTGGGGCTTCTTCTATGCTGGCGATCGTCTGAACCAGTTGAAAGCCCATGGTGCCTTCAACGTATGGAAGAAAGCTGACTTCGATGCAGGCAAGTACACCTACACGCCGAAAGATCCCGTTGATCCTTCTTCTTGCAGCAAGAGCTCTTTCAACTCTTATGTACAGGGCCATGAGTTCCTGCCTATCTTCCAGAACACGCTGAATGACAACCCCAACCTCACAGGTAACTCTGCCAACAAGAGCACGAGCAATGCCAGCTATTTCAGCAGTAAGGGGTGGACCATTCACCAGGTTCCTACTAATAACTAAGGAATAGACTATTTACAACAACTGAAAACAGATAAGATTATGAAAAATCTAAAGAAAATAGCAACTGCTTTCTGCGCAGCAGCCTTAGGAATGCTTACGCTCACAGGCTGTGAGGGCAGCGAATTATACTCCATTGGTGCCCCCGACTGGATTTCTGAGAAGGTTGATTCTATAGCAGCAGCAAAGGCAGCAAAAGTTGTGACCCTGATTCCAACACCAGAAACACTTGGTGCTGAAGACAATTCACAGGATTGGTGGTCTGTATTTACTGACGACGTACAACTTGAGCAGGGGAAGACCTACCAGATTCCCTTGACAAACTATGGTGGTGCCAGCAACTGGAATAACTTTGTCATTATTCTGAGAAATGCTGCAAAAGACTATGAGTATGCTGTACTTCGCGCTGACAACTGGGGCTGGGGTACTGGCTACACAGGCGAAGAGAGCGCAGGTCACTTCGACAAGAGTATGGAGTCTGACAGTCGCGACTGGGCAGCATGGGCAAAAGCCATGAGCAGAGCCCAGTGCATGATAACTATTATCCCTAATCCTACTACCGTAGACGTTAAGATTACGATGGTTGGGGCCAATGGTGTTAGCTATTCGCAGAACTATCTGAACGTTGACATCAACAACAGTCCTGAGGATCTCTATCTATCATTCACTGTTGACCATAGTCACATTGTCTTCGGCGTACCTGTTGACATTCCCGACAGCAATCCTGCATCAATGAAGCTGAATGGCTTACCTTCTAAGGTACTCCTTGGCACCACTTACGAAGATGCAATAGCCAATCTCACTGCCGAGGTTACCTTCGAAGATGGTATGACAAAGACTGTCGGTATTGATGAGTTAGAATTACAAGTCATTCCCGATTTTGAAACACTTGGTACAAAGACATTGGTAGCTGTCTACAACAAGACCTTCAAGGGAGAAGCAGCTGTTAAGCCGGTTATCGGTACCACGACCATCAACATTGTCGACAAAATGTTCACATGCATTGGTAAGACAGACAATAGTAGTGGTTTCCGTGAGGAAAAGACCGAGAACTTCAAGGTTGCTCCTGGTGAGACTTATGTCAACTTCTTTACCAACTACACCAATGGTGCAGAAAACTGGAATAACTTCATCATCACACTCTGCAAGGCCGATGGTACTGAGTATGGCTTCGTACGCGCAGACAACTGGGGAACCGGTGTCTGCTACCAGGATGGCTGTCAGTCATGCAATTGGGACTGGGCAAACTTTAAGTCTATTTTAAATGGTGCAAAGGTGACAACGTACGTTACCAACAATGGTGATGGTACTGCTGACGTGAAGGCTGTAGTCCTCGGTTCTGATGGTAACACCTACACACAGAGCTATACTGGCTTGAAGAACATCGACGCCAACGACTTCTGCTTCAACTTAAGTATGGAGAAAGCACATCTTGAGTTCGATAAGGTTATTGGTGCTGAAGACAACTCCAGTGCATTCCGTGCAGATGCTACAGACTATATCGCCGTTCCTGCCGGAAAGACTATTGTGAACCGATTCATCAACTACACCAATGGTGCAGAAAACTGGAACAACTTCATCATCACCCTCTACAAGGCAGATGGTACAGAATACGGTTTCGTACGTGCAGACAACTGGGGAACTGGTGACTGCTACTTGGATGGCTGTCAGACATGCGATTGGGATTGGACGAACTTTAAGACCAATATCAATGAAGCAAAGGTGACTACCTACATTACCAATAACGGTGATGGTACTGCTGACGTGAAAGCTGTTGCAGTTTGCTCTAATGGCAACACCTATACCCAGAATTATAAAGGTTTGAAGAACATTGATGCCAATGACTTCGGATTCAGACTAAGTATGGAAAAGGCTCACCTTGTATTCGAGTAATCAAATGAAAGAACATTCTAAAAAGACAAGTAATTATGAACAAGAATAATATGAAATACTGGATGATGGGAATTGCCTGTGTAGGCATGCTCTCCACAGTAACAAGCTGTAAAGAGGACGAGTACCCTGACAACTCTATTCCTACACCCCCAGAAGCTATTGCTCCCACAGAACCTACTACTCAGGTTCTGTGGCCCAGCAACCTGCAGCGCGTTAACGTTCACGACCCCAGCGTAGTCTATGACCCCTCTTCTTGGTCATACTACATCTTCGGTTCACACCGTGCTGCTGCCAAGTCGTCTAATATGATGTCCTGGACGGCTTTCAAGGCTCCTTGGGCTACTGCTACCAGCAGCAGTGCTGCTGATGCCGATGCTTTCACCACTCCTCAGATTACGAAGGTGAAGAAGGGTGGTCTGGAGTATGACCTGAACTTCGATGCTTTCGCGTGGTCAAAGCGTGGTAACAGCAGTTATTCTGTCGATGGCAACATGTGGGCTCCTGACGTGATCTACAACAAGAATCTGGGCAAGTGGTGCATGTACCTCAGCATCAATGGTGACAGCTGGTATTCCAGCATCATCATGCTGACCTCCGACTTCATTATAGGTCCTTACACCTATCAGGCTCCTGTTGTGATGAGTGGTTTCCGTGCACAGTCAAGCTATACGGATACTGATGCTCCAATTGTATTGGGCGAGACTATGCCAGGCCGCTATAATCCGAGCGACAACTACGGCAACCACTGGCCCAACGCCATCGACCCCTGCGTGTTCTACGACGAGGAGGGTAAATTGTGGATGTCGTATGGCTCATGGAGTGGTGGTATCTTCATGTTGGAGTTGGATGAGAAGACCGGTCTGCGTGACTACGACGTGACTTATGCTGAGAGCGAGACTTCTGATCCCTACTTTGGTAAGAAGATTGCAGGTGGTCACTACGCTTCTGGCGAGGCCAGCTATATTGAGTACATTGGTGGTTACTACTATCTGTTCATGAGCTACGGCGGACTGGCAGCAGGTGGCGTTCCCACAGACTACAACAATGGTGGTTACCAGATGCGCGTGTTCCGTTCAGAGAATCCTGACGGACCATACCTTGACAGCAAGAATGCCAACGCTATCTTCACCAGCTATGCACTGAACTTCGGTCCTGGCGAGAACGATGGCAACCGTGGCGTCAACATCTTCGGTGCCTACGACTGGTCAAGCAGTGATATCCAGGCTTCTGGTGCATGGGCAGAGCGCTCACAGGGGCACAACTCTGTCATTGCCGCTCCTGACGGTCGTGCCTACCTGGTTTACCACTCTCGCTTCCAGGAGCAGGGTGAAGGTCATGCAGTACGTGTACACCAGCTCTTCCAGAATGTTGACGGATGGCTCGTTGCTGCTCCGTTCGAGTACACTGGCGAGTTGGCTAAGTCTGCCGATATTGCTGCTAAGCAGCTGATTGCTACCGACCAGATTGCAGGCAACTACAAGCTGTTGGCTCACCCCTATGCGCTCGACCACACCAAGAAGGAAGTGGCTGTTCCTGTTGACATCACGCTCAACGCTGACGGCACTGTCACAGGTACCGGTACAGGCTCATGGAGCGCCACCGAGGGTAAGTCTTACTTCACCATCAAGTTGGGTGGTGACGAATACAAGGGTGTCATGGTTCTCCAGACCTTAGAGCCCACCAACAAGCAGGTACCCGCCTTCACTTGTCTGAACCAGGCAACAGGTGTTACTGTCTGGGGCTACAAGGTGACTGAATAAAAAAACTAACATGACTAAAACAAATCTGATGTTGTGTTGTGTGGTGGCGGTGCTGACTGCCACTGCACAACCTGCGTCGAAAAAACGGGTGCCTTTCTCTACCGACACACCGATGGTGCACGACCCTGTGATGGCTTATGAGGACAGCACCTATCACCTCTACTGTACGGGTATCGGCATCCAGCATCTGACATCTCGCGACCGCAAGACGTGGACGGTAGACCCTACACCAGTGATGACGGTGATGCCGCAGTGGACACGCGATTCGGTTCCAGGTTTCAAGTCTCATGTGTGGGCACCGGACGTTATCCGCTGGCACAACCGCTGGTGGATGGGCTATAGCTGTTCTACATTTGGTAAGAATGGTTCCGCCATCGGACTACTGAGCACACCGTCGCTCTCTGCCCCCGTCTGGAATGATGAGGGATGCATCGTTGCCTCTCGTGAAGGTCGTGACCAGTGGAATGCTATTGACCCGTGCTTTGTCATCGATGACAACGACCAGCCCTGGATGACGTGGGGCTCCTTTTGGGATGGCATCCAAATGATTCGCCTGGACACGACGATGCATGTTGCCAAGGGTGAACGTCCCCGCACCATTGCCCGTCGCTATGCCCCCAATGCCGAGAATCAGCCTGACAATCCTACGTCCAAGTTTGCGGGTACAAATGCTATTGAGGCCCCCTTCATCTTCAAGCATGGAGGTTGGTATTACCTCTTTGTGGCGTGGGACTACTGCTGTCGTGGTGCCCAGAGCAACTACCGTGTTGCGGTGGGGCGCTCCAAAACGGTTGATGGCCCTTACCTCGACCGCAAAGGTGTCGACATGCGCGAGGGTGGAGGCACGCTCTTCATTGAGGGCGACAAGAAACAGTTCGAGGCTGCTGGCCATTGTGCTGTCTATCATTTGGGCAACGAGGATGTCTTCATCTGTCATGGTTACAGCATCGAGCATAAGGGTGCCAGCATCCTGATACAGCGTCTTATCCGTTGGACAGCGGATGGTTGGCCTACACTTTAGTTGATTATTGCTATGAAACAGTTTCTATTAATATTTTTTACCTCATCCCTTTTTTCTCTCTCATCTCTTGCGCAGAGTTGGACAGCAGACAACGGGAATGGCACGTACACCAATCCGTTGTTCTATGATGAGTTCTCTGACCCCGATATCCTAAGGGTGGGCGATGACTACTATCTGGCAGGTACCACGATGCACTCGGTGCCTGGTCTTGTCATTCTGCATTCCAAGGACTTGGTCAACTGGGAGAATGTCTCTTACTGCTTCGACCGTTTCGATTTCCCTGATGACAAGTTCTCGCTGAAGAATCATCAAGAAATCTATGGTCAGGGTGTCTGGGCGCCAGCTATCCGCTATGCTAACGGACAGTTCTATGTCTTTACCAATATCAATGGGAAGGGCTTGCAGTGCTACACCAGTGAGAAGATAGAAGGTCCGTGGAAGCACCATAACATGCAGGGGAATATTTATGACCTTAGTGTGCTCTTCGATGACGATGGCAAGATTTACGCCATCCATAAATATGGTGAGGTGCATTGTACGGAACTGAAGGCTGACATGAGCGGACCTGTGGAGGGTACTGACCGAGTAATCATTCCTGAAGGCAATGGAGTAGGTGAGGGGCACCACATCTACAAGATTGATGGTATGTATTATATCATCTCTACAGACTATCAACCTAATGGTCGTACGCTCTGTTCACGTTCGAAAAATATCTGGGGACCCTATGAGACGCGTGTTATTACGGCTGACGAGACCTTCGGCTATCAGGGCGTTGGGCGTACACGTGTGCCAAAGGGCGAGAAATATCGCATTGGTAGTGACGGTGCTAAGTTCAGCATCGCTCCCGCCGGTCCTGACGCTACGGGCTGTGACAATGCCCATCAGGGTGGTATTGTACAGGCAGCTGACGGCTCATGGTGGGCTTTGCTCATGCAGGATTTTCATTCTATTGGTCGTACTGTTTGTCTGTTGCCTGTGACGTGGAAGGACGGATGGCCTATGATTGGTCTTGAGGGCAATCTTGGTCGTGCACCCCGTACCTGGTTCAAACCCAAATCTGTTGCGACTCAGTCGCAACATACTGTAACACATGCTCCTTACAACCGCAACGAAGACTTCAACGGCAAGCAGTTGGGACGTGTATGGCAATGGAACCACAATCCTGACGATAGGACATGGAGTTTGAAAAAAGGTCGTTTGCGCCTGTTGTCAATGCCAGCCGAACAGCTGATGTGGGCCCGCAATACGCTTACCCAGCGCGTCATTGGTCCTACCTCCATCGCTACTGTCGAACTCTATACCAAGGGTATGAAGGATGGCGATGTCTGCGGACTGGGCAACATCAATGTACCCTGCTCGTGGATAGGTATCGTGAAGGATGGCAACAACTTTACCCTTCGATGCTTCGAACAACTCACGAATGATACTACCATTGTGCCCGTCGATTTAGTTGACGGGAAAATCATTCTCCGTTGCATAGGTGACTACGACAACAATCAGGCGCAGTATGCCTACTCGCTGGATGGTATCACCTTCCAAACGCTGGGTCGCATGATGCCCCTCTCTTATCAGCTTGTCACCTTCCAAGGGTCTCGTCATGCGCTCTTTGCTTATAATATAAAAGGTATGAATGGTGGTTATGCTGAGTTTGATAATTTCACCGTGCAGGAGCCTAAGGCCGACCGCAGTCAGAATATCCCTTACGGCAAAACTATCCGCATCATCAATAAAGCAACCAACCGACCCGCTATTGCCCTGAAGCATGGCGTGCTTTACGACACCCATATTGGTGATAAAAGTAAACTGACACAGTTCAAGGTCATAGATCGAGGTAGTGGTCGCGTCTCCTTGCTATGTGCCGATGGTCGCTATGTGAAAGTCTATGCTGACGGTCTGCCTGGCGACGTGCGCTTTACAAGCAATGTGGAAGGAGCTGAAGTGTTCCTCTGGCAGGACTATCTTGATCACGACTTCATGCTCTTGTCGCTGAAAAATCAAAAATATTTGGGCAAGAGTCCTACTACGGGCAGTCCTTATTCTATGGACTTTACGGGTGCCGACCCTGCTCGTCGCAATGGTGCCGTCCTTCATTGGGAGGAATAAAGATGACGTTTTTTATCTGTGAACGGAGATTTTTTTGTATCTTTGTGCCGAAAACAAGCAAATAACAATAAACTATTACCTATATGAAGAAAAAGTTAATGACAATGGCTGTCGTCATGGGTACCGCACTGAGCTCTTGGGCCCAGCTGACGATGGATGTGAACACAAAGAAACTGGGGGCCCCCATCCAGTCAACGATGTATGGTATCTTCTTCGAGGATATTAACTATGCCGCTGATGGTGGTCTGTATGGCGAACTGGTAAAGAATCGCTCGTTTGAATTTCCACAGCACTTAATGGGCTGGCAGAGCTTTGGCTCTGTGGAGGTGAAGAGCGACGGTCCCTTCGAGCGCTGTCCGCACTATGTGATGCTGAGCGACCCAGGACACCGCGACCGCCGTACGGGCCTGGTTAACGAGGGCTACTTCGGCATTGGCGTGAAGAAGGGTGAGAAGTATCGCTTCTCCGTATGGGCGAAGGCTCCCAAGGGCAAGGCAACCATCCGTGTGCAGCTGATTCAAGAAAACTCGATGAGCGAGCATCAGGAGTTTGTCGAGAAGAAACTGGAAATAAACTCGACACGATGGGAGAAATACGTCGTCACGCTGACGTCAACGAAGACCATGAACCATGCCAAACTGCGCATCTTCCTGCATGGCCCTAACAGTGTCTGTCTGGAGCACATCTCGCTGTTCCCTGTGGATACCTACAAGAATCGTGAAAACGGCATGCGTCGCGACCTCGCTCAGGCGCTGGAAGACCTGCACCCAGGCATCTTCCGCTTCCCTGGCGGATGCATCGTGGAGGGCAGCTCGCTCGACGAGCGCTATCAATGGAAGAATAGCGTAGGTCCTGTAGAGAACCGTCCGCTGAATCATAACCGCTGGGAGTACACTTTCGACTACCGTTACTTCCCCGACTACTACCAGTCGTATGGACTGGGATTCTTTGAGTTTTTCCAACTCGCTGAGGACATCGGTGCCGAGCCGTTGCCAGTCATCTCGTGCGGACTGAGCTGCCAGTTCCAGAACCCTGATCCCACAAAGCCAGGCGTACATGTGGCACTCGACGATCTTGGCCCATACATTCAGGATGCCCTGGACCTCGTGGAGTTTGCCAATGGCGACGTCACCACAAAATGGGGTAAGGTGCGTGCTGACATGGGACACCCTGAACCCTTCAACTTGAAATATCTGGGTGTGGGTAACGAGCAGTGGGACTACGATGAGGCACATGGTGGCTACGGCCCTGTGTTCACTGAGCGTCTGAAGAAGTTCAGCGATGCCCTTCGCAAGAAATATCCTGACCTGAAACTCATCGGTACTACCGGTCCTAATAGTGAGGGCTGGGACTTTGACTTGCTGCAGCCACGCATGAAAGAGTTGAAGGTGGATCTCTACGACGAGCACTATTATCGCAACGAACAGTGGTTCTTGACTCATGGTCTGCGCTACGACTCGTACGACCGCAAGGGGCCGAAGGTGTTTGCTGGCGAGTATGCCTGCCACGGCAAGGGTAAAAAGTGGAACCACTACGAGGCTGCCATTCTTGAAGCTGCCCATATGACAGGCTTCGAGCGCAATGCCGACATCGTCCACATGACTACACCTGCTCCACTCTTCGCACATGTCGACGGCTGGCAGTGGCGTCCTGACCAGATATGGTACGACCAGACGCAGATGTTCAAGACGGTGAGCTACTACGTACAGCAGCTCTATGCCACCAACAAGGGAACCCACGTGCTCTCGTTGACCACCCCCGCAGGGAAAAAGAGCGTGCCCGTAGCCAATCAGGAGGGTCAGAACGGTCTCTTCGCATCTGCTTGTTTCGACAAGGATGCCAACGAGGTTATTGTCAAGGTGGTGAACACCTCGAAGCAGGTACAGCCCATCATGTTAAACCTGAAAGACCTGACGGGTGTCACCACAGCACAGACCATCACACTCTCTCATAAGGGTATGGACGACGAGAACAGCATAGAGCGTCCTGAACTTATCACACCCAAGCAGGGCACCATCGCTGTTGAGGCTGGCAAGAAGCAGAGCGCCATCAACGACCAGCTGCCTGCCATGTCGTTCCGCATCTATCGGATTCAGAAGTAAGGGACGTTTCAAATGTTTTTCTTGCTCAAAAGACGTGAAAAGTACAAAAAATGAGTATAAAAGCATGCATATGTAGAAAAGATTGCAATTTTGGTACAAAAACACAAAAGATTTCCACAATAATGTGCTGATTGATTGAGATATATTTCATACCTTTGCAGCGAAAAATACCAAAAGTAAAAAGAACTAAATAAAGACTGAAGTATGAATATTGGTAAGCACATCGAAGAGATTCTCAGAAAGCAGGGTCGTTCTGCTGCCTGGTTGGCCACACAGATTCCCTGTGAGCGTACAAATGTATATAACATTTTCAAGCGTAAGAGCTTGGATGTTCGACTACTGATGAGAATCGGTATCATCTTGGAATACGACTTCTTCAAGGAACTCTCCGAGGAAGCTTTTCCGGTAAAGAAATAATAAAAGCCGTTACCTGTAAAAGGTAGCGGTTTTTTTTGTTGTGGAATGAAAAATGAATAAATTTTCAGTGTTGTAGTAAATTTCTCATTTCTCATTTCTCATTTCTCATTTTTTTTGTGTACCTTTGCAGTCGCTAAGAAAGCATACAATATTGTAATATATAATTTTTATGAACTTTACTTTGTTAATTACCGTCTTGCTGACGGCTATTACATTGGTGGTGGCGGCTTACATTGTAGCCAAGCTGATAGGTCCGAGGTCCTACGCGAAGGTGAAGGGTGAACCGTATGAGAGTGGTATACCCACGCGAGGCAGCTCATGGCTTCCTGTATCTGTGGGATTCTATCTCTTTGCCATCTTGTTCCTCATGTTTGATATAGAAACGGTATTTCTGTATCCATGGGCGGTAGTAGTGAAGGAGTTCGGCACAGCAGCGTTGCTGAGCATTGGCTTCTTCTTGGTAGTTTTAGTATTAGGCTTGGCTTATGCCTGGCGGAAAGGAGACTTGGAATGGAAGTAAGAAAGCCTCACATCAAGAGTATTCCCTACGAGGAGTGGAATGATAACGCCTCGTTGGAGAAAATCATCGACGAGCTCCATGAGGGGGGCGTCAATGTGATTACGGGCTCACTGGACCAGTTGATTAACTGGGGCCGTTCGAACTCTCTCTGGTCACTGACCTTCGCCACTTCTTGCTGTGGTATCGAGTTCATGGCCTGTGGTTGTGCCCGTTACGACTTCGCCCGCTTCGGTTTTGAGGTTACTCGTAACTCTCCCCGTCAGGCCGACCTGATTATGTGTGCCGGTACTATCACTCACAAGATGGCTCCTGCCTTGAAGCGTCTGTATGACGAGATGGCCGAGCCTAAGTATGTGATTGCTGTCGGTGGCTGTGCCATCAGTGGTGGTCCTTTCAAGTCGAGCTACCATGTAGTGAAGGGTATCGAGGAGATTGTTCCCGTCGATGTGTTTATTCCTGGTTGCCCCCCACGTCCAGAGGCTATCATGTATGGCATGATGCAGCTGCAGCGTAAGGTGAAGATCGAGAAATTCTTCGGTGGTGCCAACCACAAGCAGACTGCTGAGGAGGCTGCACTTGGAGTATCAAACGAAGAGCTGACGTTCCGCCAGAAGCATGGCGACCACCGTCGTGAGCCGATTGTGGTAACGGAAGTTCCCCAGGAATTTGTTGAAGAAATGAAAGCTGCGACAGAATCGCGGCCCACAGTAAAAGAGGAGGAGAAGGCATGAAGTTAGAGTTTTTATCATTTGATTTCGACAAGTTCGCACAGGAGATGCAGAACTTGAAGGACAAGAAGGGCTTTGACTATCTTGTCACTATCGTCGGCGAGGACTTCGGTAAGGAAGAAGGCCTTGGCTGTGTTTATATCCTTGAGAATACGAAGACTCACGAGCGTTGCAGCGTCAAGCAGATTGCCAAGACGCAGGTTTGTGGCGATGGTATACAGAGCAATGGCGTTAGCGATATGGAGGGTCAGATGGTTGCTTATCTGCCTACCGTTAGCAATATTTGGAAGGTTGCAGACTTGCTGGAGCGTGAAGTGTATGACTTCTATGGCATCGTGTTCCTCGGTCATCCCGATATGCGTCGTCTGTTCCTGCGTTCAGACTTCAAGGGTCATCCTTTCCGTAAGGACTGGCAGTTCGACGACAAGTACACACTTGAAGATGATGTAGAGCCTGACTACGGTCTGGAGTTCTATTTGGATAAGGATGGCAATCTGCAGAGCAAGCAGAATCGTCTCTTTGATTCTGACGACTATGTGATTAACATTGGTCCTCAACACCCTGCCACTCACGGTGTGCTTCGCTTACAGACAGTGCTTGACGGCGAAACCGTTAAGCGCATCTATCCGCACCTCGGTTATATCCATCGTGCTATCGAGAAGATGTGGGAGGGTATGACCTATCCTCAAACGCTTGCTTTAACAGATCGTCTTAACTATCTGGGAGCCATGCAGCATCGTCATGCGCTGGTAGGTGTTATTGAGGAGGCTTTGGAGGTTGAACTGACCGATCGCATCAAGTACATCCGCACCATCATGGACGAGCTGCAGCGTCTTGATTCACATCTGTTGTACACCTCTTGTGTTGCTCAGGACTTGGGTGCTCTGACCGGCATGCTTTATGGTATGCGCGACCGTGAGCATGTGCTCAATGTCATGGAGGAGACCACGGGTGGTCGTCTAATTCAGAACTACTACCGCATTGGTGGTTTGCAGGACGATATCGATCCTAACTTCGTAAAGAACTGTAAGGACCTTGTGAAGTACCTGCGTCCTACCATTCAGGAGTATATGGATATCTTCGGTGACAACATCATCACTCACAACCGTCTGGAGAACTGTGGTCCGATGAGTCTCGAGGATTGTATCAACTACGCCGTGACTGGTCCTGCCGGACGTGCTTCTGGTTGGAAGAATGACGTGCGTAAGAACCATCCGTACGACATGTACGACAAGGTAGAGTGGGAACAGTGCACCTTGACAGGCTGCGACTCTATGGACCGCTACCTTGTTCACATCAACGAGATGTACCAGAGCCTGAATATCATCGAGCAGTTGGTAGACAACATCCCCGAGGGTGACTTCTATGTGAAGCAGAAGCCCATCATCAAGTGCCCCGAGGGACAGTGGTACTACTCTGTTGAGGGTGTGGCTGGTGAGTTTGGTGTTTATCTCGACTCTCGTGGCGACAAGAGTCCGTATCGCATGAAGATGCGTCCTATGGGTCTCTCGCTGGTAGGTGCTTTCGACCCGATGTTGCGTGGTCAGAAGGTTGCCGACCTCATCGCAACGTGTGCCGCAATTGATGTAGTAATTCCTGATATTGACAGATAATATTATGTTCGACTTTTCTATAGTAACACAATGGTTCGACCAACTGCTACAGTTGACACTGGGTTGTCCTGAATGGTTGGCGATATTGATTGAGTGTGTACTGGTCGGCACAGGTATCCTGCTGGGATATGCGCTGATTGCCATCGTATTGATATTTATGGAGCGTAAGGTCTGCGCCTACTTCCAGTGCCGTCTGGGCCCGATGCGAGTAGGTTATTGGGGCTTGCTGCAGGTGTTTGCCGACGTGTTCAAGATGCTCGTCAAGGAGATCTTCATCGTCGACCGTGCCGACAAGGTTCTCTACCTTGTTGCTCCGCTCTTGGTGATTATCGGTTCTGTTGGTGCCTTCTCGTTCCTTCCTTGGAACAATGGTGCTACCATCCTCGATTTCAACGTGGGTGTATTCCTGCTCACTGCCATCTCTTCGATTGGTGTAGTAGGTATCTTCCTGGCTGGTTGGGGTTCTAACAACAAGTACTCAGTACTTTCTGCCATGCGTGGCGCTGTGCAGATGATTTCTTACGAGATGTCGCTGTGCCTCTGTCTGATTACCGCTGTCATCCTAACAGGTACCATGCAGATGTCTGGCATCGTTGAGGCACAGACCGGTCCTTGGAAGTGGCTCATCTTCCAGGGTCATATCCCCGCCATCATCGCCTTCTTCGTATTCCTCATTGCAGGTAACGCTGAGGCTAACCGTGGCCCGTTCGATATGGCTGAGGCTGAGAGTGAGTTGACCGCCGGTCACCATACCGAGTATTCTGGTATGGGCTTCGGCTTCTTCTACCTCGCTGAGTTCCTGAACCTCTTTATCATCGCAGGTATCGCCGCTACCGTATTCCTTGGTGGTTGGGCTCCTGTGAACATCGGCGTTGCCGCTTTCGACCAGGTGATGAACTACATCCCTGGTATCGTTTGGTTCATGGGTAAGGCCTTCTTCCTGGTATGGATTCTGATGTGGATTAAATGGACGTTCCCCCGTCTGCGTATTGACCAGATCCTGAAGCTGGAGTGGAAGTACCTGATGCCGCTGGCTCTCCTCAACCTCGTGATTATGACTGTTGTTGTGGCCCTCGGCCTATATATTAAATAAGGTATAGCAATGGAAGATAACAAAACATATTTCGGAGAAATCGGGCATGGCTTGAAGACGCTGGCTACCGGTATGAAGACCTCTTGGAAGGAATACTTCAAGGACTTCTTCACCAATAAGTCAACGGAGCAGTATCCCGAGAACCGCAAGACCACACTGCACGTGGCTAAGCGTCACCGTGGCCGCCTCGTCTTCAAGCGCGATGAGAATGGCAACTACAAGTGTACTGCCTGCACGCTGTGTGAGAAGTCGTGTCCCAATGGAACCATCAAGATTCTAAGCCATATGGCTGAGGATCCTGAGACAGGTAAGAAAAAGAAGGTGCTCGACGACTATCAGTACGACCTGGGCGACTGCATGTTCTGCCAGCTCTGTACCAACGCCTGCAACTTCGACGCCATCGAGTTCACTAATGACTTTGAGAATGCCGTATTCGACCGCTCTAAGCTGGTGCTTCACCTCGACAAGGAAGCCTACAAGGGTGGCTCACTGCCCAACCTCATTGAAGGTGGTGCCGAGTGGGAAGTCGGTAAGTTTAATACTAAAACGAAGTAACGCATTATGGCAAATACTATCATGTTTATCATTCTCGCGGTGTTCATCATCGGCTCTGCGCTGTTGTGTGTGACCACCACGCGAATCATGCGAGCCGCAACATTCATGTTGTTCGTGCTCTTTGGTGTGGCAGGTATCTATTTCCTGCTCGACTACACCTTCCTGGGCGCCGCTCAGATCTCGGTATATGCCGGAGGCGTTACGATGATCTATGTGTTCTCCATCCAGTTGGTGAGCAAGCGCACCCTTCAGGGCTTGGAGGAGCGTGTCAAGTCCAGTAAGATGATTGGTGGCGGTCTGGCAGCCCTTGCAGGACTCGTCGTCGTCACTCTGATTCTGCTGAAGACCGGCTTCTACACGCTGAATCCCAGCAATGTGGAGGTTCCTATGAAAGAGATTGGTTCAGCCCTCGTGGGTGCTGGCAAGTATCAGTATGTGCTCGCTTTCGAGTTCATCTCGCTGTTCCTGCTGGCCTGCATCATCGGTGGCTTGGTTGTTGCACGTAAAGAAAAGAAGGAGGATTAAGCTATGATACCTGTAGAATGTTATTTCGCTCTCAGTGCGCTGTTGTTCTTTATCGGCGTCTATGGCTTTGTGACCCGTCGCAACCTGATTGCCATGCTCATCTCTGTCGAGCTGGTGCTCAACGCCGTTGATATCAACTTTGCCGCCATCAACCGTCTGCTCTATCCTAATGGCATGGAGGGTATGTTCATGACCCTGTTCGTCATTGGTGTGGCAGCTGCTGAGTCGGCTGTGGCTATTGCTATTATCATCAATGTCTACCGCAACTTCCGTAGCGATAGCGTTGACAGTATCAAGAACATGAAATGGTAAATGGTTATGGAAATATATAGTTATTCATTTCTGATCCTTCTGCTGCCTGCGCTGTCTTTCGTGATTCTTGCGCTCGCTGGCATGAAGATGTCGCATAAGACTGCTGGTCTTATCGGCACCACGTCACTGGGACTGGTTACCGTGCTCTCTTACCTAACGGCCTTCGCCTATTTCACGGCAGACCGTACAGTTGATGGCACATACGCTACCATCGTTCCCTATAACTTCACGTGGCTGCCCCTGGGCAATCTGCACTTCGATATGGGTATCCTCTTGGATCCTATCTCGGTGATGATGCTGATTGTCATTTCGACAGTCTCACTGATGGTACATATCTACTCGTTCGGCTACATGCACGGCGAGAAGGGCTTCCAGCGTTACTACGCCTTCCTGAGCCTGTTCACCATGTCTATGCTTGGACTGGTTGTTGCTACCAACATCTTCCAGATGTACACTTTCTGGGAGCTGGTGGGTGTATCATCTTATCTGTTGATTGGATTCTATTATCCGTTGAAGCCCGCCATTGCAGCCTCTAAGAAGGCCTTCATCGTGACGCGCTTCGCTGATATGTTCTTCCTCATCGGTATCCTGCTGTTTGGCTACTACACCGATTCGTTCAGCTTCTCGTTTGCTGGCGACATCGTGATGGGTGAGGGTACTACTCCGTTCATCGCCGGCAATGCTGCCAAGGCCATGGCCGCAGGTGCTTTCATCCTGCCTACCGCTCTGGTGCTGATGTTCATTGGTGGTGCTGGTAAGAGTGCCATGTTCCCGTTGCACATCTGGCTGCCAGATGCCATGGAAGGTCCTACGCCTGTATCTGCGCTGATTCATGCCGCTACCATGGTAGTTGCTGGTGTGTTCCAGATTGCCCGTATGTTCCCCCTCTGGGTTGAGTACGCTCAGCCTCAGATGAGCATCGTAGTTTGGGTAGGCGTCTTCACCGCTTTCTATGCTGCTGCTGTGGCTTGTGCACAGAGCGACATCAAGCGTGTGCTGGCCTTCTCAACCATTTCTCAGATTGCCTTCATGATGGTGGCCCTCGGCGTTTCGCTGCCTGGTCATCATGGTGTGCTCGACAATCACGCACAGCTCGGTTTCATGGCTGGTATGTTCCACCTGTTTACCCACGCTATGTTCAAGGCCTGTCTGTTCCTCGGTGCTGGTTGTATCATCCACGCCGTTCACTCTAACGAGATGGCTATGATGGGTGGTCTGCGCAAGTACATGCCGATTACGAACATCACTTTCTTGATTTCGTGCTTCGCCATCGCAGGTATTCCCTTCTTCTCGGGATTCAGCTCGAAGGATGAGATCATTACCGCCTGTTTCGCCTACAGTCCTGTAGTCGGTTGGATTATGACGGGTATCGCTGCCATGACCGCCTTCTACATGTTCCGTCTTTACTACGGCATCTTCTGGGGTACGGAGAACGTTGAGGTCCACGAGCATCATACGCCCCACGAGGCTCCTGCTACGATGACCATTCCTCTCATCGTGCTTTGCGTTATTACGATGGGTGTAGGTATCTATTCTACCATTGCGGGTTTTGCAGGGTGGGGTGGCAGCTTCGGCCAGTTTGTCAATGCCGAGGGTACCAACTACACCATTCACTTCGATACGCAGATTGCTGCTACCTCTACGATCATTGCCATTCTGAGCATCTGTCTGGCCACCTATATTTATAAGGGTGAGAGCCAGCCTATTGCTGACCGCCTGTACAAAGCGTTCCCCAAGCTGCACCGTGCAGCCTACAAGCGCTTCTATCAGGACGAGATTTGGCAGTATGTCACTCACCGCATCATCTTCCGTTGCGTCTCTACACCTATTGCTTGGTTTGACCGTCACATTGTGGATGGCACATTCAACTTCATGGCTTGGGGTGCTAACGAGGCTGGTGAGTCTCTTCGTCCCTGGCAGAGTGGCGATGTCCGTCAGTATGCTGTCTGGTTCCTCACGGGAACAGTAGCATTAACGTTAATCCTATTGGCCATATAGGCCCTATAAGTCCTATAAGCCCTATAAGAAATTATATTATGAGTATATTAACATTATTCGTAGTAATCCCCGCTCTGATGCTCGTCGGCCTTTGGCTGGCCAAGTCGCTCAATCAGGTGCGTGGCGTGATGGTGGCTGGCGCCTCGTGCTTGCTGGCCCTGTCCGTATGGCTGACCATCTACTTTGTTCAGCAGCGTGCAGCAGGTAATACCGATGTGATGCTGTTGACGGCTTCTACCCCTTGGTTCAAGCCACTTAATATTGCCTACAGTGTTGGTGTCGATGGTATCTCTGTCGTGATGTTGCTTCTTTCGAGCATCATTGTGTTCACTGGTACCTTTGCCTCTTGGCAGCTGAAGCCCATGACCAAGGAGTACTTCCTCTGGTTCACTCTGTTGTCGACGGGTGTGTATGGCTTTTTTATCTGCACCGACATGTTCACCATGTTCATGTTCTACGAGGTGGCGCTGATTCCCATGTACCTGTTGATTGGTGTCTGGGGTTCAGGCAACAAGGAGTATGCTGCCATGAAGCTGACGCTGATGCTGATGGGAGGTTCTGCCCTTCTGATCATCGGTCTGCTGGGCATCTACTACTTCAGCGGTGCTACCACCATGAACGTCAACGAGATTGCTGCCATGCATAACATCCCCGTCGATATCCAGAAGATGTTCTTCCCCTTCATCTTCATCGGTTTCGGTGTGCTGGGCGCCCTGTTCCCCTTCCACACATGGTCACCCGACGGTCATGCTTCTGCCCCCACGGCAGTATCTATGCTCCACGCTGGCGTGCTCATGAAACTGGGAGGCTACGGCTGCTTCCGTGTGGCTATGTATCTGTTACCCGATGCTGCCAATGAGCTGGCGTGGATCTTCCTGATTCTCACCACCATCTCGGTAGTCTATGGTGCCTTCTCGGCCTGTGTACAGACCGACCTGAAGTACATCAACGCTTACTCGTCGGTGTCGCACTGCGGTCTGGTGCTCTTCGCCCTGCTGATGATGACCAAGACCTCTTGCACGGGTGCTATCCTGCAGATGCTGTCTCACGGTCTGATGACGGCCCTCTTCTTCGCATTGATTGGTATGATCTATGGTCGTACCCACACTCGTGACATCCGCTACCTGGATGGTCTGATGAAGATTATGCCTTTCCTCGCCGTGGGTTATGTCGTTGCTGGTCTCGCCAACCTCGGTCTTCCTGGCTTCTCAGGTTTCATTGCTGAGATGACCATCTTTGTAGGTTCGTTCGAGAATGCCGATTCGTTCCATCGCATTGCCACCATTATTGCTTGTACGTCGATTGTCGTCACGGCAGTCTACATCCTGCGTGTGGTTGGTAAGATTCTGTATGGCGAGGTGAAGAACAAGCACTATTTGGAGCTCACTGATGCTACTTGGGACGAGCGCGTCGCTGTCATCTGTCTCATCGCATGTGTTGCCGGCCTCGGTCTGTTCCCACTCTGGGCAAGCAACGTCATCTCTGACGCCGTAGGCCCCATTCTTGCTAACATTATTTAATCATAGGAGATAAAGAATATGGGATATAGTCAATTTTTAAATATGGTGCCCGAGTTTTATCTCGTATGCATTCTGTTAGTTGTTTTCTTCGTGGATTTCATTTGCTCACGTAAGAGCGAGAACTCCCAGGAAGTCTTTGGTGGAGTGACCATCGGATTGATGCTGGTGCTGCCTTTCCGCATTGCCTTCCTGTCTGAACCAACGGAAGCCTTCGGTGGCATGTATGTTGCCACACAGGCTGCCAATGTCATGAAGGTCATCCTGAGCATAGGTACGGTTATCGTGCTGATTATGGCCGAGCCTTGGCTGAAGAACGAGGCCAAGAACCATCGCGGCGAGTTCTATTTGCTGATGCTCTCTACGTTGCTTGGTATGTTTATCATGGTCAGCAGTGGTTCGTTCCTGCTGTTCTTCCTTGGACTGGAGACCGCCTCAGTGCCTATGGCTTGCTTGGTGGCTATGGACAAGTTTAAGAAGAAGTCTGCTGAGGCCGCTGCTAAGTATATCCTCGTGGCTACGTTCTCAAGCGGTGTCATGCTCTATGGCATCTCGTTTGTCTATGCTGCTACGGGTACGCTCTACTTCAATGATGTGGCCATTGCCATCATGGGCAACAATCCGCTCTATGAGGGTGCTACACCATTAACCATCATGGGTCTGGTGTTCTTCTTCAGCGGACTGGCCTTCAAGCTCTCGCTCGTACCCTTCCATTTCTGGACGGCAGATACCTATGAGGGCGCTCCTACGCCTATCACTGGTTATCTGAGCGTCTGCTCCAAGGGTGCTGCAGCCTTCGCTGCTATGGTAATCCTTTGCAAGGCCTTTGCTCCGCTGGTAGACTATTGGGAGTACATGCTCTATGTGCTCATCGTGCTCTCTATCACCATCGCCAACCTCTTCGCCATTCGTCAGTCGGAGCTCAAGCGCTTCATGGCGTTCAGCTCTATCTCTCAGGCCGGTTACATCATGTTGGCTGTCGTTGGTGCTTCGCAGGCAGGCATGGCTTCGCTGATGTACTACATCTTCGTGTATGTTGTTGCCAACATGGCTGTCTTCACTGTTATCTCTGCTGTAGAGCAGAATAATGGTGGGGCTACCAAGATGAGCGCTTACGATGGACTCTACCAGACCAACCCCAAGCTGGCGTTCCTCATGACGCTCGCCCTGTTCTCGCTGGCAGGTATTCCTCCGTTTGCAGGTATGTTCTCGAAGTTCTTCGTGTTCATGGCTGCTGCCGAGCAGGGTTCTTTCTGGGCTTACTTCGTAGTATTCATCGCCTTGGTCAACACGGTGGTGAGCTTGTACTACTACCTGCTCATCGTCAAGGCTATGTACATCAAGCAGACCGACGCCCCGCTGCCCACCTTCAAGAGCGATGCTAACACCAAGCTCGCCCTGGCCATCTGCACCGCAGGCATCGCCCTCTTCGGCGTCTGCTCCTGCATCTACGAGTGGCTCTTCGCAGCTTCTGCAATCTAAACTCTAAGTGTAGCTTGCTCTTGCAACGCCACACTCGTTTTAAAATTTAATAATAGCGGTCGGTAGATACATCGACCGCTATTATTTTGTATATATGCGGAGTGAAAGACGTGAACTGAGCACGCTCGATTAACTAACTGGGCACGCTCGATTGACAAACTGAGCACGCTCGATTAACTAACTGGGCACGCCCGATTGACAAACTGGGCACGCCCGATTGACAAACTGAGCACGCCCGATTGACAAACTGAGCACGCTCAGTTGCTGAATCGGGCATGGGAGGCGGCCTTGCGATAGCCCATGCCGGAGACGTGTCAGATGAGTTTTATTTCATCTCGATGAAAAAATTAAATATTTTTGGGAATAAAAAAGTTGCTGATTGTTTGTTAGTTTCCTTACATTTTCGTAACTTTGCCCAGACAAAAACTACAATTACTAATTTATAACAAAACAAATTATTTCTTATGAAGGACTTACAGATGTACATTAATGGCCAGTTCTGCGAAAGCTCGAACGGCAAGTGGATTGATGTGTTGAACCCATCAACCGAGGAGGTTATCTCCCGTCAACCAGAAGGAACGATAGAAGACGTGAACCGTGCCCTGGATGCTGCACGTGCTGCTCAGAAACAGTGGGGAAAGACTCCTGCCATAGAGCGTGCACAGTATCTGTTGAAGATGGCTGAAGGCATCAAGAAACGCGAGCAGGAATTTACCGAGATTATTATGCGTGAGCAGGGTAAGACCCGCACATGGGCTTCCATTGAAGTGGGTGCTACCATTGCCTATTTTGAGTATATGGCCTCTTTTGCTCGTCATATCGAGGGTGAGATTATCCCATCAGATCGTCCTAACGAGACCATCCTGCTGACAAAGAAGCCTATTGGCGTTGTGGCAGGCATTCTGCCTTGGAACTTCCCGTTCTTCTTGATTGCTCGCAAGGCTGGTGCTGCGCTGATAGCTGGATGTACCATTGTTATCAAGCCCTCACAGCTCACTCCTGAGAACTGTACGGAGTTTGCAAAGGTGGTTGCTGAAACAGGCCTTCCCGCTGGTGTTATCAATATTGTTACCGGTAAGGGTTCGGTTATTGGCAATGAGATGGCAGGTTCTCCCAAGATTGACATTGTCAGCGTAACGGGTTCTGTTGGTGCTGGTGAGAGCATTATGGCTGCAGCATCGAAGAATATCACCAAGGTTTCTCTTGAGTTGGGTGGCAAGGCTCCCGCCATTGTCATGAATGACGCTGATTTGGAGCGTGCAGCTCAGTGGATTGTTGACAGTCGTATTGGTAACAATGGTCAGATATGCAATAATGCCGAGCGTGTCTATGTACAGAAGGAGGTAAAGGATGCGTTCACAAAGATTCTGGTGGACAAGATGTCGAAGGTGAAAGTTGGCGACCCCTGCAAGGATGAGACCGTAGATATGGGTCCGCTGGTAGAACAGCGTGCTCTGGAGAGTGTCACCGAGAAGGTTGAACGTGCTATTGGCCAGGGTGCTAAGTTGCTGTGTGGTGGCCATCGTGTAGGCGACAAAGGTTATTTCTATGCTGCCACTGTTCTGGACAACTGTCGTCAGGATATGGATATCATCCACGAGGAGACCTTCGGTCCGGTTATTCCTCTCGTAGAGTTTGAGACACTCGATCAGGTCATAGAATGGGCTAACGACTGCGAGTACGGTCTTGCATCGAGTATCTTCACCAAGGACCTCAACGTTGCCGTCAAGGCTTGTCGCGAGTTGGAGTTTGGTGAGACATACATCAATCGTGAGCACTTCGAGGCCATTCAGGGCTTCCATGCTGGTGTCAAGAAGAGTGGTATTGGCGGTGCTGACGGCAAGCATGGTGTCGATGAGTATCTCGTCACTCATGTCACCTACCTTGATACTTGGGAGGATATGTAATGACAAAAGGCTCGGCATGATGAAAGTGCCGAGCCTTTTGGTTCTATTTGCGTTCTAGCTCTTCTTTGAGGAAGCGGGGCGTGTAGCCTTTATCGCTGTTAGCCACCTCTTCTGGCGTACCCGTAGAGAGAATTGTTCCACCACCACGTCCGCCCTCAGGTCCCATGTCGATGATATGGTCAGCCTGACGGATAACGTCGAGATTATGCTCGATGACGAGGACGGTATTGCCGCGGTCTACCAAGCGACGCAGTACCTCCATAAGGATTCGAATGTCCTCGAAGTGCAGACCTGTAGTGGGCTCGTCGAGGATATAGAACGTTTTGCCAGTATCCTTTTTCGAAAGTTCGGCAGCCAGCTTGATGCGCTGGCTCTCGCCGCCGGAGAGGGTCGTTGATGGTTGACCTAACTTAATATATCCAAGACCCACGTCCTGGATGGTCTTGATCTTACGCAGGATGTCGGGCACGTTCTCGAAGAATTCGCAGGCCTGATTGATGGTCATGTCGAGTACATCGGCAATGGACTTACCCTTGAAACGTACTTCTAGCGTCTCGCGGTTGTAGCGCTTGCCGTGACACTCCTCGCAGGGTACTTGGATGTTGGGCAGGAAATTCATCTCGATGGTTTTGTAACCATTGCCGCCGCACGTCTCGCAACGTCCACCCTTAACATTAAACGAAAAACGACCAGGTTTATAACCGCGAATCTGCGCTTCGGGCAGGTTGACAAACAGCGAACGGATGTCGCTGAAGACACCGGTGTAGGTGGCTGGGTTGGAGCGTGGCGTACGACCGATAGGACTCTGGTCGACGTTCACCACCTTATCTATATATTTCAGTCCCCCAATACTGTCGTAGGGCAGCGGCGCCTGCAGCGAGCGATAGAAATGCTTGGAGAGGATGGGGTAGAGTGTCTCGTTGATGAGGGTGGACTTACCTGAACCCGATACACCTGTGACGACGATGAGTTTACCTAAAGGAAACTCTGCCGTGATGTTCTTCAGGTTGTTGCCGCGACAGCCGGTAAGGACCAAGCATTGATTGGTGGTGGTTTCCTTTGTTGCGACAGAGTCGCAGCGTATGGTGCCATTGAGGTACTGAGCGGTAAGTGTGTTGCTCTTCAGTAGTTCAGCGGGAGTACCTTGGAAGACCACTTCGCCACCTTTGCGACCTGCCTTAGGACCAATATCGACGATATAGTCGGCACTGAGCATCATATCGCGGTCGTGCTCAACAACGATAACGGTATTGCCTAGGTCGCGCAGTTCCTTGAGCGAACGGATGAGTCGCTCGTTGTCACGCTGGTGCAGTCCGATGGATGGCTCGTCGAGGATGTAAAGTACGTTGACCAGTTGTGAACCAATCTGTGTGGCCAGTCGGATACGCTGACTCTCACCGCCCGACAGCGAGGCCGACTGACGATTCAGCGACAGGTAGTCGAGGCCTACATCCAATAGGAAGTCCAGACGAGTGCGGAGCTCCTTGAGTATCTCTGTGGCAATCTGTTGCTGCTGGTTGTCTAAGTGTTTTTCCACTTCGTTGAGCCATTCGCGCAACTCATCAAGATCCATATTCGCCAGTTCGGCAATGTTTTTATCCCAGATTTTATAAGATAGCGCTTCGCGGTTCAGTCGTTGGCCGTGACACTCAGGACACTGGCACTCGGCCAGAAACTGCTCGGCCCATTTCTCTGAGCCCAAGGACGGACCGCGACGTGAAGTTGGTGTGCTGTCATCGTCGTCCATGACGGAGCGCAGATACTTAATGACGCCGTCGTAATCAACAAAGTAATCGCTGGAGGTATGTACCAGTTCCTTGTCGATACGGACTGGTTCGAGGGTGCCATATAGAATCTCGTTGAGTGCCTCCTCGGATATCTCTTCAATAGGTGTCTTGATGTCGCATTCGTAATTGGCAAGGATGGCACTGATCTGCCAGAAGATCATCTGGTTCTTGTACTTGCCAAGGGGTACGATACCTCCGTCGTGGATGGAATGCTTGCGGTTAGGGATGACTTTGGAAAGGTCTATTTCGTTGATATATCCCAGACCTTTGCAACGGGGACAGGCACCTTGCGGAGAGTTGAACGAGAAGGTGTTGGGTGCAGGATCACCATAGGAAATACCTGTGGTGGGACACATCAGACGACGGGAGAAGTGCTTCACGGAACCTGTCTCATGGTCCATAATCATGAGGAGACCCTCGCCCTGTTTCATAGCTATCTGGACGCTCTTCTTCAAACGGTCGTCAGCACCTTTCACTGCCAAGCGGTCAACGACCACCTCAATGTCGTGGTTCTTGTAACGGTCTACCTTCATGCCAGGCATCAGTTCCTTCACTTCGCCATCGATACGAACGTGGAGGTAGCCCTTGCGGCGCATGGACTCGAAGAGTTCACGGTAGTGACCCTTACGACTCTTGACCAATGGCGCTAAGATGAGAATCTTCTTACCTGCATAATCGCTCTGAATCATCTCAATGACTTTCTCCTCGGTGTATTTCACCATTGGCTCACCTGTGGCATAGCTATAGGCACGGCCGGCACGGGCAAAGAGAAGACGCATGTAGTCGTAAATCTCCGTGGTGGTGCCCACGGTAGAACGTGGGTTCTTGTTTGTGGTCTTCTGTTCAATGCTAATGACGGGCGAAAGACCCGTTATCTTGTCAACATCAGGACGTTCCATGCCACCTAGGAAGTTGCGGGCATAGGCCGAGAATGTCTCGATATAGCGGCGTTGTCCTTCGGCAAAGATGGTGTCGAAAGCCAACGACGACTTACCACTACCACTTAGACCAGTAATGACTGTCAATGAGTTGCGTGGTATCTCTACGTCGATATTCTTCAGGTTGTGGACACGGGCGCCGAAGACTTGGATTTTTTCCATTTTTAGATAATGAGTCTAATGGGATTAATGGACTTTTTATGGGTTGGTGTTGTCCACCGTATTGAAGTTACGCAGCAGGTTGACATCGCGGCGGATGCTATACTCCATACCATCTGCACCACGCGCCTTGACATAGACAAAATAGACACCGTCCTTGACGGGATGACCATTGTGGGTGCCATCCCATCCGCTTTTTTCGTTCTGCCAGTCAGTCCAGTCGTAAAGTTTCTGACCATGTCGATTAAAGATGTAGGCGTGGAACTCGACAATACTTTTCGTATTAGTCTTTGCCTGCAAGTAGTCATTGATTCCGTCACCGTTGGGCGAGAAGGCATTGGGTATCTCCAGGTGACTGTCGCTGATAGTGATGTTCATGCTCTTTGTCTCGATGATGTCACCGTCGAGCACGACATTGAGGGTAATCGTGTTTTTGCCAGCTGCCGTGAATGTATAGCTGGTGTTCTCTTCATAGCGTGTGACATTGATGTCGGCCGAGGTATTGGTGATGTGCCACTCGATAGCTGCTGCAGGATCAAGATTCGATGGGTTCGATGTGAACTGCACATAGAGTGGGGCTTCAGCGTTGAAATCTTCAGTTGCCACTACCTCAACACCATTCTTGTCAGCGTATGTTGCCTTGAGTTCAATGTCAGCAGAAGCTGTTGTTGCCAACAGACAAAAGGCAAAAAGGGTTAATAATTTACCTATTTTCATGTTTGATATGCGAATATTTCTGCAAAATTAGAAAAATATTATGAATTATGCATTATCCATTATGAATTATTTCGTAATTTTGTAGCGCAAAACTGAAAAAAGATAGTTTATGAAACGATTATTAAGATATTTTTTCATGCTGACTATGCTTTCGTTCGTCGTAGAGACAGCGATGGCACAAGTGCAGAAATACAAAGAACTGCATAAGGTGAAGCGTAAGGAAACCATCTTTGGCATAGCCCGTGAGAACGGTCTTACTATTGATGAACTCATTGAGGCCAATCCAGAGATGAAGGTTCCTGGCTATGAATTGCACAAAGGTGACTATATCAAGATACCTTTCCCCTCAAATCACCCTGTCAGTGCCAGTGTCAACCAGCAACCTCAGATGCCTACAAAACCTGTTGTCATAGAGCGTGACGTGCGAAACAGGGAAATCAGGGTTGGCGTGATGTTGCCCTTGCATAACGATAATGGCGATGGTAAGCGTATGGTCGAGTATTACCGTGGTGTCTTGATGGCCTGCGACAGTCTGCGTGTCAGTGGTATCTCTACCGATATCCGTGCGTGGAATGTGGCTGAGCAGTCTGACATCAAGCAGATATTGAAGGATCCTAAGGCTGCCGAGTGTGACTTGATAATAGGACCGCTTTATACCAAACAGCTGAAAGCACTTGGTGACTTTGCCCAGAAAAACGATATTCGTGTACTAATTCCTTTCAGTATTAACTCTAACGAGGTGTTCGATAATGGCAATCTCTTCCAGGTATTCCAGAATGGCAACCAGACCAACAATGGTTATGTGTTCCGCTTCTACCAACGTTTCAAGGATAGTCACGTGGTCATTGTGGACTGTAACGACTCGACTAGTACAAAGGGAAGTTTTACCACCGTATTACGCCGTAAACTGGAGCAGGAAGGTGCTACCTATACCATTACCAATCTGAAATCAAGTGAGGCGAAGTTCAAGCAGAGTTTTTCGACCACTGCTCCTAATGTGGTGGTGCTGAACACTAGCCGTTCACAGGAATTGAATGTGGCCTTTGCCAAACTAAATGGCTTACTGATGACAGATCCATCGTTGAAAATCTCGATGTTCGGATATCCTGAGTGGCTGATGTATACCAACAAGCATCTGGACAACTTCTATAAGTTCGATACCTATATTCCGTCGACTTATTATATGAGTCCGTTGTCACCTCGTGGTGAGCACTTTAAGAAGAAGTACCGCTGGAACTTCCATCAGGATATGCAGCCCTACCATCAGCGCTATGCTGTGACTGGTTTTGATCAGGCATTCTTTATGATTAAAGGATTGCACATGTATGGAAGTCACTTTACGGGAGCATCAGGTACGGTTGGCTACACGCCGCTGCAGACTCCGTTGCACTTTGAACGTATCGGCAATGGCGGCATGCAGAACCGTGCTATCCTGTTTGTGCACTACACACCACAGAACAAGATAGAAACCATCAATTTCTAAAGGGAAAAGTGAATAGTGAAAAGTGAAAAAATAAAATACCTCTTGTCTCTTTGCCTATTGGCTTTTCTTCCATATACTGCTATGGCGCAGGTGGGGGAGTATCGTTCGGATCTGGCTATCGGTGGTAGTGCAGGATACGTGATGAGTAATGTAGGCTTTGTACCTGACGTTCCACAGGGACTTATGTCTGGTTATACTGCAGGACTAACAGTACGTTATACCTGTGAGAAATACTTCAGTAGTATCTGTTCCATTTTGGGAGAGGTGAACGTCACACAGACAGGTTGGAAAGAAGACATCCGTGATGCAGATAACAATCCTGTTTACTATGCTGATGATAAAGCCAAGGAGTCACCATTGAGCTATGAACGAAAGATTACTTATGTGCAGATTCCTTTTCTGGCACGACTGGGATGGGGACGTGAGCGCAAGGGCTTGCAGGCTTTTATCCAGGCTGGTCCACAGATAGGTGTCTATCTTAGTGAATCGACGAAAACAAATATAATGCTTGGTCGTGAACTGGCCAACAAGCGTGCATCGCAGGTTGTGGCTCAGGACACAATGGCAGTGCAGAACAAGTTTGACTATGGTATTGCTGCAGGTGGTGGTATCGAACTCTCGATCCCAAAGGTGGGACACTTCATTCTGGAGGGTCGCTATTATTATGGTCTGGGCAACGTTTTCAAGAACTCGAAGAGTGACTATTTTGGTAAGTCCAATTACGGGCAGATTATCATCAAGGCTACGTATCTCTTCGATATTGTAAGAACAAGAAATCCTAAAATAAAATAAGAAAGATTATGTTTGAGAATCAACCGAAAGGTCTATTTGCGTTGGCATTGGCCAACACGGGCGAGCGCTTTGGTTACTATACCATGCTGGCCGTCTTCGCCCTGTTCCTGAGAGCAAACTACGGATTGTCACCCGCTATGGCAGGTACCATCTATAGTGCGTTCCTCATGTTAGTGTATTTCTTCCCGCTCATCGGTGGTATGATGGCCGACAAGTTCGGCTTTGGAAAGATGGTGACAACGGGTATTATGATTATGTTTGCAGGCTATCTGCTGTTGTCGGTACCCTTGGGTGGTGACAGCGTAGCACTTATCGTGATGCTGGCTGCCCTGTTGCTCATAGGCTTTGGTACCGGTCTGTTTAAGGGTAACCTGCAGGTAATGGTGGGCGACCTCTATAACGATCCGCAGTATAAGGACAAGCGCGATGCAGGCTTCTCTATCTTCTATATGGCTATCAACATCGGTGCCCTGTTTGCACCTACTGCAGCCATTAAGATTAAGGAGTATGCAGAGACTTCGCTGGGCTACTCGTCTAACGATGCCTACCACTTCTCGTTTGCAGTGGCTTGTGCCTCGTTGATTCTTTCTATCGCCATCTATTACCTCTTCCGTAGTACGTTCCGTCATACGGAGGGTGGTGCGAAGAAGGACGCCAAGGCTGCCGATGCCGCTCCCGTAGAAGAACTCAGCAAAGAGGAAACCAAGCAGCGCATCGTGGCACTCTGCCTCGTATTTGCTGTGGTTATCTTCTTCTGGATGGCTTTCCACCAGAATGGTCTGTCGCTGACCTACTTTGCTGACGAGTTTACTGCTCAGTCAGCTGAGGGTCTGCAGGCTATGTGCTTCAATGTGTGGAACCTCGTAGCCGTCATTTTTATCGTCTACGCGCTGTTCTCACTGTTCCAGTCGAAGACGGGCAAGGCCAAGGCTATCTCTGCCGCTGTTATTGTGGCTGCTATCGCTTTCCTTTGCCTGTCGTACAATCCAGATGGCACGATTTCGGTTTCTGCACCTATCTTCCAGCAGTTCAATCCGTTCTATGTGGTTGCTTTGACACCTGTGTCAATGGCTATCTTCGGTTCGTTGGCTGCTAAGGGTAAGGAACCTTCGGCACCTCGTAAGATTGCCTATGGTATGATCGTGGCAGCTATTGCTTATGCGTTGATGGCCTTTGCCTCATTTGGTCTGCCTATGCCTCAGACAGAGATGGGAGCTGATGGCAATCCTGTGGCTGTTCATGTGGCAGATGTAACGCCTAATCTGCTGATCAGCGTCTATCTCATTCTTACCTTTGGTGAACTGTTGCTGTCGCCTATGGGTATCTCGTTTGTGTCTAAGGTAGCACCTCCCAAATATAAGGGTATGATGATGGGTGGCTGGTTCGTGGCTACCGCCATTGGTAACCAGCTCGTTGTCGTAGGTGGTCTGCTCTGGGGCGCAGTTCCCCTCTGGCTGTGCTGGAGCGTATTCCTGGGCGTCTGCCTCGTAGCTGCCATCTTCATGTTCGCTATGATGAAGCGTTTGGAGAAGGTATGCTAAGCTTCATCCCATTCCTGGTCCTGATAGTACTTATTACGTGTTGCATTGCCGTTTTTGGCAATGCAACACTTGATGGTGCCTCACAGGTATCGCTATTAGTGGCTTCGGCAGTGAGTGTGCTGATAGGTCATTTCTCGAAACGACTGGAATGGGAAAATCTGGAAAAGGAAATCTCGGATAAGATTTCAAGCTGTACGCCAGCCATCATTATTTTATTGCTGATTGGTGCCATTGGTGGAACATGGATGGTAGCAGGTATCGTGCCTACGATGATATATTACGGCATGCAGATTATTCAGCCAGAGGTGTTCCTTGTCAGCAGTAGCGTACTGTGTGCTTTGGTGAGTCTGATGATTGGTTCGTCATGGACGACTGTCGCCACCATTGGTCTGGCACTGATGGGTATTGGTAAAGCTCATGGTTTTGACGACGGATGGATAGCGGGCTCTATTATCACAGGCGCTTACTTTGGTGATAAACTTTCCCCATTGTCTGATACAACGGTATTAGCATCCAGTGTTGCTGGAACGCCACTGTTTACGCATATCCGTTATATGTTGTACACGACGGTTCCGACATTCTGCATCTCGCTGACAATTTTCCTCATTGCTGGCTTTACGATGGATGTGCAAGGCCACGGCAACGTTCATGAGTTCATGGAAGGTTTGCAACACACCTTTGTCATCTCACCATGGCTACTGATTGTTCCTGTATTGACGGGAGTGATGATAGCCCGTCGCTGGCCTTCGATGGTGGTGCTGTTTATGGCTATCCTGCTGGCTGTTGTTGTAGCTTTATTAGTTCAGTCTGACTTGGTGCTCCGCATAGCTGGAGACGATGGAGGTCTGCTGACATCATATAAAGGAATGATGAGTGTATGCTATGGCAGTACAAATATTGAGACGGGTAATAGTGTGCTGAACGAACTGGTACATACCAGTGGTATGTCTGGCATGATGCCAACTATCTGGCTGATTATCTGTGCACAGACGTTTGGTGGTGCACTGACGGCTACTGGTCAGTTGCAGGATTTCATGCGTCTGCTGCTACGTCTTGTTCGTGGTACTGCCTCGCTGGTAGCTTCGACAGTAGGTACTGCTTTGTTTTGTAATATCGCCACTGCTGACCAGTATCTGTCTATCATGTTGTCCAGTTCCATGTTTAAAGATACGTATCGTGAACGTGGCTATGAGCCACAATTGCTGAGTCGTTCGTGTGAGGATGGTGCCACGGTAACCTCCGTACTGGTACCTTGGAATACGTGTGGACTGACGCAGAGTACGGTACTTGGTGTTGCCACACTGACTTATCTTCCTTATTGTTTCTTTAACTACCTGTCACCGCTGATGAGTATTTTCATTGCGTCGATAGGTTGGAAAATCAAGCGCACATGTTCCTGAGTCTGTTATTAACGGGCTTTCTGACGCTTGTCGAGTTGAACTGTGAGAACATGTTCGATTGCAAGCACGACTCGCTGAAAGACGATACAGAATGGATGCCTGATGGGAAACGGAAGTGGTCCTATGCTCGCTATTGGCGGAAGCTGAACCATATAGGTCAGGAGATACTGTCTTGTCAGGAAGATTGTGTACCTGATTTGGTGGCGTTGGTGGAGGTGGAGAACGATAGCGCTCTCTTCGACTTGACGCACCGTTCATTGTTGCGGAGGGCAGGGTATGAGTATTTGATGACCGAGTCGCCTGATGTGCGTGGCATCGATGTGGCACTGCTCTATCAACCCATGACATTTCGTCCTATCTGTTATGACTATCTTGCTATTACGCCATTAGAAGGGATGCGTCCAACACGTGATATCCTCTATGTCCAAGGGGAAACGTTAAACTATGATACCCTTCATATCTTTGTTGTTCATGCACCAAGTCGTTTTGGTGGTGAGAAACAGACGCGCCCTAATCGCAAGCTGATAGCAGACCGTTTGGTGAACGCTATCCGTCAGTTGCCTATAGACGCCAAAGTGATTGTAGCTGGCGACTTCAATGATGAGGCTAAAGATCCGGCTTTACGCTATCTGGAAGACAACGGTCTGCACAATGTTACTGCTGGTGTGAAAGGCTCGCATGGTGCGAAAGCCACTTATCGTTACCAGGGCTTCTGGCAGAGCATCGACCATGTCTTCGTAAGCCCTGTGCTGCTCAATTCCGTTGAGCAGTCTTTCATCAATGATGCTCCTTTCCTGTTGGAAGAAGATAAAAAATACGGAGGAGTAAAACCCCTCCGCACCTTTAATGGTTATCGCTACCAGCGTGGCTTTAGTGACCATCTGCCGCTGGTGGTACGTTTTCGTCGTTAGAAGATAGGCAATTCTGCTACTGTCTGTTCCTTGACAGCCATCACTTCCATTTCGATGAGCCAGCCTGCACGACAAACTGGTGCATGGACAATGATGCGTGGATGATTGGGGAAACGTTCTTCGTAAAGACGGTTAACCAGTTCGTAGTCAGCAATATCACGCAGATAGACAATCATGACTCCTACCTCGTCGTAGCTGCTTCCTGCCTCTTTGAGCAAGGCTTCTACATTGTCCCACATGCGGTGGGTCTGTTTTACAATATCCTTTGGGTGCTCTATCTGTCCCTTGTTGTTGATGCTCGCAGTACCAGAGATAATCACATGGCGGCGGTCGCCATAGTCAACGGTTGTGCCACGCTCAAAACTGACGCCGTAGTCGCTGGTGCGGTTCAGATGGGTAGGAGCATAGAGATAATGAATCTGTTCCTTCTTGATGCCTGCAATGGCGTAGTTGTCCATCTGGGTCATCACCTGCGGATTGCAGGCACGACCACCAATACCTGTCGAGGCAATATAGTGGGTTTCTTCTGTCAGTCCTTGGGTGAAGAATATCTTGTTGCGAGCTGCCACCACACCTGGATAGTTTACGTCAACATCGTTGACGAAAAGCCATGTGCGGATACAGTTGTCGGCCAGCGTACAACCTTCCTGAGCCAATTGTAAGACGTACTCGTTGAAGAGCAGTCGTGTCTGGTACTCAGAGTTCTGTGCAGTATTATGGGCAGAGGCATTCCATAGATGACGGAAGTCTCCATGACTGACCTCATAAAGTCCGTTCTCCAACTGTCGACTACTAACATTCGTCAGCAAGTACACCCATAGTCCTATCTTAGAACCGTCAAGAGGTGCCTGTCCGATAATGCTCTTGGCACAGTCGCTGGTATCAGCCAGCAGTACGTCGTCAGCCTGATTGGCTACGTCACTGAGGAAGTAACGCTTCAGTACGGCTGTGGCGCCATTCAACGTTGTTGCCTTTAACTGTTCGTAAGCATCGAGCACAGCGTCCAGCTGTTGCTGGAAGGTGAGACCATCACTCTTGGCATGTATCATGACGTGGTATTCCGTTACCTCGCCATGACCGGTAAAGCTGAATACTTCTGCCTGAGCGTTGTTTAACTGATATAAATTGTTCATGGTTTATTTGATATTGGGTTCTTCCAGACCCAGTCCCTTCTTCTTGTCAACTGCTTTCAGCACCAAACCAAGGAGCAGGGCAGCAACACCCAGCGATGCCAACATGATAAGTGGGGCGGTATAGTTGAGTTCTGTAGCACTGGTACCCTCTGGGTTGGTAGCATCAAGCACCTTGCCGATAAGCAGGGGGAACAGCCATAGTCCGATATTCTGAATCCAGAAGATGAGGGCGTATGCAGAGCCGATAACCTTGGCATCAACCAACTTGGGAACGCTGGGCCATAGTGATGCAGGAACCAGTGAGAAGGATGAGCCGAGTACGAGGATGGTGATGTAGGCAATAACGACACCGCCAGTGGTGCTGCCCTTGAACAGAGGGAGAATGAAGGCAAATGTCAGGTGGCAGAAGATGAGCAGTAATGAGCCCAGCATCAGCATGCTAACAGCCTTTCCATGGTGGTCCAGATACTTGCCCAAGATGGGGGTGATGAGCACTGCCAACAGGGGGAATACGGCAAAGATGCTACCTGCTGTCTGCTGCATGAATCCCATATAACAATAGGTCACGAGACCCAAGATACTGAGACCCAGCAGTCCGTACTTCTTACTTGCCTTCTCCTGGAAGTTGCTGGCAAAACCTGTGGCAGCAACAAACAGCATCAGAGCGTATTGAATATAGGTTACGGTATCTGTAGCCCAGAAAGAATTGGCATCGGGAGCAACGAGTGTCAGGTTGCACTGCAGCATGTTGACGGCATACTTCTGGAAGGGGAAAATGGCGCTATAATAGAGTACGCAGAGCAGGGCGACGAGCCAGAAACCGCTGTCGCTGAGAATCTTACCAATGTCACTGATCTTGAAGGGATCGTCCTTTTCTTCAGCCTCACCAGTCTGTGCATCGAGCTTCTGGTCCATGACGAAATAGACGATGGTCATGATGAGTGCGATACACATCAGTACTACACCGAATGCTACTGAACGGCTCACACTGACCTCACCACCCAGACGGGCAAAGAACGGTGAGAAAATCATACAGGTGGCAACACCCAGACGGGCCAGTGCCATCTCAGAACCCATGGCCAGTGCCATCTCACGGCCCTTGAACCACTTCACGATACCACGGCTAACGGTGATACCAGCCATCTCACAGCCACAACCGAAAATCATGAATCCGCTGGCTGCAAACTTAGCTGAGGCTGGCATACCCTCATAGAAAGGACTAACGCCCAATTCGTCAAAAATGGGAATGTAGTTGAGGTTGTTGGTAAACCAAGTCTCCAGACCACTACCTATGAAAGCCTCGCTGACAGCATACCACTTGATGCAGGCACCAACGAGCATGACGGCAGCAGAGAGTACAGCCGTGAAGCGCACACCCATCTTGTCGAGGATGATACCTGCGAAGATGAGGAAGAAGGCAAACACGTTGAGGAATACCTCTGAACCCTGCATGGTACCAAAGGCTGTCGAATCCCATCCGCGTGTTTCCTGCATCAGGTCCTTGATGGGTGAGAGGATATCCATGAATATGTAGCTGCAGAACATGGCCATAGCCAGCAGCAGCAGAGCTGTCCAGCGCATAGCAGCGCTGTCACGAAGTGTCTTTTGAATCTGTTGTGTCATTTCTATTTTTCGTTATTTCGTTATTCCGTTATTTCGAATTATTTCAGCCACTTGTCCAAGAAGTCGAAGAAGGTACGCTGCCAGAGAATACCGTTCTGAGGCTTCAGCACCCAGTGGTTCTCGTCAGGGAAGATGAGCAGCTCAGCAGGAATACCCTTCATGCGGGCTGCATTGAATGCTGACATACCCTGTGTGGCATTGATGCGATAGTCCTTCTCGCCGTGAATACAGAGAATGGGGGTGTCCCACTTCTCCACCATCTTGTGTGGAGAGTCGTGGTAGGTCTGCTTGGCACGAGGCATCTGCGGACGGTGCCAGTAGGCCTCGTCGTATTCCCAGTTAGAGAACCAGTTCTCTTCTGTCTCCGTGTACATAGCAGCCAGGTTGAAAGCACCATCGTGAGCGATGAAAGCCTTGAAACGCTTCTCGTGGATACCTGCTAAGTAGTAGACGCTGAATCCACCAAACGAAGCACCAACAGCACCCAGACGGTTCTTGTCAACGAAAGGCAGGTTGTCGGCAGCGTCATCGATAGCTGCCAAGTAGTCCTTCATGCACTGACCTGTCCAGTCACCACTGATTTCCTCTTTCCATTCCTGTCCAAAACCAGGCAGTCCATGACGGTTAGGTGCAATCACTACATAACCGTTGGCGGCCATGATCTGGAAGTTCCAACGATAGCTCCAGAACTGGCTGACAGGACTCTGAGGACCACCCTCGCAGAAGAGCAGGGTGGGGTACTTCTTACCTTCTTCGTAGTTGGCGGGCAACATCACCCATACCAGCATCTGCTTGCCGTCGCTGGTGGTTACCCAGCGCTGCTGCATCTTACCGAACTGCAGCTGGTCGAGGATATGCTTGTTCTCAAACGAGAGCTGTTCAATCTTGGTTTTCTCAATGCTCTTGCCAGGAGTCACCATATAGATATCGGTAGGAGCAGAGAGACTCTGGCGAGTAGCCAGGATGCGCTTGCCGTCGTTGGCGAGTTGCAGACTCGTCCAGTCAGCCCAGTCCTCAGTAAGTTGCTTCACTTCGTCTTTTGCGGTTACGCTATACATGTTGACACAACCGTGCCATACGCTGAGGAAATAGAGCTTGGCCTGCTTGTCTTTCAGGGGTGCCCAACAGAAGGCGTCCACGTCTGACTGCCAGTCAATGTAACGCTTCTCACCAGTCTGCAGGTCATAGATGCACAGACGGTTGAGGTCAGCCTCGTAGCCATCACGCTCCATCGACAGCCATGCAATATATTTGCCGTCAGGTGAGAATTGCGGGTTCTGGTCGTAGCCGACATTGTTCTTCAGATTCTCCTTTTCGTTAACTGACTGAATAGCCAGTGTGCGTGTGGGGTCAACCTTCGGTGCTACGTAGCCTGCGGGTTTGCAGAGGTTACGTGTGGTCTTGGTATCCACATTATACAAGAAGATGTCAGAGTCTGTGGAGATGCTGTACTCCAGGCCCGTCTTCTTGCGACAGGTGTAGGCAATCTGCTTGGAGTCGTTGCTCCATGCCAACTGCTCGATGCCGCCAAAGGGCTCCATAGGACACTCGTAAGGCTCACCTGCCAAAATATCGCTACCGTCACCTGCGATGGCAAAACCCTCACCAACCGTATAGACAAAGGGATGCTGAATGCTCTCCACATAGTGGTCCCAGTGGCGATACATCAGGTCTGTAACACGACGGCCCGTTGCCTTAGGCAGGTCAGCGGGATTCTTCTTGATAATCTCATGGAAGGGCAGACTCTTCAAGATGATAACCTTGCTGCGGTCTGGTGAGAACTTGAAACCCTCTACCTTGCCGTCAGTCTTCGACAGTTGCTTACGCTCACTACCATCAGCCTTCATGGTCCATATCTCTCCACCACTGATAAAGGCAATGGTCTCTGCGTCGAGCCATGTAGGGTCGGTCTCGCTCTTACTGCTGGTTGTCAGCTGTTTGTTGTTGGCACCATTGGCATCCATGATGCAGAGAACCTGATGGCTCTTGTTCTGCTTGACGCTGTAGTAACCTACCTGATAGACTACCTTGTCACCATTGGGTGATGCCTCTGTGGTACCGATACGTCCCATAGCCCACATGGCTTCTGGAGTCATCATGCGACTGTTCAACTTGATGTTGCTCTTTCCAATCACTTCTGTTTCTTGTGCTTTTGTGCTGCCCAGCATCGTGAATGCAATGACAGCCAGTGTGAGTAATCTTTTCATGATTTGTGCAATTTGGCTGCAAAGTTACAAAAAAAGGAATAAAAAGCCAAATAAATTGAGCGCAAAGTAAAGCCCCGACTTGGAGTAACCAAATCGGGGCTCTATCGTGAAGTATAAAAAATTACTTGTTCACCTGGAACTTGGTGTCGCCATCCTTGAAGAAAGCGTTGATCTGCTTGGCAGCAGCGATACCAGCGTTGATGTTGGCTTCGGCTGTCTGAGCACCCATCTTCTTAGGAGTAGAGAAGTAGCGACCCTCGAACTTCTGGAACTCGTCATTGGCATCGGGCATGATGTCAGTAACGAACTTCAGGTCCTCACGCTCAGCCATCAGTTTGATGAGGCCAGCCTCGTCGATAACTTCCTTACGAGCGGTGTTCACCAGCACGCCACCCTTCTTCATCTTGCCAACGAGAGCGTAGTTGATGCTCTGCTTGGTTTCAGGAGTAGCAGGGATGTGGAGAGATACAACGTCGCAGGTCTCGAAGAGAGCATCCTGATTAGCTACGGCGTGAACGCCAGCCTTCTCGATAACCTCTGCAGGGCAGAAGGCATCGTAAGCATAAACATCCATGCCAAAGCCTTTGGCAATGCGAGCTACATTACGGCCAACATTTCCGAAAGCCAAGATACCTAACTTCTTGCCTAACAGTTCACTACCGCTCTTGCCGTTGTAGAAACCACGAACGGCCATAACCAGCAAACCGAATACCAATTCAGCTACGGCGTTAGCGTTCTGACCAGGAGTGTTCTCGGCTACTACGTTGTGAGCAGTAGCAGCGGCGAGGTCGATGTTGTCGTAACCAGCACCAGCACGAACTACAATCTTCAACTGCTTGGCAGCATCGAGCACCTCAGCGTCTACCTTATCCGAACGGATAATCAGCGCGTCAGCATCCTTTACAGCGTCCAGCAGCTGAGCCTTCTCAGTATATTTTTCCAGCAGGGCCAACTCATTGCCAGCGGCCTCTACTTCTGCCTTGATACCATTGACAGCAGCTGCTGCAAATGGCTTCTCTGTTGCAACAAGAACCTTCATAACTTCAATTATTCAATTCTTTAATTTTTCAATTTTTAGTGATTAGCCTCAAACTCCTTCATGCAAGCTACGAGAGCGTTGACACCCTCGATGGTCTGGGCGTTGTAGCAAGAAGCGCGGAAACCACCTACTGAACGGTGACCCTTCACGCCAACCATACCCTTTGATACGGCGAAGTCGAGGAAGTCCTTCTCCAGCTCCTTGTACTCATCAGCCATCACGAAGCAGATGTTCATCAGTGAACGGTCTTCCTCAACAGCTGTTCCACGGAACATCTTGTTGCGGTCAATCTCACCATAGACAATCTCTGCACGCTGCTGAGCCAGCTTATCCATAGCCTCTACACCACCGTTCTTCTTGATCCAACGGAGGGTCTCAAGAGCAGAGTAGATGGGCACTACAGGAGGAGTATTGAACATACTGCCCTTGTCCACGTGTGTGCGGTAGTCGAGCATGGTAGGAATCTCACGAGGAGCCTTGCCCAGTGCATCGTCCTTCAGGATGGCGATGGTTACACCAGCCATAGCCAGGTTCTTCTGAGCACCAGCATAGATGGCGTCATACTTAGCAACGTCGATAGGACGGCTGAAGATATCAGAAGACATGTCGGCAATCAGACGAACGGGAACGTCGAGGTCCTTGCGAATCTCAGTACCATAGATGGTGTTGTTCGTGGTGATGTGCAGATAGTCTGCATCAGCGGGAACACTCCAATCCTTAGGAATAAATGTATAGTTGGCATCAGCTGAAGAAGCTACCTCTACTACCTCGCCAAACAGCTTGGCTTCCTTCATGGCTTTCTTTGCCCAAACACCGGTGTTCAGGTAGGCTGCCTTCTTAATAAGGAAGTTGTAAGGAATCATGCAGAACTCCAGACTGGCACCACCACCGAGGAAGATAACTGAGTAACCCTCAGGAACCTGCAGCAGTTCCTTAACCAGAGCTACGGCCTCGTCAACGACGGGCTGGAAATCCTTGGCACGATGGCTGATCTCCATCAGCGAGAGACCAGAACCATTGAAGTCTAAACACTGTTGAGCGGTCTTCTCGATAACCTCGCGGGGGAGCATTGAAGGACCGGCATTAAAGTTGTACTTCTTCATTGTTGATTCAATTTTATTTGTGATACGTTTCTAATGTTTTCTCTTTTTGCGGTGCGAAATTACACTTTTTATTTGAATTGGACAAATATTTGAGCAAAAATTAAGTAAAATATATACTTTTCCTTGCATTTTGTCAAGTCGGTGTTGCAATTATCTCACCTCTTCGACGATTGTTTTGATTCCTTTTATCTTTTCGCCTCGTGTCTGGCGCAGTACTTGTTTCAACTTCTGACGCTTCACGGCAACGTATGCGTAACGGTCTTTCACGTCGATGCGTCCAATCTCGTCGGCCTTCAGTCCACCCGACTTGCAGAGGAACCCTACGATGTCGCCCTTTGATATCTTGTCTTTCTTGCCCTTGCCAATGTAGATGGTGGCCATCTTGGGCTGTGCTGGTTCTGTAAGCTGAGGCACTGCCTCAGCATACGGGACAACGTCGCCCTCGACATATTCTGGGATATGCTCCTCGCTGTTCAGGATAAAGAACGAACGACCTGTGGCATCCCAGCGGGCAGTACGGCCTACGCGATGGATGTAACCGTCCTCGCTCTCTGGCAAGTGGTAGTGGATGATGTTCTCGATGTTGGGAATGTCCAGACCGCGTGAGGCCAGGTCGGTGCTGACCAGTACGTTGGCAGAACCGTTGGAGAAACGGTATAGAGCATCTTCGCGCTGGCGCTGTTCCAGTCCACCATGAAAACAACTGGTGGTAAAACCCTGTTCGACGAGATAGCTGTTCACGCGCTCTACCGACTCCCTGTAATTTAGGAAGACGATGCTGCTGGCATCGCCAAACCCTAAAAGCAGTTGCTTGAGCGTTTCCAGCTTGTCCTTCTGTGGACTATGCACCTCGTAGAGGGTGATGCGCTCAGAGGTCTGTTCGTCGTCAGGCAGGAAGTCTATCAGCGTGCCTTTCTTCGACATGTTGACAAACTGCGGAATCTCTTCAGCATTGGTAGCTGAGAGCAGGATGCGTCGCTGCAGGCCTGGCAGACTCTTGACGAGTTTCTGCATCTCTGCGTGGAACCCCATCTCTAGACATTTGTCAAACTCGTCGATGACGAGATAGCGGATGCCGTAGCGCGAGATGTTCTCCTTGTCCAAGTGGTCGTTCAGTCGTCCTGGCGTGCCAAAGACAATCTGCGGCTTCACCTCTTTCAGTACTTTGTGCTCATCCATGGCTGCTCGTCCGCCATAGCAGGCGGTAGAGCGCAGTCCACAGCCCATGCTCTGCAGTACTTGATGCGACTGTAGCGCCAGCTCACGTCCAGGAGTGATGACGAGTGCCTGAACGGTATCGGATGAGCCGTCCAGCAGCCGTACAAGGGGTAGGAGATAGGCCAGTGTTTTTCCAGTGCCAGTGGGTGACAGTAAAACAACATCACCGTCGGAGCCAAGGATGGCTTCGGCGGCGTGTTGCTGCATCTCGTTAAGTTCTGAGATATGGAGTTTAGTCAGAATTTTCTGTATGTCCATGCCTCACTATTCACTATTAACTCTTCACTATTCACTAGCGGAGCGCTTACTTCTTCTCTTCCTTCTTGGTCTCAGCCTTCAAGGTTGACTTGTAGCGCTTGTTCAGACCATTGATGACATCGTTGGTGATGTCGAAGCGCTTGGCGGCATACAGGATGTTGTCACCCTGCTTGGTGAGGATGAGGTCAAACTTCTTATCCTTATTATATGCTGCAAGGAAGTGCTGCAGCGAGTCGCGCAGACCTTCGTTATACTTGTTGGTCTCGTTGGCCAATTCGTTCTCCAGACGGGCCTGCAACTCCTGCAGACTCTGCTGCTGGCGCTGGATGGCTGCCTGCTGACTCTCGGCCTGCTCGCGACTGGTGAAACCGTTGTTCTGCAACTTCTGCTGGAAGTTAGCGGCTGCGTTCTGCAGGGCCTGACCTTTCTGGTTCAGCGTGTTGCGGGCGTTGGTGCTCTTCTTCTGCAGAATGAGGGTAAACTCCTTGCAGAACTCATACTGCGTCATCAGGGAGTCAACCTCTACGTAGGCAATCTTTACACCGTTAGTGTTCTCGCCGGCAGCTGTAGCAGCAGGCTGTTCGTCCATCTTAGGACTTGCATTGTTGCAAGCGGCCAGTGCCATAGCGGCTGCGGCCATCATCATGTACTTTTTCATTGTTGTTATTATTATTCTTTTTTGTTATTTCGATGTTTCGATATTTCGATGCTTCGATATTTCGATATTTCGAGACTTTTAAGACCTCTCATTAACAGCGAAGCGGCTCTTGCGGCGCATTTCGCGGTCCTGATCCATCACGCAGTGGATGCCTCGTTCCTTCATCGCCTTACTGTCGTGGATATGCTGCGACGAAAACGTCCCGTTTTTGCGCGACAGCACCTTGACCAACAGCAGCAACATACCTGCTGCAATGATGACTAAACTGACAATCAGCGTCTCTACCATATTATATTTATATAAGCGGCTGCAAAAGTAAACAAAAAAAGTGAACTGACCAAAACGTCACCCCACCTTTTAGCATTTATTAGGCCTCTTTATTTATATAAAAGGTATTCTATGATATGTGCCGAATGCTAAACTTCTAAACATCAAAACTTCTAAACTGGAACATGTGTAAAGAAAATTCAAACTCTTCAAAATTCACGGATTAGCGGCATGGCGAGACAAAATTTGCTACCTGCCGAGAGCGTAAATTTTCTCTAGTGAGGGAACAATTTTTCTCTTTAATAGTAGCTTTTTTGCATGATTTTCGATGGATAATAATGTAAAGAAAAATGAGCAATATTCTCGCTTTTGTTTAGCAAGTTTAGCAACTTTAGATGTTTAGAAGTTTAGTTTTTTAGTGTATATGTAAATATAAAAATTATAATTTTTTTCTTTTTTACTATAAATGCTAAATATCTAAACTCCTAAACTTCTGTATTTCTTTATTCTTCAAAGGATTCCTTCGCGTTGCAGAATTTCCAGCATCTCCGCAGGTGTAACAACAATGGGTTTCTTAGGAAAATGCTTTATGTTGCCTGTCACTAGATATGCATCCTCCTTAGACATGGCAACTTCATAGAATACAACATCCTTGGGGTCTGGGAAGAACTCATCGCTCAGTATACGTTCTCCACGAACCCCATTGGTAACGATTGTGTCTAATGCCCATTTAATAAGATGCTCAGGAATGCCAAACTTCTCACGATGCAGCACGTCAGAATATTCACTGAGGATTTCATCATTGTAAATGGGCGTCAGTTTGCATTGCAGAACAGCCTTCCAAACCTTGGAAGTTGCCGCTTCCAGATTCTTTGTGATATATGCCGACACTATTACATTTGTGTCAATGACTGCTTTAATCATTTCCGTGCAGCCCTTTCCTCACGTGCCAATCGTATTTCTTCGTTGATTTCATCCAGTGTGAGCTCTGGCCTGTCGCTGGCAGCAACCATATTCTTGAATTCACGGAATTCCCTCAAGGCCAGGTCTTCCACTTCCATTGGGTTCGCACTTATCTTAAAAGGAATGCTACGCGTTCTTACCACAGCATTTGCAAAGATGTTGATAGCAGCATTAACGCTCATGCCCATACGTGAGCAGAGTGCATCAAAATTCTGTTTCAGTTGTGAGTCCATTCTCACCGTCATAGATACCTGTGCCATAATCTTTAATGTTTTAACGCTGCAAATATAAGCATTTTATTTCATTCTGCAATCATTTTGACGTAAATTTTAATCTTATCGCATCGTTTTTTTTTCTTTTGGAATGTCAAAGGATAAAATTGTCTCACACTTCTCCCTTCTTCCATCTTCATAAGTTTCTGGTGTTATTCATCCTCGTCTTCGACCTCTTTACCATTAATCAACTTCAGCAGTTTCGATACATAACCCTTATGAGCGTATAGTTGCTTAAAGCGATGCACATTATTGGGCACGATCTCTATACGTCCATCGTCTGTTTCATGGATAACAAGATCTAATGTCAATGGTACCTGTCCCTTCGTCACCTCACCAGAGAAAGTGCACAGAAGGGTCTCTAAGTTTGCACTCGATAGAGAATATCAGTGAAGAATTTGCTCAATACCGGCCAATTCCTTACCTTTGTTGTTAAAAGGAGGAAAAGGCCGACAGGAAAGGGAAACTATAGTGGGGTCAAAAGTCCTTTAGAGTCTATGAACCGCCTAAGTCCTTCCTGTTTAGTTGCAAAGTCCAGATAGAATGCCAGCGGCACTGTAGCCTATTTAGAGTCCAAGACCAGACAACTATTGGCCAATTCCTTCATTA
>JAEEGH010002262.1_pt1 | contig 52296 bp, 53 predicted proteins | sample 9134181 | NCBI WGS metagenome assembly JAEEGH01 (sample SAMN16246544, study PRJNA631951) | gut metagenome | biome: gut microbiome; feature: rumen; material: DP-attached | host: Bos | place: Iran: Karaj | collected 2018-10 | reverse complement strand
GATCAGATTCCCGACATCGACGAGCACATCATCATCACCAACCACAAGTTCGCCCCCATCTTCCAAAACTTCCTCCTGGGGTCAGGCCCCAAAACTAACCCGCAAGGGTCAGGCCCCAAAACTAACCCGCAAGGGTCAGGCCCCAAAATTAAGTCGGAAGGGCCAGGTCCCGACTTGACCTCGGGGCCTGGCCCCAGAGTAAAAAAACCGGTGACGATTGTGGATGATGGGACGGAGACGAATGAAACCCGACTCGGGGCCGTGTGTGATTTGCTGTTTGCGATGGATAAGTTGAAGATTGATGATGACATGCTGGTAGTTGCAGCGGATAACCTGCTGTTTTTCAGTTTCCAGGAGTTTGTCGATTTCGCTCACGAGAAAGGTACTTCCTGCATCATGTGCCACGAGGAGCCCTCGATTGAGAAGCTCCAGCGCACAGGAGTAGTCGAGCTTGATGCCAACAACAAGGTGCTTGGCATGGAGGAGAAGCCTCAGATGCCAAAGAGCCACTGGGCAGTACCACCTTTCTATATATACTTAAGGCACGACCTCGACCTTGTGCGCCATGCTATAGAGAATGGCTGTGGTAAAGATGCCCCAGGCAATCTGGCCCACTACATGGTAGAGCACACCACAATGCATGCCTGGCCCATGAGTGCCGGTCGTTTTGACATCGGAAGTTTGGATACATATTATGAAGCCGTAGAAAAATATGGAAAATAATTATCAATATCACATTTTCTCCCCTTACCGGGTATGCCCTTTGGGCGCTCATGTAGACCATCAGCATGGTCTGGTTACAGGTTTTGCCATCGACAAAGGCGTCGATCTCTGGTTTGACATTCGCACTGACGGTCATGTCCATCTCGAGTCAAAGACATTCGAGGGCGTAGTTGATTTCGATATCGAAGCACCGACACAGGTGAAAGAAAGGCACTGGGGCGACTACGCCAGAGGAGCCAAGTATGCGCTGAAGAAGCGTTTTGAACTTCAGCATGGTATCACGGGTGTGATTCAGGGCTCTCTGCCAGTAGGCGGCCTCAGTTCCTCTGCAGCAGTACTCATCGCCTATGTCATGGCTTTTGCCAAGGCCAACGACATCACCCTCCAGCCTTTCGAGGTCGTCAAGATTGCCTCAGAGGCAGAGCGCGAGTATATCGGATTGAACAACGGTCTGCTCGATCAGGCATGTATCGCTTTGGGCAAGAAGGACGGTCTGCTCTTCCTTGATTGCGACTCTAACGACTGGCGCATCATCAAACGGCATCCCGACATGCCAGATTTCGAGATTGGCATATTCTTCAGCGGGTTGACCCGTTCGTTGGTAAACTCAGACTACAACCTGAGGGTGTATGAGTGTAAGACAGCAGCCTGGAACATGCTAGCCTATACCGATCAGCCGCTGAAGACTTTCGACAAGACCTTCCTGCGGGATATTCCTAAGACGACATTCGAGAAGACACGCATTGCCATGCCTGCAAGGTTTGCCCGTCGAGCCGAGCATTTCTATTCAGAGTACAGACGAGTGCGCCAGGGCGTAACAGCCTGGGAAACAGGCAATCTGAAACTTTTCGGCAAACTCTCGTTTGATTCTTGCGAGAGTTCGATTCACAATTACGAGTGCGGCTCCCCTGAACTCATTGCCATCTACGAGATCATGCGCTCGCTTCCTGGAGTCTACGGTGGTCGCTTCTCAGGAGCAGGTTTCAAAGGCGCCTGCATTTCTCTGGTCGATCCAGCCCGTAAAGCCGATATCGAGCGAGAACTCACCCAACGCTATCTCGAGCAATTCCCCGAATACGAGAAAACATTCCAAGTATTTTGGGTACATCCCGACAATGGCGCCCGTTTTATTTAGACATCACAACAAATTGATATGCAAAAGATAGATTTAAACCACAAGACAATTCTGGTAACAGGCAGTGCCGGTTTTATCGGTTCAAACCTGGTAAAGCGTCTTTTAAAAGATCTACAAGGCGCAACCATCATTGGCATCGACAATATGAACGATTATTACGATGTCACCTTAAAAGAATACCGCTTACACGAAATCTCCCTTCTGGGGTCAGGCCCCAAAACTAACCCGCAAGGGTCAGGCCCCGAAACTCAGTCGGAAGGGACAGGCCCCGACTTGACTTCGGGGCCTGACCCCAAGAACAAGTGGAATTTTGTCAAAGGCGACATTTCCTCGAAAGAGACCATCGAAAGACTCTTTGAAGACTATCGCTTCGATGTCGTGGTCAACCTTGCCGCTCAGGCTGGTGTCCGTTATTCGATTACCAATCCCGATGCTTATATCCAGTCAAACCTCATAGGCTTCTACAATATCCTCGAAGCATGCAGGAATTATCCCGTTGAACATTTGGTCTACGCCTCTTCATCCTCCGTTTATGGCGGCAACAAGAAAGTTCCCTTCAGCACCGACGACCGTGTAGACAATCCCGTTTCCCTCTATGCAGCCACGAAGAAGAGCAACGAACTCATGGCTCACTGCTACTCCAAGCTCTACGACATCCCCACCACTGGTCTCCGCTTCTTCACCGTCTACGGACCAGCAGGCAGACCCGATATGGCTTACTTTGGTTTCACCAACAAATTGTTGAAGGGCGAGACCATCCAGATCTTCAACTATGGCAACTGCCGCCGCGATTTCACCTATGTCGATGACATCGTAGAGGGAATTGTGCGCGTGATGCAAGGAGCCCCAGAGCGCAAAAAAGGTGAAGATGGTCTTCCTGTCCCGCCTTACGCTATATATAATATAGGTGGAGGCCAGCCTGAAAGTCTGTTGGATTTCGTCCAGATTCTCCAAGAAGAATTGGTACGCGCAGGAGTCCTGCCCCAAGACTTCGACTTCGAGGCCCACAAGCAATTAGTGCCCATGCAGCCCGGAGATGTCCCGACCACTTATGCAGATGCAGCAGCCCTGGAGCGCGATTATGGTTTCACTCCCAAGATCACGCTCCGTGAAGGTCTCCGCCATTTTGCCGAGTGGTACGCCCAGTTCTACCGCCAGCTTTCCTCTGGGGCCAGGCCCCAAAACTAAGCGCTGGGGTCAGGCCCCGGAATTAAGTATCCAAAAGATACTTTAACTCGGGGCCTGACCCCAGAGTAAAAAAAATCCCGATAAAATTTGGAAGTTTCAAAAAAACTTCTTAACTTTGCAGCCGAAGAAATACTTAAATTTAGCTAAGAAATGACACGACAACCCAGACTTTCAAGTCAAAGCGGCATCTACCATGTGATGCTCAGAGGCGTAAATCGTCAACAGATCTTTGAAGACGAAGACGACTACCGCAAGTTTATCTTCATCCTCCACGACATGACCTCCCCAAAAGACGAGTTACAGCGTCCTTTGCCTCCTCGTTGCGCATTGTATTCCTATTGTCTCATGCCCAACCATGTCCACCTGCTCATCCAAGAGAAAGAAGAAAAACTCTCGAAGACCGTCAAGCAAATCGCCTCACGCTATGCGATGTACTACAACAACAAGTATGAACACTTCGGACATCTCTTCCAAGACAGATTCAAGAGTGAGCCAGTAGATGACTATCCGTACTTCCTGACGCTTATCCGATATATCCATCAGAACCCCGTTGCAGGCAAACTATGTAAAAATGTCGAGGACTACGATTGGAGCAGTTGGGCAGAATACACCAACGCCCCCAAACGAGTGCCCGCCATATGCTCTGTCCGCAACGTTCTAAGCAAGATTACGCTCGACGAGTTGAAAGAGCAAGTCCACACACCTTTGCCGAAAGCCCAACAAGTCCTCGAATTCGACAGATACCGAGGTATAGCCCCAACCGATGCAGTAATCGACTTCCTTAAATCCACATATAATATGAACGACCCGAAAGACCTCAAAACTTACCCGAAAGAGCAACGCGACGAGATTCTACAGGCAGCCCTGGACTTCGGAGCAGGTATCAACCAGCTCTACAGCCTCACTTCTATCAGCAAGTACATCATTTCGCGCGCTGGGGCCAGGCGCGCTGGGGTCAGGCCCAAAAACTAACTGCTGGGGTCAGGCCCCGAAACTAAGTTTATGAGCCTGGCCCTTGCGGTTGTGCACGCAAACAAGTCAAAAATAAGTATCAATAAGTTAATCGATATTAAATTATGAAAGATTTTTCGCAAAATATTTTGTAATATCTATAAAGTTATATACCTTTGCAAGTAGAAAAAGAAATAGAAGATATTCATTTACAATTGTGACAGCATAAACAAAAAAGAATTAAAAACAAAAAAAGAAAAAAAACAGATTTGCAACGGTTCTGAAATATTGATTTGATCAGAACATAAAGAAGAAGTTTAAAAATTTATTATCCAATATTTCATACATAATGAATAATAATATAGTAATGATATTTGGCATAAAATTTATATACGATATATAAATCTTATTCAAACGCCTTAGGCGGGAGCTATTGGGGACAATGGACAAGCTATGAAACACAATAAAAGCTCTCAAAAAATGAGAGCATACTATGGAAACACATTTGTTAGCCGGGGAGGGAGTCATCAGAATGGCTCCCTCCCTTTTTACCTCTGGGGTCAGGCCCCGACATAAAGTATCCAAAAGAAACTTTAACTCGGGGCCTGACCCCAGAAGTAAGTTTTGGGGCCTGGCCCTAGAGACAAAAAAAGAGCCGCAAGCAAACAAGATGCTTACGGCTCTATGATCATTGATACAAATTCGCCCTATTACAAATACCGCTCCTCGACAACCCGCCAATCTACGATCTGCCAAAGTGCAGAGAGATGAGCAGCACGGCGATTCTGGTAATCCAGGTAATAGGCATGCTCCCAGACATCGAAAGTCAGCAACGGTTTCAGGCCCTTCACCACAGGATTAGAAGCCCCCGGCTCCTGTGTGATGACCAAAGAGCCTTCAGCATCCGCCGAGAGCCATACCCAGCCAGAGCCAAACAGCCCTACCCCTTTGGCCTCAAACTCAGTCTTGAAGACCTCAAAACTCCCCCACTGCTTTTCAATCTGAGCAGCAAGCGCCCCCTTAGGTCCCTGAGCCACCTCATTGGCAGGTTTAAACTGCGTGAAATACAACTCGTGGTTCAGAATCTGTCCTGCATTGTTGAACACCGGTCCAGCAGGAGCCTGCCTTACAATCTCTTCCAGCGCCAAGCCCTCATACCCACTGCCAGGAAGCAGTTTGTTGAGATTATCCACATAAGCCTGCAGATGCTTGCCATGATGGAACGACAGCGTCTGCGTACTAATCACCGGCTCCAGCGCCCCAGGCGCATAAGGAAGCACTACCAAATCGAACTTTCCCATAATTTTTAGTTTTACATTATATATTATAAACGAACTATCAACACCACCATACGTCTTCAGACCTGTCCCCTGAGACTTAGTCCTGGGGTCAGGCCCCAGAAGTAAGTTTTGGGGCCTGACCCTAGAGGTAAGGTTCCCAAAGATACTGCCTCATATCCACATGTCCGTTGCTCTTGAAGCGTACGCCCTCTTCCTCCAGAAGTTCCCGTTGCCTGCTCCACCCCGGCGCCGTGCGCCCCTCTTTATTCACCACCCGATGGCAAGGCAGTTCTTCCGCCCCTGGCGCGCTCGACCTCTTGTCGCTTGCTACCGAAGGGACGAAAGAATACCTCAAAGTCCTCCCCACCATCCTCGAGTGACTTGGCCATCCAGCCAACGCAGCGATATGCCCGTACGTCGTCACCCGTCCACGAGGAATCTGCCTCACGATGTCCAGCACATCCTCGCCAAACCTCCTCGCCTGCTCCGCCGTCATCCTATCAGGATAGTCTTTCATACCTGTTTGAATATATTTTGATGGCGCAAATATAGTTATTATTTCTCAAATAGCATCAAAATCAAAGCCAAATTAACAATTTTTCCGCTCTGCCAAAATAAGAAAGGCACCGACCGACCAATGTCAAGCAATGCCTTTAACCAGCGTTGCGTACGATAGTGACTATATTTTTCAGACCTGTCCCTTGAGACTTAGTCTTGGGGCCTGGCCCCAGGAGTAAGTTTTGGGGCCTGACCCCAGAGGTGTGGCGAGAATATACGCTTTTTCAAGTGGCACACCCTTGTTCTTATACATATAAGTTGGCAAAAATTGAGGAATTTGAAGTTACTGCCAACAGGTATATCGTTCCCTAAAAAAGACCACATTTAGCCCGAAAGTCTGCATTTTTCCATTCAAATTCAATTATTTTGAGCCCAAAAGTATGTTTTATTAGACTTTTCTTGGATATTTGGCAGATATTGTTTATTTTTGCAGCAAAAAGTTGATTATAATATACTTTTATGAATCTAAGAGAAGTCGTTAAAGAGCGTCGAGGAGTCTTGGGAATCTCCCAAATAGACTTAGCGGAAATGGCAGGCATCAGCCTGGCCACTGTGAAGGATATTGAGCGAGGTGCAGGCAACCCCTCGATGAAAACTGTAACACGAATCTTAGAGGTGCTGGGACTGGAAATGGAGTTCCATATCAGAACCATCAAATGACATAGTTTATGAGACAGTTGGAAGTATATGTAAATGATGTGAAGGCCGGATTGCTGACGGAGTTAAATCCGGGCAAAGGCTATACGTTTGTCTACATCCGTATTGCTGAGAGCAATGAGCGATCCACATACATCCTCAAGCCTGCACCATGGGATGAGACCATTGCCACAAGGAAACAGATACCCGCCAATGAGCATGTGACGATGCAGATAGCCAGACAGGTGTATGGTATCGTTACTGCAGAGAACGGACTATGTTTTACGAAAGACGGTCAGACGGTGTATATCACCAAGAACTCGATGAGTTGACTGTTCACGATTTCCTGTGACTCTTTCGTTTTCAGTTCGAAGAGGTCTCTGTAGCACCAGCAATAGCCCTCCACCTGATTCTCATCACGAAATTCATAGTCTGAGTAGTCGATATAGTTGGCCATGAACAGCAGATGAACCTTCTCTGCCAGTTCCACACTCATCCCGTCCAACATCTGATGAACAGATTTCAGAGTCATGCGCTTCTGCTTGTTTGCCGTCTCTTGCATCCTTATGCCATTTCTTAAAACCGACAAGCGGCCACGTCACTATCGGAGTTGCTCAAGAACCGACAGGTCTGTGACCGGCTTGCCAGAATATCTTATCAAGATAAAGGATTATCCATAGAACTCCTTATACCACTCCGCAAACTTCCTCAGTCCCTCTCTCAACGTTATCTTAGGTGTAAACCCGAAGTCACGTTCAAGGGCTGTGGCATCGGCATAGGTGGTGGGGACATCTCCTGGCTGCATGGGAACGAGCTGCTTATGTGCCTCGAAATCGAAGTCTGCGGGAAGGACACCGGCTCGCACCAGTTCCTCTTGCAGGATGTTCACGAAGTCCAGCAAGTTCTCTGGCTGACCGCCACCGATGTTATAGACAGCATAAGGTGGGATGGGCAGGCCATCTTCACCCTTCTTGCGCTCGGGAGCCTTCTGCATCACACGATACACACCCTCTACGATGTCATCGACATAGGTGAAGTCACGACGGCAGTTGCCGTAGTTAAATATCTGAATGGTCTCGCCTTTCAGCAGTTTGTTGGTAAAACCAAAGTATGCCATATCAGGACGACCGGCAGGACCATATACCGTAAAGAAGCGAAGGCCTGTTGTGGGGATGTCATACAACTTTGAATAACAGTGAGCAAACAGTTCATTGCTCTTCTTGGTAGCTGCATACAGCGACACAGGATTATCCACACGGTCATCTGTGCTGAATGGCACCTTTTTATTGCCACCATAGACAGAACTGGATGAAGCATATACCAGATGCTCCACAGGGTTATGCCTGCAAGCCTCCAGTATATTATAGAAGCCTATCATATTGCTCTGAATATAAGCATCAGGATTAGTGATGCTATAACGCACACCAGCCTGAGCAGCAAGGTTCACCACCACATCAAAGTGGTACTTCTCGAACAGTCCATCAATCAACGCCTTGTCAGCTAAGTCCCCCTTGACGAACTCATATTCAATTCCCGCAGGCTTAGCCTTCTCAATCTCACTGAGACGGTAATCTTTCAATGTCGGATCATAATAATCATTCAGATTATCCAGCCCCACAATGGTACCTTCCTGCATCTCGCTCAAAAGGCGCAGCACCAAATTACTCCCAATAAACCCGGCACTGCCAGTAACTAATATCGTCTTCATACTTACAGTTTTACCTTTTTACTTTTTTACCTTTTTAATTAGTCCCTCTTGAAAATATCGCGAGTATAAACCTTCTCCTGAACATCATCCAGAGCCTCGTCGTAACGATTAGCTATAATCGCATCACTCTGTTTCTTGAACTCATCGAGGTTGTTCACAATCCTCGACCCGAAAAACGTCTCACCATCCTTCAGCGTCGGCTCATAGATGATGATATTGGCACCCTTGGCCTTCACACGCTTCATAATGCCCTGGATGGCACTCTGGCGGAAGTTATCACTATTGCTCTTCATCGTCAGGCGGAACACACCGATGGTCACATCCTTCTCTGCGCTCTCATTCCAGTCACTGTTAGCAGTATAGTAACCAGCCTTGCGTAATACCTCATCAGCAATAAAATCCTTACGAGTACGGTTACTCTCCACGATAGCTGTCATCATAGTCTGGGGCACGTCAGCATAGTTAGCCAGCAACTGCTTGGTGTCCTTGGGCAGACAGTAACCACCATAACCAAATGAAGGATTATTATAATGCGTTCCGATACGAGGATCCAGACCTACGCCCGATATGATAGCCTGACTGTCCAGTCCTTTCACCTCTGCATACGTATCAAGCTCATTGAAATAGCTCACACGCAGAGCCAGATAGGTATTAGCAAACAGTTTGACGGCCTCTGCCTCAGTCATACCCATAAACAAGGTGTCGATATTCTCTTTGATGGCACCTTCCTGTAGCAGTCCGGCGAACGTCTTAGCCTTCTCTTCTGCCTCGGGATTACCAATAGCTGTAATGGCAGCATTCTCCTCATCCCACTTTCTGTTTCTATCGGCAGGCAATATCTTTGGATAGCCTACAATAATACGAGAGGGATAGAGATTATCATACAACGCCTTGCTCTCACGCAGGAACTCCGGCGAGAATAGCAAGTTAAACTTCTTCCCCTTCAACTCTGGGTCAGTCAAGAACTTCAGCGCATACTTCACATACAGCGAACGGCAATACCCCACGGGGATAGTACTTTTAATCACCATCACCGCATCCGGATTCACGCTCAACACCAAGTCAATCACATCCTCAATATGATGCGTATCGAAGAAATTCTTCTGCGGGTCATAGTTCGTCGGAGCCGCAATCACAACATAGTCAGCATCCTTATAGGCTGCCTTACCATCCAACGTAGCCGTCAAGTCAAGCTCCTTCTCTGCTAAATACTTCTCAATATACTCATCCTGAATAGGAGAAATCTTCTTGTTAATCTTCTCCACCTTCTCAGGAATGACATCAACGGCTGTTACGTGGTTCTTCTGTGCCAACAATGTAGCAATACTCATCCCCACATACCCCGTTCCAGCAACTGCAATTTTCATTTGTATAGTACCTTTTTAAATTTTATATTTATATTAAAAAACAGCCAGGTTCTTTGATGGTCTGGTCTGATCTTATCTTAGCTCATCTTTGTCGCCTAATCGAGCGCAGCGAGTCTTAAGAACCAAGCCAGACCTCTGATGGTCTGAGCTTACCTTAATGTCTGAGCGACAGGAGGAGCGGTTGAGCCTCTTGCCAACGATTGGCGAGAGGTCTGGAGAGTGGTTCGAGGTCCTCCTTAGGACAAGGAGGATGAGGTGGTTGTGACACCTGCAGGGCCTCCCTGCATTATAGCCGTCCCTCTTGAGGGGCTCCAAAGGTTCTTTTCGAAAAGAACAACGTTTTATCCAAAACGTTTAACTGCCTCTTCATAGGTATCAATTGACCCGATGTCAAATCGCCCCCCCGTCATTCTCCAGGCATGGAGAACACTATGCTCCACCATGTAGTGCGCCAAGTTGCCTGGAGCATCCTTCCCACAACCATTCTCTACAGAATGACGTACCAAATCGAGGTCTTTCTTCAGATAGATATAGAATGGCGGCACTGCCCAGTGGCTCTTGGGCACCTGAGGCTTCTCCTCCATGCCCAGCACCCGCATATTCTCATCCAGCTCCACGACACCAGTTCGCTGGAGTTTCTCTATCGACGGCTGCTCATGACACATAATGCAACTTGTCTGTTTCTCCTTGGCGAAGTCCACAAACTCCTGGAATGAGAAGAACAGCAGGTTATCAGCTGCCACTACCAACAAATCATCATCGATGTGGAGCTTATCCATAGCAAACAGCAAGTCGCACACAGCTCCCAGACGCGTCTCATTCGTCTCCGTCCCATCATCCACGATAGTTATCTTCTTGCTGGAGGGATACGAAGTAGCCCAATCAGCAAAAATCCCCGCAAACTTATGATTCGTAATAATGATATGCTCGGTGACTTCTGGAATCTTATCAATATCATCGAGCATACGCCCCAAGATGGTGTTACTACCAATCTTGAGAAGTGGCTTAGGGAAATTCTTGGTTAGTTCACCAAGTCTGGTCGCATAACCAGCAGCTATTACTATATTTTTCATATAACTCTGAAATTTAAATCAATCAAGCCAGACCTTTGATGGTCTGAGCTTACCTTGGCGTTCTGAGCGACAGGAGGAGCGGTTGCATCCCCCTTTGAAGGGGGCCTTGGGGGTAGCGCCCATCTTTTGATTCGTTTTCTCGGAGCGAGCGAGAAAATGAATGAATCCTCCAGGGCCTCCCTGCATTATAGCCGCCCCTCTTGAGGGGCTCTAAACGTTCATTTTCTCTGCGCCAGAGAAAAGGACAAATCTTCCTCTCGCTTCATACGAAGCGAGCCCCGTCATCGGGTCGAACCCAGAAAACCTGGAACGTCTTCTCATACTCCGGGAACTGATCCAGATACCGTTCAGTCAGAACCCTCTGAATCTCCTCCTTGTATGCCGGATCCACTAGCGCAATACAAGCTCCCTTGAATCCAGCCCCAGAGAACCTTCCTCCATATACCCCAGGCAATGAGCGCATGATCTCATAGATCGCAATCAGCTCCGGCGAGCCGCACTCATAGTTATGGATGCTACTCTCACACGAGTCAAACGACAGTTTACCAAACAGTTTCATGTTACCCGTTTCCCAGGCCGTCACACCCTGACGCACACGACGATACTCACTATAGAAGTGCTCCGCCCTGCGGGCAAACCTCGCCGGCATCGCAATCCTCGTCTTCTCAAACGTCGCCTTGGGGATATCCCTCAGGAACGTCTTATCAAATGTCTTCAGCGGCTGCTCCGTATACGCCAGCATATTCCAGGCCGCCGTCTTACACTCGAACACACGGAGATTATAATCCGAATTCACCAGCGAACGAGTCAACCCCGAGAAGAAGATGCCTATTTCAAAATCAGGCATATCCGGATTACGTTTGATGACGCGCCAGTCGTTCGAGTCACAATCCAGAAACAGCAATCCATCCTTCTTTCCCAGCGCTATACAAGCCTGATCCAGCAGACCATTGTTCAGTCCGATATACTCGCGTTCCGCCTCCGAAGCAATCTTCACCACCTCAAACGGCTGGAGCGTAATATCATTCGCCTTCGCAAACGCCATCACATACGCAATCAGCACAGCAGCCGACGATGACAGACCACCCACTGGAAGCGAACCCTGTATCACACCCGTGATACCCCGCTTCAATTCAAACCGCTTGCGTAAAGCATACTTGGCACCACGGGCATAGTCACCCCAATGCCCCTCCTTCACCTGCGAAGGCGCATCAATGTCAAAGTCCACAACTCCTTCAAACGTCCTCGACTCCAAATGTACATGCCCCTCCGGGTGGGTGGTGGGGGAAAACCAAAGATCAACACCTTTATCAATCGCAAATCCCGTCACCAATCCATGCTGGTGATCCACATGTGCCCCCAACGGACACACTCTATACGGGCTAAAAATATGATACTGATATTCCATAACTGCCTGCAAAGATAATCAAATTCTTGTTATTCACAAAGAAAACACACAAAAATATCTTTAAGTTTTTAGTAAATCCTACATATCTTCCATACACAGTCCCGCTGTGCTCATCTCATACTTTCCGTACTCACCAGTCACCTCCTTGAATCGGAGCACCTTCTCATCCAGCACTTTCATATCCAGTTCGCTGCGTTGCCGCTTCACCTCATAGAAGGTCACACGTTTCTCCAGGTCGTCAGCAGCAATGATGTCGATCTCACTTTCACCCTTGCGGTCCCACCAGCTGTCAATGTGCGTGTACTGCCCCGTCTCTTTCATCATCTCCTTAAACCATCGTTCCAGCACCTTGCCGGTGTATGTCTCATAGTCACGCGCCACTATCTCAGCCAACTTCCCGTAGGCATTCGCCTCAATAAAATAAGTATATTTATAGATAAAACGGAACCAGAACTGCAAGAACAGGTCGTTCACTGCATACACGATGTTCTTGTTGGCCGACTTCTGGAACATGGGCTTGTTCTTCGCTATCAATCCATAGTCGTTCTCCAGCCTCGTCATATAGCCCGACACCTCCGCATGCAGTATGCCCTCTATATCGCCTCTGGTATTATGTCCCGTGGCTATCAGCTTTAGGATATCGAAATAGCGACCGTAGTCACGCCCGAACTCCTCTATCAGCATGTTCTTCCCTTCAGGGATAAAGTACGAGTTCTTGGCGATGATACGCTCCAGCATCTTTTCTTTCGTATTAGCGCCTGCATCCATCAGCAGTTCCACGTACTTGGCCACACCTCCTGTATAGGTATATAGCGCCAGCAAGTCCTCCTTCGTGTAGTCTGGATTGTGGATCCCCAATATCTCTTTCACTACCGAGGGTGCAAAAGGCTCTATCTTCAGGAACTCCGTCTGACGGCCATACAGAGGTTCCTTCTTGTCACGGAACAGTTTCGTCATCATCGAATACACCGATCCACACACAATCAGGTTTATCTTCGCCTCCCCCTTCTTCTTGTCCCAAATCTTCTGTATCTGCGAGAATATGGCACCATTCACGCGGTTAAAGTCCTGAAACTCGTCTATCATCAGCGTCAGGGGCCGTGTCTTCGACAGTTCCATGATGTAGTCAAAGATGTCAGCGAACCGCCCTACCTTTCCCAGAATAGGAATCTCCAATTTCTCTGTCAGCTCCTGTACGAATTCCTCACACAGCACACTTTCCGTGCTTCTTGTCACAAAGAAGTACAGTATCGTCTCATCCTCGTAAGCCTTCATCACGAGCGATGTCTTACCTATGCGCCTCCGTCCTGTCAGCACAGTAAACTGAGCCGCGTGTTGCGAGAGATATCTTATTTCCCTCAGCTTCTTAATTTCATATTCCCTATCAAAGAACTTCATATCTTACTCTATATATTTACGTTACATTTAGGTCAAAGTACAGAACTCGCCAGTTCGGAACTCCACGTTTCGGTTGCAAAGATACTATTTTTCTTTGATATAACACCTTACTTTCGATATCGTTGTTCAATCACCTCCCAATCCACAATCTGCCAAAGCGCAGCCAAGTGATCAGGACGACGGTTCTGATAGTCCAGGTAGTAGGCATGCTCCCACACATCGAAAGTCAGCAACGGCTTCAGTCCCTTCTGCACAGGATTCGCAGCATTCGTCTCCTGCGTTATAACCAGCTTCCCTTCCTTATCAGCCGACAGCCACACCCAGCCAGATCCAAAGAGCGTAGCCCCACCCTTCTGGAATGCCTCCTTGAACGCCTCGAACGATCCAAAGTCGCGCCCGATAGCCTCAGCGAGCTTTCCAGTAGGCACATTGTCAGCCTTAGGAGCAGAAAATTGCCCAAAATACAATTCATGGTTCAGTATCTGCCCGGCATTATTCAGCACACCACTCGTAGCCTTACACACGAGTTCTTCCAGCGACAATCCCGCCAACGGACTCCCTTCCAGCAACCCATTCAGATTATTCACATACCCCGCCAGATGCTTCCCATGATGAAACTCCAGCGTCTCTCTGCTAATCACCGGCTCCAATGCATCCAGTTCATACGGCAATGCCATCAATTCAATCTTTCCCATATTTTTATGTTTTTAGTAATTCCGCTGCGAAGATACAACTTTTTTCTCAATTTTCAACTTAAAAACACCAAAATTCTCTAAAAAAATTCCCAAGATTTTCAACTCTTGATAATAACATAATACATAAATCATTCTGTCAAAAAAACAAGAAGGCACCGCCCGACCAATGTCAAGCGATGCCTTCCTCCTGCGTAGCACTATTATGTTCTTCTGTCCTTATTATCTAAAGATCGTTATTATGTTCTTTCAGTCGCTTCGCTTTGTGAAAGCGCTAAAGCGAGTCCTCTGTCTTTAATCTTTTGTTCTTCTGTCCTTATTATCTCCATCGAGGCCAAAAGAGAAACCTGGGAAAACTGGTATTTCAACGAATGCTTGTCAACGAACCATCCGTTGAGATTTCTTCCATCATGTTGGTAATATCCACCTGATGCAATTTGCGGTCATTACCTTCCGTCATGACCTCTTTAATAAGCCTCATATACTCTGCATCAGAAATGTTAACCATGCCCTTAGCACCGCGCTTGGGATAAACCCGCAACAATGCCAGATCATCGCTAACCATTGATACAATATAGATCAAGCGGAATCCATCAGACTTTGACAGCCGCTGCCCAGAATTTGGTACACGAAGTTTTACTATCCGGAAATTCGGAGTCTGTATAATACGCTCATTAGTACCCCGAAGGATATTATCTGGCATATCATGAAGAGCCTTACAAATGTCAGCAGAAACCGAGGAATAGCCCTCCTTTCGTTTTTTCAGAAGGTCCTCAATACACTTACGGAAAGTAGATGAAGTATAAAAAATCATCGACTCAGCGACTCATTAAGTTTCTTCAGAAGAGCCTGAAATTCCTCGTTCTCTTCAAGATTGATACGGAACGCCTGGAGGTCATGGCATAACTCATCAAAATCATCCATTGCATCTTCATAAAGCTTCACCACAGTTTCCATACCAACATACAGAGGAGACTTCAGCAATTTCTTGTGCAGCAACTGCATTTTTTTATCAATAGGTTCTGATAACTCCAATAGTTCCCTAGCCTCCTGTGGAGTAATCTGACAAAAATTGATACGAACCACCTCCACCAACTCATTGACAGATGTCGTCACTTGATGAAGTTCACGAGTAATGACATTAATAGCATCAAGGAAATCATCAACGCTTACCTGCGCATTATCCCCTGGCTCAACAGGCTTCTGGAATGACCTTCTGGCCACTCTTGACGTCTCCCGTTTTACTTCACTATATGAAGCTCTTATATTGTCAATACATGTACACATACTACAACCCTCCTTCTATTTTCCGCCTGCAAAACTACAAATAAAACTCGAAACTTCCAAGTTTTTTTAGTTTTTCTAACCAAATATTTGGGGTAATATTAACATTTCAACCACTTATTCGAGCAACGCGAGTCTTAAGAAGGTTTAGCTCGACGGCCGAAGGGAAAGTCAACCAAAGGTCACTGTTCCCGAAGGGAGGTAAAGTAAAGGTAAATATTATATTTTGAATGACCTTACGCTAAAATGATGGCTTACTCACCTTACCATGAAGGAACGACAACACCTGAGCACTGATCACAGGCTCCTGACCCTCCTTTACAAAAGGAAGTTCGATTAAATAAACATAGAATTATATTAAAATTCCAAAGCGTGTTTAATTATGGCACTAAACACTATCAGGCTTTGGATTGAAGTTATCAAAGAAAGAGTCTCTTTCTTTTTCCAGAGACGATATCTCATGGCACATGAATTTGCACGTGAAATCATAGAACGGCTTTGCGGTTGCCAGTTCATCCGGCCTCAAGAAATTCAACTGATCCTCGTAATACCTTACCAGCTTTTCGTCTTTTGATCTGTCCGCAGCAAAAAGGAATAAATACTGGCAGCCTACATATTTAATAGCCTCCAACACCTTTGGAACAACAAAATGCCAGAATATGACAGAACCTCTCAGTTGAGGGAGTTCAAAATTTCCCCAAAGATCATCAGTCTCTGTATTTGAGCAGAAATGAACCAATTCTATACCGGAAAAAGTCTTTCCCACCCTCGCAATATCAGAATTGAATTCCTTCTCTAATTCCTCTAATATGTCCAGTTTTTGCTGACGTAATTTATGAATATCTTCAATTGTTACACCTTTATTTGCACGAATTTTTTCCATGACATCAGTGATGTCCCGTTTTTGTTGAGGAGTCAGTGATTTGTCATCAGAAATGTCATTTAGACCTTCAGCAAGTTTCTGTAATTGTTGGAGCAGATCAGGATTTATAAAATGGTCAAAAAGTAAGCCACATTTTAAAGAAAAGAAGAACAATATTTTACCATTAGGATGTTTAATTACGTAATACGCAATACTGTTAGATTCATCCTCTTCAAAAGCCTCGTTACGTAATGTCTGTGCGATATCATCATTGATGTCATTTGAGAAATTCTCAACCTCATACATATTCTGACTATCAGACGATAATCGTTGACATTCTAGGCATTCCAACACCTCAAGTTGCTCAGGTGTAATTCTCATAATACAAAGTAAATCTACGAAACTCCCATCTCCTGTAATCTGAGGCAACGTTCCCTATATCGCAGAGCATCTTCAACAATATCCTCAAACTTCATCGGAACATCAGACTCGTCATACTTTCCATACCCCGCACGTGCTCTTTTCCATGACAATTCACCATGAGAGATAACGCTAAGCATTATAGATTTTGTTGGAGCCAATTCTTTGAATACCTCATCAAAAACAGAAGAATACTTGTCAACAAAATCTTTTGAAGGCAACTCATGAAGCTTATCGTGTTTGTATAAAGAGCGGATATCAGGTATAACCGGACCATACATCCATGCATGAAAGGTCGCATCAAACATTGGTTCACCAGTCTGGGCAAGACATTCTCTTTGAGTGAAATAAAGCAACTTATGCAACTTCATTTCATCTATTCGAGTCCCGAATTCTTTCTGATATCGGTCACAAATATACGAAGCAATTTTCACCACATCTTCCATACAACACATTATTCTCCGCTGCAAAGATAGACTTTTTTTCGTTATGTTCCAAATATTTGGGGTATTATTAACATTTCCACCACTTTTTCGAGCCCCGTGATCTTAAGAAGGTTTAGCTCGACGGCTCAAAGGGGAAAACCACCCGAAGGCCACTGTTCCCGCAGGGAGGTAAAGTAAAGGTACTATCTTTTTCTCAGAATGCCTTAGAACACTTTTGGACGCTTACCTATCGTGTCAACATCATCTCGACCAACGTGATATTCAAGCATCATACCGAGCAGCTATAACACTCCAATCAACAATCTGCCAAAGTGCAGAGAGATGAGCTGCACGACGATTCTGGTAATCCAGATAATACGCATGCTCCCATACATCAAAGGTCAGCAGCGGCTTCAAACCCTTCTGAACAGGATTAGAAGCCCCCTGCTCCTGCGTGATAACCAAGTTGCCATCAGCATCAGCCGACAGCCACACCCAACCAGAGCCAAACAGCCCTACGCCTTTGGCCTCGAACTCAGCCTTAAAAGCCTCGATACTCCCCCACTGTTTCTCAATCTGATCAGCCAGTGCTCCCTCAGGTCCATGTGTCACCTCACTGGCAGGCTTAAACTGCATAAAATACAACTCATGGTTCAGTATCTGCCCAGCATTATTAAACACAGGCCCAGCAGGAGAGTTTCTCACCATCTCCTCCAGTGTCATACCCTCATACTCACTGCCCGGAAGCTGTTTATTCAGATTATCCACATAAGCCTGCAGATGCTTACCATGATGGAATGACAAAGTCTGAGCACTGATCACAGGCTCCAGCGCATCCATCGCATAAGGAAGTTGGATTAATTCAAACATAGAATATCATTTTTTTAATCTATTATCGTCCTTCTGGCATTTCGGCCAAAAGTCTTTCCGTTTCTTTTAGTTTTTCTATCCATAAAATTGTCAGACGAATAAGACCTTTCAAGTCATGAACATCTTTATCCTCCCATTTACGGACATAGTGAGTCTCGTCATTTCCTAACCAAACTGCTCGTTTTGCTACAGCCTTGACCATTTCATCATCAACATAGTCGTCTATGCATTTTGCCAAAGGCAATTTCTTAATTTTCTCGGCTATTTGTTCATCCTTACCTTGCATTACATAGTCCTTAATCAAGAACTCTAATGCTTTACGATATCCTACGCCACAAACTTCCATTAATCCCATCTGTTCTGCAGCATAAGCTTCGTTATATATCCTTCCGAATGAAGAAGATACACTATTAATTATTTCACTAAACACTTCTTTTGACATAGGATGGTTCTGTACAAAAGAAAGTCCATTGTCCAATTCTTTTAATAAGAAGAATTCACCACACTCCTTTATTGGACAACGAGAAAAAATAATTCCACTATGATTATGATAACAGAGATAAATAGGACTAATCTTAGTACCACAACAAGGGCAATTTACCGAATAATAGTGTACAGCTCTGTGACCACCATTCTCACATAAAACACTTACATCCGCCATATAGTAACTGTATTTATCTGTCTTTCGATTCATATTGAGCCTCGGTTTGCAAAACAATATCACCACAGTGGACCTACTCTTCATAAGACTCCATCTCAATTATCTCAACCAAATTAGGCCAGGCCCAAGGTTCGGACGCTTACGCATCATTTTTCTCCATCAACCATCATGTCTTCCCCATAGTGCATACCGACATCTACACATCTCCTACCCTTCTTTTCTAAATCCCCTTCATCTTCTTAAACATTCTCAGGCAACCCCAACTTAAACTTCTCGAACTGAGTCAACACATCTTTCATCCGATTATCAAGTTCTGTATTCGATATCCTTCCGCATTGCAAGTCTTTAATCACTTTATCTAATCCCATTGAAAAAGTGTAGAATGACAAATTACTTGGCAAGTCCGAGAAAACACCCTGTGCTCTCAATATGGCGACCTTCAGAACAGAGAGCACCAGTTGTGCATATTCAAGGTCTTCAGTTGATTTTATGTTCTTGTTCAGCATGATTTGAACATAAGTTGCAAACTCACCATATATCATCGAAATATTCTTCTTCACATACTTCTTCCTATCCGTTTCCGAATCCGTCAATAATGGGTCTGGCAAACTATTTAAACAAGTCATAATGGATCCAATCTTGTTAATCTGTGCAGTCATTTCCAAATCCGACTTGACTTTATAAATCCCTTCTTTCAAATTTTTCTCTTCTCTGTAGTTATTCCATACAGATAGTCCTATAATAATCGCTACTAGTGTTGTTGATATAGTCAACCATTGTCCAACGCGCTCATCCGCCTTCTGAATCACAAGATTGGAATCTCCTTGATAGTTCTTAACCACCTCTTCTGCCTCCACAACTCGCTTCGCCAAGTCATTATACAACTTAATAATACTGTCTGCTTGCTTTCTGTCAATCAAGCTATCCGCCTTTATCTGACTGACTTTCCCCGGCGTAACTATCTTTCTGGGATAGGTATTTGCATCAACCACTTGACCCTTCCATATCCCTGCTATCAGTAAGGAGAGAAGGAATATTGTGATATTAAGCTTTTTATGAAAAAAGCATCTCCATACCTCTTTCAGAAATCTCTCAACCATATTCATTCTTATTTATATGTTAGTCTTTAAATAAAGATTAAGGAAATTACGTTCTTTTTGGTCTATACTGTTTACAGTGCCTGCCTCTTTATAGCTGAATAGTCTTCCGAAAACACAATACTCATCAGGCATCGATATATGCCTCTCTTTCACTCTCTCTATCATCTTTGGCGACCTGAACTTGACACCTTGCTGGAATGCATTTAATATCATTTCATCGTGAGTCAGGATGATCAATTGTAATGGATACTCACCACCTAGTAATTCCTGATAAACGTCATAGATCGTAAATATAAAGTTATTCAGGCTCACAGTGTTTTCAAAATCACTGGCGTTAAATACATCATCTATGATAACTGGGGCCACGCATTTGTTCTCTTTCATATAGTAAAAAGCCAGTGCTATCTTAAGCAATACCGCATATAAGCGAAACCGGAATGTATTCAGATAGGCTCCAGGGCTCGCTAAAAAATTACATCCGTCTGGATCTTTTACTTCGATGGTCACGTCAAAGCTATTCGATTTCACTTCTACAATAAATTTTTCTCCTTCTTCCCTGTAATGATTCAGCACATCCATTACAAATGTATTGAGGTTTACAGGGTATTTGCTCATAAATACTGGTTCTGCTTCTCCTTCTTCGTGTATTGCTTCTACTTCAAACAAATGCGCAAGAAAATTATCTATCTTCTGCTGAAGAAGTGGTATGGGGTTAACATCTTCATTGACAGACACCAGTTCCCTGTTTATGTCCATGGCAGATGAAGGAAGATTGTTATTAGAAATCAGGAATTCATAGTCTTTCTGTAAAGCAATCAGCGTCTTGGCCAGTCCGTCAGCATACATTGTGTTCTTATATTGATCGTAAGCGGATTTCAGCCTTTTATACATCGCTTCCAGATGCTTGACGCGTTTATTCACCTGTGTTTCAAGTGTCGTGATATCTGCGTGTGCTTCCGCTGCATGGTTTTCTCCGACCTCATCGCCGTCTTCTGTTGCCAGTGGAATCATATATGGGCTACCTTCATCATCATCCTGCCGATGTTGCTTCAGATTATCAACATTTTGTAGCAGACCTTCCCAGTAGTCCTTTAGTCCATAACAGTCATCACCAAGGCTCTCGCGTGGGGTGTCACTGCCTGTCACGACTTCTATCTCTTGTCTGTCTGAGAATCTTAGGTATCGTGCCATTCTGTTTGAGTCTTTGATGGTCTCATTTTCAACAATACTCTCAAACAATCCCATCAACCTGCTGACATCTTGCGCATTTAGCTCGGCTAAAGTTGCTCTTCTCCGTAGCTTCTCCACATATAACATCACATCGTTGCGAATAACATTCAGTCTTTCTTTTAACTGTGACAGGCATTCGTACCCTAATTGCTTCCTGACATATATCTGATAGTCAGTATCTTCGTTGTCTGCTGCCTCTTCGCTAAGTTTAGCGATTTCTTCCAAATCCATGTCTGAACAGCAGAGGGCTGGCACACATATAGGTTGAATATGATCAATATGCTTCCACCTGTTATCCCATATTCCTTCTCCATGGATGGTTAGCTTCAGTTCTACACCATCAGGGGTGATGCCAGGCACATGGTCAAAACCGTATGTTAGATACGCTAAGGTCTTTTCTTTATCTGTTATGCCTCGGTCTTCTGCATTACTCACTTTTCCGGCATATATCCATTCCAAGGCATCGAAGATGGTACTTTTGCCTGTTCCATTCTTACCGACTAAAAATAGTGAGCATGGATCCTTCGTCGTTTTTGTGAAGTCTATCCCGTAAGGCAGGTCATGCTTAGGGAAGGTTCTGAAATTCCGGAATGCCAAGTTACAAATTCTGAAATCTTTTATGGGCTCATTTTCTGACTGTTGCCTATGTTCTGCTTGTGCTGCTACATGATTATCTTCTCTCAGATAGTTAATACTGAGAGTACTGATATCCCCTTCATAGTTCACAATTCTATCTATCAGGCGATTAAGCGGACTGTTTTCATCTCTGTCCTTCAGTCCGGTAAGCGTCTTTTTGCATAAAGAGTTCATATGTCTTAGATTCTTATTTGCGCGATTGCATCAATTATCTTCTTGATAATGGGTAGCATTGTCTTTCGGATTTCTACCATGTTTTTGCCAGATTTTATCATGCCTCTGATAATCCTTCTTTCGTTTGGGTCAAGTTCTAGATGATGCCCGTAGAGTATAGTGCTTTCTATATTATCAGATACTTCTTTAGCTAGATAATCTGAGTTGACATGTAAATAGGTTACTATGATGAGTTCGTAAACCGACTTTATCATCCACAATGTAAGCATTTCCCGCTTATATTGTGTCATTTCTGTTTCGTTGAGTGGAAGCTTCGCCATCTCTTTGTCATCTTCAAGCAGACTAAGTGTAACTACATAGCGTTGAGTACTATAGTAGTCCTGTGCTACCAGTTTTCCATACGTATCTTGATGATCTCCTGTTTCTATATGCGATACAATCTGTTTTAATATATCAAGCGATGTTTGGTTCAAGTTATGTAGTGCATTGATATCACTTTTTTGAAAATAATAGAAATTGGTGACAAAGAAAACATATTTTTCATACTTGCCTTCCACGATTCGATTCATGATTCCTGTCAAATGCGCCGACAACTTCTTTTGGATGTCAATATCCAGGGTTGTTGCTTCCATCATTTCGTCATCATAAAGATCTCTCGATATGGTAATAGCACTATCATGACGGTCTAGGATTTTCATGGCGACCATAAAGTCTATAACATCACCTCGGCGGGTCTCGTCTTCATATTGATAAAACAGTTTCCTTTTATCAATATCAGGAATTAAGGCAAATTCAAAGACATCCTTTAATTTGTTACCAAATTCTCCCATGACAGCCAGACAAAGTAGCTCTCTGAACGTATTCTCATATAGCCACCCTAGTCTTTGTACGCTATCAATACTTTTGAATACTGAAATTACAAACCTGGCAAGATGACTTATCAGTGCATCTTCATTCTCTCCGGGGCGAAATACCCTGACCCATGTGTTTGTCTTGCCGTCAATAATATATTGTGGCACCACGCATGCCTGGTCTATTCTGTTGTCAATCCATTGGTGTATGGTTTGTTTTAATGGCACTTTTGTTTTACTTGCGAACTTCTTTGCTATATCTTTTTCTAATGAATCAAAAGTATAGCCAAAGCGCAACCTGCCGAAATCATATTTTTCATCTACCCTCGACCACTTCTCTATCAGCAATGTCTGGTTGAAAAAGAGAATGGATAATGCTTCTTTCTCGTCTGAGCAGTTTTTCAGCATCTCCGAATTACGCTGCTCAAATATGGTCAATTCGGTACTATCCGGAAAATCCTTGTTTTCAAACACTTGATACTCTACTTTCTTATCCAAAGATTTAAAGTTTGGATTAATGAGTGGAATAATATGTGCACTTGTAAAAGACCACAAACTGTCAAAGACGCGCTTTATATCTTCGCAGATGGATTCATCTCCTATCAAATAGAACAAGTCAGTTTGCCGTATACCTTCATACTTATACAATGTATGAGCTTTCTGCAGTGCCTGCTCAATTCTTACTTTTTCAGCCAACAGCAGCTGATATGAAAGTAAATAGTTTGCCAGGATAATCAAACTCTTCCTGATACAGCGCTCCACCTGCATAAACTGATATACGTGGTATTTCCCTCTTTCATCCATGGGGGCGCTGTATGCCTCTTGAAGACTCTCCCATACTGTTCTTAGCATTGATTGAGAAAACAGACTTGAAATAATCGACATATCATTGGGCAACAACCATGGCGCTATACCGACTATTCTCACAATGTGCTGATGCGTATATACTCTGATTTTTCTAAATGCCTGTCCATTGTTCTCTTTAAATACAACACTAAAGCTTTTTTGATTGTGTTTTTTTACCACATACGTCTTTTCATTCTCATAGACTATCTTTAATGCTCCAAATAGTCTCTCATCATCTAATTGCTCACATTCAAATTCTATCATGGGAAATTCCACTTCTAGCGTGTTCCCCATATCACTGAAATCCTTCTCAAGTCTTCTTATAAAAAAGTGTCCATATCCTTTCCTAAGAGGAATTCCGAAATCATCATTATAGGAATGTATGTCTACTTTATCGAACGATTTTCCAAAATTGGTCCTTGACTCCTTGGCGCGGATGGCAGTGTACAGGCTATTCTCTGCCTGAATATTATACATCCTCTCAAATGCTTCTAACTCCGAGATAATTCCTTCTGCAGTAGTTCCATAATAGATAGCATCGTCGAACACTTTAACTTTAATGGCTTCGCGTTGTCTCGACAATTTTCTCATACAAAAAGGGAGAGCAACCTCTGTAATCACATTGTAATGTGAGGGTTGTTCCCTTCCAAACAAATATTCAAGGAATTTTGGTCCCTTGCGCGATATAGACAAAATCAATGTGTTCCCTAACTGATTATAATCGTTAGAGAAACATTCCTTCACATATTCCTTTGTTTTGGAATATAGCCCTTCGTCTTCTACCATCTGTTTTTAGCAGTATTCTACATCGTTGCGCACTTAATATTACAAAATTACTAATAATCCCGAAATTAAACACGCTCGACAGTTCAAATTTACATTTTTTTAAGATTTCCTAATCCTCCGCCGCCCTGCGGCTTCGGTAAACCATCACTTTGACGTAAACTTGATTTTCAGCAAGTTCTTCGACAAGCGAAGCGGCGGAGCCGAGCGACGTACAAAACAATTTTAGAAAAAATCACTTGGGTTTATAATTAGCCCGATTGACAGAGTCAGGCAACCTCTTTTTGCCCTTCACCATTGTCCTTGGGAAGAGGCTTATAATTCTTGCGTCCCGTTGGTAGCAAGCGAGCATAGCTCGAGCGGCATGGGATGAGTGACGACGACCCATGGCTATACACCTGAATATACAATCAGCGACTTAAGATAATTTTCGTACTCCTCGGATGACATATTCAACTCTGCTGCCCTCTCGCGCTTCTGACGTTCCAAATCTGCATTTCTGCGAGAAACCTCCTCACGCATCCCAGAAACGGCCTCCTTGATCTCGTCAAGACGGGCTTGGTATCCTGCATACCACTCCCTCCATTCGTCAGGAGTAATCTCGTCACGCTCCAGACGGCCTCTCATCTCAGCCATCATCCCACGCGTGGACTTCAGTTCAGCCATCAAGCTTTCACCATCTTCAAGAGTATACGTCTTACCCATATCATTTATATGGCTATCTTTGTCTGTTATGCCCCATCACTTCTCGCACTATACCTGCCAGGCCTTCGCGACCATTGCGCATGTCAGTAGGTTTGCTACTGATGAAATACTTGGTCCTCGATGTAAAGTTAATCATGGCTATGACAGTTTGCGAAGCAGCTCGGACACTGCATACAGGTTATTACTCTTGATTTCAATACTGTCACCATCAGGACTCTGCAACTGCAGCACCTTCACCTCCCAGGTCATCTGCTTCGGAGTTTCCTCCTCCAAAGAGAGGGAAATGAAAGACTGTTGCTCTACCGGCTTACTAGCAGAATAGGTTTTCTTGAACTCCATAAGCCAGTTGTAGTCCACTGCCTCATCCTTACCGCTCGGCTTTGCCGCTTGCCACCAACGGGACGCAAGAATATTACGCAGGCTCCTTCCATTACGGTTCTGGTTGTAGTCCTGCATTACTTTCTCAAAATACTCTCTTGTCTCCATAATCAACTGAAATTTGAATTTGGCGACCGCTCGGCTTTGCCGCTTATTCGAGCAACGCGAGTCTTAAGAACCAAAGGTCACTGTTCCCGAAGGGAGGTAAAGTAAAGGTAAATATTATATTTTGAATGACCTTACGCTAAAATGATGGCTTACCGACCCAACTCACGAAAAGCTGAATCGGGGGATGCTCATATATATACCGCCAGTGCTCAACGGTTTACCCTTTGAGATAGCCGCTACACCCTGCGCTTCTCCGCAGGAACCTTCTTTCTTCTTACGTCATCCTTCATACATCTTCAGCTCTTCTTCACCCACACAACAGGACACACGCCTCCCATATCCCAGAAAACCTCCGAACCCAAAGTCCATGAGGTAAGCCGGAATCCCCGTATAGTTTGATGTATAGAGCCTTCTTCTCATTTTGTTATCTCTTGTTTTTTTCTTGTGCTCGACGGTTCTACCGTCGAGTCTCTTATCTTCTTGTCCCGTTTGTCGCTATGCCATAGCGTCCTTCCGTATTCTGTATGTTGCGATATTATCGCGACCGTTTCTATTAGCCTCAAAAATGGTAATACCCTTTTTCAAATGTCAAAGGTCTCACTTCTGGATTCCCCAGCAACTCTCCAATATACTTAGACGGTAAACAAACGCCATAACCCATCAAATCATACCGAGGATTATTTGAATCGCTCTTACTATCGAAAGGTAACTTCACTACGACTCCTATCACATGGCCGCCATTGTTAATTACCGGCCCGCCACTATTGCCTCCTTTTACCCGAGCATTTATCAGGAAAAAGTCCAATGGAAGCATGTATGGCCTATCAGCACCTACTATCTGACCCGTTGAAGATTTCTGATATGCTCCAACAGTTGCAGTTTCCGAAGTTTGAATAGCATTAAAACCAGAGATTGGTGGATAGCCCATCACAAGCACATCGTCAAGAACAGCTGGTTCACCCAAAACAAAGGCTGGCATGTCCATCTGACCATTTACTGTAATAACAGCCAAGTCGTATGCATTCACATCTTGATCTTTAGCAAGCCAAACTTCATTCAGCTCTATCAAATTCCCGTCTGGTTTCAATATATTAAAAGCACGCATATCTTTCACGCAATGGGCGGCCGTCACAAAACGATTATCACCTATATAAAAAGCCGTTCCTATATCACCATCACCATTTTGTTTGACTCCGTCTATAGGAAGAACCGAATTTGTAAAATAGTCGCGGGTATAAACAAAGCCTCTATACTTAAAGTCGTAAGCGCCATACTCCAAGTATTTTTCTATGGTTTCTGGTTCGTCAGAAAGATTGTTATTAATACCTATATAATGATTACCCAAGCACATTGTTCTGTTCGGTTGAACATTTATCAGTAACAGGTCATCACACATCTTTTCACAGATACGGTAATATTCCTGAGCCATTGTCCAATTGCACATTTCGCCACCGGTTTCATCTTTTTCTACAATAAATCCAGGCACTGTATCCATGAAATCGCCTAATGACAATTCTTTACCGTCTTTGCGCTTCATAAAGAACTCATATATCTCCTTGACCGTTTTCATAATTCAAAATTACAACTAATTACTGATACTGATTCTTCCGTTTATATAGTTCCGTCATTTCCAGAAGTTTTCTAAACTTTCTGAACAGTGAGCACAATGCCGATTCACACCTCCAATTCCGGTAATCCCAGCTGCCTCAGATATTCATTATGCTCCCTTGTAAGTGCTCGCATCTGAGCTGTCAGTTCGTTTATCTCTCTGATTTTCTCTGCTATATTCCGCTGTTGCGCCATTGGGTCCGACACATAGTGGCTAGGCAACAGGTTGAAGTTGTTCAGGGCAATCTCATCGTGACTCACCACCCTCGACAGCCCATCTATCGTCCTGTTTCCCGTAAAGGCATGAACTATCCGTTGCTGGTCTATTGCCCTCATCTTGTTCAACCGCCCATGTCCCTCATACAGGCTCTTGGCGTTAATCATCAGCACATCTTTTCTGCTATCACTGTGCTTAAACACCAACAGTGCAAATGCCACGCTCGTTGAATACAGCATATTCACTGGCATACCAATAACTGCCCTCAGGTCATTATGTGCGATAATTTCCCGTCTCACGGCCTCACCGAATCCCGTTTGCTGCAGCACACCCATCGGCATAGCCATAATCATCATTCCGTCATCCTTCAGCGATTCCAGTCCACGCAGTATGCAGGCATAGTCGTATGGCACCTCCGCTAATTTCGGGTACCGCAGCGGCAGTCCTCCGCGCATAGGTGCATCTATCCTCCGGCGCTGTCCCCATGCCGGCATACTCACTATCACGTCATATCTTTCCGTGGGCATCCAATCGTCTCTCAGATAGTCCTCATTCTTCAGGTCATACTGGCTGATACCGTTCACGTACATGCTCAACCTTGCCATGTCAGCCTGCAGCGTCGTAGGCTCTCTCAGCACCATCCCGTCAAACTTGCCGCTATTCCTCGCCCAAGCCATCAGCGCCAGCGAAGCCACGCCACAGGCCGGGTCATACAGTTGCATGCCATTCTGACGAATCAGCGTCCTTCTCAGCAGCAGCCCCACCAGCGAGCCCACTTCCATTGGCACCGTCTCTATATAGCGTCCTCCATGCAGTCGCATGATGTAGTTGAACAGTCCTGTCCGTCTTCCTGGCGCACTATAGTCCTTGGTCAAAACATCTATCCGCCTCACATACTCTGCACAGAAATCCCCCTTCGGCAGTCGCGACATCACCTGTGTCACCCTGTCAAACACCTCGTACACCTCTTTATCACCAAACAGAGTGCCTGCTGTCAGCAGGGTAGACTGTAGGGCATACTTCGGTTCTATCGCCTCCGACCCCATATTGCATACCAGCTCTTTCCATGGGTCTTCCCTTCCGTCAGTAGCCAATGCCACGTCGTATGCCGCAAAGCGATAGCACAATATCGAGAGCGTGATGGGACACATCTCCTCCACCGTCAGAGGGCTGCTCTGCCTGATGAAATGAGTCAGTTCTCGCGCTATGGTTCTAAAGTTTATCATCTGCTATACTTCAAATTTGAAGGTCTTTACCAGCTCTTCCACCACATGCTTCAGCATGGTCCTGTCCTGCGGACTCACCACTGGCAGTGCCCTTTCATATACCCTTTGGTGCGACAGTGCATTCACCCTGTCTGCCACGTTCACGCCTTTCCATTCATCAACGCCTGCCGAGCTCAGTGCCTTGCTGAAGTTCCCTTTTCCTTGAAAAGAGGATATTAGTTCCAGTATCTGCCTCAACTGCACAAAATGCAGCGGTATCACTTCATCCTCTTCCACGTTGTTCAGTTGCTGCAACAGCAGCAGGTGATATTGCAACAGTCCCTTTCCGTTCCCTCTGATGGTATACTTCTCACCCACCCTTTCCAGAAACTTGATATCATATTTCGGGTCTTTCGCCATAAACTTCTTTCCGTTCTCATCCTTTATCTCTGTATACGACAGTATCCCCGAATCAGCATTCTTCATCAGTGTAGTCAGCGTTGAGAAGAACCCCGCATGGTGAGTAGTCACTATGATTTTCGAGTCCTTGTAGTTCTCCTTCATCAGTTCCACCAGTCTAGATGCCGTCACAAACAGGTTGTTGTCGTCCAGACTGCCCACGGGGTCGTCTATAAAGAAATACTTGTGCTCCCCCAGGTGTCCGTTTTCCTCCATGAACAGTGCCATGATAAACGTCCACACAAACAGCCTTTCCTCCCCTCTCGATATCTTGATATTCTTGTCTGGGTCTTCCGCCTTGAAGAAACTTACTGACTTTATTCCAGAGTCAGGGTCGTCGTTAATCCACTGGAAACGGAAATCGTAGTTCACATGGTAAGGCTCCAGCAGCGCTCTTATCTTACCCTCGTCTATGTCGCGGTGCAGTCTGTTCAGGCTGCTGTTCACCACCTTCAGCCTCATCTCCTTCTCTGCGTGCTTCATGTCGTTGTCCCACGCAAAGAGGTCTTCACTGTATGCGTTATAGTAGATACCCGTCTGTCGTTTCTTGCTGTCACGCATCAGTTCTTTAAACGCCACCGACAGCCGTGTCTTGCCCGTAGCGTTAAAAGCATATAGCACTATTATGCGTTTCTTGTTGTCGCGCAGCCATTCTGCCACCTCTTCCAGCGTCTTCATGTCTTTCATATGCCCATCAACTGGTCTATCAGCATAAATCGGTGGTCGTGCAATTCCCCCAGCAAGTTCGAGTAATATTTCCGCATCTCGTCGTAGTAAGGATCAGCAGTCTGTTGCTGTAACTCCCGGTATGCAGAATTCACGTCTCCAACAGCCATCCACATTTTTTCCGCACTCTTTACTGCCCCTACTATCATTCTTTGTGTTTCCATATCCGGCACAGTCACCTCTGCCTCCATCAGTTCATCCTCATCATACAGTCGGTGTTTCTTCGACAGCCTGCGAATAAACAGCTTTGCATACTCCTCCTCCATCCCATGCAGATTGCAATGGAATTTCCAGCCAGTGTCTATATCTATCCACGCCGTGCCGTTTCTTTCTATGGTGCAGTAGTCTGATAGTTTCATCCAAAACTCATATTATAATGACATTGTTCTTTTAAACTGTCCATAGCAGTATTCATTCCCTTCACATCCAGAATAAGCTCGTAACCCTTCACGTACTATCTTGAGATATTCTGATTCTTCGTATATATCTTTCAGCCTCTTTTCTTTTACATTTTCAGGCATAACACCTTCACTTATCTCCATCATGCCGTCCTTAAAGGCTTCACAAGGGAATACGTAGCCGTCATAACGGACGGTCAGTTTAACACTTCCTGTGCCGCAAGCAGCTCGTTTGGCTGAGAAAGGCAAGCCAACACGTATCTTACCCTGATAGGTTTCCTCGCACTTAGCCAGTATCTGTTTCAACTCTTCCTGCTCATCTGTACTCAGTTCCACCAGTTCTTTATTCTCCAGCACACGCCCTTGGGGTACGAGGCGCAGGAGGCTTACGTTCTTTACATCCATTGAATAGAGCTTGCTCAACACGTCGGGTATCTGGCGGAAATTACAGTGCATGGGTACCAAGTGGGCCTCAACAGGGATTCCTAGTGCTATGGCGCAATGAATGGTCTCATCCAGCAGTTCCAAGTTGGCCACCTCCGTTCCCATAATGGTGGCATAGAGGGTTGCGTCAATGGCTTCATAGTTAAAGATAAGGGCATCTAACTTGCCTTTTACGGCCTCTAACAACGCGGTCGGGATGGATGTATATCTGCCGTTTTCGCTATAGATGCCGCTGGAATAGAGTCTTACCTTCAGGCCTTTTCCTTGAATGTAGTCAACTATCTCCACGATATCCTCCCGGAGGAATGGCTCACCACCAGACAGGCTTACAGTCTTTGCGCCTAATGCCACGACATCATCCACCACTTGGGTGATGGTTGCATAGTCCATTTGCTCGGTCTTCTCCATGTCGGACAGCGAAGAGCAGTAGATGCAATAGTTGGGGCACTGCTGGGTGACCTCAATGGTGATTTCGTTCATACTCATAGTGTGAATAATGTCTGCTGGAGGGGTTCGCGCTGAATATGTTCCTCAACGCCCCACTTCTCTGGGAAATAATAGTCTATACCTTCCATCGAAGGTTTGTAGTGTTGTTTGATGCGCACATTGCCCACCTTCAGTTCCGGCATTTTGGCACGCAGGTATTTGTCGGTCTCGCAGAAGCAGTTCTGTAAGTCAATCAACTTAGGCTTTCGTCCGGGCAACGGACGAAACTCGGTATAGCCATAACGCTTCTGCAACTCCTCGAAATGGTCGTGGATGTAGTAAATAGCATCCTCGTAATCATTGCCGTAGGATGAAAAGCACTTCTTGATACCTCGCACAGCTCCGACACCGGCCTTGACAAAGGAATCCTCGTCAAAGTTCAGATAGGGTGAGTAGTTGAAGTCAATGGTATATTGATAGGCCAGAAAGTCGCCAATCAAGGGATAGTCCCTCAGTTGGTTATAGACCTCGCCCATGGATGTGGCTTTCAGTACTTTTTTCAGGCCCTGTCCCTTAATAAACTCATCCTCTACCATCTGCAACCACACCTGATGCTTGGTGCTGATGTCATGGTAGCCGGAATAGCTGCCGGTCATCATATAGGCATTGGAAAAGATAGGATAGTTCTGCTGCCGTCTGGTCAAGGCATTGCTCAACTTCTCCACGTTGAACGAATCAACGGTAAGGTCTGTCAGGCTACTGAGGTAATCCCAAGTCTCAATCTTATTAAAGACCTTGAAAACAAGTATTCTCAGCAGTACATCCTCAGGACTGTATTTATCTAAGTCTTTATAGATGACATTCCTTATCAGGTACTGGCTCACGCGGTCGCAGGCACGATATACGTTGGTGAATTTATACTCCCTCAGGATAGGGTCGTCCGTCAGGCGCTCGCAGTCCTCACACCTCCGCCAGAAGATGTTCATACGCTCCTGGATGAAGTAGAAGTAGTATTTTAGCGTGGCATCGTTAGGAACAATGCTACTAGTCTTCTTCGTCCTCATATATATCCATTTTGGGGAGATTATACTCTTTCCAATTACAGGGATCTCCATGAATACCTATGGTATAGTTCTCTTCTAGCCACGCAACAAATGCGTTTATCTTAACATCTTCTCCATACAAATCCCAAAACTTTGTACTCCTACTATTATTATCAATGTAGGCGAACTCCTGTGGTATCTCCGGACATTTGTCCCCAAAGTAATAAAACCGTTTAGATAGTAGAACAAACTTCCCGTCACTATCTCGCTGCAAATGATCTTTATTCACGCCACCGCCTTTCAAGCTATGGGCACAATACTCTTGTACGACCTTACCATCAACAGTGTGATACACATTGTCGCCATACATCTGTACTAAAGAGCCATTAATTACTGGTTTCTTATTCTGGAATCTCGGATCTTCCCAATATTCATCAAAGGTGAGTTTCTCTTCCACCTGCATAGCATAGATAATCTTGCCAAGGTTACCCATCGCTACACTTCCAAGCCCAATGACCCAGTCTCCAATCTCCAAATTTCCATTATTACGCAACTGCGACCCTTTACATGTTGCTAATGAAATCACCCCGTGAAAAGGGTTTGGAGCAAACCCATAATCATGGTCCATTTTATATCTGAAACAATTCATATCTTAAGATTATCTACAAGTAATAGGAATAATGTTATATATTGGTCCTGACGGTGTACTGTCTGGAGCTTCAGGAATAGGAACCTCGCCATTCAGCATTCCCGAAAGCTTATCTAACGAGTTCCATCCTATTGGGGAACCGCCATAGCGTTTGTAAGCCTCAGGTAATTCAACTTTATCTTTGCAGCCATAGTCATAAATCCCTATAATCTCCTTGCCTTGCAGATGAGCGTTACGAATCTCGTAATTCACCCAAGGTCGCTCGTGTGTATGTTCACCAATAATCACAATGAGCGTTTTTGCCCAGTTAATACGCGCTCGCAAATATTTCGCTATTGTGCTATCAGCAACTTGCTTACCGGCTCTCACAAGACCGCCATCTGTATCCTCCTCAGCAGAACTATTTCGAACCTTGCAGCCAGCATTCTTAAGGCGATCCTTCAAATCGCGCAATCTCTGTACATCTCCACTGTAGTGGCTTATGAAAACATTATGTATATCGGCCATTATGATTTTGTTTGACTAAGTCCTTTTAATATCAATCCTACTATCTCTATCACATCAGTTGACTGTAATAAGATATCATTCTGTTCTTTGGTAAGTCCATTCTTCAATCCGTCAATACCACCAGCAACAATAGCTTCTAATCTATCATAACCCATATCTATACTTCTTTCTTGGCAGTATGACATAAACTCTGCATAACGAGGTGTTTTGCAAGCCTCAGCTATTACATCTCTTATTGTTTTTTCTTGTCTGATTAAGGAAGCGAGCAAAGATGCAGCACCACCAAAACCGCCCAACAGATAGACAGGATGACCTACTTCCATTGCTTGAATATACTCTTCTATAATTCCAGCCATGAAACCACAGAAACCAAACGTTTTTCCACCTAAGATAACTCTCGCATTTGACGCCTCCTCCATTTGTTTTCTCATTTTCAACAACGACAGTGCATAAATAAGAGAGTTCTCATTATTAACAGGAGCTATAGGTTTACTTTTGTCACCACTATACTCTTCGGGGCAATCAACAAATACCGGTTCAACTCTACTGTTAATATATTGCAGTCTTGTTTCAGTTGTAAAATTTAAATGAATAGGCCAAGCAAAATAATTACGGAAGAAGAAGGTATCCCTATCGACATTTCCGTGATAATTCTTATATTGTAAGGACATATCACTGAAAAGTTCAGTGTACCCTCCTTCCCTTAAATCACCGCCATATATCATCTTAGCACCTGCAATCAACAAATGTCTTGACAATTCTATCGTCAGGTCTTTTATCATATCGGCTCCATACCCCAATACGTCTGCGTCTGGTGCCTCTGAAACTGATATCGCCACGTTCATCCCATTAAGATTCACGGTTTGTGCCAACAATTGCATTGGTGTAAAGAACTGTTTATCCGTTCCCGCTATCTTCGTCAACACATCCAGCTCATCTTTGGAAAGTGGAGGTTCTGGATAAATAACATTGGATGCAAGTTCATCATATACATATGAATAAGCTTCAGGCGAAAAAGGCAAGATTTGGAATGTACTTCTTACTGGCTCGTCCAACTCATCACGTAGATTTGCCAAATACTTGGCCTGGTTATTCTGATCTAGAGCAGTTCGTAACAACAAAGCAAGAACATCGCCCCAGTTATCATTAAAACGTATATAAGGAATGTTGGAAATATATGGAAAACTGCGTTTTACTTCACCATCTAGAAGACTCACTGCTATTGTAGGGATTTTATTCCTTTTAGCATATAGCACTTCTTTCTGGCACCATTCTCTTTCTGAATAAGTATTCGAATTTAGTATTACCAGAAGTGACATTTCACCTGCAGCATTACTTTTTATCTGATTTTCAAAATCCTGTCCATCTAGAATGTCATTAGCATCAAAGAAAGAATCCAGTTTGGTCTTTGATCGAATGTAATCCCTAAATTCTAGCGCACGCTGTAGTCCAATCTTATTATCATCCTTCTTAGAGTGGCTTATAAATATTTTCAACTTAACAAGTTCCTCTCTCTTAATAAAACGAATCAAGTTGTCGAAAAGCCTAATCTGGAATTCCTGCCAGTTATCGTGAATAGAATAAGAATTCAAACGAATAAATTGCTTGTCAGAAAGCCCGAATCCAATATCGAACGAGAATTTGCTCAATTCAACACACATAATCAGAACTTGTTCTGCGTGTTCTTGCTGCGACTTTACAATTTGGCCAATATAATTATGCCATACATCACTGCAGTACATTTTATCATCAACCAAAAGAAGTATAAATACCTTCTCCGTATTATCCAAATTGATTGGTGATATATCGCGCAACTGTTCATCATCGCCAGTTCTTAGATATACCGGAATGTCCAACCCATCCTCAAATGGATGATTAGCATCACGGCATAGCAACTTATAAATATCACTATATACCGCTTTACCTTGGGCATACTGTGAATGGTATAAAACAAATACTGCTAAATTCTTTTTCATACGGCGTAAGAATCCATTATATTATTAAGTGGATTAGATAGATTACTCTCAGAAAATAATCTATTCTCCAACAATAACTGGTCTCTATTTATCTTCCTAATATCAGCAATTAAACTATTTAATTGATATATGCTCATCACCAATTTAACTACTTTAAGATACTCAGGCAGTTTCTCCTTGGGAATACCTTTTAGACGTAACACACTCAATGACACAGCAGAGTTAAAGGCGTAGCCGATTTCCCATGGAACCCACATGGATCCAAAAGTGTTTATTGAAAACAGCACAAGCATGTGACTACTGTTTTCAATCCCTCGTCTTATTGCAGTAACAACTGAATGAGGGTCTGAGCGATCAATACTCTTGTCAAATTGATCAAAGTAAATATCAATTCCAGCATTCAGCAGGTATTCTGCTACAATATTAGCGATATCAGAATCTTTCTTCTGATGACTAATAAACACCCTAGGTTTAGTCCGTGCAGGTATAGGCTGTCTATTAATGTATCGCTCGTTAATAGAACTGAAATAATTAATACCACGTGCTGCCATTTATCAATAATTTACGAATTCCTCATCCTCATTGGTCTAGACAGATCATAATCATTCGATGCTCTGTCGTTGTAAGCATTCTCTATCAATTGGCGCAACTTGATTGCCCCTTCATCACACAATAGTCCCATCCAATCTGTCAGGTCCGACCAATTAATCACGGTTATATTAACTCCACTTTTCAGCAAGTTGTCGATAATACGGTCGGGCATATAGGGATAACGTTTCCTATAGTCCTCGAATGTATTAATGGAAATCCAATTTTTCTCTTCCGGCAGTACGGTCTCTTTATCAGATTTGCGAGGTAACGTGTGTAAGTTACACCCTGTTGACGGTAACATGATAACGATAATTCCCGACTTCTTGTTTACCGCACCATCAAACATACTAGAATATAGTTCCCAGTCAACATGTTTGCGATTCTGTGTCTCAGTTCCCACTAGAAGAATTGTCACGGTCGAAGACTTCAAGTGATTATCTCTGATGTATGTTCTAATCTTCTGTGCATCCCAGTCTTCAGGTATTTCTCCCATCTCTACAGAATCATCAATAAAGACTCCATTCTCTTCTGCCCAAGTCACAAGAGTATCCTTATAGCCCTGGTCATTCCCATGATGGAAACTTATAAACACATGATGCTTAGCCATATTTCAAAGAGTTTATTGTTTATCGTTGTCTTTCTATCAGTTAATAATTAAGTTTTTTCACTGTGCTCAACGGTTTTGCAGTCGAGACAGCCACCGTTCCTGTTGTGCTTCCTGAGTCTATAGAAATATTCCACCGGACTCTTCCCTAGCCCCGTAATCGGAAACCCACTCCTCAGGGTCACCCCATCGCCAAACAGGGCGCACTCAGAATACGATATAATTGCCACACACCTCATAGATGATTGACTTCCAACGCATCACAGTCAGCAGTAACTGACCGCAAAGATACGAATAAATGAGTAAAAATCCAAATTAAATTTGAGATTTTTCGAATGTGAGTATCTTCGGCACTATTTTAGTGCCAGAGATAAGCAATTCTCATGAACAATCCAAACTTTTCTTTCAGAAAAACTCATTTAAGACCAAAATCACCTCGAACCTTTACATCCTGGTTAGCCATATTGCCCACGATGGTACAATTCCGTGGACGCTTACTCCTATTACAGCTTCCTCAATACCATATAATAAAAGATAGGAGTGGTATCGTCCTTAATACTATGAAATCTTTCTGCAAGTGCAGGGGCTAGCAGATCTGGTTTGGCTATTTCTTTGAATTCAATAATAGAAAGTCCATTCATATAAAAACAAGATCTTAAGTCTTCAATTCCATGCTTATAGGTGGAAATAATAATATTTCTGTCCCCTATTCTATAATGTGTGTGTTCATAATGATGCAAAGGATGGACATCAGAAATAAAACATTCCCCGCCTTTTTTGAGAATATGAGCCATTCTCCTAATAACATTATCGATATCATAAATATGTGAGAGGACCCTATTGCACAACAACCAGTCATATTGTCGTTGATTAACGCTCAACTCTCTGATATCCTTTTCTATACATTCGAGCAATCCACAGGCTATTTGTTGCTCGTATTTCTGCCGGCAGATCATTGACATCATTTCACTGATATCATAGGCTGTCACATGATGATATCTTTTCAGGAAACAATCCAAATTATTCCCACTCCCAGCCCCAAGATCAGCACCATATCCGACTTCCAACCGGTCACACCAACGCTCAATGAATGGATATTCATTATATCGCCAGAACTCTTGCCATTTCCAAGAGTCATAAAAGGGTGCGATTAAGTTATAGCCTTCCTTGGGGCTTAGTATCAGATTTCTTTGCATCCTGCTTCTCTATTTTTATTTGTAAACTATCAATTTTCATCGATAGAGAATCTATGATCTCCATTTGTTTTTGGTACTGCATTGATCTCTCCATCTCAATATAAGTCGAATTCATGGGAACCCATGAATCATGCCAGATATATTTATAAAGCAATGGTTCGATTGTGGAGAAGGCTAACAGCAATACTAGAAGTACCCCTCCTAAAATAAACTGATTCCTCACCGACTTGGCTGTCTTATCTGCAACTTCATCTCGTAATCTCTCTATGTTAAGAAAGGTCTTATCATAAAGCTGTGCCATTTTCTGTAAATTCTCTGTATATTTATCACCAGAGCTCTCAGTCAGTTTCGCTTCCACTTCTGCATCAATCTTCATGAAATTGATTTTCACAATCTCCATTTCAGGTTTTAACATAAAACTCTTCGAAGAGAAATTAAGTAAAACTCCACTTAAGAATCCCTCATATCCGGGTTCCACGACACTTGCATTTATCAACAAGAGACCTTGTTTTGCAATCGAATCTAGTGCAGAATAAGAAGCCGCAATATTCATTGGCAAGCTGATTTTTTCTTTAGTCTGAAAGAAAATCAACTCATTTGGTTTCAATACATAAGTATTATTAGACAATCTGAACTCCGCAAATTCCCGACCAGATTGTCGAGGAAGAACCTTATCACTTAACCATACAACCCCTCTCTGAATCCAATTCAAGCTCTGATTTCCTGTTTTATCAAACAAAATTGAGGTACCCGGTTGAATCAACTTCCCGAGTCTTAATTTGTATGAACAATGCTTAAGACTACCCTCGTTAAAATCGGATATAAGACGACTGTCTTGTACCTGTTGTCGTATTTCTATATTACTTAGCATATTCTATCAGTCTAAAAGATTTATTATTAATATAATTCCTACCCCATCATCTTTTCTTCATACTGCAGATATCTGTCAGAACGGCGGAAAGAGTCGATAGTACCACTAAAAACGATTTTACCGCCATCTCGTCCCTTGCCTGGCCCCATTTCAAGAATATAGTCACAACATGAGAATCCCGCCACATTGTGTTCAATCATCAGAACAGTTCCACCACCATTTGTAATTTCACGGAATACAGACAGTATGTTGGCAACGCTCTGGCTATCCAGCCCACGTAATGGTTCGTCGAAAATGAATAATTTGTCTTTCTGCCTCTTGCCCACATATTTCGCCAGTTTTAGACGCTGAGCCTCTCCGCCAGAAAGGGTATCGGTTGTACGGAAAAGAGTGAGGTAACCAAGTCCTAGCCGTTGTAGGCATTGCAGTCGGTCTGTAATAGAATTATATCCATCAAACAATCCTGTTGCTAGCAGACTATCAATTGTCATGCTCAAGACATCGTAGATTGAATACCCTTTATATTGGTAGCTTAGTGCATCTTGGTTGAAGCGTCGCCCACCACATTCTTCGCAAACGAGCTCCACCTCAGTCTTGCCAAAATCGAGTTGATACTTCATAAAGCCTCTTCCTCCACACGTTTGACACGCACCATGCTCCCCGCTATAGCTGAACCAGTCGGCATCTTTGTGATGATACCTGGAAAATAGGTTTCGGATATCATCATAGACCTCGCTGTATGTAGCTATGGTCGATGCGACAGAACCCCTAATGGGATTCTGATTGACATAGACTGTTTTGTCGTAATGCTGTTCTATACATCTTGCCAGCGTCGATTTCCCAGACCCCGACGGCCCGTATAGTCCGGTGATGCGCCCGATTGGAATATCCACATCTAGATTCTCCACATTGTTGGCTGTGAGCGAATGAAAACTCATCATCTGCCCGATAGTTCTACTTTCTCCTGAAAACATAGAGACGGTTTCAGGTAGTGAGTGGAAAAGCTTCCCTCCATTGCTTCCAGATCCTGGGCCTACAAACAGACACTGGTCCGTTTGGTTCAGGAAATAGTGGTTATGCTCAATCATCACGACTGTATTACCTTGCTTGGTCAACCGCTGTAAATCCATCAGCAAGGCATCATATTCCGATACATGCAACTGAGCAGAAGGTTCATCGACGATATACATCATATCGCTAATCTGCGAAGTAAGAATATTGAGTAGTCTGAGGCGTTGTAGCTCACCACCCGATAATGTCGGAATACTACGATTCAGATGGAGATAGCCTAATTGAGCCTCCAACATAGCCTTCAAAACAACAGCTATTCCCTTCAACAAACGTCTTCGCTCGGCATGTTCTTCCTTTTGGCACCAACCTTCTATCAGTTTCTCCAGATTAGTGATTTCCATCATATACAGATCACCAAGATTATACCCCTGATACGTATAACGAAGCACCTCCTCTGAAAAACGTCTTCCTTTACATTTCGGGCACGTTTCTTTTTGACCAAGACTTGCTACTTTGTTAGCACTCGACACATGTTTCTTGTCATTGGCCAATGTACTAAGTTCATTATAAAAGCCATGGTAGAAAAACCTATGTGTACGTCGCTTTCCCCCTTGGGTATAACTGACCGCTAATTTCTCTGTAGAATCTTCATGGAGCAAAGCATCCGTTTGGCTCTTTGTCAATTCGTTCAACGGAACTGTCAACGGGATCCCTCGCAACTTAGCGTAGGCTTCCAGAAGCTTTTGATAGTAACCCTTACGCCATGGTATAAATGGTTTCTCCTCTATCGACAAATCCCAGTTAATGAGTTGGCCTGCGTCAAGTGCGACCACATAACCTAGCCCTTCACATTTTTGACAAGCATTACGCGGGGTATTAAAAGAGAACAAGGTTGGCGATACTCCACATACAGATGCAAATAGAAGTCTGAAATTTTTATCCAGTCGCAGAAATGTTGCGATTGTGGAACGGGGGTTCTGATTATGGTTCTCCTGCTTCAATGCAACTGAAGGAATGACATTTTCGTATTCACTCACGACATACATATTTGACGCAACCCCTCCATGCTCACCGCTCACCTTTTCCCACTCATGCTGGGCAATAGCATGCATAGTCCCATAGGCCAGCGAACTCTTGCCTGATCCACTGGGGCCGGCAATCCCATAGAACTTTCCTTTGGTCAGATCTACTGAAATGTCTTGCAGGTTATTTGTTCTAATCCCTTTGTAACTGATAGTATTCTCCTTCATATCCACACCATTTACAGTCATGTCGCCTCTGCATTTCAACATTGGCGAAATTCAATTTGCGTAACAAGAACTCTGTTCGTTGTCCTGCCATTACAAGATTATCCAATCCTGCAAGCACTTTAAATGCTTCATTGGCCGTTATGGCAGATGACAAGGCCGACAAGGGAGGGAAACTCCCGATACGACGGTTTTTATTCTCCAATTTTCGAATATTAGAGGTATCTATTTCGTTCAAATCATCCAGATTCATCCGAAAACATTCCAAACAAGCAGTCTTTCCAGGAATAACAACTTGTCCCACAAGCGACTGGTGGAGCTTATAGCCACCTCCCACAATATGTGGAATACCATGTGGCATGGCATATTTCCCGACGATATAACTTGTTTCATCAACGGTTGGCTTATCAGCACAGTTGATTATCAGATCCACATGTCCTATCTCGTGCCGTTCAAAAAAGCCCTCATCAAGCCAGTCCACGATACTTTCTATCTGTACTTCAGAATCCATCTCCAAAAGACGTTTTGTAAAGGTCTCGGTTTTCAACTCGCCAATACTCGCTTCTGTTAACCCACACTGCCTATGTAAGTTCGAAAGTTCCACCCTGTCAGCATCGACCAACAAGAAATGCTTTACACTGCTCATAAGGAGCGATTGTGCCACCCATGTTCCAACAGAGCCCAGACCGATAATCATCACGCGAGCTCCCTGAACCTTCTTGATTCTTTCATTCACTTGTCCCTGCGACTGGCTGTAATTCTCAAGTAATGAATATACACGTGGATAGCGATTATAGTCTTTTCCATAGTCCTGGTCCATCTTAAGGAGGACACAGTTCTCATTGAGGAAATCGAGCAAAGGCAGGACTTCGTCAGTCTGCCCCGACAAGCCATTGACCTCAAGGAAATCTGCTATCGACTTATTACCATCCAAACCAAACAATAGTTGAGCCACCTCTTCCTGCATTCTTAGGACAATGGTCTTACGTATGTCTGAGAGGAAGAACTCAGTCACGTCACCATTGCTGACTACAGCCACAGATGGTCTCAATTTCAGTCGGTCATTGATTTCCACAGACATGACAATGGGGATTTTTTTGAACGTTAAGATAGTCTATATGTAGTTGATCGAAAAGCAGTTCTCCTCGCCCTTGCGAGTAGTGGGCATCTCCAGTAACCATATAGCTGAGTATGATGATGACAGCATAGCTGATAGAGAAAAGCGACATTGATGCCAATCCTCCCACTTCGAACTGGTCATTGGTCTGATGCAACTCCGATATGGCTTGGGTATTGTATTGAGGATTCCAGTTGCGAAGAGCCTTTTGGAAGTAACTAGTGTAGCAGTCTACACATGGCGTTTCATCTGGAACGATCAACTCACCAGTACTCATCAAATGAGCATCAAAACCACCTGCAACATAAAGAGGTTTACGCAATGCATAACAGATTCTGCCGATCTTCATACTCGTTAATCCAATATACGGCTCATCAAGTGTATTGACTACGAAGGTTGATTGTTCAATCCATGAATTCACATCCGTATCATAATCAATAATCATTGTATGCAACTCACAGTGCACTTGGTCGTCAATACGTTTCAAGCAATCAGCCAACGCCACGCATTTATCTCTCCCGATATCTGTTTCTCGGAAAAAGAAGTGTCGCTCAAGCGAATCGCAGGTCACGATATCCTTATCCACCAAGATAAAGTGGCGCACACCACTCATAGCCAACTGCATGGCGATACCTGATCCTATAGCTCCATTGCCGAATATCAACACAGTCTGTTCTTGTATTGCCAGTTGCGCTCGATAGCCTGATTGGGTGTAGAGCGATGTGAAATAGCTTATCTGTCGATCATAACGATCAATGTCTTTTGGGGCAAGCATGGACTTTTCTTTTTCTTGCTCAGCCGGTATAATTAAAATGGTTTGTGAAACTAAATAATCCACAAAATCCTGAACATTGTCCATATCGTCAATGCCCAGGATTTTGCATAGATCGTCAATCCCCTTCTTACCGTCAATGTTCGCCACAAGTGCTATCACCTGTGGAGATACCTGCAATGTGACACGCCTTCTGTTGTTGATAAAATAGAACTCCAAAACATCATCACCAATGGCATAAACGTCAATCGCCGGATTTATTGCATAGATGGCATTATTGCGCTGGTTTGGCTTGAAGGAGATAGGCATTTTTCAATCTAAGAAGATGACTTCCTGCTCTGTTCATCCTAATCATAAAAAAACTTAGCTTTTCTTCTTCAGGAGCTGGGTAAAATAATCAGTCATGTGCCCTGATAAAAAAACTAATATTGTACAACGCCGGCATTTACTTCCAAAAAGCGCCCCCATTGTTCCACATTTGCAGGTTGAGCATAGCGGGTACATACTCTTGTACAGCACTCACTACGTCCCCCACTACATCCTGCAGTATATGCGCACGACAATTCTTCATCAGCCAACACCTCAAAAGAAAATTTCATTGTCTTTTTCTTATCCATTTTAAAATAATATTAATTAATCGTATGCAAAGTTAGTACATTATTCCCATATCTCCAAATTTTTAGCCTATTTTATGATTTCCCACACTTCTTATTGTGAGCAAAATGCAAAAGGAAAACAGGTTTTTCCTTTCATTTTCGCGCTCGGTTTACCGCTCTTGCTACCATCGGGACGCAAGAACGAAAGTATCTTCGGCGAAGCCAAAGATAGTGAAAATCGAGCGAAAAACCAAATATATATTTGAGTTTTTCCGAGATGTATCCTATCTTCGGCACTATTTTAGTGCCAGAGATACGAATAAATGAGTAAAAAACAAAGAAGGCACCACCTGACGTGTGTCAAGCGATGCCTAACTTCCTGCGTTACGTACGATTGCGCAGCACTATTGTATTCTTCTGTCTTTATCTGTTCTTCTGTCTAAGGTAATCAGCACTATTTCGTCCTCTTCACATACCTCATCCACTTCACGATGCCATACCAACCATTTCTGATGGTATATAGCAGCGAAGTAACGCGACCGAGATCCTCGTCTATGCGATAGGCATCATAACGCCACTTGATATTGTTGGTGAGCAGGATCCTCCCAAGTTTGCCCCATTTCGTCCTCATCGTGGCAAGGTTCTCATCCAGCAGATAGCAATCATGCCTGTCGCTCACATTCAGCCACAATGCATAGTCATTATTCAGCGACGCTCGCACCTTCATATCACCGACCTTCTCTCTGTCATACATCACGGTCATATACGAGGTCCAGCAGCACTTCAGCATGTCTTATAATCATCGTTCATTGCTTTGCAATCCTCCTCCTTCAGTCTCGATATTACAGTTATCGTCTCGTCTGAAGAGTTGTCATCAATGAAGATCAGATTCCAGTTCTGATAGGTTTGAGCCATCACGCTCCTCAACCTCTCTTCTACGTATCTCTCACCATTTCCTTCATATCGCCAGTACCATAGATGATATCCACCACTCGCTCTCCACAAACAGGGCACTTCTGCGGTTTCCGCATTATATCGATAATCCTTGGGCGTTTGTCTATCATTTCCTCAGTCTTCCCTATTTGGGGTTTTTATTTCTTCCCCATTGCGGGACGAACAGATAACAACAAAATTGCCAAACAGCTTTCAATATCCTCATTGCCTTATAAAACTGACAAGGAGCCGTCAGCCACTAGATTGCCCCACTCTTCTCACCCCCTTCCCACACTCTTCGCAAGCATATCGCAAGCTCAAATAGCCACTTTGAGTATGCCAACACCTTGCCTAGAGCTTGCTAACACCTTGCCTACACTATGCCTATACTATGTTGATCAGAACTTCTCTCTTAACAATTTATACAGGAAAGGACTGCTTCTGGAGGTAAGATGTAAAAGATTAGAAGTAAGAGGTGATAAACGTTTAACAAACTCAGTAGCCTCAACAATATCGACATCTAATCCTTCTTCACCTGCAAAGTTCTTAGCTCTGGCAGTAAGGGAAGAGAATGGAAGGTCACCATCTGCTATCTCCATTCTGTCATCTGACATCAAAAAGATCGATTCAACACGAGCTATAGTATAGAGCGAAGTTGCTAGGATAGCTGTCGCGCAGGTATCGGTGCCCTCAGCACAAGCAGCTATTACCTTCAAATCATGAAATGAAGCAGTAGGAATCGTTGTAGACCGGAACAAAAACGGCAGACCTGGTAGGGTACAGTCATCCCATTGGCATCCATCGAAAGCGCATTGCATCTTCTCAAACTCCTCGCAGAGTGCGCAGACGACTCCCACGTCATATTTGTCACGATCAAGGAGCGTCTGGATGAAGTCGCGTTTCATACCCATCAATTGGATCACCTTATCTTTGAGTGATTTTTTCCAACGCAGTTCTTTCTGGGAATAGAACAGCAGATACCAAAGTCGGTCACGGAAATCCTCTTTCTGTTGGTTGAACTCCTCTTCATACTCAGTTAGTCCAATTACCTGCAAGGGACGTTTTATGTCGGGATTCTCATAGATCTCCGTCAAATATTCCGAACCACCCGTGCGTGAAGGCTCATCACCCTCCAATTCGGGTATCACCATATCAAGGATTACCAAATCGTAGGAATTCTCGCGCATTTTTTCGCGGGCATCCACAATGGTCTGAGCCTCCTCAACGTTAATGTCCTCGCTAATGGAGACTATTACCTTACGAAGATTGTCTATCTTCTGTTCCTTGTCGTCGATAATAAGGATGTCTAATGTCATTTCAGCACTTTGTTTATTTTATTCTTTAGTTCTTTCTTCCAGTCGTTACGTTGGACGGAATAATACACGTAGTCTTTGTAGTTCTGCGGAAAATCTGCAAGCAGTTCCTTATGGAAGGCACCCAGCTCTTTACGTCCAAACACATTGTACATAGTAACTACAATGACGGGCGTTGTGATTTCACGTAAGAACATACCCTCCAGCAAATCTCGTCCAGCTTGAGGCTCAGGTAAACCACCACTGGCGTCGGTCTCCAAATCATAAGTAGTCATGGACATATCCAGCAGTATAAGGTCAAACTCCTCTTCATTCTCGAAAATGGTTTCTTGAGCTGAGTTATAAGCTTTACAGCGCTTAACCTCAAATGCTGGGAATTCTTGTCCAAGGAAAGCCAAAATATCATTGGCTTTATCATCCATGTCTTCTACTAACAACACTTTCATGACACGATCATGTTTAACAGGTGGATATATACGTCAGTGGTACACTTACCATTCTTGGCTAAAATGATATAGTGGTTACTGATGTCGCCAAAATCGTATTTCACGATGTTCATGGCCTTGGCTAGACCACTACCACCCTCTTTCTGGATGAGTTTATCATTGCTGATTCGGCTTTGGATGTCCTCGTTCAGTTTATCCTCATCGGTATTTTCGGGCAAGTTGTTTTCTATATGCAAGTGCATGATATCATCGTCTTCCAAAAGGACATCAAAGAGCAGCGGGCGCTCCATCTCCACTCGACTATATTTAAACACATTACTCAGGAAGATGGTCAAGAGATCAAACATGGAAGCACTATAATCTGCATGGAACAGAGGTTCCGGAGTTGGTGCAGTACCATCAGCCTTCACATTCACATCGGGCATATATTTCTGGATTGTGTCTAGTGCCATGTTGATATGGTCGGTAATATGGAAATTTTCCGGTTTTGCTTCCTGCCGATAGAACCATTTTTCCACTTTGGCTATTCGAGTAGACAACTCCTCTCGAGCCTTATTGATAGCTGTATGCAGATCTGCCTGCAATGTCGCATGTGAATCCAAAAGTTCGATCTGATTCTCCAGATCAGTAATATTTTGCGTATATGATGGTTTCAAGTCTGTTTGCACCTTTTCTCTGACGTTTTCAAGACACTGTTCTGTAATCTCCCACAACCAAGACATCACCTTACGGCAAAAATCTTTTGCATCCTTGGATTGGGTTTCAATCTCCATGAGCTTAGTTCGGATGACATCTGAAGGCTGGTCATAACAGAACAGACCGTCATTGGGGTCTTCATTATTCACGCGGATTTGGATGACACTATCTTTGAAATTTAGAATCAATTCGTCAGTAGATTGGGAGAATTGCTTTAAAGCCTTATTGAGAACGGAGCGAGCACTCGAATCCAAATGGTAGCGGTTGTGCCAGCGGGTGCCAGAGGCCACATATTCACCATAGTCCGTACTGAGGATGAGTTCGAGTTCACGAAGGAAAGAGCGCATCTCGCCCTCAAACACGCCATGACGAATGCGGGTACTGAGATAGGTACTCAATCCAAAACGACTTTTAAGAAAAGCATGACGGATGATGCTGAACAGCTCTGTGGCCACATCTGCTACTGCATCTGTGGAATAGGTCGCTTCATCTTCAATAACTTCTTTCAAGCCTGAGAGGCTAAAATCGCCCAACAACAGAACCTGATGGCCTTCGCGAGCCAAGGCAGCCTGTTTACAGAACCGATCGTAAAGAGGTTCTATGTTACAAAGCTCGTACTTCATCACAGCATCTTCATTGACATAAATCTTACTGTCGTCCATCTTATTCATTCCACGATAAGCTACAATCTCGTGCATCAATTCGGTATAGATACTCGAATACTTCTGGTTATCGGGATATTCCGACTTCAGGTAATTGACTATCTTCAGCTTCTCATCCAGAACGGCAATGGTAGACTTTAGTTTGTAATGATGATAAAGTATATCATCAGCGAGCAGAATGGAGTAGAAAAGTTCCACTTTCTGCTTATTGCTATAGGCACTCAATTTTTGTATCAGCTGTGATGGATATATGACGCGCTCAAACTTACAATAACGCTCCAGAACAAATTGTTTCTGTGGATACTTGACAGCATTAAGGAATACAAATATCAACAAGTTCAATTCTGTATTAAGGCCATCGTAGCGAGACTGTTTGATATCTTCTAGGAACTGACGAGTCACAACCTTGGATACATACGCTGGGTTATCCAAATAACTGTCTACATAGAATTTGACAGCCTGTTTACGATACTCAGTCCCCAAAGCCACTAATGATTGGAAGATGTATTCAGCAGCCGTCTGGGCAGTGGGTATAGAGTCATGGTTAGAATCAAATATCGACTGCCACTGCTCCAAGGCCAACTTATAATCCTTATGTTCAAAAGTAATTTTGGCAGTATCCACATTGCGAATATAATCCACAACAGGACTATCCGGCCTGATGTTACGCTCTACACACTGCTTGCGGTACTCAATAGCAGCAGAGCTAGGAATATACAGCAAACCTTTTTCAAGATAAGCCATTTGTTGCTTCTCATCACTGAAAGCCTTTATGAAGAAAGGATCGAATTGAAGAAAACTGAGATAGCTCATCATCTCGGCATGAGGTTCACGCAGCTCTGACTTCACAAAGTGATCGAGAGCTGCAGCAATACGCATTCCATAGACATTTTTGAGTATGATATTGAGATTCTCCACATACTCCTTGTTTTCTTTTGACACCATCACTTTATATGTATTGTTAGCAATGGTCTGCAGCAAGCTATCTGAGTTGCTATTAATAGGATGAAAACCATCACCCAGAAACATAAGTGAGCGGCAATAGAGTTTTACCACATAGAGGTTGGATGGGTCATACTCAAGATATGAACGACATAAAGTGACACATTCCGAATACCAACCTGTATAATATTTGTCGAGTATAGCAACAAACGAGCTATCATAGTAGCTATCAGGCAGTTTGGCATTCTGGTCAAGGGCTATGAATGGGAGCAGTTGCGGGTCTGCCGTGATGTAATAAAGCTGTTTTGCGAAATGCAACACCTTTTTGCGCTGTTTCTCTTTATTGATGTACCATGAACGAAGCACATAGAGCAAAGTGACATAGCGGTCGATGGCAGAATTCATGTGATCCATCTCTATCATTTCAGACAGATTATCCAAGTCGTAATATTGATAGTAGTTGAGTCGGAAAAGATAGTAGTCAAAGCGGTTGCCATTAGTGCGGTTGCGCTTGAAGTGAGAAACAAGTAGGTTGTCGTACTGCAAGGGAGAGCGGCTGATACTACGGTTGCAGAGGTCTTGCAAAATAATGGGCACGATGTCTTTTCGGTTTGCGTCCTTATAAGCCTCGTTGACCGAAGTAAGCAGTGAGAAACTATCCTCTATGCGATCCTGACAACCGTAGATGGTCAGGCGCATCTCATAGTACCAAATGGAATAGCCAAACTGCTTTATACTCTCTTCCAAGAGTTGGTTGGCATCGTTATAGTTACCTAATAGAATGTGACGTTCCACTTCATCGCGCAGAGCTATAAATTTTACTAGTTTCTCTCTGAAAGGTCTAAGTCCCATCACAACCCAGCTCACCTCACGTTCCAATGATTCCGGCTCAAAGAACAAACTGTTATCACCGTTGCCCAAGTCTGCCATTTTGTCTGGACATGAGTTGCCCCACACCACTCGTTCATAGAACGGTGCTGTACGAAAGAGTGTACGGAAGGCTTCGCAGACTTCTGCATGGTTCCCCTTGTTTTTAAGCTTCCACGTCAGACGAGCAATATTCTCCTTATTGGCTTTCTGAGACAAGAAGGCAGACACTATCTGATAGCTTTTTGCTTGATTGGTCAGATCCGGTAGTGGGTGCGTAGGTGTGAATTTATCGTAACGAGGCATTACAGCTTAAACTTCTTTTTAAAATACTTCAACAAACAATTCTTAATTTCTTCGGGAGGATTCTTAGCAAGTTCCTTGCGTAGCTGGTGTTCAGTAGTACCTACCAAAGTCATGCATACAGCACTGGCATTATATTCTTCGTCTTCACTCCAAGCGCCACATTCATCAAACAAATAGTAGAGAATATTGCCTACCAGATACTGGTTGAAATTTGTTTTTTTCTGCTTACCAGGATTATAAACCTTCTCCTTTACTTCCTGCATGTTAAGGATGTTTTCCCAGATTTTCATAAAATCTGCCTTCCAAGCATCAGCAAGATGAGGACGAACCCTGCTAACCCAAGTCAATATCTCTTGACGAACTACCTCTATATCAACTTCTGGCTTTTGTCTTTTACGACTGATACCAGGGGGTAATAACACAGGATTCTGGTACTCGGTCTCTATTAACATATCGGGGTATGGCTTAGGAGAAACCAGGAAATCAGTATGTATATGGCGCTCGTGCTGACGTATGGTTATAGCCAACTGCCGAGCTTTGTTGTAATATAACGAATGCTTTATCAGCGGCAGTACCTTCTGAGCAAAACTACTTGCGCTATATGTGGGATACTCCTGTACCGAAAGAACCACCCATCCAAGACAAAGTATCAGTTCTGTTACACGTCGGTTGCCTGTACGCTGTTGCAACTCATCAAAATATCTAGAGGCCAGATTCTCACCTGGAGTCTGATCAGTCATCACACGACGGCATAAACCAAATAACTCCGCAAACACCTCTTGCGAGTTTACTGCAGAAGGTAACGACGCCCCGAGTTCCAACAAGAATCTGTGGATATATGGGTAAATCAGGTTGGAAGATAAAGGCTTTTTCGTTTCCACTATATCATTGTAAGTAATTGATAATCAAGCCGGAAATTGGAAGAATGCCAACTTCAACTTTCTTCCTTGGTTCCAGGGGTCTTCTGGTTATAACTTTGCACTCGAAATCAGTCGCCAGGCGATTGTTTCAATTGAGTTAATAAACATGTTTCACAATTAAAAAAATGTACGCTTATGCAAAACATTCTTTTATCGCCGCATTTCGCGCTACACGAGTTCACTGAGAGTCCGTCGGCTCGTAAGTACGGTATCGAGAACTCACCTCCACCAGAAGCTGTCACGAATCTCCTGCGCCTGTGCCTTGGCACCATGGAACCTCTTCGAGAGGAACTCGGGCTGCCGGTTATCATCACCAGTGGTTACCGCTCCAAGCGCCTGAACGACATCCTCCTGCACTCGTCGCACCGCAGCCAGCATCTGCAAGGTCAGGCCGCCGACTTCTACGTCGGTTGGAGTGCCCCGTCAAGTAGTCACGGCCACACCAGCCTGTCTGGTCCCTCTGCACGGGAGCGCCTCATCCAGGCCTTCCGTTTGATCCTCACCAGCCCGTCGATCGATTACGACCAGCTGATCCTCTACCCTACTTTCATTCACGTGAGCTACGTCTCGCCGGAGGCCAACCACCATAACATCATGACTGCCAATGGTAAAGGCCACTACCGCCGCGTAACAAAGGACGTCGCCCTCACGATTATCTAATCTTTAAACGTTAAACTTTACAAGAGTATGGCAAAAGTAACTCAAGTCGGCCCCGGCCGCAAAACCACCGGTACCATCGACGGTATCACGTACGTAACCCGCAACGGCGTCACCTACGCCCGCAGTGCTCCTACCATGCCTGCCAGTGCTTACAACACACCACAGGCCAAGAAGCGTCAGGCTATATTCAAGTTCATCCAGATGCACCTGAAGCACCACCTGCGTACCATCAAGCAGACCTTCACGCCCAAGGGCAACGGTAGCGCCTCCAACCGCTACTACAGCCTCAACGGCAAGGCCCTGTCTCTGGCACTCGATACCTTGGCAGAACTCTATCTGGAAGGTCAGGATGTCACAATCACCGATGTAGAGGCCGCCATCAGTGCCTACGCTGCTGAGCATCCCACCTCTATCAAGATTGCCTCCAAGAGTGGCTATGCAGAGGTCTACCTCACAGGCGATTGGCCCGACACCATCACGCTCAACGCCCTTGCAGGCGACAGCACCGTCATCATCATTGTGAATGAGAATGGTGTCCAGACCACCATCAACGCGGATGGTACGGTAACGACTGAGACCTATAGCGGCAACTCAGGTGGCGGTTCAGACTCTGGTAACGGTTCGAACTCTGGCTCCGGCGGCGATTCCGGCTCAGGAGACTCAGGCTCAGGCGGTGACAACTCTAGTGGCGGCGGCTTCGACACCGGCAACTAATCCTCGCTCACAAAAGTATTAACATTTAAACAGTTAAAGCAATGAAGATCAAACTATCACAAGATCAGATTGACAGCATCCTGGAAGATCCCCAGAAGGCCCAGGAAGCTGGTGTAAAGACCTCCGACCCTTGGTGGGTTATAGTCCTGAAAGTAATAGCCTACATCATCGGTCTCCTCCTTGGAGGTACACTGACCACTTCATGTGTCTCACACTTGATGTAACTCTCGCCAGCCCTTCCGCCCCTTGCGGAGCGGAGGGGCCATTTATCAATTAAAAAATGTTATGTTATGCGCAATATTAAGTATATTTTCGTCAATGAAACGTCATCTCCATCCCCTACTCCTGATGCTCTTGGCAGCATCGCTTCTGACTTCCGACACAGCCATATCATCGATGCAGCAGGCCTCTCGCGAGCAGAGCTCATCCAACTTCTCGTACTCGCCCGTCGCCACTATCCAGAAGCAAAAATCCTCGGTCTCTCAGAAATCAACGGTCAGAACATCCGTCCTAGCGATTCCATGAACCAACTCAGGAAAAAGCTGAGCGACTTGACGCCACTTCCCCAGAATCTATAACAGGAGCCTCGTCCACCACGCGAGGCTTTTCCCACTCCTCAGGGTTATCTCTAAATTGAATTAATCTCTACCCAAGCTGGCGACTCTTCTTTTTTGCTCCACAACACATAATCGAGTTGGCGATTGACAAGTGCCTGCAGCAGTTC
>JAEEGH010002259.1_pt1 | contig 52321 bp, 32 predicted proteins | sample 9134181 | NCBI WGS metagenome assembly JAEEGH01 (sample SAMN16246544, study PRJNA631951) | gut metagenome | biome: gut microbiome; feature: rumen; material: DP-attached | host: Bos | place: Iran: Karaj | collected 2018-10 | reverse complement strand
AGTTATTGGACTTCGTTGCTTTGTGCCAACTTGTCCCTCGTAGCCTAGCCTTATATGTGATTTCTGTCCGTCGGACCAGAGATTTGCTTACAGCTTCCTTCAGATTCCACCTCACGATGGACACCCTTGCTGTTCAGCTATACACTTCCCACTATCTGGGCGTGTTCGAGACTTTCACCCGTTAGAGCGCGCCCATGGCGCGCAAACACAAAAAAGCAGTCGTTAAACTGCTTTTCATCTTGTTATTTATTAAGTAATTATCGTTCGTGAGGGATTATAAATACTAATATTCATAATTTCTCAATTCAATGCTTTATTCAGCGTTTTCCTCCAATACTTCACAAACCAATCGCGAATAATTTGTTGCTGCCGGATCAATTGTTACCTTGCCTTTTTTAAAGCGTATCACTAATTCTTTCTTGTTTCCAAGTTTTGCATCCGTTATATCATCTTTGGAATACTCTTTTGTAATGCCAAAGACACTTGTATGTATTATATTTTTTTCCGAAACAGTAACTTTCCAGTTTTTGCTAAATATATAGCCTATGAGACCAATAGCAATACATGCCATCCCCAGATAATAATGTCCTTTAGTTACAGTATTGGAATTTTTTGAAGTAACCAACATTGTAGTAGTAAAAATCACCCCAAAAACAACCCATGCAACGCACAGTCCCGCCAATGCTCTAGGAAGCTTAATATCATATATCTCGCTTATATTGTCAGCATCCACACTGCTCTTTTCCCTAATATCATTGTCTTTCATTACCTATCCTCCTTTTTGTAATCACCGACACTATCCACCAGCACAGCTTGCCCAACATTACTATGAGGAAGATACACCACCACACATCTGTCTCCCTCTCGTATTCCGCAAGAATACAAATACATCCGTTTTGTGTCACCATTTATCTCCATATCAACACTTCTTCTGTCTATATAATTCTCATCAGAATAATTATTAGATTTTGAAACTCCTTCTCCATAGCAATAATTACCGCTCATGCAATTCGGTATATCTAATAGTATCGAATAATGAAAGTATAAAAGCCAAAGCAATAATGCATATATGATTGGAGTCATTACTATGTTTATTTTCTTATTTGTCTCTTCACTAAAAGCAAGACGAGAAAGCAATTCTTTCTTGACAATCAATTTTATAGTTATGGCAAACAACACAATAAAGATTACAACTATTCTTGCATATTCCATATATAGAATTCTTTCATCCATCAACAGCACTCCCCTTATTCATAAATATGGATGTCTTACGTACAGCTAAATACAATCTATTTAAGATTATTTATAAATAATGTTTATACTACTAACGTTACCTCTTCTATCATATGAAGATTCACTCTTTCCCCAATTAAAACTGTCATTCTCCCGTACCCCATATTCTATTAATATCCTATCATGCAGCTTTTTTCTCCTTGTGAAATCAAACCATTTAATATTGTCCTTGCATGTACCTGAGTGCCGGTGTTTCTAGCTCGTGTCATTGCACTTCGATAATATCTATCTGATTTTGAAACAATCGCATTTAATTTTGTACCTATCGCTGTTGAATTAACTATGTCAGTTACTTGCTTCCGTCAGCATATACAGTTAAAGCGGGTAAATACCCGCTCTAACAAATATACATTATTTCAATCCGTTTACTCTTCCAGCTCATCATCACTAACATTGCCATTTAAATTTCTGTTATCGATAAGCTGAATGTTTTCCTTCTCAATTCTTTTGAGAAAATTATTCTTTCCATTCATCGAAGGATCAATCAAAAAGAATACTCTTTTCATTCCATTCTTATAAACCTTTATATAGTTATTATTGGCAATCTCAACCTTTTCAATCTCCGAAAAAGCAGTTCTCTTTGTAAATACAAAGAATTTAATCACGGTAATATTATCTACGTTTACTACTATATCCCAGAATCTTGGGGCAGGATATAAAAATGACAGCAATGACAAACAATAACTAATACCAAAAGCAATTGTTACTGCTATTGTAACCCCATCATTCTGGTACAAACAAAGAAATAATATTGCTGTTATAAAAGCAAACCATATTAATCCTAGGAAAGCTATAGATTTTCCAGTACGTATAGTAAATTTATTCAGAGACTTTGTATAATTTTTGGGTTCCTTTTTAAAATTAAAAATGTCTACTATAAAAGGTACAATCGTCACTATTATAAAATATTTTAAAAATATCATTTACAACTTCCTCCCCACTATTTAGCATATACATACTTCCGGCTTTTCCAGCAAACTATTAATTCCGGTTTTAAGCATATCTTTAACCGTACTCTTAAAATCAAGTCCACTATTATAATAACAATTGAACGCTGTCTTAGATGCAAATGATTCCAGTTTCTTTTCTCCTTGTGAAATCAAACCATTTAATATCGTTCTGGCATGTACTTGACCACTGGTGTGTCTAGCTCGTGTCATTGCGCTTCTATAATACCTATCCGATTTTGAAACAATCGCATTTAATTTTGTACCTATCGCTGTTGAGTTAACCGCTTCAGTTATTTTCTTAACAGCCGGAGTTTTTGCAATAAATTTACCCATATTTGCAAATACAACATCTGTTACCATTCCAACTCCCACATCAATAGCAATATCAGAAGCCGAATGGCCGTGGAATATTCCATCTAAACTTCTTTCTACAATCCCACCTGCAACTGTACTCGTTACAGCCGCAGCCGGATTTGCCGTTATTATTGCTCCGGAAACTGCTCCTCCTAATGTAGCGCTAAGTATACTCAAACCATCTAATTTCTCTCCAGATGTGACTTGGGAAACGATTTCCATTCCTCCTCCGATTAGTCCACCTACAATAGCTCCTGCCAAAATATACGGCATATTTCCATCTAAATCGACATATATAACCGGATTTCCCCAGCAATAGCCATAGTGATTAAGCGTAAACGGTGTATCTGTAAATCCTCTAACATTATCCTCAGACTGGAATCTTCCATTATCAGCACTGTAATATCTCGCATTGGCAAACTGCAGTCCTGATATTCCATCTTCCTGATATCCCGCAAATGCAAACGGCTGAATGATGTTTCCATTTGTTGCATAAGCGTGCTTTGATGCATTCTGATTTCTGTTGTTACGCACTTCTCCTGTAAACGGATCGATATTTCTTCCAAAATCATCAAAAGCATATGAACTTACAGCAAATCCATCTGTACCTGTCATGTACATAGGTGAACCAAGTTCATCCTGAAGATAGTAGAAATTATTTCCGCTCTTTGACATAGAGATTACGTTGTTATCATAAACAAAGCTCTCTGTCTCACCATTTACCGTCCTTTCAAGAAGATTGTAGTAATCCTTTGAAAGATCGCAGAGGTACTCTATTCTCTCCTCTGGTCTTGTTGATGCTACTCTGAATCCAAGACCGTTGTAGAAGTTTTCAAGTTCTCCCTTATCCTTATCAACTACTTTCGAGAGCATGTTTGTAACATCAAAAGTAAAGCTCTTCTGCAAGATGCCGTTTATAAATTCCTTTGTCTGATTACCACGGTTATCATACTCGTAGGTCTTTAGGATTGCCTGAGAGCTGTTAAGCTCCTTAGTCTCTATGAGTCTGTCGAGAACGTCGTATGTATACGCTGTCTTTATATTCTCGCTTGTATCTGCGGCTATCTCAAACATAGCGGTTCTGTTGCCAAATGCGTCGTATTCGTAGGAAGCTTTCGTTATTCCATCGTGCGTTGTCTTTGTAAGACGTCCGATAGCATCATAACTGTACTCATATCTTCCCGATACTTTATCAAGGCCGCGCCTGTTTCTATCTATTCCGCTGATAAGGCCTGCGTTGTTATAGGAATAGAAGTATTTATCAAGTGTGCCCTGCTTATCGGAGCTCTCCATTGATGCAAGATTTCCGCCGGGCATATATGTGTAGCCTTGCGTTACTCCGTTTGCAAAAGTCTTACTTGAAAGACGCCCAAGATCATCGTAAGTATATCTTGTCTCTTCACCGTTTCCGATAATGCTTGAAAGCTGAAGCTTTTCATCATAGTTATAAGTAACTTCTCTTCCGTCAGGATATGTGAGCTTTGTTCTTTCACCTGTAGCACCGTACTCGTATGCCACAGTCCTGTTCTTAAAGTCTGTTACTTTTGTAAGGCGTCCTAAGATATCATTTTCAAGGATTGTCTTTCCGTACCAGTCATTTATCTGACTTAACTGGTTAAGCTCGTTATAAGAGAATGCAACGCTTCTTCCGTCAGCATATCCTACCTTTGTTACTGCGCCTGCATTGTTGTATTCATAGGTGGTCGCATAGTTATCCCTGTCAGTCTTTGTCTTAAGGCGGCCATACTGATCGTACTCATAGTACTCTTTTTGTCCGAGAGCATCGGTAATAGTTTTAAGCCTTCCCGAAAGATCATAGTCATAGATAGTAACATGACCGTCTTTTCCAACTGTAGGGAATACGTCTCCTGATTTTTCCGCATCATCTACAAGACCTTCTGCCCTGTGGATACTCTTAAGATTATCAAGAGCATCATAAGTATAGGCTGTCTCATTTCCAAGAGCATCTACTACGCTCATAAGGCGTCCTGTAGGTGTATAAGTATAGAAAGTTGCTCCCTTATTATCTGATACCTTTATTACCCTTCCTCTGGCATCATACTCGTAGGCTACGGTTCTTCCATCAGAGCCTTCTACTTTATCCACTCTGTTAAGAGCATCATAAGAGTAGCTGATCTCATATCCATCAGCAAAAGTTCTCTTTTCTACTCTTCCAAGTCTGTCATAGATAAGTTTCTGCTCAAGTCTGTCACAGAAGTATGTTGCTATAAGCTGACCTTTTTTATAATCAAATCTTCTTGTTCTACCTTCGGCATCTGTAACGCTCTGTACATCACCTGTTTTTGTATATGTGTAGGCTGTGCTGCTTCCCAGAGCATCTGTTTCTTTTACAATTCTTCCAAGAGCATCAACTTCCCTTGTATACTTATTCCCAAGAGTATCTGTTATCGCTATAAGATTTCCGTTTACATCGTAGTCATACTTGTTTACATGACCGAGAGCATCTGTCTCTGATGTAACGTTACCATTAGGATCATATGTAAGGCTCTTTACCTTGATATCACCATTATACTCAGCAATTACATTTCCATTTTCATCGTAGTCATAAGATACTTCTCTGTGCTCAGGATCTGTTACCTTTATGAGTCTCTTTAAAAGATCGTACTCATATGTAATCTTTCCTCCATTAGGAAGAATAACTTCTTCCTCATCCCAAACATTGTTATACTTAATAGATGTTTTTCTTCCTGCTTCATCCGTATATTCCGCAACTTTTCCGATATTGTTATTAGTCCATTCTTTCGAAGTTCCGTCAGGATTTACTACACGTATGAGCTTACCTAACATGTCATAGCCATACTCTGTCGCATTACCAAGAGGATCTGTTACCTTGCTGATTCTGTCCATGACATCGTATTCATAAGTAGTCTTTGCTCCAAGAGCATTCTTAGTAGAGATAACTCTTCCAAGCTTATCTCTTTCATAGAACGTCTCTACGCCCTTACTGTCCTTTATATAGCATATATCTTTATTATCATCATACTTAATGTAAGTATTATTTCCTTCCGCATCCCTTATACGTTCTATCTGACCGTTATCATCATAATAGAGTCTGCTCTCTTCATTGAGTGGATTAAGAACATTTGTAAGTTCGCCGAAGCTATTATAGGAGTACTTATATATTGCTCCATCGGGGCCTTTTACAACGATTGGCTTACCCTGTGCATTATAGGTGATATTTGTTATATTACCCTTTGCATCAATAACCTTAGTAAGGTGGCCTCTGTTATCATAGCTAAACCTTGTAGTATAACCCCTCTTATCAGTTGCTGTAGTCTTCTGGTTCTTATCGTTATAAGTAAAGCTCTCTCCAATTCCCTGCTCGGGATATCTTGTTCCGATATGACGACCGAACTCATCAGAAAGGTACTCTACTTTGAGTCCGTTCTGTTCTACAGCTGTTGTAATACGATTATTTTCATCATATGAGTATGTGATCACACCGCCGTCAGGGAAGCTCTGCTTAGTGACACGCTTCTTATCGTCATACTCATTCTTAAGGAAGTTTATTCCGTTCGGAGTGTCAACCTCTCCGATTATGCCGTTTTCATCATAGCGATACTTTCTTGTAGAACCATCAGGATATGTTACAAGTGCAAGATGTTTTTCGTCTTCTCTTACCTCATACTCATATCTTACGGCTCTTCCCGTATTATCCTTTGCTGTACAAATGCATCCGCTATCATTAAAGTAAAGTCTTATATATCTATACTCATCGCAGATACCAAGAGGGCGCTCGCCGTCATACTCTACTCTTGCAAGCTCTATCCTTTCGTTACCAAACGCTGATATTTTTCCGTCTTTCTTAAACTCAGTATAGGATCCGTCATCCTGAATGAGTCTGTAATAGTCTTTGTATTCGATAAGTCTACCTGACTCACCGTGTTCTTCTATATATTCTTTTTCTTCATTCTCGTAGTCTTCTTTTACGACAGCACGTCCGTCTTTTGTAGTTACAAACTCGATCTCGCCAATTTCATCAAGATCATATTTCTTGCTGTCTTCTTCGCCGATGATTTCATTATCTTTTCTCTTTTTCTCATTTGTGGAAGCCTTGGTAAAATATCTTACATAACTTCCCTCATGGCCGTCAGCAAAAAGGACTTTTATCTTACTGTCATCATCTTCACCCTCTTTAGTAAGGTGCATGTCAAAAAGGCTCGTCCAGCCTTTGCCGAAATAGCCTGATTCCTCGCTCTGTGCATTATAAAAACGCCTTACTGATAACGGATATACGCCCGAAATATTAAGGTCTTCTCTGTCATTTATGTAGTTTCCGTTATTGAGGTTTACGGGATCATAAAGATATATCTGACAACGCTCTACCTCTCCTCTTAAATACAACTGGTAGTCTGCCCTAAACTCAATATAGTCGTCAACATCCTCAGGCGCAAGAATATCGCTGGGATCTTTCCAACTAATATTATCCTTAGTGCCATAGAAATCTGTTATATCAAGCGCACCCTTATTAAGACCATTAATTATCTCATGGAGATTCTGTACGATGGTATCGAGCAGACTCTTGAATTCACTACCCTCTATATCGTTTGAATGTTCTTCATGGAACGCAAGGAATTTCTTCAAAAATTCGGGAACAAATCCTGCACTCTTATCATGTGTCGCAAAATCATCAAGTGCAAGATGTGCTTCTCTTGGATTAGGCCAAGTATAGCTCTTTCTTGAGATAACGTCACAGCCTCTTGCAATATTTTCCACTTCTCTGTGTATATGGGTGATTTTGGGATAAACCTCATTAAAGATTGAGTTATACCCTGCAAAGTCTTCTGCGATTTTATTAAGATGCTGAGTCTTTATTACCGCTGTATCATCTTCTGCGAGATTTTCTTTAAAATCTTCAAGCAGCGCAACTTCACCGGAATAGCCTTCCCCCTGCATCATACTTTTTAACTTTTGTATGCAATATAAAGTATCTTGAACAAGGTTTACCTGTCTGTCATTTATAAAGCCCTTAGATGAATATGCTTCAGGTCCTGTATGCGTATCGTCATTTACAAAATCAAAAAGTCCTTTTATCAAAAATTCTGACATACGTGAAAATGGATTGTATATTTCATTAAAACACGCATTGAAATATTCTCTTATTTTGGCCTGATGCCATTCTATATTATCCCCGTTAAATCCCATAACTTCTTACATATCCCTTCCTGGTTCCTAGATTAATGTGAGTTTCCGCTCGGAGCGCCTGCATTTGCTTCATAAAGAGTATTAGCTGCTTCCTGAGATTTATGCGCATCAATAACAACGATGTCATCTTAAATTAAAAAGAATACTCTTTTCATCCCATTCTTATAAACCTTTATATAGTTATTATTAGCAGTATCAACCTTTGCAATCTCCGAAAAACCGTTTTCTTTATAAATATAAAACACTTTGTTATAGTATTCTTTTCTCCGTCTACAACTATGTCCCCAAATCGTGGTGCGGTATATAAAAGCCAAGAAGATATTGTCACTCAGCTTTACCATATTCAGCCAATTTCTCACATATTTTATCAAAATTATCGCAATCTTTATCAATATACGTTATTACTTTGTTATTAGTAGATATTTTTACAAGCTCTCTTGATAAATCTGCCTCGTCAATTTCTTCTATATTTACATTAACTGATGTTTTGAAAATACGATTGCATGTGAGTTTGTTTTCATCAACAACAATATTCCATCTTACATAAACAAACTCCAATGCTATCCCAATCATTACGAAAACTACACCTATAATAAAATGCTGCACAGTAATCTTAGGATCTTTTTTAAAAAATTTGTATAAAAATAAAATATCAAACAAAACTCCCCCAATTATGTTAAGCCGAGCTGCAAAATCTAAGATCCTGGGAAACTTAACAATAAAACCATTTCTGCTCTCATCCAAAAAAACTGCTTGTTTACTTAAATTCAATAAAACTGAATAGCTTACTATAATTAGTACCGCTGTAATTGCACTTGTTAGATATTTCATCTTGACATCACCTCATCCATTTTTTCAAACGATCAACCATATATTTCCATTTTTCTTCTACCATATATGTAATAGTATCTCCATCAACCGTATGTATAACAACTTTAATTACTCGAGATTTTGGCTTGATTTCAATATCTTTCGTTATATAGTTTTTATTTAATACAATACAATCCGGTGATGGTACTGCAATAAACCACTCGTCGTCTTTATATATCAGATCCTTACTTATCTTTTTCCCCGCTAATGCTGAGAACATATCAACATATACAGTTAAAGCGGGTAAATACCTGCTCTAACAAATATACATTATTTCAATCCGTTTACTCTTCCAGCTCATCATCACTAACATTGCCATTTAAATTTCTGTTATCGATAAGCTGAATGTTTTCCTTCTCAATTCTTTTAGAAAATTGTTCTTTCCGTTCATCGAAGGATCGATTAAAAAGAATGCCCTTTTCATTTCGTTCTTATAAACCTTTATATAGTTATTATTGGCAATCTCAACCTTTACAATCTCCGAAAAAGCCGTTTTCTTTATAAATATGAAACACTTTATTACAGTAATCTTATCTCCGTCTACTACTATGTCCCAAAATCTTGGAGCAGGGTACAAAAATGAAAAAAGGGCAAGAGAATACAAGAATCCAAACATCACTATTCCTACAGGCGGAAACTCTCCTTCTTCTTGATGAAGCACTCCAACAAGTATTACTGTTGTAAATATAAACGCTATCATCCCCAATATAATCATGGATTTTCTTGTTCGAATTGTAAATTTATTCAGAGACTTTGTATAATTTTTGGGTTCCTTTTTAAAATTAAAAATGTCTACTATAAAAGGTACAATCGTCACTATTATAAAATTTTTGAGGGTTAATATAAAACTATAAAAGTACAAAGGCTGTGACTATATGTCATGGCCTTATTTCAAAAAACGAAATGCGCTTTCTGAAATAAAACTACAACAATTTGCGGCATCACCGCTGTCAGCTCGCGGTCTTAAGAAATACCGCACAATCGGAGTGAGAAATCCACCGAAAACAATCTGCGGATTTCACCTCCAACAATGTGCCGTCGGACACTAAGTCGTATTTCTTGAACTCTTTCTAAACAAAAGCCATTTATTCATATTGATAATTCATCAAATGGAACTTTTTGCTCTTTTATTACTGATACAAACTGTTGTCTACTATCAAAGTCAAATTCACCTAAATACAATTCTTTATCTTTGCCATTTTTTAGCTTCAATTTCAAGTAAGCATTATTTCTATATATACACCTATCAATATCTTTGTAATAGTAAATACGAGATAATGCTCCTATTCTCATTATAAACCTATCCTGTTCTATATATATTGTTTGCTTACACATAACATCAACAATGAAAACAATAATCACTGTACTCAATGCAAAAGCCAGCAAAACAATTAAACAATCAAGCAGTGACATTTTATATGCTCCTCTGATAAGAGTATGTATTGCCGCTACCACAATAGGAATAGCTACCGCAATCCCTTTCTTACTTTTTTCTTGCTTAATAACAATAGTCTCCATGCCGCCTCTTTTACTCCATAAATTACAAGAAATATACCTTATTAAAAAACTTACTGTTCTCGTTCTAATAGAATATTATTTTCCTTAAAATACATAATAAGTTCATCAAAATTATTCCATAACTCGCTTGGTTCCCTAAGCATTCTTACTTTTTTTCCATTAACAATAATTTCAATTCCTTTATACTTTGTATGCCCAGACTCTTTCTTTACTATCCTAACACAATCGATATCTTCTATTGAAAAACTCCTATGCAATACAAATAAAGTTTCTATTACAATAGTTCTATCATTTACAGTTATCTTTACCGTATAAGAAACGATTACAAAAAAAACCAATAACAAAAAAGCAAAAACTATAATTGTTCCAATATCTAAAACAGAAAAATTGCCATATTTTAGTTGTGCTTCTACCAAAAAATAAATCAATACTACAAAAATAAATACTCCAATTCCAAAATTCAACCACCACAATTTTTGTCTCATCACTATACTTTTTTCATTCATTATGCGTAACACTCTCCTTTGTCATTATCCATGAGCATATTTTCAACTTCTGATGCTGAAATATTGAATACTTTAGGAATTATTCCAAGATATTCTTTTTTCCTAGTTCCTTCTTTTACAGCTTGTTCTAGATATTTAAGTCTTTCATTTAGCTTTAACAATCTTTTCGCAATTTTGTCTGCCTTACGTGATCCAGGCCGTACACCACTCAATTTTCTGTTTTCAATTTCTATAAGCTCATTTATTCCTTCTTTTGTTGTCCTAGTTGCATCATCCGTGTATGTTCCCATCTTTTTCCTAACTACTGCACCAATTGCTTCTTCCTCAGTATATTTATCAAAAAAGCCATGCCCAAATGATGAAAAGAGTGTTGATGTTCCAAATGTTAAAGCTGCCTTTCCCAAATCAGCTTTTCTGCCATGAAACTTATCATCAATTATTGATCCAACTCCATCAATAAATCCCTCTGATACTCCTTTGACACCAGACGCTACCACACGTGCTGCTAATTTATTGGTTATACCGTTTGTAGTAGCCTTCGCTAAATTTCCAATTGCATCTCCAAGTCCACCTGAAACAAATCCAACTGCCGCTTGAACCGCAACTTCTTTCATATCAATCTTAGTTCCAGAAACTGTCTTCGCATCACTCTCAAAAATCTGCATTCCAACATCAACGCCTGCACTAGTTACCGCTCCAATAGCCGCCGCTGTTAAGGGTGCTGCTATCGGCCCTGCTACTCCTGCAGTTGCAACAGTAAGCACAGCACTAGCAACCAATGCTCCGCCTATTATAACAACCCCCGTCACCTTAGGATGTTTATTTAACCAATCAATAGGGTTTTTTCCATTTAAATCAACATAACGTATTGGATTATTCCAACAATATGAATAAGTATTTTGTGTATTAGGAAGATCTTTATAACCACGAATCTGATCTTCCCCAATAAATCTTCCATTGTCTATATTATAGAATCTTGCCTGTGCAAATTTAAGCCCAGATACTTCATCTTCCTGATAGCCTGTGAATGCAAACGGTTGGATTATGTTTCCATTTGTTATGTATGCATGCTTTTGATTCTTGTCTCTTCTCTTTCCTGTAAACGGATCAATATTTCTTCCAAAGTCATCAAAAGCATATGAACTTATTGCTACACCGTCAGTACCTGTCATGTACATAGGTGAACCAAGCTCATCCTGAAGGTAATAGAAGTTGTTTCCACTCTTTGACATAGAGATCACGTTATTATCGTAAACAAAGCTCTCTGTCTCTCCATTTACTGTTCTTTCAAGAAGGTTATAGTAATCTTTTGAAAGATCGCAAAGGTACTCAATCCTTTCTTCAGGTCTTATGGATGCTACTCTAAATCCAAGTCCGTTATAATGGTTCTCAAGTCCACCCTTGTCCTTATCAACTACCTTTGATAGCATATTTGTAGCATCAAAAGTGAAGGTCTTCTGTAAGAGACCGTCTATGAACTCTTTTGTCTGGTTACCACGCTTATCATAATCGTAAGTCTTAAGGATTGCCTGAGAGTTATTAAGTTCCTTAGCTTCTACAAGTCTGTCTAGGACATCATATTTATAAGATGTCTTTGTCTCTGTCTCAGACATGCTTGTTCTGTTACCGAATGCATCGTATTCGTAGGAAGCCTTTACCTGTCCGTTAAGACTTGATCTTGTAAGACGTCCGATAGCATCATAGCTATATTCATATCTTCCCGATACTTTATCAAGACCGCGTCTGTTTCTATCGATACCACTGATAAGTCCGGCATTATTGTATGAATAGAAGTATTTATCAAGTACGCCCTGCTTATCGGTACTTGTCATACTTTCAAGATTTCCACCGGGCATGTATGTATAAGCCTGGCTTACGCCGTTAGCAAAGTTCTTGCTTACAAGACGGCCTATCTCGTCATAAGCATATGTTGTCTCTTCACCATTTCCAATTACGCTACTGAGCTGAAGCTTATCGTCGTAATTATAAGAAACTACCCTTCCGTCAGGATATATCAGCTTTGTTCTTTCACCTGTAGCACCATACTCATAAGCTACAGTCCTGTTCTTAAAGTCTGTTACTTTTGTAAGGCGTCCTAAGATATCATTTTCAAGGATTGTCTTTCCGTACCAGTCATTTATCTGACTTAACTGATTAAGCTCGTTATATGAGAATGCAACACTTCTTCCGTCAGCATATCCTACCTTTGTTACTCCGCCGGCATTATTATACTCATATGTAGTCGCATAGTTATCCCTGTCAGTCTTTGTCTTAAGGCGGCCATACTGGTCGTACTCATAAGTTTCTTTCTGTCCAAGAGCATCTGTTACTGCCGTAAGCTGGCCTGAAAGATCATATGAATAGATTGTTACTCGTCCGTCTTTTCCTACTGTAGGGAATACGTCTCCTGATTTTTCTTCATCGCTTACAAGACCTTCTGCTCTGTGCACGCTCTTTAAGTTATCAAGCGCATCATAAGTATACGCTGTCTCATTTCCAAGAGCATCTACAACGCTCTTAAGGCATCCTGTAGCTGTATATGTATAAAAAGTTGTGCTATTTCCGTCAGTTACCTTTACAACTCTTCCCATGGAATCGTATTCATAAGAGACTTTACGACTATCTGACCCCTCTACATTCTCTACTCTGTTAAGGGCATCATAAGAGTAGCTGATCTCATATCCATCAGCAAAACTCCTCTTTTCTACTCTTCCAAGTCTGTCATAAATAAGTTTCTGCTCAAGCCTGTCACAGAAGTATGTAGCAATTAGCTGACCTTTTTTATAATCAAATCTTCTTGTTCTGCCTTCGGCATCTGTAACACTCTGTACATCACCTGTCTTTGTATATATGTAACTTGTGCTGTTTCCGAGAGCATCTGTCTTTTTTACAATTCTTCCAAGAGCGTCAACTTCCCTTGTATACTTATTTCCAAGAGTATCTGTTATCGCTATAAGATTTCCATTTACATCGTAGTCATACTTATTTACATGACCGAGAGCATCTGTCTCTGATGTAACGTTACCGTTAGGATCATATGTAAGACTCTTTACCTTGATATCACCGTTATACTCAGCAATTACATTTCCGTTCTCATCGTAGTCATAAGATACTTCCCTATGCTCAGGATCTGTAACCTTTATGAGTCTCTTTAAAAGGTCATACTCATAAGTAATCTTTCCTCCATTAGGGAGTGTTATCTCTTCTTCATCCCAAACGTTGTTATATTTTATCTGTGTTGTTCTACCTGCTTCATCTGTATACTCAGATACCTTACCAATGTTATTGTGTTCCCAAGTCTTTACTGTCCTATCTGGATTTACAACACGGATAAGCTTACCTGCTATGTCATAGGCATACTCAGTAACGTTTCCAAGAGGATCCGTCACCTTGCTGATTCTGTCCATGACATCATATTCGTATGTTATTTCTGCTCCAAGAGCATTCTTAGTAGAGATAACCCTTCCAAGGTTATCCCTTTCATAGAACGTCTCGACGCCCTTACTGTCCTTTATATAACAGATATCTTTATTATCATCATACTTAAGGTATGTATAGTTTCCTTCTGCATCCCTTATACGCTCTACCTGGCCGTTATCGTCATAGTAGAGTCTGCTCTCTTCATTAAGGGGATTTACTACATTTGTAAGTTCGCCATAGCTGTTATATGAGTATTTATATGTAGCTCCGTCAGGCCCCTTTACAACGATAGGCTTTCCTGCCGCATTATAAGTGATATTTGTTATATTACCCTTTGCATCGATGACCTTTGTAAGGTGACCTCTGTTGTCATAACTAAACCTTGTGGTATAGCCTCTCTTATCAGTTGCTGTAGTCTTCTGATTCTTATCGTTATATGTAAAGCTCTCTCCTATTCCCTGCTCTGGATATCTTGTTCCGATATGGCGTCCGAACTCATCAGAAAGATACTCTACTTTGAGTCCGTTCTGCTCTGTTGCGGTTGTTATATGATTTTCTTCATCATAGAGGTAAGTGATAACACCGCCGTCAGGGAAACTCTGCTTTGTGACACGTTTCTTATCGTCATACTCATTCTTAAGGAAGGTTGTTCCATTAGGAGTATCAACCTCGTTGATCACTCCATCTTTATCATAACGATACTTTCTTGTCGCACCGTCAGGATATGTTACAAGTGTAAGATGATTTACACCTTCTCTTTCTTCATACTCATATCTTACAGCTCTTCCTGTGTTATCCTTTGCTGTGCAAATGCAGCCTTCATCATTAAAATAAAGTCTTATATATCTATACTCATCGCAGATACCAAGAGGACGCTCGCCGTCATACTCGACTCTTGCAAGTTCTGTCCTTTCGTTACCAAATGCTAATATTTTTCCATCTTTTCTAAACTCAGTATAGGATCCATCATCCTGAATAAGTCTGTAATGATCCTTATACTCGATAAGTCTTCCGCTCTCACCGTGCTCTTCTACATATTCTTTCTCTTCGTTCTCGTAGTCTTCTTTTACGACAGCACGTCCGTCTTTTGTAGTTACAAACTCGATCTCACCAACTTCATCAAGATCATATTTCTTGCTGTCAGTGTCACTCACAGCCTCATTATCTTTTCTCTTTTTCTCATTTGTGGAAGCCTTGGTAAAGTATCTTACATAGCTTCCCTCATGCCCGTCAGAGAAAAGAATTTTTATCTTGCTGTCATCATCTTCACCCTCTTTAGTAAGATGCATGTCAAAAAGGCTCGTCCAGCCTTTGCCGAAATAGCCTGATCTGTCACTCTGCGCATTATAAAAACGCATTACAGATAACGGATATACGCCCGCAATATTAAGGTCTTCCCTGTCATTTATGTAGTTTCCGTTATTAAGGTTTACAGGATCATAGAGATATACCTGACAACGTTGAACAAGCCCCCTAAGATACAATTGATATTTTGCCTTAAAATCAATGTAGTCTTCGACATCCTCTGGGGCAAGAATATCTTTAGGATCTTTCCAACTGATATTTTCCTTAGTGCCATAATAATTTGTTATCTCCAAAGCACCCTTATTCATGCCATTTACTATCTCATGAAGATTCTGCACGATGGCATCAAGCAAATTCTTGAATGTACTACCCTCTATATCATTAGAATGTTCTTCATGGAACGCAAGGAATTTCCTTGAAAACTCAGGAACAAAGCCACCACTCTTATCGGGAGTCGTGATAGCGTCAAGTGCAAGATGGGATTCTCTCGGATTAGGCCATGTATAGCTTTTTCTTGAAATAACGTCGCATCCTCTTGCGATATTTTCTACTTCTCTATGTATATGGGTAATCTTTGGATAGATTTCATTAAAAGTCGCATTATACCCCGCAAAGTCCTCTGAAATCTTATCAAGATGCTGGGTCTTTATTACCGCTGTATCATCTTCCTCAAGATCTTCTTTAAAATTTTCAAGCAACGCCACTTCGCTTTCATACCCAGCTTCCTGCATCATACCTTTTAACTTTTGAATGCAATGCAAAGTATCTTGAACAAGTTGTATCTGCCTGTCATTTATGAACCCCTTAGATGAATATGCTTCCGGTCCTGTATGTGTATCGTCATTTACAAACGCAAGAAGCGCCCTTATCAGCTCTTCTGAATTTCGTGAAAACGGATTATATACTTCATTAAAACACTTATTAAAATATTCGCGTATCTTGGCCTGATGCCATTCTATATTATCCCCGTTAAATCCCATAACTTCTTACATATCCCTTCCTAGTTCCTAGATTAATGTGAGTTTCCGCTCGGAGCACCTGCATTTGCTTCATAAAGAGTATTAGCTGCTTCACTAGATTTCTGTGCATCAATAGCCACAATATCATCTTTAACTTTTCTCATCACCCTAACTACCTGAAAAAGCTCTCTCTTTAAAAGCCTAAGCATATCTTCAACTTCGTGATCTGCCTGCTCGTAATCCGGAATAACAGAATTAAGTCTGCAAACATTATCAGGTGCAACATAACCTGTATATGTTTTTATAATCTCTGCTGTCTGAGTATCTATGTTATTAACAATTGTCTCATACCTTTCAACGTCAATCTTTATCTCTGACGAACTTCCGGGCGCCGCACTACCGCTTGTATTACCACCGTTAGCATTAATTGCCTGTATATATTTTCTAGCTCTAATAAACATTATTATTCCTCCTACTATCAGTCATTATCATCCGGATCATGTTCAGGGGCATGCTCCCATTTATCCCACAGTCTGTCAATCTCACGATTAAGTGCATCTATCTTATTGCTCACATCATGAATAGCTCTGTCTATTTGGCTGTTAAGTGTTGAGGCATCTCCTCCATAGATACCCAGTGCAGTATTTAACCTAACTTTCTTATCTGCGGCAATCGCATAGTTAGCACCTTTCCAATCCTCTGAAGATCCGCCTGCAAGCATATATTGCTCTACCGGGCTACTAACATATTCCTGCAACTTCGTTCTCTGCCATATAAGTTCGTCTCTAAGTTCTTCCAGCTTATGCATTATGCTTGCATATCTATTTCTTTCTGCAGTTCTGTCTTTAATCTCATGCATATAATCACGCTTTAATTTCATTTATACTCCTCCTTTATTAGGTTGTAATCATATTATTCGTGAAGACCTACGACAGCTTTGACACTGTCATAGGTCGATAAACCTCATCCCTCGTATGTAAGACCTGAAGAATGTGTTGTATCAATCTCTTCCAAGTTGCTAGCTGATGTCTTAACGTTGCTTCCAAGTACATCCAATGTCTCTGCATACTTGTTAAGATCCTGATCAAGATCATAATATACACTAAGAAGTGTTGCAGCTGAATCACCGAAGATACCTTCTTCTGTGATCTCATCAACCTCACTTTTAAGCATAGAAAGCTTCTCTCTTAAATCTGCAGCAAAGTTTACAAGCTTTGCACCATTCTCTGAAATTATTCCGCTATCACCAGCGATCATACCATTTGCACCCATATTAGTTCTCCTTTCGTTCTCTTAGATCTCGTACGCTCTACGTCCGTTCTCAGCATCTTCCTGGTAGCTCTTAGAAACGCTATTTACCCAGTCATTGATCTTACGGATCTGCTCGGACATCTTGCCCATCTTAAGTGACAGATTGTTGATGAATTCGATACATGCTTCACCTTCTGCACCCTGCCAGCAATCCTCGAGAGGTCCCTGAAGTCCTGCAACCTGAGATGTTAAATCATCCAGATCCTGTGCGCCTGCCTCTAAGAGGCGTGACTTTTCGTCAAGAAATTCTACGTTTACACCTTTTTTTCCACTCATATCTTTCTCCTTTACTTTATCCAAGAGGTACCTTTACTCTCTTGATCTTTGAGTTATTTATGTAAAATGTATCACCCATGCCTGCAGAAACTTTTACAGCGGTTATGACATTCTGTGGCATCTTTACAAGAGCAATGTCTTTTGGATTCTCAAAGAATATCTTTGAACCTTCGTCTCTGATGTGTGTGCTTATAGGATTAGCCAATCCGGTAACAGCAACGTTTTCTACATCGGTGTACATAATGCATACCTTGTTTTGCTTTGAATACTTTACAATTTCCAGGTATTTCTCTAGTATGTTCTCCTCCTTTCCAATTACTTCAATGGTTTTTCTATCTGCAAATACTACCACTTTGACAGGGACATTACTTACGCCTGCGTCATTGTTATCTTCACGGATTAATCCGTCGTGAAGGTCTTCAATGACCTCGATAGCATCCATTGCATTTGATGAATAATACATAATATTGTTAGCCTGCGCGGCAGATTCGAACTGTCTTTGTTCCGAATCAAACAGATAAAGTCTGATGTCTCCGTTTCTGTCCGCGTTCATGAGCTTACCGATCAGATAATCGACAAACTTAGATCTTCCGAGATCCTCTCTACCTGATATTGCAATCTCTTTTCCTTCCAAAAGATCAAGCCATACAGGCTCAACCTTGGCATAATGAAGACCAAACATCAATTTGCCGTTCTCAACTTCTGTATTGCCACAGGTTTCTTTAAGGAAATCTTCTGTAAGCTCGGCAGGAACAAATCTGACTTTCTCGGCCATCTCCGATCCGTACTTGTGATTACATGCTTTGATGTACTCTTTGATCTTGTTGATACGATCAATTTCCTTCTCGGACGGGAATGCCATATATGCCTGGAATTCCTTAAGCTCTGTTCCAAACTTTGTGATACCTCTTCCCGGAACCTCATCAGGCTGGATCCTGCATCTGTCAAACAATGTTACATACTGACCTTTGTCGTTACAGTTAAGAGCAATCTTACCTGCGATGTTCGACATAAGCTTATATCCGATTCCCGACATCTGCTGGTTGGTGAAGACAACTGAAATTCCGTTTGCCACACCATCTCGGCATATAGCAAGAATATCATTCTCGTAATTCGGGTAGGTAGCCTTAAATACCGTGTAGTTCTCGATAAACACGATTATCTGCGCTTCATCCTTGTATCCTGCTTCCCTGTAGGAGCTGAAAGAGCTAAGTCCTCTGTCTGCAAGAAGTTTTCTTCTGCGACCGATCTTCTCAAGAAGCATCTTAATAAGGTTCTTGAGCTTATCCTCGTCAGCGATCGTTACTACGCTTCCGACGTGGTTAAGTCCTTCAAATATCTTCATCATCATAGAAGCAAAGTCAATGATGTAGATGTTTACTTCCTTCGGAGAATACTTTGCGGTAATTCCCATCATCATGCCCTGCAACATCGCCGTCTTACCGCTAAGAGACGAGCCGAGTATATAGTAATGACTCTTTGACAGGTTGATCTCAAACGGATCCTGTGCCTGTCTGTCGGGATCGTCACAGATTCCGATAGGAACTGTAACATCGGTTCCAACTTTCTCAAGCTTGTGAGGATAAGGAACCATCTCAGGAAGCGGCGGAAGGATAATGTCATCAAGCTTGGCAATATGAGCTTCCGTGCAATATTCGTTGACATACTCAACCATTGCTTCAAGCTGCGTAAGAGAAGCTTCGCTCTTCTCGGGCTTCTGCTCGTATATGACCCTTCTTTTTCCCGAAAGGCTTACACTGTTTATCCGGAACTTTCTCTTTGCATTTGTACTCTGTACAAGCGCCGGAGCTCCACTGTATGCGGATTGGAAAAGTTCAAATATCTCATTATTACCAACCTGCAGATAAGCACGACCGGGCTCTCTGATCTCTGCAGCAAGCGGAGAATGAAGAACTTCATTACTATCGCTCTTCTCCTGCACCTTCAAACAGAGCTTGAACTTAGAGTTACTCCAAATCTGGTCGTTTACGACACCCGAAGGTTTCTGTGTTGCAAGTATCAGATGAACGCCAAGGCTTCGTCCGATACGGGCGGTACTAATAAGCTCCTTCATGAAGTCAGGCTGTTCTGCCTTAAGTTCCGCAAACTCATCTACAAGAAGTATCAGGTGCGGAAGCGGAACCTCTGCCCTTCCCTCTTTATACAACTTTATGTAATTGTCGATCTGGTTAACTTCGTACTTGGCAAAAAGCTCCTGCCTCTTAATAAGTTCCGCCTTGATCGACTTAAGCGATCTGTTTATCTGCTTTCCGTCAATGTTTGTAATAGCACCGTTAAGGTGTGGCAAGTTCTTAAACTGGTTCGCCATACCACCACCCTTAAAGTCGATGATGATGAAACTTACATCGTAAGGATGGAACAGAGTTGCTATTGACAAAATGTATGACTGCATAATCTCTGACTTACCTGAACCTGTAGTACCTGCAACAAGTCCGTGAGGACCATGATATTTTTCATGCAAGTCGAGTGCTACAACTTCATCACCGCTCTTTACTCCGAGTGGCGCAGCCATTGATTCGTAAACCTTTGATTCACTCCACCTTTTACCCAAGTCGAGATCATGAGCATTCATGATATTAAGCAACTGGTAAAAAGATATATTCTTGGTAAGTGTACTCTCAAGACTCAGCTCTTTTACATACACAGGCGCAAGCTTCATTGCACACTGCTTGACCGTATCCATTGAGATATGATCGTAATCGAAGTACTGAATCTTGTTTCCGTCTTCGGTATCCTGAATAAATCCGTGATTCTTATCAGGCTCAAGGAACATTCTCTTGTCGCAGTTCTTATGCAAAAGCTCTTCAAATTCTTCGAAGAATACGAATGTAAATCCAAGCTTGTTTGCATTGCGTACATATTCCTTAACAGGATGTTCCATGAATTTGCTTGAGCGATATACATACACTACAAAGTGAGCAAATTGCTCAAGTTCTTTATCTTTAAGTGCTTCTCTTGCTGCGAGTTCACCGTACAGGAACTCAAGTCCTGATTTGGAACTTTCATCATCGTGGATGATAAAGCGCATTCCTGTTGATTCATCGCTGAAGTTCTTGATCCATCTTGTCCAATCGAAGTACTTAACATCTTCCTTGTCGATTATCAAAAACTCTTTTACATCATCGTAGAAATGCTGGCCCGAAACTGTGAGTATCATGTTCTTCATCATCTGATACAGCTTGTCTCTGATACCGATAACACCTACGGCGTTGACTTTGCCGAGTTCAAGGATAACCGGCATGCCATCTATATACTGATATTTGTCATGTATCTTCTCGGGATAATCCATGAGCATATCTTCGGTCTCAAGATATTCCTGCTTTCTGAAAGATACCTGACACTCTGATTCAACTCTTCCCGTTCCGACTCTGATATCAAGGAAGTCGTCGTGATCTTTTTCTTTTTCAAAAAGTCTTGCGCTAAAATCGCTTATATTTCTCACAGTCTCTTCAACCGATCTGTTTCTCTCAGAAATAAGAGTTCTCTCATCGTTTCGAAGCTTTGTAAGTTCTTCCTCTTTTTTATCAAGATATTCGTTATATACTTTTATTCTGTTTGCCTTCTTCTTGCGATAGTCCTTGCCGTTGTCAAAATAATTCCACACCGACATACTTCCGCTTATAACCATAGATGCCGCGAAATACACTATGTAGAGCTTGTTGCCCGGCATGAGCATACCTCTTACAAACACCATGAGAACCAGCATAAGTATTACAGGAAGAAGTATCCTTATCAGGTTCTTCTTAGGCTCAGTAGGTGCAGTCTTAGGCGGAAGAATCTCCGGCTTTTCATCAAGATCTGCATACTGCTGCCTTGCACTTCTTATGAACTGCGGATATTTAAAGTGGTTCTTCTGCGGAAGATTATCCACATGCTGAAGCCTTGTCCTTATCTCTCCGCTGTCGGAAGTAAACAGGTGGTCACCCTCCAGGTAAAAGAAATTTCCGCAATATTCAAGGAACTGCTTATCCTTAAGGACAATGCTCGCCTTTTTCTTGAGATTTACTCCGTTTACCTTGACGCCATAGCGGCTTGCAGAGATATCGACATCAAATCCTTCGGGACCTCTTCTAAGCGTGATAATATCATCCGCAAGTGTCCTGTCAGAAATGATTATGTCTGCGTCATTTCTGCCACCGATAGTTATCTGGCTCGCTCCCGAAATTGTGATATCAAGATTGTAATCGCCCTGAACATCTCCGAAATCCTCGCTGAATTCAAGTGAAAGAATTACACTCTCGGTAGTTCCGTCGCATACATCTATGCTTTCACCCGTCTTAAGAACATGAATCTTTTCTTTTACAGAATCAGTGTTAAAGAAAAGATCCTGTGAAGATGAAACGATATAGTCATTTTGCTGCTTGATAACTTCTATTTCCAGATCTCTGCCGATGTCCTCTTTAAAGAAGCATACTTTGCTGTCTTTGCCGGTACCGACAGTGACGTGTTCCATGTATTCTGTAAGGCTTAGCTCTTTATAAACTTTGTTGTTGTAAATAGTCAGCTTATAGTTCATAGTCTCTCATCGCTCGTCGTAATAGATTATTGTGCCGTTTCTGATTCCAAGCTCCTCTAAGGTCTTTTCCCCTCTGATAAGAGCTTTGGGGTAATCGGCCCTAAGGAAACATTGCTTTGGTTTATCCATGTTGATTCCAAGATTAAAGCTCTCATTGAGCCCGTAAATAAGTTCATTGGCTGTGAGGTTTCCCGGAACCTCCAGATCAATTTCTTTATTATTTTTGCTGTTTCTGAATAAAACTATTATGTTATCACTCATGTTTAGCACCTTTTTATTTCACAGCAATCACCGTTGCCAAATATCTTTTTCCTTCAATCAACTTCGCAGCATCTATTGCCGCGTTGTTATCGAAAGCAACCATCTCACATACAGGATAATCATATTCATCCGATTTGATGTTTATATCTGCATCTACGCTTGTTTCATCGCAGTTACATATCACAACGCATTGTCCGCCGAATCCTGCCAGGTTTCCGACAAATCTTTTTGCCCTCTCAGCTTCTCCCGCAATGTCTTTGGTGCACATTGCCATCATCTTGCTGTCTGAGAGATGCTTGGCAAGTTCCTTCGTAAGCCCCGGTGTATGTTCAACAACTATGTAGTCGTACATCTCTCTGCCTGCTATCTCATTCACCATGTCATAATAGGCTTGTAAAGATATGTTATAGGCATAAAGAGGATCTTTGAACGCGGGAACATAATCAAATGCAGCTTTTCTGATGTTCTTGATAAGCATATCCAAGGCTCCGCCGTTCATAAAGGCGATTGCCAATGATGCTTCAGCCCAGTCCTCCTTGAGGTTCTCAGGAAGGAATTCATAAAAGTTCTGAGTCTCCTCCGCGTCAACGTACAAAACGTCATATCCCATCTGGGACAATCTTGCCGCTATTCCAATGGCGGCTTTGGTCTTTCCGCAGCCTCCGCTTGCGGCACAGACATCGATTATCTTGGTCTTTCCCGCATCTTCCTGCACGGTTGTGACATAATCTTCTCCAAGCTTATTAACAATGCCATCCGTTGCATCATATTTACTTATGGTATTTTTTGCTTCTGTGTTTTCGACAAGATAGTATGTTGTATCCGCCGGTTGGGAAAAAAGTGCTTCCCTGCTGATATACTCATCTGCTATAAGCACATCAACCTTGGGGTGTCCCTGCTTACAGTATTCCGAAAAGTATTCTTCATTCGAGATAACTATCAGCTCTGAACTGTCATTTAATACAAACGGCAATTCCGACAAGATCTTATCAACATATTCTTTGTCAAAACTTATTAAAAGAATCTTTTTTTCTTTCATCAGTTTTATCCGGCACTTTCCAGTATTTCTACTTTAAATTCCATATCCGCAAGCATTAAAATATCTTCATTATTTAACTTTACTCTTCTATTCGGCTCAAGCACCGTTCCGTTAAGCCTTGAATAATTGCTGCTTCCAAGGTCTTCGTAAAAGCACTCGCCGTTCTCTATATAAACCATTCCATGCTGCCTGCTAATAGCGTTATTAAACGGTATTCTTCCGTCACAGGTTTCTGACTTTCCTATTAAAAACTCTTTCTTTATGATGTACAAAGAAAAGTTTCCGTATCTTCCGTGGTAATTAAGTCCAACGGAAATGTTGCCACTCTTTGGCATTGCTACCTTCGGCTGTATCTCTTTTGCTGCACCTGCGTAATTCTCTACAATATAGCGGCACAAATTTATAAGTCCGTTGATTGCAAGTTCTCCGCTATCCATCCTGTCATCACCCAGATTAATAAGTATATCCCGTAATCTGTCTATCGAAGCATCCGTTCCTGCTTCAACACTATAGACCACAGTCTCAAGATACTCATACAACTTTTCGAGCCACTCTCTTCCAAGAGCTCCTGTGGCATTAGACACTACAGGAAGTACAATAAATCTTGCACTTCCATCCTCCGGATTGATAAAGACCTTATCCGGATCAAGCACAATAAATTCTTTGTTAAGGAAAGCATTTTCTTCAAACATGCCTATAAGCTGTGCAAGCCTTGCTATCAAATCTTTCCTGCTGTCTATAGTCAAAAGCCTGTCTATTGCATTGATGCTCTCAAGCCCTTCAGTCCTGCATATAAGTCTGTTACTTCCATTTTGTTTGATAAGCGCAATATCAAGTATGCTTCTGTTATTCAGTTGCTTTAGCATCTTCATTCCAAAGCTCGACATCTTCTCGTTAGCATCAAGCTTGAATGCTATATGCGTTTGGTAGTTTGATACATTCATAGCAGCACGGTTCCTTATGTCCTTTTATGTTTTTCTGTATTTCCGCTTAACAATATTATCCAAAAATTAATATCTCTAACACATGAAATAATACCGTATTTCCAACGTATTCGCAATAACTTTTTTATGATTTCAAGTGATTTTTTAATCCATTTTTAACAAATACGCTTGTTATCTATACTTTCACATTTCCATGAATTACAGCCTCATTTCAAGAGGAGAAAAACCCGCATCAACTTCAACAATTCCGTCATTATAATAACAAGAAAACGCTTGTATTATTTCATCTATCTCACATGTTTTTTCAAGGACCTCATTTTTCCCTTCGACTTCAATCCCAATCTGAAAAGTGTATCCTTCCGGAATGGTTGCAGCTTGGATAAAAGTCACGTTATTTGCAGCCTTTTTACGGCATAAAACTATAAATTCTTCCTCAATCTCAATCATCTTATCCAAATATTCCCGCACCTGTTGCCAGGTCGGATAATCTATTTCGCCATCAAAATTATTATAAACAGAAATGTCACTGCCTGATTTTTCCTCACAATATTGGGCAGGTTTATTTTTTCCGAGTTTGTCTTTTATTTTTTTAAGTATTCCCAATTTTTTACTCAGTACCTCCTTCTGCTCAAGATATGTACAAATATCATTTAACATACATAACCGCATTTCAAAAGTGCTAAGTCACTCTTGAAATACGGTTACAACAATCCTCGTATTCCATTTTTTTATAAGGTATCGTCAGACATTTCATTGCCTTCTCTTTAACTCTTCCAATGCTTCCTCAGGATTTTTCTTAAGGCGAATCAAGAAAAGATATGCATCTAGTGGAGACATATTATAATCACGATTCAATATTTCAGCAGTATAGCCACATACTTCTGTTGGCTCTCCATCATTTTTGCAAAACTCTGCAATACAAGCATAATTAAAAAACTCTTCAAAAATGTCCTTATGTCGCTTTATCTGCTTAACTAGTGTACGTGATTATTTTTCTGAGTACTCGTAGTTTTTTTGAACATATCGACATAGCACAGCTTCATTTGAATTATCATCCAAACTAGCTAAATAAATTATATTCAAGTGTCTTTGCGCGCATTTAACCGCAGATATTTCGTCATCAAATTCTTCTAAAGCAAAAACATAACCTCTTTCATCATCTGTTTCAACGTATTTCCATTTGCCTCCAGCAAAGACTAAACTCCATGAATAAAGAGTAGTCCGCCATTTTCCATCAATACAAACCTGATTATAATTTGCATCTATGACATCGATATATCTCGGAAGCCCCTTTCCGTTCAACGACTCAAACCATTTTAGCAATTCATCTTTGGTTCTGACACTCACCTCTTTATTTACCTTAGAAGCCTCAAGAAAAAGATGTGTCTCAACTGAAGACATTTTAACGCGCATATGGTTTTAATTCTTCAAGCAAGTATTCACAAGCTTCTGATTCATTTTCAAATTGTTGAACATCTGACTTTTGACCACGTTCACTATAATACACTTCCCATCCATCTTCATTCTTGATTAAGCAATATGCTTCATTAGGAAAACCTCCAATCAAAAGAGAATATAAATCATCCGATACACCGATCTGATCAAGTCGCTTTTTTAATTCTTCTACTACCATCTCAATTAATGCTCCTTATTAGGAAACAGACTAATTGTCTCGCCTTCAATCATTGTATTTTCTCTTCGAATTTCTCAATTTCTTCTTTAATAAAATCTAGTTTCCTAACTGACTGAATCCATCTTGTAGGAATACCACTCAAGCCATAATGTATTCCAGCAAGTCCGCCCGCTATAGCACCGATAGTATCAGTATCTCCTCCCAAATTTATTGCACTTAATACAACTTCTTTATATGAATTCCCCTTAAAAAACACCCAAAGTGATGCTTCTAAAGAATCAACGACATATCCTGTAGAACGAATTTCATCAGCATTGCATTCCAATATTTTTTCACTTAGTACACGCGAATAAATCTGCATTTCTTCAGGATAACTACACGCATACTTATCAGTTATATATTTAATAGCACTTCTGTATGCATCCTCTTTTCCATTGCCTTTGTATAAAGAATATGCCATCTCAACATAAAACTCACATGCTATTATCGATCTTATATGGCCATGCGTCAGAGCTGATATATTTTTTACATATTCACTCATTTGCTCAACTGAGTATTTTTCTTTAACAAAAGCCAGTGGAAGAATTCTCATAAGAGAGCCGTTTCCATTATCATTTTCAGATTTCATTCCACATTCGATTGGAGATACACCTTGCTTCATTTTTTCAATTGAAAGCTGTGTAGTTCTCCCAATATCGAACATTTTTCCTTCCGGAGTGAACTCTCCATTTTCCATATATGCAATAAAATTATTGGCAACTACTTCATAATCTCCATCTTTACCTATAGCATCAATAAGACAAAGAGATAATGATGTATCATCAGACCATGTTCCAAACGGCTGAGAATAAGTACCGTACGCTCTCATCTCTTTTACAGGATCTGTGCATCTTTCCTCACGGGATGAAAATTCCACAGGCACTCCCAAAATATCTCCTATACAATGCCCTATAATTCCACCATATAATTTTTCATCACATTCATCAAAACTAATTTCTTTATTAGGCACGAATTTCTCGCACTCTTTCTTGGGAAACATTACATATTCAGGAAGAGTACCATATGCATATTCTTCACAATACATATTGCCCTGTTCTAAATATTTTTTACACTCCCAACACTGACGAAGAATCTTTGGTTTAACAATGCCTTGCTGAATAGCGCGTTTAGCACTTGAAATATCGAAATCTGCCTTTTCTCTCATTGTTAATGGTCTTCTTTGTTCTTCCATATTGCCTCCAAATTATTTGGGCGTTACAGTAATATTCATTACCCCACCTTGATATTTAGCATCAGTTATAACCATTTCCTGTCCCGCATTAAATAGAATCTCCGACTCCGGAAAATAACTTAATGGTGCAATGTCTAATGCCTTACTACCAGCTGGCGCATCAATTGTAATAAATAAATCTTTCTGAAATGACTTTGCCACAGCAAAATCAGTAGATGTACTCATAAACCCATCTTGCTTAAATGACTGCCCAATCAAATCATTAGGTGACGAGCCTGCTAATCCGCCTAACTCTACTGAAGATGTTCCTCTATATAACTTTGTATCTACCGGCAAAGATGAATTATCAAGAGCTTGAGTCATTGTATCAATTACAACTTGATTGCTCGGAGTCGCTGTATCCAATCCTCGCAAAGAATTATTAATATTATAATAATCATTTCCGGTATATGTTTTAAATGCCTTATATTGTTCAGGTGTTAAATCATTTACAGATTTAATCACCACATTAGGATTCTGTCCAGTAAATTTTGTAACCGGCGGAGTACTTCCACTCTCCGCAATACACATTTCTTTCAATGCACTTATGTTCTTAGCTGTTATTCCATATACCGGACTAAAAATCTTGTTACTTATGAGATTTTCAAATGCTTGTCCTGGTTTTGTCTGCGACAATCCATATGTTGCAACTCCTTGAATACCGCCAAATATTCCGGTCCCGATTGCATGACCTGCATTTACATCTTCAAACTTATGCAATCCTGTTTTATTTGAAGCCATTACCTGACCTGCAACATCTGCAGTGCTTCCACCGATAAATCCACCGGTAAATGCAGTAGCATATCTACCCACCTTAGAAGTAAGTGCTGATCCTATCTTTGTGGCCATCGAGCCTGCTGTACTTGCTGCTGCACTTGATGCAGCTCCGGATATTCCTCCAAAGAATGCTCCTCCAACAGCTCCTCCAAGTGTAGAGATACCTACTTCTTTCCAGTTAATTCCGTTTTTCTTAAAGTCTTTACTTACAACTTGGCCAGCAATACTTGAAACTGCTCCTGTAAACGCTCCGGCACCTGCATATGCCAATACTCCTACAGCGATGGCTGCACTTGCCGGTGCTGCCGCAACACAAGCTGCTGCTATTGCAGCCGTTCCAGCTCCGACAACAATACCTGTCCCTAAAGAAACCAATGCTTTTGCAGGGTCTTCTTTAAACTGGGTTACCATTCCTACTGCGGCATCTTTTATTCCGTTCCCTATATCTTTAAGCGAAAACCATAAACCATTGTCATCGACGAAGATAACAGGATTGTTACGACAATACAGATAATGGTTTCTTGTCTCGGGGAATTCGATTATTCCTCTTACTCTATCTTCACCTGTAAATCTACCACTTCTTGGATCATAGCTTCTTGCCTGCGCATAGTATAACCCATTCTCTTCTTCTCTGTAGCCTGTGAATGCAAATGGCTGGATTATATTTCCATCTACGCTGTAGCCTTTTCTTCTTCCCGTCTTTGGATCAAGTCTGTTTCCAAAAGGATCGTAAGCATACGGACTATATGATGCTCCGTCTGTACCTGTAAGGTACATCGTACTTCCAAGTTCATCTGTCTGATAGTAGAAGTTTTCCCTATCCGTACTAAAGCTTACTACAGATGCATCGTAGGTATACGTTCTTGCCTTACCGTTTACAGTCTCTTTAAGAAGATTGCTGTGATCTCTTGTTATATCTGTAAGATATCTTATCTCTTCAAGGTCAGATTTCTTCGATACTCTCTGTCCCAAGAAGTTATAAGCATAGTTTATCTTCTTTTGAAGCTCGGTCTCAGGATGTATTACTGTCCTTTCAAGCATGCCCTGCAGGTTGAAATCATAAGTCTTTGTAAGAGCATCGTTTTCATACTCTCTTATGAGATTTCCGCGCCTGTCGTAAGCATAGGTTGTATTAAGAGTATCTGTATTCGTTGTTCCTGTATGCTCTATCTTTCCTATCAGCCTGTCAACAACGTCATAGGAATAAGTTGTTCTTACTCCTTCAGTTTCTTCCGCTATTCTGTTTCCAAACGCATCATATGAATAACTGTTCTGAAGAATTCCGTCTTTCTTACTCTCAGTAAGTCTACCAAGTTCATCATACGCGTAATCATATGTTCCGCTTACATTTCTAAAATCTCTTCTGTATCTCTTTATCTGAGTCCTGTTGCCTTTTTCGTTATATGCGTACTCATATCTGTCAAGAATTCCATCTTTATCAGCACTTGTAAGAGATTTCAAAAGTCCGCCCTGATAATAATCATAGCAAGTTCCCGCTCCGTTAGGGAAAAGCTTCTTTGAAAGATGACCATTATCATCATAGCTGTATCTTATTATCTCATCGCTATTACCTGCTCCTACATTTTTAAGCTCTAAAAGTCTTCCAAGTACGTCATAACGATACTCAGCTCTCTTTCCGTCAGGATAGATAACTGCTGTCTTTTCATCCTTTGGTCCGTACTCGTAGCCAACTGTTTCACCGTTTGGATCTGTGACCTTTATAGTTCTTCCAAGGATGTCAGACTCTATCTTTGTAAGTCCGATCTTTTCTTTTACTTCTTCAAGTACTGCTATAGCATTGTACTTATAGCGCACTTCATTTCCGTCAGCATACTTTATACCTGTGATGTTTCCATTGTTATCTCTTGTATATACGGTCTCGTTTCCGTCTCTGTCTATCTGTGATATGAGCTCTCCGCTCTCATCGTAGCTATAGATATCTTTCTGACCAAGGGCATCTGTAACGCTTACAAGTTTTCCTGAAAGGTCATGCTCATAAACAGTGATATGTCCTTTTCCGTCTACCTGAGGGAAGTTATCGTCTGTTATCTCGTTTTCTATTGTTCCCTCTGCTCTCTCTACACTACTGAGAAGGTCGAGGTCATTGTATGTATATCTTGTCTCGTTTCCAAGGGCATCGATGACACTAGAGAGCTTTCCTGTTCCCGTATAGCGATACTTTGTGATAGTACCACAGTCGTCGGTCTCAATAACTCTTCCCATGGAATCATAGGAGTATACCATGACTCTGCCGTTTGAGCCTGTTACCTTGTTTGCTCTTCCTGCTTTGTCATACTCATAGAAAAGAGTAAAGCCGTCTCTTTCTACCTGTTTGCAGATTCTTCCGCATGAGTCATACTCAAACTCATTTATGATTATCTCCGGTGCTTCATTATCTGCAGTTTTCTGGGTAACCTTAAGGAGCCTACCCTTCTCATAGTGATTCTCTGTCACTACGCCTGCAGCATCCGTTACTGTCTTTATATTTCCGTTCTTGTCATAGGTACATGATTCTTCTCTTCCTATGGCATCTGTTACCTTTATTACTCTGCCAAGTGCATCGTACTCATAGCAAGTCTTTCCGCCAAGAGCATCTATCTTGCAGATAAGGTTTCCGTTCTTATCGTAATCGTAAGATGTGGTATTTCCCTCACCATCTGTCTCGGTCTTAATGCGTCCGAGTTTATCGTAGGTGTAGGAATTCTTTATGATCGTTTCGGTTAAGGTACCGTCGATTTCTTCTTTGTTTATCTCAGTTCCGACAGTAATTACGTTACCGTTGTTATCATGGCTGTATACTGTCTTTCTTCCCATAGGATCTGTTATCTTAACAAGATTTCCTAAAAGGTCGTAGTCGTAGTGCATCATTCCGCCGTTTGGAAGCGTGATGCTCTCTTCTTTCCATGATGTGTTGTATCTTATAGCTGTCGTATGGTCACTTTCATCTGTATAGAATGCGAGATGGCCTATCTCGTTATAATCCCATCTTCTTGTTGTTCCGTCGGGATTTATGACTTCCGTAAGAAGGTCTGCTGCATTGTATGTATAGCTTGTTGTATTTCCAAGAGGGTCTGTTACTGATGTGATGTTATCACTCTCATCCATCGTATAGGATGTCTCATTTCCCTCTGCATCTATCGTCTTTTTTACTCTTCCTGCATTGTCACAGATATAGCGTGTAGTTACGCCCACTTTATCAGTGATGGAGGAAATATTTCCTTTTTCATCATAGGTTACTGATATAGCATTGTTCTCAGCATCCCTTATCCTTACGACTCTGCCGTCCTTATAGTCATACTTAGTCCTGTTTCCGAGAGGATCTGTTACGCAGTAGAGGTTACCGTCAAAGTCATAGATGAATCTATATGAGTTTCCTTCAGAATCTTTCTTTGCGATAAGTCTTCCTTCAGCATCATAGGTATAGCTCTCGCTAAGGCCTTCGGGCCCTACTATCTTTGTAAGATTTCCTCTGTTATCATAGCTAAATCTTACAGTATGGCCGTTCTTATCTGTAACGGAAGTCTTCTGGTTTCTCTCATTGTAAGTGTACTTTTCTTCAATGATGTTCTTACCGTTTTCAAAATCCTGAGATGCATAGTCATCTGAAAGACCTATGTATCTTGTTCCTGTATGTCTTCCACGCTCATCAGATAGGTACTCTACCTTAAGTCCATTCTGCTCTGTTGCTGTTGTTATGTTCTTTTCATCGTCATAGCTGTAAGACATCTCACCACCGTCAGGGAATATCTGATGGATGACACGTCTCTGCTCATCGTATTCGTTTGTGAGTGCAACAATGCCGTCAGGGCTTATAACATTCTGTATAAGTCCTTCTTCGTTATAGGTATATCTTCTTGTGCTACCGTTTGGATAGGTAGCAGCTATAAGGAAGTATTCGTCTTCTCTTTTCTCATAGCCATAGGTTACGTTATTTCCCTGTGAGGTTGATACCCTTGTAAGGATTCCGTCTTCATTGTAGGAAAGAGAGATGTATGATCCTTCCTTAGTCTCTATCTTTACGGGAAGAGCATATCTTATGCTCTCACCGTTATCGTCGTTCTTAGTAAAGACGCCTAAAGTATATCTTGTATTCTCGCCTGTATTGTCTCCCTTAGCTACAAGATATCCGTCTTTGTCATACTCCTCATATGAGAGGTCCTCTCTTATGAGCTTATAGCCGTAGTTATCCTCTACGAGTTTTCCGGGTTCTCCGTGAATCTCGTAGTAAGTCTCTGAAACAGAAGAACTCTTGTTGGTAACTCCTTCTTCTCCATCAAAAGTAAGCTCAGGAGTATTTTCCTTCTGAGCAGCCTTACTGTTTTCAGGCTTTCTATAAATACCTTCTCTTCCGTCGATATAGATAGCTCTGATATCGCCGTTATCTTCTTTATAAAGGTGCACGTCACTATTGCAGCTCCAGCCGCGTCCCATCGCGCCCTTAAAGTCAGATCTTGCGTTATAGAATCTTCTGAAAGAGATCTTAGTATCTGTTCCGACTTCAAGGTCTGTCCTGTCATTTATGTAGTTTCCGCTACTCATGTTCACGGGATCGTACTTATAGACCTGACATCTGTCAACAAGTCCCTGAAGGTAGAGCCTGTAAGTCTTAAGATATGCCTCAAGCCCTTCTACGTCCTTAGGGTCTATCCATCTGATATTTCCCTTAGTCTCTTCATATCTTGTGATATCAAAAGTTCCCTTGTTCATGCCATCGATAATAGACTTAAGAAGTCTTACGATATCATCAAGGAGCTGCTTAAAGGTACTTCCTGCTATATCATTTGAATGTTCTTCATGGAATGTAAGGAATTTCTGATTGAACTCAGGAACAAAACCGGATGCCTTATCCCTTGCAGTAAAGTCATCAAATGCCCTTACCGAAGCGGCTGGATCCGGATTTATGAGTTCATTTATAGATATAACGTCGCATCCCGAAACAATGCTGTTAGCTTTGTTTCTTATCTCTGTTACTTTGGGATGCACTTCGTTAAAGATCGTATTGTAATTAGCAAAATCTTCTATCACCTTTTTAAGGTGCTGTGTCTTGATAACGGGATCCTGAGATTCATCTTCAGACAGATCCGCAAGGAAGTCATCTAAAAGAGGAACAAGTCCCGCAAAGCCTCCTTTCTGCATCATGCTCTGAAGCTGCTGTACGCAGTCCGTGATCATGGCAACGATAGTGATCTGCTGATCGTTAAGGAACGCTTTGGCTGACTCAGCCTCAGGTCCTGTGTGCGTCTCATCGTTAATAAAATCTAAAAGTGACGGTATAAGAAGTGTATCTGACATACAAAGGAATGGATTGTATATAGTGTTGAAACACTCATCAAAATATTCCCTTATCTTCTTCTGGTGCCACTCAATGTTCTCCCCCGAGTAATTGCTAGTCCCCATAATAAAAATTTCCTTCTATATATTTTTTTAAGCCCTGTAATCGAACTCCTCATTCGCGAGCTTTATTACGTCCCCACTCTTAAGCTGTCTTGTCTGTCCTCCCGGAATCTTGTCTCCATTAACAAATGTACCATTCGTAGAGAAGTTATCTTCCAGCACGACCTGACCGTTCTCTATCTTAATACTTGCATGTCGTCTACTAATTGCACTGTTGTCTGAAATTCTGAAATCAATATTTAAACTGTCTTTTCCGATAGAAAAATTATTTTTGTTTATAATTATATTTTCGCCATTCTTCCTTCGTATAAGTGTTCCAAGGAAATCCGGTCTTGCCGATGATGACAATACTGTTGTGCCTGCATCCGGCGCTGCGGAATTAAGAAGTGTTGTCTCCGTTCCTTTCGCAAATGCTCCACTGTTACTCTGCACTTTCGTCATCGGTTTATTGAACTGTCCTGCCCCTGTACCACCCTGATTTTCAAATCTGTTTCTGTTCTCTTCTTCTGCAGCTTTTCTGGCTTTTTCTTTGCTCTCTTTTACTTTCTTCATAATAAGAACAACCGTCAAAGCAATTGCAGCAAGAGCTACAACAACCGCACCTACTATTGCGATTGTAATAATCAGCTTCTTGGTATCACGGCCGTCACCTCCGGGATTGACAACTTCATCTGCTGATGCGCTGCTGCCTGTGGTGCTTACTTCCGTTGCTGCACTCACACCGTTCTTAAGTTCGTCATACTCTGTTGGATTCATCTTGTTATACACAATCCCGAGTCCGTCAAGTATAGCTGTAATCTCTGCCGCATCAAGAGTATAATAATTGCTTCCGTCATCGATCAGTTCATTCATTCCGATCACGAGACCATCTTCATTTATAAGCGGTCCTCCGCAGTTACTGACATCAATCTTGGCATCGTGCTGGATAACCATTGTATTGTCCAGTGTCGTCAGATTCGCAATTGCTCCTGATGTCATAGATACTTTGTCATTTGAATAATACACAGGAACGTCATATGAGATTCCCGTAGGATAACCAAGGGTAAAAATCTTGTCGGCAACTTTGTACGGTTTCTCCGCTGACTTATTTTCTGCTGCCAGAATTGTCAATGGAGTTCTTGTATATATGGGCTGTTCAAGCTTTAGAACAACAACATCCAGCGCCACACTTGCCTTAACAACCGATGCTTCAAGCACAACATCGTTTTCAACGACTACCTGTACTTTGAGATTTATCTTATCCCAATCTTCATCTTTTTCCTTAGGTACTCCAAGTGCCTTAAAAGCTTTATCCCTGAACTTCTTGTCAGGATTGATTATGTGATTGTTTGTTATGACATATTCGGTTTCTTCGGGATCTCCGATAAGAAATCCTGTTCCACCCTGTATTATAGATGTCTTTCCAAGATCATCTTCATAAATGCAGTTCACCTGCAAAACGCCATTTCGTGCTTCCTGTACGGAGGATAACTTTTTGGTATCTTCCTCTTCATCGGGAGAATCCGCAGGCTCTTCAGGCATTTCCGAAGTCCCTGAGCTTGCCTGCGCCGCACCGTCCTCTGTAATGTTCTCCGAAACCGAGAATCCCAAACCGGAACTTTCCAAAGGAGCTTCCTCGCGAGCATATACTTTAAGCGGTGCTACCGTTATTCCCATAACCAAAAACATTGTTAAAATACGTTTTGCAGCTGTACTCATCTGTTACCTCTTTTTATCGTGTATTTTTTTATCTTATCAGGTTATATCACTTTTTCGTCTTAGTGCTTTATAAGATTTTCAACATCCATATTATCTGTTACGAGAACATTGAAGTCAAGTGATTCCTGCTTGTACTCACCACCTTCTATAATTCACGATATCAAAAACACACTTTTTTATTTCTTCTTCCTAATAAGCCATATTGCTCCGCCGCCGACTGACAATGTTGCGATCGCTGCGATTGCAAATACGAAGTATGACATGTTATTTGTTGTAACCGGGGTGGGCTTATTATCAGGATTCGGTTTATCCTTCTTGGCAACAAACGGATCCGGAATCTCTTTAGTAGAAACTACTACTCCACCAATCGCCATTGTTTCCTTATTACCTGCAAGATCCTCGGCGATAACCGTGATTTCCTGTACCTTATCTGATTCCTTAAGTGTAAGGCTTCTTACGCCGCCTTTTTCCTCAAGCTCTTCGCCTGTGCAGGAATCAATCTCCTGTCCGTTGTTGCAGATTGAAAGCTTTGATACACCCATGTTATCTGTTACGTTGACGTTGAAATCAAGTGATTCCTGCTTGTATACTTCACCTTCTTTGATACCTGCTGCAACAATTCCGGGTGCGGTCATATCAATTGCAAATGATACTTCTGCGTCTCTTGATTTGTTATCCTGAACGTTTGTAGCTTTATCTTTACTGTATACGGTAAGTGCGTAAACTCCGTCGGTAGTGAAGTTGTTCTTGGAAATTGTATATGTGTATGTCTTCCAAGATGTTTCACTTCCCTGCTGCTTAACTGAGAAATCTTTTCCCTTTCTAAGTTCCTTGATGTCTCCGTCGCGGCTTATTGAAACATTCTTCTGTGTGAGCTCATCGATGTTGATCTCTGTGACCGTGATATCCTTGGGCTCATTGATGTAGTATTTCTCGTTAAACTGCTTTGCAACGTCTCCGATTACGAATACGGAACCGTGACGGTTAACTGAGAACACGAGCTTATCCTTGGTCTCGTTTCCTGCCTTGTCGCGAACTGTTGCTTCAAGTACATACAGGTCGTCCATCTTCTTGTCGTGTGAGAAGTCGCTGTATGAAACCGAGAAGCCGTTCTCAATAGGCTTGATTGCGCATTCTACGTTTACTCCACCGTTATTTGCACCCTTGAGTGCAACCTTTGAAGCATCTATATCAATATACTTATCTCCGTAAACTACTGAAGGTGCTACCACACCGTTGTTTGCCGAGTAGTTCTCAACTCCCGAGAATGTTACTTCAGGTGCTGTCTTGTCGATGATGAATACATCCGATGTGAATTCTTTTGATGTATTACCTGCAAGGTCTGTACACTTGATCGTGTAGCCGTATGTTCCGTCCTCACTGAATGAGATATGTGAAACGTTGTTAAAGTTGTTTGAAGCAAATCCCGAAAGTGCCGGTACCGATGAAACATCAGGTACTGCCTGCGGTGTAACTTCAACAAGTTTGTCAGCAAAAGACATTTCCTTAATGTCTACGTTTGCAACTCTTGTGTCCTTGTAGAACTTTTCATTTCCAACAGCAATTTTGTTGTATGTAACGTTAATTTCAGGTGATGTACGGTCAATTACGAATTCTTTTTCAAAAACATTCTTTGACTCATTTCCTGCTCTGTCTTTGCAAAGGAAATTAAAGCTGTAGAAACCGTCTTCCGCAAACTTAATTGTACGTGTATATGTGTTAAGGCCTGTGTTTGCCCAACCGCCTACCTCTGCGTCGCCAACCTTTTGGTCGATATCAAGTGTTTCTCCCTCGTTGTAGAAAGAGAAATCTGTAACTGTAAGTGTAGCTGTTCTGGGCTTGTTGTAGTACTTATCATTCTGAGGATCGTTCTCATCAAATACAAGAGTTACCTCAGGTACTGTTGTATCTACGCCAAACTTGTTTCCTTCTGCACTTTCGTGGTTTTCGGACATATCATAAGCTTCAACTGAAATCTGATACATTCCGTCGCCGTCAGTTGTGAATGTGATCTGATGGCTCTCATCACCGAGGTCGCCGCTCCAGTCATTGAGTGGTGCAGTACCTACTTCAGCTCCCGAAACATCAAGCTTTTTGATGTATACAAAAGACTTGGTCTCATCAAGCCACTTATCGTCTACCTTTACGGTTACCTGAACATTCTGTGCATAATACTTGTTTCCGTCTGCTGAAGGAGCCTCTTTGTCATAAGAAATCTCAATCTTAGGAGCTGTTGTATCAACAATCATCTCTGTACTGAGTGCTGTATTCTCCTGATCGAGTGTATCCTTAGCATATGTCTCGATCTTGTATGCTCCGTCGCCTTCAAGTTTGAAATCATATACTGCCTTGTGCTTTCCGTCGCTCTCTTTTTCATTATACGAAGGAATAGCATATTTGAAGTTGTCCTTGGAACCTTCCGTAAACTTGATTGAATCAATATCAAGATCCATATCTTCGATCGTTACTGTTCCGCGAGCGTTGCCGCCAAAGTACATTCTGTTTTCATCCTGTGCAACCATACCGTCAACATCGTAAACGATGGTAGGTGCTGACTTATCGATAACGAATGAACCTGTTCCACCTTCAACGTGATCTGCCACGTTTCCTGCATAGTCCCTGATGCTCACTACTTCAACATCGTACTTGCACTCTGACAAACCGCCGTATGAACGAACTCTTTCCTCAAATACGTAATAATCCTTATCACTCTTGCCGCTTGCTTCGTTAATTGTCTTTTCTCTTCTCTGGCCGTTTACGTTGTAAACAATACCGTAGAATCCGCTGGTCTTCTTGTCTTTTGTTTCTCCGTCACAGTTCTTTGGAACCTTGATAAGAACATTTATGTCTTTGTTTGAAGCAAACCATCCGAATCTGTCATACAGACGAAGGAATCTCTCAAAAGGAGTAAGCTTCTCTTCTTCGCCGTCTACTATGATTTCTGCAGAAGGTGCTGTATTATCGATTCTTACTATCTTCTTTGCGATTGTCTTTGCTTCTTTGTCTCCGTAGAAAAGACATTTTACTTCATATTCTTTTTCGCCTTCTTTTACAGGAAGCGGGATATTTGCTCTAAATGTATATCTTCCGCCGTAGTTGCTTCTTGAAATATCAAACTTTGTCGATACACCGGAAACTGTGATTTCCTGAACCTCACGGGTAGATATACCTGTAACTTCAAGCATGAAGTTTGATTCATTATTCGCTACAAGTGAATACCAGTCTTCAGTCTTTGTATTTACGCCAAAAGACTTCTCTTCATTCTCTGCGTAATAGCAGATAAGAGGAATATCTCCCACTCCACTCTCGGCATCGTTTCCAAGTTTATCTTTTGCGATTACTTTTACGATCTTATAATTTCCGTAGCTACTCGGTGACCATGAATATACTCCGTCATCACCTGACATCTCACGTCGTATGCCATATGAATCTACGGCATAAACCTTGTCAACACCGGATTCTTCGTCGGTAACTTTTACTGTAAATGCAGGCTTCGACTTATCAGATCCTGCAACAACAGCTTCGCCGTTACTTCCCGTGTAATCTGCACTTCCCTTTGCTCCGGCTTCTGATATCTCGGGAGCCTTTTTGTCAGTAACGTCTACCTTGGCAGAAAGTTTGAACCTATTCTCTCCGTCTTTCAGATTTTCCAACTTGCATGTTATTGTGTGCTTCTCGGCATCAATAGTAAATTCATCGCCTGAAACAAAATACAACTCGTAAAAACTTGCAATGGAATAGCTGAATTCTATCTCTGCTGCATCTTCTTCAGCACCTACTTCGAAATTATAGCTTCTGCCTATATCGCTCTTATCTTCAGCAGAAATCTTCAATCCGCTGTTGCCTCTGTTCTGTATATCAAAACTTATTGTGACTTTTTTATTATTTTTCTTAACAGGCTTTTTGTCTGTAGCATCCTTCTTGTCTTTTTCAGTCTCTTCAGGTGTAGTCTCCTGCTTGTTCTCAAGTACATCGTCAACGTTCTTAACAGGTTCTACAACATCAGGCTTACTCTCGCCGGACTTGGTGCTTTCTTCCTTTTTATCCGCATCTTCGGGCTTTGCTTCGGAATTCTTTTCTTCAGAAGCTTTATTTTCCTTGTTTGCTTCCTCAGTAACCTTCTTATCTTCTGTAGCCTTGTTGTCTGCGGCCTTTTCTTCTTTCTTACTCTCTTCTTTTCCCTTTTCTTCTTTATTTACTTCGGCCTGCGTCTCTTCCTTCTTGGATGTCTCTTCCTTCTTAGTCGTATCTTCAGGCTTTGCCTCGGAACTCTTTTCTTCTGAAGTTTTATTTTCCTTGTTTGTTTCCTCTGCCGTCTTCTCTTCGGCCTTGTTTTCTTCCCCGGTTTTCTCTTCCGCAGACTTCTCCTGTGCTGTAACTTCCTCTGCAGAAGCTGTTATTGTGGCATAATTGCCAAACAAAAGAACCGGTATCATCATTACCGGTAACAATCTTTTCGCCATAGACCTTAATTTGACCTTCTTCATATGTTCCTCCAAGCTATCCAAGACTTTTCACTGCTTTTCCCTAAGCATTTGTGATGCAGGTGTTAATCATTTGTTATTGAATGTTAATTCTGCTTCGCTAATATTACATCTTTTTTTTGATAATGGCAATAGATTTTCCGCTAAAAATATCAAAAAACATATTAATTTTTTTAATTAAAAAAAGTGGCCGTTTTAGCCACTTTTTAATCAATGCTTTCGTGTAATAAATTAGTCTTTTTAGTTGTTATGTTTTATCTAAAAACTCCTTAATTTTTATTGCGACATTTAAAGGAATCCCCGGAGTTTCCGCAATTTCGTCGGCTGTAGCATTTCGGATGTCTTCTATCGATCTAAAGCGCTTCATAAGCGCCTTTCTTCTCGCAGGTCCAATACCGGGAATGTCATCAAGTGAACTTTTAACCTGAGCTTTACTACGCAAGGACCTGTGATATTCGATTGCGAATCTGTGCGCTTCATCCTGTATTCTTGTGATCAGTTTGAACCCTTCAGATCTTGTATCTATGGGAAGCTCGACATTGTTATAATATAGCCCTCTGGTTCTGTGATTGTCGTCCTTTACCATTCCGCACACGGGAATATCGATTCCAAGTTCATCAAGAACTCTTAGACAAATATTGACCTGTCCTCTTCCTCCATCCATAAGTATCAGGTCGGGGAACTTGGTAAAACTTCCGTATCGTGCGTCAATCTCCCTTACTTCCAGATCTTTCTTTTCTTCGATTCCATGAAGCAGTCTTCTTGTCAGCACTTCGTGCATGCAGGCGTAGTCATCGGGACCTGAAACGGACTGAATGCGGAACTTTCTGTAGTCGCTCTTTTTAGGTTTTCCCTTTTCGTAAACTACCATGGAACCTACATTTGCAAATCCGCTTATATTGGAGATATCATATGCTTCCATACGGTTTATATCTTTAAGTCCCAGGAGTTTCTCAATCTCTTTTACCGCACCTATGGTTCTTCCTTCTTCGCGCTTTATCCTCTCTTTGTCCTTGGACAAGATAAGTCTTGCGTTCTGCGCTGCAAGCTCCATGAGCTTTTCTTTCTGTCCTCTTTCGGGAACTGTGATATAGACTTTGCTGCTTTTCCTCTCACTGAGCCATTCCTGGATTATCTCCATATCCTCTATAGATTCGGGAAGCACTAATTCTCTGGGAATAAAAGGTGTTCCTGCATAGAATTGTTTGACGAAATTTAATAGGATCTCTTTTTCCGGATTTTCCGACACGTGAGTCATATAGAAGTGTTCTCTTCCGATAAGTCTTCCGTCTCTTACGAAAAAAACCTGAACCACCGCATCATTTTCATCTGAAGCTATTGCGATTATATCCTTATCTTCCATTGACGAGTCTGTCATTTTTTGTTTCTGTGCCACAACTTTTACGCTGGCAAGAAGATCTCGATACTTTGCGGCAGATTCAAAATCAAGTTCTTCCGAAGCATCATTCATCTTCTGCTCAAGCTCTTTTATAATAAGTCCATAGTTGCCGTTTAAGAATTCAAGCGCCTTATCAACGTGCTCTCTGTACTCTTCTTTGGTTATGTTACCGGTACAAGGGCCGCTGCACTGCTTCATATGGTAATTAAGACATGGCCTGTCAAGCCCTATGTCCCTTGGAAGAACTCTGTTACAGGTTCTCAGGCCATAGAGCTTATTTATCAGATCGATGGTATCCTTAACAGCCGCCGCGCTTGTGAACGGGCCGAAGTATCTCGATCTGTCTTTTTTCATTAGTCTGGAAAAAAGAACTCTCGGATAATCCTCCGAGACAGTTACTTTAATATAGGGATATGTCTTATCATCCTTTAGAAGGGTATTATACCTGGGACAATGCTCTTTGATGAGATTATTCTCAAGAACGAGGGCTTCGAGCTCAGAATCGGTCACGATATACTCAAAGCGGGCAATCTGCTCGACCATTCTGTCTATCTGCGGCCCTCTTCCGATATTTGATCGAAAATAAGACCTGACACGGTTGTGCAAGTTAACCGCCTTCCCAACGTACATTATGGTGTCGTTAGAATCACGCATAATATATACGCCGGGTTTATTGGGAAGTTTCTTTAATTCTTCTTTGACGTCAAAATCACTCATCGCCTCTGTTAACTATTTCTCTCTCAACAACAAATTCTGAATCTTTTATTGCATCTAATACTGTTGTCGCATATTCCTGACTGCTCTCAAGCACAGTTGTGCCTTCTCTTTGCATGGTTCCCGTAGGTGCAAGCACAACAGTTCCGTCTTCATCGGAAATCTCCATAGCAGCAACTCTCGCAAGACCTTCCGATGTATTCCATGAAAGCTTGGCCTTGTTGTTACTTCCGTATACGTCTGCATGGACGCTTCCTGCTTCCGCAGATTTCCTTAAGTTTTCTATTCTTTTTCTGGCTTCGGTTCCCGTAAGCACAGCTATATAATGCCTTATATCAAGCTTTATCCACATTACTATGGCTAGAATAAGCATTATAAGCGACACGCCTGCGGATATGATCGCCATAAGGTTGTATAATTCTATATCGCTCATTTTTTATCCATTCTTCTTTTTACCGGCAGCGGTTTCAAGTGCATCTTTTGCAAGCGCAAGATTTCTCTGGCTTTCGCTGACAAGTTCTCTGGTTCTGTCTGTAAGCTCGTAGTTGCTGACAATATAATCAATGCTTCTGAGTAAAAGAGTTATCTCATCGTTAATTTCCTCATATGTCACACCGTCTTTGAGGAACTTGTCCGCACGGTCATATACCTGACTTCCTATCTCCTTATAGATGATAAGCGCCGTTGTTTCGTTATCAACCGCTGCGATATCACCGTCAGCAATGGCTACAAGATCATCCCAAAATACTTTTAATGTTACTGACTTATCACCATCCTTACTTGTTTTACCAATCAAGTTATAATAACCGGCAATCTTTCCGAGACGCTTTGCTCTTTCCTGTTGCGCTGTCGAAAGTTTACCGTTCTCCGCTGCGATACCAAGCCACTTTGTTGCCATCTGCTTATTGCCAACTCCATCATAGCAGTAGTAATATGCAATTCCAAGCTTATACGCTATCTCAGCATAAACATCCTTATTCTTGGCAAGACATTCTTCAACAGTTCCATCCTTTGTAGGAGTTATAAGTATTTCCCTAAGCTGCTTATCTTCTTCAGGTGTGAAGTTATCGTCATCAAGAAAGAAATTATCCAAAAGATCTATATAAGCGTCTTTATTTTCCGGCTGCATCGCAATAGCCTTAGCATACATCTCAACAGATGTAAGATTGTCCGCAGCGCCTTTTGCCTCTGTTATATAATGTGTGTAATTCTCTTTCTGTATTGCATTTGCTTTTACCTTAAAAGATACCGCCGATGACAGAAAGACAACAAAAAGAGCTACAACTGCCGAAAACAAAGCGATACTGATCTTGGCTGTTTTCTTGTATCCTCTGTCGAGTTCCTTGTAATTCTGAAGATCGTACATAACTTCCGCACAAGAGTTATATCTGTCATCAGGATTGTTCTGTACACATTTTGCAATAATGTACTCAAGTCCCGGTGAAAGCTGCGGATTCCAATATCTTATCGGATAAAGCTCAAAAGGAGGTTCTCCGGGATTGTGTCCCGTTACAAGATGATACATTGTCGTTCCCAGACAATAGATATCCGTCCTTGCATCAGTCTGTCCCATTCCGCCGAACTGTTCGGGAGCTGCATATCCTCTTGTTCCTAGGTATGATGTATCTCCCGTATTGGCTTCCTTATATTCTCTCGCTGTTCCGAAATCAATAAGTGTAATTGTTCCGTTTGGACGGAGCATGATATTTCCGGGCTTTAAATCTCTATATATGATGGGCGGCTTTCTGGTGTGAAGATATCCAAGCACATCACACAGCTGTATGCCCCACTCAATTACATATTCCTGCGGCTGAGGCCCCAAAAGTCTCAGCGCTTTCTCCAAGGTGTTTCCTTCAATGTAATCCATTACGATGAGGAATCTTCCGTCCTCGTCTATGACATCCACTATACTGGGAAGATAGGGATGTGAGAGCTCTTTTAACAGATCGGTCTCTGTAATAAGGCTCTGACGCACAACGCGGTAATTCGTAACTGCGTCTTTTCTGACCTCTTTAATTGCCCACTGCTTATTTGCACGCTCATTCATGGCCAGGTAAACGGTACTCATACCACCCTGACCGATAACGTTCAGTACTTTATACTTACCACCGACAATACTTCCAATTTCTAACATATGTTTCCCTTAATCTATGGCAATATGGATTGCGGAGATGTTGTCGGTCTCGCCTCTTTTCTTCAAAAGTTCCACCATATTGTCCAATTCCTTCTTCATTTCTTCCTCAGATAAGGCTCTGCTCTTCGTGAGTTTATCTACTATTTCTTCTTCGGAAAGTTTCCTCCAGAATCCGTCCGAACACATAAGTATCGATGTTCCTGCATGAACCCTGCCTCGCACAAACTGGGGAACAACTACATCCGACGCTCCCACGCACTGCAACAGGATGCTTTTCTGCGGGCTTTTCTCAGCTTCTTCTTCAGTCATAAGTCCCTTATCGATCATATCCTGCACTACGCTCTGATCGTGTGTCAAAAGAGTCATTTTCTTCTCTCCGACACTGTAAACTCTTGAGTCTCCCACATTCATTATAAGATAGTCGCCTGCAACTTCTATAAATGCAACTATCGTTGTTCCCAGTCTGCATCTGTTCTCATCGCCATATCTCAGTATATTGGCATTTATGTCTCTTACAAGCGATATCCATTGACGCTCAATTTCCGTCGTAATATCAGGTTTCTCCACCGTATCAAGACGCTCCGTAGAATTTTCTCTGGTAAGCGCCCTGGGAAGTTCAGTGACAAACCAATGTGCGAATCCTTCGATTGCTGTCGCACTTGCAACTTCTCCGTGAGAAAGTCCTCCCATTCCGTCACACAAAACTCCCATTGCTATCCTGCCGTAAGAGGAAGTGCTGGCAACCTTTACCATTGTGGCGTCCTGATTGACCTGTTTGACTATTCCTTTATCTGTACTTATACAAATTTTATAATTCATTCCCGATCTACCTTATGTTCTATGTGCCTGCATTACCGCGAATATTCGCCATTTTGTAATTACAGCACCGACTACAGCGCACTAACATTATAATATACCGACGATAATACGACAATCCGTTAATGCAAACCCCGCTAAATGTGTCTCTCGCCAATATATTTAGGCGCAAAAACACAAAAAGCGGGGATAAATTATTTACATATTGTCGAAATTATCCGGAACGTGCGAGAATCTTCCGCCTGAATTATTGTCTTCGGAAGCTGTCGCGCTGTTTTCTTCAGTCTTTTCCTCCGATGCGGCTGTCTGCTGCTCCTGTGCCTCTTTTGGAGCTTCAAGAGTCTCAGCCTTCTCTGCTTCTTTTTTTGAAGCATCGGAATCATCGGATTTCTTCTTATTCTCCCTCAAAGGAATGTTCTCACCGATCTTGGCAGATTCAGGTCTTGTAGCATAGATACGCTTTCTCTTGGCCTCTTCTGCCTCTTCCTCTGTAGGTTCAGGGATGTTCTCAACTTCCCTGTATATCTTCATAAATTCTTTTCCTGTTATTGTCTCTTTTTCAATAAGGAACTCAGCGATCTTATCGATCGTATCAAGGTGCTCGCTGAGGATTTTCTTTGACTTCTCATAGCATTCCGCAAGAAGTGCCTTAACTTCCTCGTCGATAAGTGTTGCTGTCTCGTCACTGCACTGAAGAACTCTGTTTCCATCAAGGTATCTGTTCTGGATAGACTCAAGCTGCATAAGTCCGAATCTGTCACTCATACCGTAGAGTGTAATCATGTTTCTTGCAGTTGCTGTCGCATCCTCAATATCCTGCATTGCACCTGTTGTTACGGTGTTAAAGATAAGTTCCTCCGCAGCACGTCCGCCGAGTGAAACAATAAGCTGTTCCATAAGTTCATCTTTGGTTCTGAGATGATTCTCATCCTCGGGAAGACGAAGCACATATCCGAGCGATCCCTTTGTTCTGGGAACGATGGTAATCTTCTGCACAGGTTCTGTATTTGAAAGGATCGCGCTAACAAGAGCATGTCCGACTTCATGGTAACTTACAAGCTTACGCTCTTCTTTGCTAAGGATTGAGTCTTTCTTCTCTTTTCCTGCGATAACCTGCTCAAATGCTTCCATGAGGTCCTTCTGGCATACGAATTCTCTTCCTGCCTTAACCGCATTGATGGCAGCTTCATTTATCATATTGGCAAGATCCGATCCAACCGCACCGCCTGTGGCAAGCGCAAGTTCCTTAAGATCTACGGTCTCATCCATCTTAACGTCTTTTGAATGTACCTTGAGAATTTCTTCTCTTCCCTTAAGATCGGGCTTATCAACAATGATTCTTCTGTCGAAACGTCCCGGTCTTAAAAGAGCTTTATCAAGAATCTCAGGTCTGTTGGTTGCTCCGAGGATAAGCACACCCTTTGACGAATCAAATCCGTCCATCTCTGAAAGGAGCTGATTAAGTGTCTGCTCTCTCTCTTCGTTTCCACCGCCGTACTTATTGTCACGGCTTCTTCCGATCGCATCGATCTCGTCTATGAATATGATACAAGGCGCATTTTTGCTTGCCTCGCTAAAAAGATCTCTTACACGGCTGGCACCGACACCAACATAAAGCTCAATAAAGTCTGAACCTGCAAGTGAGTAGAAAGGAACGTGTGCTTCACCGGCAACTGCCTTGGCAAGAAGTGTCTTACCTGTTCCGGGAGGTCCCACAAGAAGTGCTCCCTTGGGAAGCTTTGCTCCAATCTTGGCGTACTTGGCAGGATTGTGAAGGAAATCAACAACTTCCACAAGTGATTCTTTCGCTTCATCTTCACCCGCAACATCCTTAAATGTTACGCCTGTTTCTTTCTGAACATATACTTTGGCGTTGCTCTTACCGACTCCGAGAGGGCCGCCGCCTCTTCCCATTCTTCTGAATATCACTGAAAGGATAAGCCAGAATATGAGGACAGGTGCTACGTACTGAAGTATGAAGGAAACGATAAGCCCGGCATTGTCGGGAACTTCGCTGCTGACTTCAACTCCCGCATCGATCATCCTCTTTGTAAGGTCGGTATCTTCTTCAGCCTTACCTGTAAAATAGGTTATCTGATCGGCACCTGCCCAGTATGCATAACCAAGGCCGTGCTGTTCCTTGTCTTTCTCTTCCTTCGGATAAATGTTTATCCTGTCATACTCGATGACTATCTTCTCAACTTTTCCCTCGTCGACCATTCCGAGAAACTCTGTATAAGTTATCTCTTTATTGGTTTCCGAAGAAAATGCTTTAAGAAAATATGTCATGCAGACCATCGTGATAAGTGCTGCGACCAATAACAATATGATATTCTGTCGTCTTGGTGAATTCGGTCCACCTCCGCCCATTGGGTTGTTATTTCTTTGATTCTGATTGTTGTCCATTCTATTTATTCCTTATATCAATATGCTATACTAAATTAGTAGTAATGTTTAACTCGACGCAACTTCATGGAAGTCGTCATCGTGTGGGCTTTTGCCCTCATATTTAACCATTATATAGTGTACAATTTATTATTTCAATTACTGATTCTGAAAGTTTTATTAAATTATTTCCACTAATGTATAGATTTTGCTCCGCCAAAATTATATAATAATAACTTGTTTTGTTTATTAAAATTTTTATCTCGTCAAAAGATCAGGAGGAATATTTAAAATGGCAGTAAAGTATATTTTTGTGACAGGTGGTGTCGTATCCGGACTCGGCAAGGGAATCACCGCTGCTTCACTCGGAAGATTGTTGAAGGCACGCGGCTACAAGGTTACAATGCAGAAGTTCGATCCATACATCAATATCGACCCGGGAACAATGAACCCCGTTCAGCACGGTGAAGTTTTTGTTACCGAGGACGGCACTGAAACTGACCTTGACCTTGGTCACTACGAAAGATTTATTGACGAGAATCTTGATAAAAATTCCAATGTTACAACCGGTAAGATCTACTGGTCCGTTCTTCAGAAAGAACGTCGCGGAGACTACGGCGGACGTACCGTACAGGTTATCCCTCATATCACAAATGAGATTAAGAGTAAGTTCTACAGGAACTTTACTGATGAGGAAACTCATATCGCTATCATCGAAGTAGGCGGAACAGTCGGAGATATCGAAAGCCAGCCGTTCCTTGAAGCAATCAGACAGTTCCAGCATGAGGTAGGACACGAGAACGCTATGCTTATTCTTGTTTCTCTTATCCCTTACCTTCGTGTTTCTCAGGAAATCAAGACAAAGCCCACACAGTCTGCTGTTAAGACTATGCAGGGAATGGGACTTCAGCCTGATGTTATCGTATGTCGTTCTGAAGTTTCACTCGATCAGGATACCAAGGACAAGATCGCGCTCTTCTGTAACGTACCGAGCAATCACGTTCTTCAGAACCTTGACCTTGAGTACCTTTATGAAGCTCCGCTTGCTATGGAAAAAGAGCACCTGGCTCACGTTGCATGTGAATGTCTCAACCTTGATTGTCCCGAGCCCGATCTTACAGACTGGAAGGCAATGGTTGATACTCTTTACTCTCTCAGCCATGAAGTTAAGATTGCGCTTGTCGGCAAATATACTCAACTCCACGATGCATATATAAGTGTTGTTGAAGCGCTTAAACACGGCGGTATCTCAAATCAGGCAGCCGTAGATATCAAATGGGTTGATTCTGAAGAAGTTACGGAAGACAATGTTGCTTCCATTCTTTCAGATGTTGACGGTATCATCGTTCCCGGCGGATTCGGAGACCGTGGTATCGAAGGCATGATCCATTCAATCAAGTTTGCCCGTGAGAACAACATTCCTTTCCTCGGTCTTTGCCTCGGAATGCAGCTTGCCATCATTGAGTTTGCAAGAAATGTTATCGGATATAATGATGCTCATTCAATCGAGTTTGAGCCCAATACAACACATCCTATGATCGCACTTCTTCCCGACCAGAACGGTGTTGAGGATATCGGCGGAACACTTCGTCTCGGTTCATATCCTTGCGTTCTTGATAAGGACTCAATGGCATATAAGCTCTTTGGTTCAGAGAATATTACAGAGCGTCATCGTCACAGATATGAAGTAAACAACGATTACAGAAGTGTTCTTGTAAGCAACGGAATGAAGCTTTGCGGTTTGTCTCCCGACGGACGTATCGTTGAGATGATCGAGCTTCCCGAAAACGATTTCCACATCGCTACTCAGGCTCATCCGGAACTTAAGTCTCGTCCCAACAGACCACATCCTCTTTTCTCAGGATTTATCAAGGCTTCTCTTGAGCACGAGAAAAAGAACAGCTAAGAATTAAAAGTAAAAATATTGAGCTATGGTTATGAATGATAAATCACTTCATAAACCATAGCTCTTTTTTATATCATGCTATATTACAAAAGGCGCCGAGATATTCTCTCGACGCCTTTTATCATAAGTCCAAGACTTAATTTTAAATTAAAGCTGAGGGCCTGCAGCAACAAGTGCCTTGCCGTCTGCATTTCCTTCGTACTTCTTGAAGTTCTTGTTGAATCTCTGTGCAAGATCCTTTGCCTTCTCTTCCCACTCAGAAGCGTTAGCATATGTATCTCTGGGATCAAGGATTGCAGGATCAACTCCGGGAAGTGATGTAGGAACTTCGAAATCGAAGATCGGGATCTTCTTTGTCTCAGCCTTGTTTACATCACCGTTAAGGATTGCATCGATGATTCCACGAGTATCCTTAATAGAGATTCTCTTACCTGTTCCGTTCCATCCTGTGTTTACGAGGTAAGCCTTAGCTCCGCTCTTCTGCATCTTCTTAACGAGCTCCTGAGCGTACTTTGTAGGATGAAGCTCAAGGAATGCCTGTCCGAAGCAAGCTGAGAATGTAGGTGTAGGCTCTGTGATTCCTCTCTCTGTTCCTGCAAGCTTAGCTGTGAAACCTGAAAGGAAGTAGTACTGAGTCTGCTCAGGTGTAAGGATTGATACAGGAGGAAGTACTCCGAAAGCGTCAGCTGAAAGGAAGATAACGTTCTTCGCATCAGGACCTGCAGATACTTTGTTAACCTTCTGTACGATGTTGTCGATGTGGTTGATAGGATAAGATACACGAGTATTCTCTGTTACGCTCTTATCTTCGAAATCAATCTTTCCGTCAGCAGCTACTGTTACGTTCTCAAGAAGAGCATCTCTCTTGATAGCGTTGTAGATATCAGGCTCAGAATCCTTATCAAGTCCGATAACCTTAGCGTAGCAACCACCTTCGAAGTTGAATACACCGTTGTCATCCCAACCGTGCTCGTCATCACCGATGAGGAGTCTCTTAGGATCTGTTGAAAGTGTTGTCTTACCTGTTCCTGAAAGACCGAAGAAGATAGCTGTGTTCTTACCTTCCATGTCTGTGTTAGCTGAGCAGTGCATAGAAGCCATGCCCTTAAGAGGAAGGTAATAGTTCATCATTGAGAACATACCCTTCTTCATCTCTCCGCCGTACCATGTGTTGATGATAACCTGCTCGCGGCTTGTGATGTTGAATGCTACGCAAGTCTCAGAGTTAAGACCAAGCTCCTGGTAGTTGTCAACCTTTGCCTTAGAAGCGTTGTAAACAACGAAATCAGGCTCGAAGCTCTCAAGCTCTTCGTCTGTAGGAACGATGAACATGTTCTTAATGAAATGTGCCTGCCATGCAACTTCCATTATGAAACGAACTGCCATACGGGAATCCTTGTTGGCACCGCAGAAAGCATCAACTACAAAAAGTCTCTTGTCGCAGAGCTCTTTCTTAGCGATATCCTTAACTGTAGCCCATACGTCTTCGCTCATGGGATGGTTATCGTTCTTGTACTCATCAGTTGTCCACCATACAGTATCCTTGGAGTTTTCATCCATAACGATATACTTATCCTTAGGAGAACGTCCTGTGTAGATACCTGTCATAACGTTAACTGCACCGAGTTCTGTATCCTGTCCTACCTCAAAGCCTTCAAGGCCGGCCTTCTTCTCTTCTTCATAGAGAAGCTCATAAGAAGGATTGTGAACGATTTCAGTTGTTCCTGTGATGCCATACTGTGTTAAATTGATTTCTGCCATCTTTTAACTCCTTTTCTTTTTCTATTTTGATAGTCAATGGACCTGAAATCCACGACTAAACACTCATATTCTACATTATACAATATTTTGTTAGGAAAATACTGCAAATAATAGAAATTTTACAAATAATTGGTCGATTTATGGCATATGCTGTCAGAAAAATCGATTAATCTTCAGATGTCAGAATTTGCCATGCGCTCTTTACTAAAGTATCATAATAATAAGAAGGATAAATTATGAGAAATTTATATGATGAATTAAGAAAACTGGATAACAACGGACCATATCCCATGCATATGCCGGGGCATAAAAGAAACCGTAATGCAGGTGAGATGTCTGCTTATTTTGATATAGATATAACGGAAATAGATGGATTTGATAACCTTCATGATGCTGAGGGGATTATACGTGAAGCAGAGGAGAGGGCTAATGCTCTATATGGGGCAGAAGAAACGCACTTTCTGGTAAATGGCAGTACTTGTGGCGTAATGGCGGCGGTGTCTGCATCTGTATATAAAGGCGGGACGATAATAGTTGGCAGAAACTGTCATAATTCCTTTTATCATGCTGCATATTTAAGAGAATTAAAACTTTGTTACTTATATCCTCTTGAAAAGAAAGTGACAGGTAGAAAAGAGCAGATAGAAACAATCCTTTATGGAGAGTTCAGTAACCGGGAAATACAATCAGCAGTAGAAAAGAATCCGGATGCTGAAGCTGTTTTTATCACATCACCGACATATGAAGGTATAGTCTCAGATATCAGAACGATTGCGGATACAGTTCATAAAGCGGGCATGATCCTGATAGTGGATGAAGCACATGGAGCGCATTTCGGGATGGCTCCGAATCTTCCTGAAAGCGCAGTCAGTCAGGGAGCGGACATTGTAATTCATAGTGTACATAAAACACTTGCTGCTATGACTCAGACAGCTCTTATCCATGTAAACGGGGACAGAGTGGACAGGGAGCGGCTCAGAAGATTTTTACGAATATATCAGTCAAGTAGTCCGTCTTATGTACTTATGAGTTCAATAGATTCCTGTATCAGGCAGATGATTGAAGAAAGAGATGATATATTCAGTCGCCTGCATGCTTTCAGAGATCGTATAGAGAATGAGACAAAGGAACTAAGGAATATTTATGTCCCGGGAACGGATACCATTCAGGATCCTTGCAAGGTCCTTATCTGCGGGGCGGATAGAACTGTCACAGGTCAGCGTATATATGATATACTTCGA